>Ga0206850_10167_pt1 | contig 20360 bp, 13 predicted proteins | sample Alteio_BWOrgCont_16_FD_152885 | JGI IMG/M metagenome (GOLD analysis project Ga0206850, IMG submission 152885) | Enriched cells from forest soil in Barre Woods Harvard Forest LTER site, Petersham, Massachusetts, United States -... | ecosystem: Environmental > Terrestrial > Soil > Temperate forest >...
ATGGCCGCTCTCCAGAACATGCGGATGGCCTGCGATTCCAGTTACCTGCTCGATGCGAAGTCGGATCATGGATTGAAAACGGGCGAAATCATGACGGTGTTGGGCGAATTGCTGGAACGAGAGGGGGCCAAGGCGGTGGTTTTCAGCCAATGGCTAAAAATGCACGAACTGCTCGTTCGGGCTGCCAAAAAGCGCATGTGGGGTCACGCTTTCTTTCACGGTGGAGTGGAGAGCCGGCAACGGGGAAAGCTCGTGGAACAGTTCCAAACCGATCCCAACACGCGATTGTTTTTCAGTACCGATGCCGGGGGTGTCGGGCTCAATCTGCAATTCGCATCAGTGGTGGTCAACGTCGATTTACCGTGGAATCCGGCTGTGCTGGAACAGCGCATTGGCCGGGTTCACCGTCTCGGTCAGAAACAGACAGTTCGCGTGGTGAACTTTGTTGCCAAGGGAACGATCGAAGAGGGAATGTTGTCGGTGCTGAAGTTCAAGAAAGGACTGTTTGCTGGGATTCTCGATGGTGGGAAGGCCGATATCGATCTGGGCGGGAGTCGACTTACGAAGTTCATGGAAACCGTGGAAGCAACAACCGCCGGCATTCCGCCCACGACACTTGGGGAACGGGAAGAAGCCCAGGAGGCCAAACGGGAGTTCGGGAACAAGCCTGCAACACCAGTTGCAGGTTCGCCCGCTCCGTCCGACCCCTGGTCCGCTATCCTGCAAGCCGGAGCTGCCTTGCTCCAACAGGTCACTCAAACCACGCCGGGGAGGGAGGGATCGCTGGTGCAAAAGGATGAGAAAACAGGGGAGACGTTCCTCCGCCTGCCGGTCCCGTCCGAAACACTCCTGAACGAGGCGCTCTCCGTGATCAGTCGCCTTCTGGTTGGGTTACGCGGTGATGGGAAATAGGGTGGCAAGCAGGAAATGATCTACCCGCGTTGAGTGTGTCCGAATGCTCGTTGTCTTCCGTAGGTCCGGCGAGCCGAGCCGGACAAACCTTTGCGAGTCGCCTGGTTTTAGGAAACATCGCCAGGGCAAACCGATCTGGGTACCTGTGCCGCTCGGCTCGCGGCACCTACGGAAAACCAGCTATTCCTGCGGTAGACCTTTTCTTGCTCACCACCTAGGTCTTGAGTGTGGTTCAAAGTTGGTAACAGTTGAACGTTACTTGGATGGAATTGAAGCCGTGTGACACTCCGTTCGATAACAAGCACGGCAGAAGAAGACGCGGAGGAAGTGAACCGCCCGCGACTCGCCTAAAGCTAACAAGAGCGAGGTTTTAGGCGAGCCAGCAGCGTCAGCAACTGGAGGACTTCACTTTCATGCCTTACACGCCGATCCTCGCCACTCTGGGTTACGTTTTTTCTCCCGATCACCAGCGGGTGCTGATGATTCATCGAAATGCCAGGGTCGGTGATGCGCATTTTGGGAAATACAACGGTCTTGGCGGAAAGTTGGAGCCTAGTGAGGATGTGGTTTCGGGGTTGTGCCGAGAAATCCGCGAAGAGGCCGGTATCGAGTGTGAAGCTGTCGAGTTGGCAGGCACAATTTCGTGGCCCGGGTTCGGGAAACAGGGTGAAGATTGGTTTGGCTTTATCTTCCGAATCGCTCAATTCCGTGGAACTCCGCTTACATCAAATCCGGAGGGTGTTTTGGAGTGGATTGAAGTCAAACGAGTGTTATCGCTTCCACTCTGGGAAGGCGATCGATTCTTCCTACCGCTGATATTTGATCTTACCAGCCAGCAGTTTCACGGAGTCATGCCTTATCGGGATGGGAAGCCCCTGTCCTGGAGTTTCACCACCCTCTCGCAATCTGGCAAATGTTAAGGGATGCGTAAATTGTGTTACGCAGAAGGTAAAGTGCGCAGTTTGGCATTTTCAACCGGGAGGATGTGCTAGACTCACTTCACAATCGCTCTCATCCGGCCGATGCAATCCGGTGAAGCCCGTGTATCATTAGCCACATTCTCACTCGCTCATGACAAAGGGGAGGCGGTGTTGACGTTCTCTCCAAACATCCATTCCTCCACGCCCGGAGCAATGGGTCTGTACTTTGGTGCTGAACCTTCGCCCGGCTATCGCTTGCGTCGAGTGCGCGGTCGTGGTGGTTTCGCTGAAGTTTGGGAAGCCGAATCCCCAAGCGGTCCACCTGTTGCGCTCAAGTTCATGCCCAGTTCAAACGCGACCACAACAGCCCGTGAGTTGCGATCAATTCAATCATTCCTGGCGCTCGACCATCCGAATCTGGTCAAGACCCATGATGTCTGGTCGGTCCCTGGCTACATCGTGATCAACATGGAGTTGGCCGAGGCCACACTTCTCGATCTGATGTTGGTCTACCACAACGACCTTTGCCAACAGATCGACCCACCGCTTTTGTGCCTTTATCTCTGGCAGGTGAGCGAAGCGCTCGACTTCCTTAATGCAAGACGACATCTCCGGGACGGTCGGAAAATCGGCATTCAACACGGAGACGTGAAGCCAAATAACATCCTCTTGTTTGGCGATGTGGTGAAGCTCACTGATCACGGATTGGCCACTCCCACGCACGGCCCAACCACACCCTGTTCACGTCAGGGAACGCGAGAATATGCCGCCCCGGAAGTGTTCGTCGGCCATTTGTCGGACACCTCCGATCAGTTCAGTCTTGCCGTGACGTATTACGTCCTACGAACCGGAAGATTCCCTTTCCCGCCTCCGCCAGTTCCACTCCCGAAAAGTTACATCCGCCCGCCGGTGGATCTGAGTGGGGTGACTGAAGCCGAACAACCCGCGTTGATGCGGGCAATGGCCCCAGTTCCCCAGGATCGATTCCCAACTTGTCGGGATCTAATGACTGCCCTTCTCAAAGCGCATGGACTCAAGGCAAATCGGCAAGAGGATGGCTCCTGGAAGGTCGTCCGCGAAGAGTCCAGTGAGCCAGCAGCATCGAGCCAGAGCCGTTCCAGTTTCAGACTTCACCGCAAGTAAGCCCTTTCGCACTTCGTTCTTCTTCCCCTGTTATTCGGGTAAAACCAATACACGTTCGTTCATTGATCGGTTGACTTCCCGAATGTCGAAGCATGAACAAGAGAAACCAACGATTGCCGACGCGGGATTTAGACCGGATAATGAGTGAGCAAGTCTTGTGTCCCAGTCCTTGCGGTGTCTCCGACATGGCAATCGAGTTCAATTGCCCCCACTGTCAGCATTTCTACCGGCTCAACGATGCGTTTGCCGGGAAACGGGCCACTTGTAAGAATCCGGATTGTCGGCAGGTCATTACCATTCCCAAGCCGATAACTGTCCCGGAAGACTCCCCGATGCGCTCGGCGGCTGAGCTTGAGGCCGCGGCCCTTTCCGCGCTCACAGATGAATCACCCAAAGAACAGGAGAAGAATTCGACTGAAAGGGTCATCCCAATGACCTGCACGTTTTGCGAGCACAAGTGGACGGAGCCATTCTCGAAGGCTGGTAAAAACACTCTTTGCCCGAACCCGGAGTGTCGGCAACGGTTGAGGATTCCGGAACTCAAAAATGATGAACCGGTGGATTGGCGACAAACCAAAAGCAAATTACCCAGCGGTGCCAAGCAGAACTTCGAGAAACTCGAAGGAGTAGAGGACGCGGCCGAAGCCAAAGTCGTATCGGGCCAAGCGCTGAGAGAGGCAGATGCAACCGGCATTGAGATCGAGCCGCGGCCACTCAAGGAAAAAATGTTCATTGGGTTGGCTATCTTCGGGCTGCTTTTCGCTGTGGTGTTTGGCATTTGGTATCTGATGCGAAGCCGAACCAGCGGCCAGGAAGATCAGTTGCTCGTCGAAGCCCGGAAGGAGTTCGATGAGACGGCGAAAGAGTTACCCACCAACGAGGCGGGTCTCTGTTCCGCAGTCCTGAATGCAGCCACAGCGGAATATGCACTTCGCCAAAATACGTCCGAGAAACTGAAGGAAGCACACTCCTTCTTCGGCAAGGCCCGCGATGACTTGCGGAATCAGGCTCCCGTGCCGGAACGGCATGCCGTTGCTGCCGAACTCGCCTTTGCAGTCGTTGCACTTGGTGGAAGCGATGATCAGGTGAAAGAGCAACTTCGTTTCCGGTGGCAACCGGACATCTCCACGGGCACCTTGAAGATCAACGAGCGAGTTCACACCATCCACGATGAGCTTCGTCAGGTACTTGGCTTGCTCCTCTCTGCTGATTTTGAGTTCCGGGTTGGAGTGGCCCGGCGTCTGACCCGCGAACTATTCAAGAAAGGGCAGGCCGGGTTGGCTGCCGACATCATCCCTCTGGCCTTATTCAACGATGCAGGGCAGGATGAGGGGCGCGCTGTTGTAGCCCTGGAGATTTTTCGACTCGATAAAGGATCGGATATTGCCCGGAGGATGGCCGGGGAATTGAAGGCCAAAATCGCCGAGGAGCTTAACGCCAAAGGGGATAGTCCAGGCGGTCTAAAAGGCAATCCTTTCCCGGCATCGGCTCACACGCTGATCGTTGCCGTGCTTGGAGAGAGAGGGTTCGTGTCCGCTCCTCCCAAAACCGGAGCAATCAATTCCGATGCCGTGCGGGTTGCCAATGTCGGCATCGCTCTGCTCGAAGGGAACACAGATGAGGCGATGAAATTGGCATTACGAGAGGGTATGCCCGAGAGCCAGTTAAAGGCACTGGTATTGTGTGCTGAGTGGATGGCATCCCCTGCCCCAGCGCTGGAGGAGGCTCAAAGAATCGTCGCCAGTGCGAAGGGAAGACGGGAGGTGAATTTGTCGCAGTCCCAGATCCTCCGGCTTTCGCAGATTGCGGCAGCGGCTGGCTGGGCTGACCAGGCCAAGACGTTCGCGAATGCCCTCACCGATGAATCGCTGAAGGCGTGGGCAATCGGGGATGTTGTGCATCTGCGGCTGGCAAACAATCCCAAGGAAAAGGCAGACGAAGCCGCGGTGGAAGTGCCGGAAGACCAGAAGAAGGTGAAGGTGGGACATGCCTGGGGAATGTTCTGGGTCGCCCGGCGTAACGCAATGATTTCGGGCGATCGCACTGGAGAGAAGAAGGCAACCACAGCGTGGCCCACACAACTCCATCCTTTCGCGTTGGCAGGCATTGCCCTCGGCCTTCAGGATCGGTGAGAAGAACTACACTCCGAAGGAAGGGGTAGGTTGAGCGGCGATCAGACAAATGGTGGGGCTCGCAAAGCCTCGACCCACCCTACAAAATCGACCTTAACTCCTGCTGGAACCAGCAGCCAGCTGTTGCCCTGTGACCATGCCCAATTCTCCGTCGCTGTTCGGCTCGCTGGTGTGGTGGGAACTCGTCCGCCTGGCACGCCGGAGGCAAGCCAGTCGGGGTCGTGTTCTTTTCCTTTACCTTCTCCTGCTGACGATTATCTTGTTTGCTGTCTGGTGGTCATCTCCTGGTAGTCCTATACACCTGTTCTGTGGCACTCCTGAAAACCTATCGCTCGGCACTGCCGTTGAAGATCGGCGGAGTGCTGCCTACTTCGCCGAATCGCTGGCGCTCATCCTGCTCGAAGCACAACTCCTTTTCGTAGCGATACTCACTCCCCTTTATGCTGCAACGGCAGTGTCTGAAGAGAAGGACAGACAAACTCTATCGCTACTTCTGACTACTGAACTTACGGATCGCGAGATCGTCTGGAGTAAAACATTCGCCCGGGTGGTATTTGTCCTTTCGGCAGTCGCGGCAGGGATACCGGTGTTGATGCTCGTCCTGCTGTTCGGTGGGGTATCGTTCGAGCTGATTGCCTCTGGCTACGCATTGATAATCGGAACCACTATCCTTTCGGCTTCGATTGGAGTCAGTGCGGCGTGTCGCTGCCCGGACACACGAACCGCACTTGTGCGAACATATGCCCATACCGCGGTTCTCATTGGCGGTCTGCCATTTGTCATTCTTGCTTATGAGTTTGGGGGGGAAGGGCCTTATCATCTGAAACTCGATACCAGAGCCCTGCGGCTCGGAGCAGGGTTCGGTTTTGCGTTCATCCACGTAGCGATCGGATTGGCATTGTTGGTTCGGGCTACCAATAAGCTTCGCACGCATGAACCGACCGCCGGAGCAGCCGCACCAACCGCGTATCCGGAGCCACCGCGAGGCCGACCGACACCCGTGATGGTCGGCCCACGACTGGTTGAGCCACGCCCATTGCCCCCATTGGATGATGCCGACCCCGTGTTATGGAAAGAGCGACATGTTGCCCACACAATGCCACTCCCAATCCTCGATACTCCCGCCCGGTGGCTCGGTGGCATCATGGCCATTGTCGCCGCGGTCCTGTTTGTTGTGGGTGCCTGGCAACTGCTAACCAGGGCCGTTCTGGGTCTGAACCCGGATGATGCTCACCAGTTCACACAACAGGGCTTGGAAAGGCCGGCCGGAGGCGTTTGGCTGATGACTGCGGGAGTGCTGGCGGCGGGATTGTATCTGCTCCCACTCATGGTTGGGATAACCGGCTGCGTGGCAGGAGAACGCCACAGAAGGACTCTTGAGTCACTCCTGATGACGTTGATACCGCGGCGAGTCATCCTGTGGTCAAAGATACGGGCACACATGGAAACCTGGCTTGTGTTCGGAGTAGGATCGGTGACCGCGATCGGGTGCGGTTTTGGTGCCGAGGGTGGGATGCAGTTGGGCCTCGTCGCGATGGCAGCGGTTGCTGCGGGGTTCTGGTTCGCGACCGCTTGCGGAGCATTGCTCTCCGTGAGATGCCATACCCCAAGCCGGGCGTTCCTACTTAGCGTTCTGCCAGTGATTGTGGTGATTGCTCTGCCTCTTCTCGCCTGGAGGCTGACCTATTGGTACGACTTTGCAACAACGACAACCGCGATGACATGGGCTGCCGCAGTTTTGGCACTACTGGGTTGCGTGGTCTGGTGGCGAGCCGTGATGGAACTGGGACGGGGCGAGTAATGCCAGCGGCAGGATTTGGTTTCGCTGTAGGACAGCCTTCCCAGGCGCCTTCCCAGGCCGTCATGACGGCCTGGGAAGGCGCCTGGGAAGGCCGTCCTACTGGTATGCTTTTCCCTGCCGCTCGCCTGAGGGTGATGCTTCGGGGAACCGCTCTCCTCAATCGAGCTGGTATGGGCTTTTCTCGTCCTTCTCGTGGCGGATTTCATCGACAGGATCTTGCTTCAACCACCCCGCATACAGCCTGTTTGCGGCGTTGAACACGAGCCCATCCTTGTCCCCGACGTTCTTGTAGGCGTGAACCACACCGGCTGGGACGATCAGGGCGAAGGGTGTGTTTTCTCCCACGTCCCGAACTTCCTTGGCCCCGAACGTGGGCGATGAGGCGCGGGCATCCCAGAGATACACCCGGAATGTCGATGGGCCGCTGAAGCAAAAATAATCGGCCTGATCGACGTGTTCGTGAGGTCCGCGGGCAACTCCGGGTTTGGTCTGCGATACATAGGCCATGACGGGGTGGAATTTGGGGTCGATCAGATCATTGCGGAACAACTCGACAAGCCACCCGCGCGAGTCGTGAAAGAATTTGAGGGGAATCCACGCCACATCGTGGATCAGTCCCCGCTCGGCGTATTTGGGTAAGGGGACATTCATGGAGGACTCGTCATGCAACTCAGAGGGAGCGAAATTACTCTTTCGGTTTTGACTCAGGCAAGATTCTATCAAGCGCCTGCCGGGCCGCGTCCCCTAGCTCAATGTAGGCGCGCGAACGAGACACCTGCTTGCACTCTTCCGCACTGAGATTCCGCCCCCAGTAGTGGTAACCCAAATAGCGGTTGCTCTGGAAGATCCACACGACAAAACCAACCGTGGCAGCTTCTCTTAAAGCCGGAATCGCTTCCACTGCGTCTGGGCCGAGCTCGCCTAGCATCTGGGCTGCTCTTGAAGGGATGGGCGTTTCTACCGGTTCAATCAATAATTTTGCGAGCGTCGGCACAACGGCCGGGTTCTTCTCGATTTTCCACAACACGACTGCGGTGTGAAACCGGATATTGGGGTGATCGTTCCGGAGGAGAGCTGCCAGTTTTGGTGCAGCTTTTATTGCAGCGGGACCGAGTTTCGCAATTTCCCTCATTGCAAAGCCCTTTCCATGAACACCGCGTTCATCAAGTAACTCAAGGAGTAGAGGGAGAACATCCGGTCCTATTTTGTGTAACTCGTAGGGAAATGCGTCTGAATTCCACGTTTCCAGGGTGGAGAAATACAGAGGCTGACCTTCGCTTCGCTTCTCCAGAACGCCGATTCTTGCCTTAACAACACGCTGGATTGCTGGGATGGCCTCCCTAGCATCAGGTCCGATACAGCAAAGAGCCAGTACTGCTAAGTCCCTGACATCCGAGTCTGTTTGAGTCAGCGTGGCGATGAGAGCCGGAACAGCATTTTTCGCGTCCGGACCGATTGAGGCGAGGATCTGGATCAGGTTTTTCATCTCGTTGATATTGCTATTCTCTGTCTCATACAGCAGCTTCCGCGTTTGCCTCTCTTTCAGTCGTTTGACGAGTTCTGGGACAGCGTCTTTCGCACCAGGACCAATCATGCACATTATTTCGCTGACTAGCTTCCGATAGTCATCCGAAAGGTCGTTGAGCATCTCCATCAGTGCTGGTACAGCGGCGGCACTATCAGGGCCGAAGGTGACAATAGCTTGCGCAGACCGATTTCGATCTTCTTTCGTTTCGGCCTTCTGTAGTCGCTCGACCCAGTAGGCCAGCGGCTTGCCCTCAAACTTCGGCTCTGGCTTTTGCGCGCGAGCCGAGGGACAAAGGAATGCGAATACCACCAGAATGAGGCCGGGGCGCATGGTTCCCTCCGGGAAATGGCACCTCTGAAGCCACGCAGCGCATGATGCCCGCGTGCTGGCATCCCACCACGCGGGCATTGTCAATTTCCGTGGCCACGAGTCAATCTCAAAACGGCACATCCTCACCATCCGTGAAGAGCGTTGGACCTGTAATTTGAGGCTTGAGTTTGTGCTTGCGGCGAGGCGGGCCTTCGGGCGGCTGCACGATGGTCTTGCCGTTTCCTTCTGGTTGCTGAGGTGACGTGACGGGCAGTTCGTGACGGGATTCGAGCGTTTCCAGCACACTGGTTGCACGCTTCAACACTGCCTCCGGCACGCCAGCCAGTCGGGCAACGTGGATGCCATAACTCTTGTCCGCGTTGCCAGGCGCAATCTTGTGTAGGAAGATCACTTCGTTGTCGAGTTCCCGCACTTGCACGTTGAAGTTTCGCAGTTTCGGCAGAGCCCCGGCAAGCTGAGCGAGTTCATGGTAATGCGTTGCGAACAATGCTCGGCAGCCAACCGTATCGTGCAAGTATTCCGTGATCGCCCACGCCAGCGAAACACCATCATACGTGCTGGTGCCGCGGCCAATCTCATCGAGGATCACGAGACTTCGCCGAGTCGCGTTATTGAGGATGTTTGCAGCCTCGGTCATCTCGACCATGAACGTACTCTGCCCGCGACTAAGTTCATCGCTCGCACCAACCCGTGTGAAAATCCGATCCGTAATCCCAACCTTCGCGGATTTCGCGGGCACAAAACTCCCAACATGAGCCATGAGCGTGAGAAGTGCGACCTGACGGATGAACGTACTCTTACCGGCCATATTGGGACCAGTGATGAGCCAGAACATACCTGCTTCGCCTCCAAAAGCGGCATCGTTCGGAACGAACGTACCCGGTGGAAGAATCTGATCGAGAACCGGGTGGCGGCCATCCTTGATTTCGATTGTCGGTTCTTCGACCAGCACCGGGCGGACATAGTTCCTCAGTGCCGCAAGTTCCGCGAGTGCCGCGAGGAAATCCGCCGCCGCCAACACATCCGCGGCATTCAAGAGTCGAGGTGTCTGGGCCGCGACCTGATCGCGGATCTGAAGAAACAGTTGCAGTTCGAGTGCCTTTCTTTTGTCCTCCGCGCTGAGAACTTTTTCCTCGTACTCCTTGAGGACAGGCGTGATGTAACGCTCGGCGTTCTTCAACGTCCCCTTGCGAATGTAGTCCGGTGGCACCTTCGAGGCGTTCGCATGCGTCACCTCAATGTAGTAGCCCGCCACCTGATTGAAACCGACCTTCAAACTAGCTATTCCCGTTCGCGTAGTCTCCTGGGCCTGATAACGGGCAATCCAGTTCTTCCCCTCACTGGTCAGAGTGCGGAGTTCATCGAGTTCGGCATTGTAACCTGCTTTGATAACGCCGCCGTCCTTGGCTATGTAGGGCGGATCATCGGTCAGCGCTTTATCGAGCAGTTCCCGAACATCGGGACATAATTCAAGGCGGCGTTCCAGATCTTGCAACAGCGGCGATTTCCGTCCGGCAAGTTTGGCTTTCACCCCGGGGAGTTTCCGCAGTGTCCGGGCAATCGCAGCCAGTTCCTTTGGCGTGGCCCTGGCCGTCGAAACGCGAGTTGTCAGCCGCTGAATATCGGAGCAAGCCTCAAGCAACTCACGGAGTTGTCCACGAAGCTTGTGGTCCTTGAGCAATTCCTCGACCGCATCGAGCCGGGCAGTAATCGCCATCGAATCGGTGAGCGGGGCCAGGACGCTATCGTGCAGCAGTCGGGCACCCATCGGTGTGACGGTTCGATCAAGTACCGAAAGAAGTGACCCTTCTCTCTGCCCATCGCGCAGAGTGCGAGTGAGTTCGAGGCTGCGCCGGGTTACTTCATCGAGCGTAAGGAGTGTTTCCGGTCGGTGTGGCTTCAATCGTCGGATGTGGGCGAGGCTCGCTTTGAGCGTCTCTTGCAGGTAGATGATGACCGCTCCGGCCGCCGTGACACACGGTTGCGAATCCTCGAAGCCAAAACCCGTCAGCGTTCCGACCTGGAATTGCGTTTTGAGTGCAGCAAGAGCAGTGGCTTGATCGAATGTCCAGTCCGCACGAACCGTTCGAGTTCTGGGAAGGTGGTTTGGAGCATCCCGGGTGACAATCGTCTCGGCGAACTCGGGGAAGATAATCTCAGCCGCGGTGAGCCGGGCAAGTTCATCGGCCAGTCGAGTGGAAGGCACATCGGTTGCGGCAAATGTGCCTACCGAAAGATCGATCCAGGCAACGCCGAAGGTATTTCCTCGGCCCGGAACCACAGCAACAAGATGGTTCGGGGCGCGCGGATCGAGCAAGGTGTCATCGGTAACCGTGCCGGGCGTCACCACCCGGTTCACTTCGCGATGGATGATCTTCTTTTTCGGATCGGGCTCCTCCATTTGTTCGCAGACTGCAACACGGTGTCCCGCCCGAATGAGCATGGCAAGATAGTGTTCGAGCTTGTGAACCGGCACCCCGGCCATCGGGATTGTCCCATCGCGCTTCGTCAACTGGATGCCGAGTACGCGCGAGCCGAGTTCGGCATCGTCCTCGAAAAGTTCGTAGAAATCCCCATTGCGAAAAAGGACGATCATCCCTGGATGTTGGGCCTTCGCATCGTGGTACTGCTGCATCATGCGCGACATAAACACTTCCAATACGGCAAGGTCTCAGGGCTGCGTTAAGTTTTCTACAAAAGCACAGTTTAGCGACACGGAAGAGTGAACGGAATGAACGAAGCGATGAGTTGCAGATTCTGTCCGTTTGCCGGAGCAGATCAAACGAAAAGCAAAGGAATGCTTCGGTATTTCCCGCGAAATGGATCAGAATCTACTCCGGCATCGCCAATTCATCCACCACTTGCTCGACGCCGGTAGTGTTCTCAGCAAGGCTGATGACGATTTTCCGTGTCTTGGTATCGGGAACAACGCCACGAACTTTTACCGTGCTTCCTTCCGCGACTACGGTCACGTTGAGGCCGCTGAGCCGCTTATCCGCCGTGAGTCGTGATTTCACTGCATCATCGGGCCGGGTCGGCAGTTCTTTCCGCAGCGCATCGACAGGACTGGCGAAGTTAATGGCAGGGGGCATTGCGTTCTGCAACTTCACACTCGTTATTCGGGCAATCGCCGCGAGTTTGTCTCCATCCGATGCCTGGAAGCGGGTACCAACCAGCACCACAAACAGGGCGATCAGAATCAACACGGCAGCAAACTGGCGCATGCCTGTCACTCACATTCATTGAGCAAGATCGGTGGAGGGAAAAGCCGCTGACATTAAGTATGACGCGGGAACAACCCGACAGGGCATTTGGCCTCGCTCAATGAACGTGATCGCTGGTAGGAGGAATTGCTCGATGCCGTCTGGAACGATTACGACGTGGAGGCACGCAACTGGCGAGCGATAAGCCGCTTTAGACACCTGGACAGCTTTCTTGCAGCCAGGACTACCGCACAGTTTACCGAATCGTTACAATCGGCGGGAGATGGCAAGCCATGCGGAACCTCACGCCATCAATTGGGAGGTCTTCGGACCCACAACGGGAGGAAAGTCAAATGACACGCATCGCGTTTACAGTTCCCCTCGCTCTTGGGGCAATGTTGGCAGTGGGCAATACTGCAACCGCTGGCGACAAAGTTCCCGCGAAATCGGGGTTCAGTGGCGGAGCCGTTAGTACAACGTCGATGACCCTCGTCGGCCAGGGAACGGCAGCCTCGGCCAAAGCGGCCAGTGACAGTGAACAGGTCTGGTATCACGGCTATTACCGTGGATACCGTCGGGGCTTTTATAGCGGCTACTACGGTGGTCTGGGCGGCTACTACGGCGGGTATTACCCAGCGCTCTATCCTTATGGCGCTGGCTATTACAGCCCGGCTTTTTACCCACCCGTCCTGGGAATCAATGGCCGGTTTGGCGGCATCTCTGTTGGTTTGTACGGCATCAACGGCACAGGCAGCGATGTCTCTGCTTCAGCCGTCTCCTTGAACCTTACCGGGTCGCCATATTCCGTGGCTCAACGGCCGACCCAGCAGCAGACTCTGGCACCAACTGCTCAGCCCGGTTATCGGTATGATTGGGGTCCGGCCAATCCCGTGCCGCTCCCGAAGCAAGATGCCAGCGCACCGAACGGTCAGGCCGCACCATCCCTGCCACCAGACGCCGGTCTCCCCGTTTCTCTTCCCAAGAAAATAACTCAACCGGCCAAACCATACACGTACAAGGGGTATGGCGAGAAATAAGTAGTAGCCTCCTGATAGACAAACGCATGAGCAGTTCTCGTTTCCAAATGGAATATGGAAAAAGGAGGACTGCTCATGCGTTAAATGATGAGAGTAGGTTGTGCTAAAAACTCTCTCAGGAACGAGGGCATGGTTCAATCGAGGTAGCATGAGGGTTACAGGTATTGTCTGGAGTGTAGTCATCACGCGGAGCGTGATGACTACACTCTCCGGTAGTAAAAGCCTCTGACACAACCCTAAGCATACTGTCACCCAACTTTGAACCATGCCGGAATGTGACATCACAATTACGGCATTTGGATTGTTTGATGAATTCTTATCCCGACATGCTTCTCAAACGGCTGGTTACTCGGATGATGTCACCGAGGGTGCAAGAACAAGGATAAGGTAGACGATTATTCAGCCAATATAAATCATGATTTTGTTTATGATTGAAGTGATTATTGTTGATCATTGGGCCTATGGCAAGGGGCACTGACACATGACAAATTGTGACATCGGCTAATGTTTGAATCTGTGATTGGGGTGGAAAACGCCTTGTTAATGTGCCAAAACACATCATCGCAAGTCTGTTCGATTACTGACACCCCCGAGAACACTGACAGAAGTTACTGACACTCTTAATTCAAAACGTCTGACCTGCTGCCAGTCTGCCCACGCGTGGGCAGAGTCCATGCCTCACTCCGGGATCAACTCGTTTTCGCCGCCAGCGATGGTTGCCAACTTCAACAATATGGAGACCGTTGTCAGCGGCGTGAAAAGCCGAACTGAGCCATCGCAGAACGCGAAATTAGCTCCGTTCGGGAAATACCCCCCGAACTGTCCCTCCATCCCGATTAGCGGTTTGGCATTCGCACTGTCATCCAGCCCGCGCGTGGTTGAAGGACCACCACGTAGCCATGGCCCGGGTTCGTCGGCCGTCTCACCGATTAGTAGGGTTTGACTCAGCCCATCGGTGATCCGATCAAAAGGGGTTGGTGCATCGTACCGGAATGCCCCGGCTCGAAGTGGTGATGGGCCTGTCTGGGGGATCACGAGGGTCGCCGCGGCGGGACCGAGACCTGCAATACCTACATAACAGGTTACCGCAGGAGAACCGGTCGGTATTTGTGGAGTGTTTTCGGGGCAGAGCATCAAATTAAGCCGCATCCGCGAAGCAATCTGATTCCGTTCCGCCGACCACGGCTGAGTGATATCGATCCGTGTGAGAAGTTCCGCCACAGGGTTCCTCGTCTGATCCACCCCGGGCAGCACTGAAACAACCCAACTCAAGCGATTCTCCGGAGCCACTCCAGGCAAAACCACCGTCGCTGGGGGGATCTCTTTGGGGAGTTCAATTCCCTGCGGACCAGCGCTGGGGTTCGTGTGATGCGCAGCGAACAAGGCCAGTTGCCGGAGGTTATTTTGCGAGATGACGAGGTGTGCTGCGAGTCGCGCCTTCTGGATGTATGTGACCAGTAAGCCCGCCGCCATAAGCACCAGCAACAGAATAACGACCACCGCAATCCGCCGCGACATTGGAAACCTTTTTGAGAGCGGGGACAGGGTTGGATCTTGGTCAGGCGACAACCCCTGGCAGACTTCCATCCGACATCGCAACTTAACTATCCAACCCGACCGCCAGTCATTTGTTGGGTGAGAACTTATCGAACAGATCGCCATCGGGCCATTTCTTCACGGCATCGGCGGCCTCGTGCATGGGGCCATCGATCAAGTCGGCAGGCTGTTCGTTTTTGTGATTACTATCGGTGTTAAACAGGACCGCCCAGTTCAACCCATCGAACCGCCGAACAAGAAGTGTCGAGGTACCCGCAATCAAGCCTGCATGCCAGGTATTCGCCTTCCCGGTATTACCAACTGGTCTGACTTCCCACCCACACGCATAGTAGGCATCCTTGGGCTTGTTCCCGGGGTCGAACCCCGCAGCGCCCGGTGGTCTAGCCAACATCTCCTTGAGTGCGTTCGCCGAGAGTAAGGGGGACTTCCTGCCGTAGTCGAATGCGGATGCAAACCGAACCATATCAACCGCGGATGCGATCCACCCTCCATGTGCTTCAAAACCCTCAAGATTCTCGCCTCCATCCGGGAGCGGCACTTTCTCCCCTTCCCTGGGGGGATAAAGACATTTTCCCTTCCGCTTTTTCGAGTCGTAGTAACTCACCTCGGTCGGCGGTCGTTTCTCCGGTAACGCCTTCCCGAGAACGATATCCGTGGCGTGGATCGGTGCCAGGATGTGCTTTCTCATCCACGGTTCGTATTTCTCACCCGTCACTTCCTCGATCACCCGGCCAAGGACCAGGTAGCCTAGATTGGAATAGACCATCTTGGCACCAGGGTTGAAATCGAGAGGAAGGCCCATCATGTAGCGGACGATGTCATCTGGCGTCGGGTGGTGCTTCTGCTTCATCGCATTCATGATGTCCCATGGGATGCCAATCGGGTCGAACCCGCCTTTCTTATCGCGATCCCATCCCCCGGTATGACGCAGGCACTGGTGAATTGTGATTTTCTCCCACCGCGCATCGGGTTTGATATTGGGGTGAACAAATGCCTGGAGTTTGATGTGTTTCAGCACAGGGTCTTCGAGTTTCAACTTGCCCTGATCGAGAAGGTGTAGGACTCCAACTGCGGTGATTGGCTTGGAAACGCTCGCCAGGCGGAAGAGAGCGTTGGGTTCCACCGGTTTCTTGTTCTCGAGATCGGCGTGCCCGAATCCGCGAGCGTACATCAGTTTCCCGTTTCGTGTGACCGCAACCCCGACCCCGGGAAGGGCATTGTCCTTGAGAAACTTCGTGAAGAGATTGTCGAAGGGTGCGAGATTTGGATTGTTTACTCCCGTGACGGGCACCTCATCGGCAAACCCCCAAGCATTCCGCGAGCGCACAAGGCCGCTTGCGGCAACAGTGGCTGAAGCCAGGAATGCGCGGCGATTGAACATGGATGCTTCCTCAAATGTTCTACTTTGAACCCCTCAATCCACCCAATGATACTGAAGTTGGATCGGATATCGAAACGCAACGGCACGCGACCAATCCACTACCGAATGAACAACTGGGTAAAAAAACGCCAGGAACGGTTCAAAGGACCATTCCTCAGTTGAAAAACACCGACGGATTCCAGGCGTATTGCGGATTGATTTTTTGCGTACACAAGCGGTGTTGGCTTTCCTTGGTTTCATCTCCCCACCATCTCTTCTTCTACCCTGATTTCCACGCAAGGCAACACGACCTCGGCTCCGATATGCCGGGCTGCATGCTTGATCGCTCGGAGAGTGCAGCCAACCATGACCCGCTTACTCTCGACGCCACGAATTGCTTGCCGAGTAGGACTGAAGACAAGACTAATACCAAGTAAAGCAGAATGACAAACTACGAAACGATTATTTATCCTATATTTGCTGTTGCTATTCGTTACGGTGTAAAGTAGGCTCAACTACTCAAAATATCGTGATTGCCGATGGTAATTCCCCTTACATCACTGCTCCGTGGTTGGCCAGTTGCTCTGCTGCTGGTTGTGTGGATCTGTTTCACCCCTGGGCGGGCAGTGGCCGAGTGTGGAGATTATCTCACCATTCGGAACGCGCCTCCTGGTTCAACTCATCACTCCTCGGCAACCAACACCGATCACCCAAGACCAGACGGCCTTGGAACTCCAAGCCCACTCAAGCTGCCGTGCAATGGCCCAAACTGTTCCAGTTCACCCATTCGGGAGTTCCCCCCGCTAGCTCCGATCCGTTCCTCGGTAAAAGAAGTTGCCCAGCCATTCTGCTCACCTGATCTCGAAATCGTGCTGGCTGGCTTGTTCGCACGCGACCTCACTTCACTCCGCCCCATTCATCGGGCATCTTCGGTCTTCCATCCTCCGCGTCTCGGCTAATTGTCGTCACTGTCCCTTATCGTTTCATACTGCGCATCTGCGAGGCCTCTTCGGTTTCGGCCGTGAGTAGCTGCGTTCATGTGCATACTGTTTCTGGTAAGCTTCTGATGCAGTGATCGGCTTATTCGTTCATCTTTCCGACATAACATTCTGAGCGACTCGCCGTTTGTTGCGGCATCCACAGGGTGCCCCTGCGGCGTTGTCGTAGCGTGGGATAGGGGGCAGATCTCCACCCGGTGCCCTTCCTTATCGAGACATCGTTGCGAGGAAGAAATGATTCTTATTATTTATAGGCCGAGTGGCTTTGTTCTTATTGGTTGTCTGGTCGGTCTTATCCCACTGAGTATTGTGATGTTCCTGAGCTGCTTCCGTCCTGCGTCCAAGGAACCAAATTCTCTCGGCTCTGAGCAATCCTTTTCGTCCCTTGCCCATCGGCCGCGCCAGCAAATCGAAACCAGTGGGTTTCTCACTGTCTACGCTGGCATCGATCCCTGGCCGTCCAATGCTTCTCTGGAGGAGTACGCCGCCGCTTTCGACCAATCCATTCCACGGGGCCTGATGTTCATGGATAAGTGCCTGGAGACGGAGGCGCTTCCGATGGTGACGGCGCTTTTGCAAAAAGCGAGCCTGTTTCACGCGAAGGGAGACCCGGCCTCAGCGTACAAGACGCTCAAGGATCTGGAGGCGAGGATCGAAGGCACCGACCTGGAGGCAGAGTGGCTTTATACCATCGTTTTCTACAAGGGCTTAACCGCGTTGCGTATTGGAGAAAACGACAATTGCATACTTTGCCGCAGTGAAAGCTCGTGCATTTTCCCGATTGCTCCTGCTGCCATCCACACCAATCCCACTGGTTCCCGCCTGGCTATCGAACACTTCAGCGAGTATCTGCGGCAGTTCCCCGACGACCTCGAAGTGAAATGGCTGCTCAATCTGGCGCACATGACGCTGGGTGAGCATCCCGCCAAGGTCGATCCACGCCATCGCCTTCTGATGGATGCCTTCTGCAAGTCGGAGTTTGACATCGGCCAGTTCCGCGACGTCAGCCATCTCGTCGGCGTGAACCGGCTCAACCAGTCTGGCGGTGCCATCATGGAAGACTTCGATAACGACGGCTTGCTCGATCTTGTCGTCACTGGTTGGGCTCCCAACGAACCGATGGCCTTCTATCGCAACAAGGGAGACGGGACGTTCGAGGACCGAACCAAAGCAGCGGGTCTGGACAAGCAAATGGGCGGCCTGTACTGCGTCCAGACCGATTACAACAACGATGGGCACATGGATATCTTCATTCCCCGCGGTGCCTGGCTGCCTCCTTATTTGTCCATGCGACCGAGTTTGCTGAGGAACAACGGCAACGGTACATTCACCGATGTCACGCGCGAGGCAGGATTACTGGCCCCGGTCAACGCGATCAGTGCTACCTGGGCAGATTACGACAACGATGGCTTTCTCGACCTGTTCGTCTGCTGCCAGAAGCAACCCTGTCTGCTCTACCGCAACAAAGGGGATGGAACCTTCGAGGAGGTGGCTGCCCGTGCTGGTCTGCCAACCGACCTGACCAACTGCATGGGGGCCGCATGGATTGACTTCGACAACGACGGCTACCCCGATCTGTTTGTGAACCTCTCGAATGGGAGCGCAGGGAGCGCAGCACCCCCAGGGAACGCCCGGCTGTATCACAACAACCGTAATGGCACTTTCACGGACGTCACCAGGGAAATGGGCATTGATGGTCCGACCAATGGCTTCCCGTGCTGGGCGTTCGACTTCAACAACGATGGCTGGCTCGACATCTTTGCCGTTAGCTCCCGCAACACCCTAGAGGACGCGATCAAGGGGATGATGGATCAACCGCACATCCAATCCGCGGCGAAGCTCTACCGTAACTTGGGAGGCAAGGGATTCCAGGATGTGACCCAAGAGGTGGGTTTGGATAAGGCTTACCTCCCGATGGGGTGTAACTTTGGCGATTTCGACAACGACGGCTACCTCGACTTCTATCTGGGAACCGGCGGTCCGAATCTGTCCCTGCTGGTTCCCAATCGCCTATTCAAGAACGTCGCTGGCAAACGCTTTGCAGAGATCACCGCGTCGTCGCGGACGGGGCATCTGCAAAAGGGGCACGGTGTGGCCTGTGGGGACTGGGATCGCAATGGCACTGTGGACATCTTCATCCAGATGGGAGGAGCCGTTGAAGGCGACCGGTACCACAACGTCCTATTCCAGAACCCCGGGCAGGGGAACAACTGGCTATCGGTGAAGTTGGTCGGCAAGAAAACTAACCGGGCCGCGATAGGAGCGCGCATCAAGGTAGTGACCGCAGGGGAGCAACCGTTGACGGTCCACCGGCACGTTTCGTCAGGCAGTAGCTTCGGGGCCAACCCGTTGGAGCAGCATATTGGTCTGGGGAAGGCCGACCGCGTGGCGTTGCTTGAGATCTACTGGCCAACCAGCGGCACGACGCAGGTCTTCCGCGACATTGCTGTCAATCAGGGTGTGCTGATCGCGGAGTTCGCGGAGGACTATGAGAAACGGATGTGGAAATCGATCCCGTTACCGTAAGGAGAGCTACGCCGTGGCTGTACATGACCCGTGTATCCGACAGGTTCCCGTTGCTCCTCGATCAGGATAAAGTGTTCGGCGATTACCAGCCGAAGAAGTGAATGGGAGCGGAATTGGAGTCGTATTTCACCAACACACCTTTCCTGAACATTGCTTCCGAGGCGGTCGCTTTGAAATGGTCTCGATGAATCGCCCGCTTGTGCAAACGATGAGCGTGATGTCTCACTCTACCGCTGCTTCCACCATCGGCTTGGCGTTCGCCATCGCCGCGGGTGTTTTGTTTTCACCCGCCCGGGTTTCCGCGGTGTGTGGGGACTACGTCCACATTCGAAGCTCCCAGCCCACGGCCAAGTCAGACACCTCCCCTGAGACACCCACTTCGCCGGACACAGACAGGGAGCGGGATTTTCCCCGCAAACCGTGCAACGGTCCGAACTGTTCGAGCACCCCTTCCACTCCGCTAACCCCGTCCGCGATTGATCTGACCGACACCAAGCAATCAGGGGCCCGAGCGATGGGAGAGAGCGAAGGGGGCGATGGCCTTAGTTGGTCCGTCCCCGCTTTGTTCGGAAGTTCGCCAATCCACAACCCACATCTCATCTTCCACCCTCCTTGCAACAAGTGAGCACTCCTCCAACCTGACATCCCCAGCTTCTCCAGAGCCTTTGGTAGCAGCACATGCGCGGCTGCTACGGCTTGGCATTCGGGATCAGAGGAACAACGCAAAACCTCCTCACTCAATGTTTGAGACAGGATGGGCCGCCTGTACTGGGGTCGGGTTTCCAATGGCGGATCAGCGAACAGACCCATTGATTTTGGGGCACGGATGGCCGGACACCACCATAACCCGTTCCGCTCGATCCGTCGACCGAGCAGGAATGGACGTGTCGTTCTTGTCGGACATCCCGGTCGA
>Ga0206850_10089_pt3 | contig 20075 bp, 9 predicted proteins | sample Alteio_BWOrgCont_16_FD_152885 | JGI IMG/M metagenome (GOLD analysis project Ga0206850, IMG submission 152885) | Enriched cells from forest soil in Barre Woods Harvard Forest LTER site, Petersham, Massachusetts, United States -... | ecosystem: Environmental > Terrestrial > Soil > Temperate forest >...
CCTACCTCTTCACCCGCCGGGTCCCTTGATATCCATCTACCCTTTTCAGGATCATAAATTCTATACATGGTCATATCGAAACCAAGCGTCTTTTCAATACCGAAACCTGTATAGCCAAAGTCAGCGTCTTGGTCGCCCAAGAGCTTAATTTGTCTTCCGAACATATCGTAATCGTAACTTGCGTGAACAGCCCCACTAGAATCTGTCATTTGACGAACACTGCCTAAATGGTCACAAACAAAGTAATAGTTAGTGCCGTTAATTTGCTCGCCTTGGGAAAAGAATTGCTTCACTACTGTATGACCCGTCGAATCACGCTCTTGGCAAGAATCTCTTCCACACCAAATGTATGTATTAGCGTTAATAACTGTAGTCCCATGTAGCTCCGTAACACTAACCCGTCTGCTTTGCCCGTCATAGGTCATCTGCACCGTGTCAGGTTTGGTCGTGGGTTGTGGGTTCAGAAAGTTCACCTGAATTAACCTGTTTTCGGCATCCCAAACATAGCTGTACTTGTCGTCTTGTGTCAGATTCCCATTGGCATCATACGTATAGGGTTCCGTGTTCAACACATGGTTCTTCTGTGTCGTCTGTGTCCCATCACTCGCTATTGCCTGAATGGTCATCGGCGTGCTGTTTCCCACCGGAGTAATGGTTGCGCTGTAGTTATTGTTTGAATCCTCAGTGACTGTCTGCCCATTGACCACAACACTGGCCGCTCGGTTTGTCGAGCCCTTCACCGGGATCGGATTGGGCGTAATGTTGGTTAACTGGTTTAAGTTGTTCGTACCGAACCCATGACTGTAAGTGCTAGTTTGTTCAGACGTTCGGTTACCAGAGGCGTCATAACCAAAGGTCACACCCTTGTTGGCCGTCAAGCCATCAAAGCCGCTCGTTCCGCTGGTCAATGTCGCACTCTTCAACTGACTGTCACGGTCATAGCCCATCGTATAGGTCTTCGCATCAGTCGGAGCGTTGTCCAACTGTTGGGTCCAAGTATTGATGTCACCAGCTTGGGTATATGTGTAATTAAAGGCCGACAGAGTCTGACCAGCTGTGCTTCCCGCACCCGTGTTGGTCAAAGTCTGTAAACGACCCGCCCCAATCGGATTCGTCGGTTGGTAATAGGCCATGGTCGTCTTTTGGCCATTCGGGTAGTTGATCTGGGTCAGGTTGGACGTAGTGGCGTCGTATGTATAACCAAATGAACCCAACGGATTAGTCACATTCACCAATTCGTCGTTGGAATAGGTATAGCTTTCGCCATTGCTGTCGATAGAGCGGCTCTTGGTACGGCCATCGTTGTCATAGACATAGGTAATGTTCGCCGTGGTTGTTCCCACAGGGCTCACCACTGTCTGCACATGCCCACCACCTGTGCTGCCGATGGGGTAATAGCTGTAGCTAGTCGAGCCTGTTCCATCGCTCATGCCGCTCAAACGAGGCAAAACCGGGTCGTAGCTGAAGTTCACATTGGCCGTTCCAGTCACCGGGCCGCTATAGACCACTGTCGCCAATTCATTGTCTAGGTCATAGGTGTAATTCGTTGTCTCGTTACGCGCATCCGTCACCGACAAGAGTTGGCTGCCATTCTGGTCATAGTTGTAGCTGACAGCGGATTGGTCGGCATAGATCTTCCCTATCACACGACCTTCAAAATCCCTGTTCCAAGTCGTCTTATTCCCCTTCGGGTCGGTCATACTGGCTAATGACCCGCAAGCGCACCATCCAAACTGGGTCGTTTGAATGTTCGGATCGGTCACACTGGTCATGTGGCGGTCCGCGTCACAAAACAAAAACATTTATAAAAATGAAAATGGCAAACGCCCCATAACAAAAAAAGTTGAACTTATTATCCGATTTCTCACTAGCATTTTTTTCTTTTTGGCCCTTCAAATAGAAATTCAAAAAAAGCAACAGCACAACAAAAATCAGAATTTCAAATACCATCAATGTATTTTTCAAAAGCGAAGAAACTTGGTCATTATAAAAAACACCCCGCATAAACTTTCTGCTTAGATCAAACGCCACGTGCATACCAATAGGAAAAATTAGCCGTCCTGTCCTCAAATACAGGTAGTTCAATTGTTCAGAAAGCAAAAACAAAAGAATCATTGCAGAAAAATACTTGAAAAAATCAACTGGGTGCGAAAATACAAAAATCACCGAAACGAAAATTGACGCAAATGGCAGTTTGCCTTTAACGGCCACGTTCAACAAAAACTTTCTAAAAATCAGTTCTTCAACTACAGGTGATATTACAAGTGCCGCAATCGGAATTACATCCACGCCAGAAACATCGAAATTCAATAACGATGGATATACCGTTTCAACTCGCTCAGTCCAAAAAAATGGGAAGATCGAGGAAAACAGAACAACGAAAGCATTAAAAAAAATCCCTGCAAAAACAGAATCAAAGAACAAAAAATAAAATTTATTTTTGCCGGCTTTCAGCTGAACCATTTTTGAATTTCTGTAGCTGAAAAAAATGAATCCGAGAAGCACTTCGATAAAAAAGATAAGAAGTAATTTGAAATGAGAATCGGCAAGATATAACAACTTCATAACTATCAAAGAAAAAAAACAAAAAGTAACTATCAGCGTTTTTTCATTAAATGAAATAGATTCGTTCTTATTCAATTTCAAACCCACTTTTTAAATCCCAGTATCCACTATGCGTAGGAGATCGCTATGGAGAAGGAGTATGTGTTGAAGTTGGTGAAAATTTGCAGGCCGTTGGAGTAAACGTAGGGGTACGAGGCCACCAAGTTGGAGCAAAGTATGCAATTTCACCTGCCATAGTGTAGCCGATTCCCGCCCCCCAATTCGATTCTTCACCTTCACTATTACTATCATGTAAAGGCTGACTAGACACAAAATGGTTTAATAACACTTCGTTAGGAAGTGGGGTCGGAGTTAGTGTAGGGGTAGGTGTCGGCGACGGCGTAATTGTCGGGCAGGAAGTAGGCGTCGGCGTATTCGAGCCACAACCATTGTCACCCGAATTGTTCCCAGGCGTATTGGTAGCACTCGAAGCGCCAGTTGTATCTAATCCCAGTAAGTCTCTATAAACCAAACTCTTATTATTTACATATTCATATAAATTAAATCCTACCTCTTCACCCGCCGGGTCCCTTGATATCCATCTACCCTTTTCAGGATCATAAATTCTATACATGGTCATATCGAAACCAAGCGTCTTTTCAATACCGAAACCTGTATAGCCAAAGTCAGCGTCTTGGTCGCCCAAGAGCTTAATTTGTCTTCCGAACATATCGTAATCGTAACTTGCGTGAACAGCCCCACTAGAATCTGTCATTTGACGAACACTGCCTAAATGGTCACAAACAAAGTAATAGTTAGTGCCGTTAATTTGCTCGCCTTGGGAAAAGAATTGCTTCACTACTGTATGACCCGTCGAATCACGCTCTTGGCAAGAATCTCTTCCACACCAAATGTATGTATTAGCGTTAATAACTGTAGTCCCATGTAGCTCCGTAACACTAACCCGTCTGCTTTGCCCGTCATAGGTCATCTGCACCGTGTCAGGTTTGGTCGTGGGTTGTGGGTTCAGAAAGTTCACCTGAATTAACCTGTTTTCGGCATCCCAAACATAGCTGTACTTGTCGTCTTGTGTCAGATTCCCATTGGCATCATACGTATAGGGTTCCGTGTTCAACACATGGTTCTTCTGTGTCGTCTGTGTCCCATCACTCGCTATTGCCTGAATGGTCATCGGCGTGCTGTTTCCCACCGGAGTAATGGTTGCGCTGTAGTTATTGTTTGAATCCTCAGTGACTGTCTGCCCATTGACCACAACACTGGCCGCTCGGTTTGTCGAGCCCTTCACCGGGATCGGATTGGGCGTAATGTTGGTTAACTGGTTTAAGTTGTTCGTACCGAACCCATGACTGTAAGTGCTAGTTTGTTCAGACGTTCGGTTACCAGAGGCGTCATAACCAAAGGTCACACCCTTGTTGGCCGTCAAGCCATCAAAGCCGCTCGTTCCGCTGGTCAATGTCGCACTCTTCAACTGACTGTCACGGTCATAGCCCATCGTATAGGTCTTCGCATCAGTCGGAGCGTTGTCCAACTGTTGGGTCCAAGTATTGATGTCACCAGCTTGGGTATATGTGTAATTAAAGGCCGACAGAGTCTGACCAGCTGTGCTTCCCGCACCCGTGTTGGTCAAAGTCTGTAAACGACCCGCCCCAATCGGATTCGTCGGTTGGTAATAGGCCATGGTCGTCTTTTGGCCATTCGGGTAGTTGATCTGGGTCAGGTTGGACGTAGTGGCGTCGTATGTATAACCAAATGAACCCAACGGATTAGTCACATTCACCAATTCGTCGTTGGAATAGGTATAGCTTTCGCCATTGCTGTCGATAGAGCGGCTCTTGGTACGGCCATCGTTGTCATAGACATAGGTAATGTTCGCCGTGGTTGTTCCCACAGGGCTCACCACTGTCTGCACATGCCCACCACCTGTGCTGCCGATGGGGTAATAGCTGTAGCTAGTCGAGCCTGTTCCATCGCTCATGCCGCTCAAACGAGGCAAAACCGGGTCGTAGCTGAAGTTCACATTGGCCGTTCCAGTCACCGGGCCGCTATAGACCACTGTCGCCAATTCATTGTCTAGGTCATAGGTGTAATTCGTTGTCTCGTTACGCGCATCCGTCACCGACAAGAGTTGGCTGCCATTCTGGTCATAGTTGTAGCTGACAGCGGATTGGTCGGCATAGATCTTCCCTATCACACGACCTTCAAAATCCCTGTTCCAAGTCGTCTTATTCCCCTTCGGGTCGGTCATACTGGCTAATGACCCGCAAGCGCACCATCCAAACTGGGTCGTTTGAATGTTCGGATCGGTCACACTGGTCATGTGGCGGTCCGCGTCATAACCGTAATTCGTCGACCGGGTCTGCCGGTCCGTATATTTCGTCACGTCAAGGTTGGTGTAACTGTAGCTTTCATGGGTGCCATCCGAATAGGCAATGTTCGTCACTTGGTCCAAGTTGTTATAACTGTAGGTCAACGTGCCTTGGGCGGCGGTTGTCTGGGTACGTACCCGGCCAATATTGTCGTAGGTATAGGTGATGGTTGAGCCCGGCTGAGGCGGTACCACCGAGACCAAAAAACCATTCCCGTCATAGTTGTAATGCGTGGTTTCACCCAATGGCGCCGAGACAGAAAGGATCTCGCCGGCGGTGTTGTAGCTGTAATGCCAGGTCTGTCCCGACGCGTCCGTATAACTTAAAGGATCATGGGCGCTGTCATAGGTATATTGAGCCAGATATTCTCCCTGGCCATCCTGTACCGCGACCATGTCCTGTCCATTCGGCGCGTAGGTATAGGTAAAGCTCCGCCCCGTCGGGTCGATATAATTCGTTACTTTGCCGTAAGGGTTATAGGCAAACTGGTGTTCTTGGCTTTGCTGTGTACCCGTGTTGTTCGTAAAACGGCTCACCACGATCGGCGTATTTGGCATATTGGCGCTGGATTCATCCAACGAATCCGTCATTCCTGGATAGCTGTACCAAATAGTGCTTTCATTGGGGTTCGTTAAACTTTCAATGATCGGCGCCTCAATTTCTCCGCCGGAGACGCTATGAAGCCAGTGATACCGTTTGGCCGAAGCTAGGTCGTCCGGGTCTTTATCCATGGCTTGTTTGCCCCACACATAAGTATTGCGATAGGCGTTGAAAGTATCGATACCCTGAATACCTGTAGGCACCGGGTCGTTATCGAACTTCTCACTGCCGCCCGGCTGATAAAAAGCCACCTTCTCTTTTTCACCCAGAGGGTCCGTGATCTGGACATAAACATTTTGGGGATCCACCGGAAAACCAAAAATGCCATATTGGAACGTTGTCGTACCATACGGGGTCGTCAGGGTCGCGATCCAATCGCTGGCTAGGTAGTAGATCGGTATCTCCTCGGCCCCGCCGCTACCGCCTGTATCATCCGCGCTGAAAATGACCGTTTTTTTCTCCATACGCCCATTGGCTACATCTTCCGTCTGACTCACGGGATAAAAGGTATTGTTCGTCAAGGGAGCTACACCATTAGGCGAATCTTGCAAAAGGTCATTTTCAGGTTGAGGTTCATTTCCTTCCGGACTTCCCAGGACAATGTCATAGGGGTTAATGGTCATATTCACGTTGTAGGTCATCTGCGACCGAATGCCGCCCATATCCGTGATCGCGGTCATGTTCCCTTGGTTGTCATATTCAAAATTAGCCGACCGTCCAAAAGAGTCGCCCACTTGGGTAATGAGGTAAGGACTGAAACTATTCCCATAATTAAAAGTCATGCTTTGGCCCGAAGCGTCCACAATGGAAGTCAAACGGTAATTGCTGTCATAATTCAAAGTGGTCACGTTGCCATGGGGATCGATCACCTGGGTCAGCAGATAACGAACAATATCCAGACCGCCGACAAAAATAGGCATGCCATAGATCTGGCTGGAACCATCCGGCATTTGGCGTTGAATGGCCGAGTCGATCATCCCGACAAAGTTGGGGTCGGACGAAGAGACTTGACCCATCGAGGTCATGATGGTGTTGGAATACTTGGTCGGCTGCCCAAACCCAAAAAAGGTCTCGACTCCCCCGCCCGGGTTATACAAGGTCATATTGCCCGTCGGCGTAAAGGTGACCGGGCCGTTATTGATCCCTCCGGGCAGGTACCCCGCGTCGATATAACTGATCCAGTTACAGCTCCAATTGATCCCGAAATTGGAGAAAGGCAGCGTAACGACGTCTTCAGCATCGTAATAAACACCCATATCCATTTCCGGCCCGATAGGCGGTTGGTACCAAAGCGGCGTGTCCGCGAGGGTCGGTGAGACCGTGAAAAGATCGATGTCCGCGACCGGCATTTTTTTATTTATCGGAGGACAAGGCGGCGCGGGACTCGAGCCCACATCTCCCGATTCACCCGCCCCCTTCTCCTGGGGTGGACAAGGAGGCGGATCGTCTTTAGCGCCGGTAAAACCCCGCCCAAAAACCTTCGAAGCTTCTTCTGTGCCGACCTCGCTCCAACCGGCGGGCAAGGGCCCTTCGGGCACGAGGTAATATCCACTTCCCTCTTCGTCCAGCGTTTTAGCGCTTAACCAGATGCTTCGCCCCGAACCCGCCGCGGGAGACCCAAAGGTGGGATCGACCGAGTGGATCAATCCATTCTTCTGTTCCACTAGGGCCGCGTAATGGTTCAATTTCCAATTCACAACCGCCGGAGTAATGACCTTGGCGCCAGGGCTTCGTTTAGCGATCTGAAGGTTCATTCCCAGTTGTTCCGACATGTCCCAAAGGTCGTCGAGGGCATAACCCTTTTGGGTGGACTTGGCGTCTTTAATGACCGGACTGTCCGCCTTGGGGGAATTTTGGTAAGCCAGAATGCTTTGAAGGGCGTAAGGGCCGCAGAAAAAGGCCTTATCCGGTTTGTTTTCCATCGTTGATACCGCACGAATGCCGTCTTCGCAATAACGGGCCGCCATACCGCTGGGACGCCTCGCTTCAAGTTTTGCTAAAAGGAATTTCGCCATCTTCAGCCGGCCGACCCGGCAGTTCATACGAAGCGCTTCCGCCAGCGCCCGATCCGCTAAAGCGGCCGCCGGACGGGACTTGGTTTCGCTCCCCCCCGCGATACAAGCCTTATAAAAAGCGGTCAAAGCTTTCGAAAAATGGCCCATGCGATATAAAAGCAAACCATCATTCAATGCCGCCGCCAAAACCCACCGGCTCTTCGGATGGGCTTTGATGAAGGCCTCCAAATGTTCTCCCCGGGTTTCACTGCCGTCCAAAAGGGTTTGATGGATGGCCAAGGCTAGGTCATGGTTCTCATTAGGCTGTTCCGGACCGGAAAGCGGATAAAAGGACACAGCAAAGCCGTGTAGACCGGCTAACTCGGCATCCGTCGGGTCATTGGACATATTGCCATCAAGGGTTTTCAGGGGATAGGAAGCGTTCACCCAATTATGGGTCGTACGCGCATAAACCACTTTGGCATTCAAGACCATCCCGCCGACTAAAGCAGGAATGCTCAAACGAAGAGCCGGCACGGCCATGTCAACCGCCCATTCCGCCGTCGGCAGCAAAGCGTTTCCGAAGACCATGAGGCCCGCCAGGAATGAACTGATCGCTTTTTTAAACCGCATAATTCACCGCTCCAAAGTTCAAGGTAATAACGACGGCCCGCCCGGCGTGAACAGGTAAATGTTCAATGGGTTCGAGCTGGTATAAGGCTGTTCGCCGGTGAGTTCGATGGCGGAAACAAAGGCATTGCCCGTGACCGCCGCTAATTGAAGCACCAAGGGCCCGCTGCCCGTCACATCCACCCTAAAGCTTCGATCCATGGCATAAGCGGTTCCGACCGCCTTGAAAACATCCACCTTCTGGGCGACGGCTTCCCCGTTAGCGGTGATGGTGAATACATTCTGTCCCGCCGCGGTACTCATGAGGTCTGCAAATTTAAGGGTCACTTGATAATGTCCCGCAGGCACATTGAAGCTGTAGCTCAGGTTGGCGCCCTTGCGATAGCTTTGATAAAGCGCCGGGGAGTTAGTGCCGTTGATGGCGGCCGTAGTCGTCGCCACAACCCCGCCCTGGGTATAACCATAGACGCCAGAACTATAGGCCTGGTCCACGGACCAGCCATTGCCGGAAGCGTCCGAAACAGTTTGATTCGATCCCACATCCACCCTCAAATTGAACACATTCGAAGGTGTTGGAGCCGGCGTAGGCGTGACCACCGCACCACAGTTCGACCAATAGTCCACCCGGCTATTGCCGGTATCCGCGATATAAACATTACCCGAAGGATCAAAATCGAACCCGCTTTGGGATAACGCCTGTCCGAAAGCACTGCCTCGACCGCCAAACGTTTGGACGACATTGCCGTTCTGGTCGAGAACATAGAGATAATCGTTGTTGTTGGAGTCCAACACCCAAATATAGCCGTTGGCGTCCACTCGGATCTTCGAGATCGAATTATCCGGCGCGGGAATGAACCTTTTCCCGGTGCCGTCCGCGCCAAAAATACTGATACGGGCGTTCCCCTGTTCATAGACATAAACATTCAACCCGGCGTCCACGCAAACCTTGGTTGGTCCGCTCAATTGGTTCAGGTAAGGGCCTGCGGTGCCGCTGCCGATCTGGCGGAAGAAGACCCCATTTTGGGTGTATTCCATGACGCGGTCATTGTTCGTATCCGCCGCATAGATATTACCCTTGGCATCCGTCGCCACGCCTTGCGGCCCGGACAATTGGCTTTGAGCAATGACCGAATAGGGGTGGCCAAAAACATTGACCGCCACGAGACGGTTATTACCCGTGTCCGCCACATAAAGCATCCCATCGATATTTTGGGCGATATCGCCGGGAGCGTTCAGTTGGACCGGTTGACCCACGCCAGTAACCTGACGAACAAAAGAATTGGTGGTCGTGTAAGCCTGAACACCGTAACCCGGAGCCAGACCCGAGTTGGTCGAGGATGTATTGAGTACATATAAATATCCGTCCTGACCGTAAACAATGCCGGACGGCGCGAAAGCGCCGGCCGACACCCAATCGCTGACGGGTGTCAAACAAGGCGTTTGCGCAGATACCGTGGTCGGGGTAGGGGTCGGCGCATTGGCACAGGTGTACCAACGGTCGATCCGCGCATTCCCGGCGTCATAAATATAGAAATTATTATTGGGATCAATGGCGAACCAGCTGGGCGCGTTGAAATCATTAGCGGCACTTCCCTGCGTGCCGAAGCTCTCGAGCACCGCTCCCGTCGTGGTCGAGATCAGGATCATGGCGTTATTGGCGCTGTCGGCCGCCCAAAGATTTCCATTACTGTCGCAAGACAGTTCATTGAGTGTTCTGCCGGATTCGTTGAACTGAGTTACCGCAAAAGCGTTCCTATTAAAGACCGTGATCAAACTCGTCGAAGCGTCCCAAACATAAAGGTTCAAATTCTTGTCCACCGCCAGATGGGTGACCGCCTGGAACTGGCCAAAGGCGTTGCCGTTGACCCCTGATCCAAACTGTTGAACAAAAGCGCCCGTCTCTTTGTACTCCATCACCCGGGAATTGCCCGAATCGACAACATAAAGATAGCCCTGCGCATCTACCGTCATGTCTTTCGGCGTGTTCAACTGGATGTTCACGATGGTTTGGGGATGAGTTCCATCTTGATTGATCGCCACGATCTGGTTGGCTGTCGGGTCCGCAAAATACAGTCGGCCATCCGCGCCAAAAACCATACCGGCCACACTGTTCCAGACGCCCGAACCGCCGAATTGTCTTAAATAGCCGCCGTTCGATGAGAAAGCGGTGATCTGGTTCCCGCTGGAACTACCGTTAAAGAGATAAACATTTCCGCTGGGGTCGCTGGCCGCCGGGCCCCAAGCCAGGTTATTAGCGACAGACCAGTTGGTCACCGGTGTGACACAAGGCAAAGGCGTGGTCGTTACGCTGGGTGCGGTTATCGGCGCGTTCGCGCAGCTATACCATTTGGAGATACGGGCATTCCCATTATCGACCACATAAAAATCATTCAACGGGTCGATCACAAAACGACCGGGTTGATTGAACTTACCGGTTCCATTTCCCTGCGCACCAACCGTTTCAACAATGATGTGATTCGGACCGATCAATTCCAAAGAATTGGTAGTCGCGTCCGATATCCAAAGATCGCCGTTGTTATCAAAGCTCATTTCATTGATCGTGCGCCCGGTCGCCGGGAATTGGGTGACTGCGAGCCCGTGAGAATTGAATTCGGTGATCTCTTGGGTTTGGGCGTCATAGACATAAACATTAAAGTTCTTATCGACCGTCACCAAGGTAGGCTGCGGCAACTCGCCAAAATAACCGCCGTAGTTGATCCCCGCCCCGAATTGCTGAACCAAACCGCCCGTTTCGGTATATTCCGCCACCCGATAATTATCCCTGTCCGCTACATAAAGATTCCCGTTCGTATCCATCGCCATACCCAAAGGCGTCTTGAACTGACCTGCGGCGATGGTCTGAGGGCTTCCACCTTGACTGTTCACTTCTACGATCCGGTTATTGTTCGAGTCGGTAAAGAACAAGTTACCGTTCGTTCCAAAAACCATCCCCCCCGGACTTCCCCAGCTATTATTGAATTGCCGCGCATAGGCCCCCGAAGGCTGGTACACCGTGATCTGGCTGCCGCTGCTAGAACCGTTAGCCGCATAAATGTTTCCATCCGATCCAATGGCCATCGGGCCGTAGTTCAAGAAAGAGGAATAACTCCAGCTGGGTCCAGGTGTCAGACAAAGCGATGGCGTGGCCGACAGAGCGGGCGTGGCGGTCGGAGCGACAACGCAGGGATACCATTTCGAAACACGGGCATTACTGTTATCCGCCACATAGAGATTGCCCGAAGGATCGAATACAAGCCTGCCGGGGTTATTGAATTGATTCGGACCGTTCCCCGAAGTAGTACCTAGGGTTTCTCCGACAGAGCCGTTGTTTTCGATCAAATGCACTTGGGCGTTCGAGGGATCGGTCACCCAAAGATTCCCGGACGGGTCGAACGCCATGCCGCCAATATTAAAGCCGACCCCGGTAATGGTTCTCACGACCATCGCCGCGGAGTTAAAAACGACGAATCGGGCGTTATTATCCCAGACGTAAACATTCAAGTTCTTGTCGACAGCGAGACGAGAGGGATTATTCAACTGGTCATATCCAGAACCTTGGACTCCCGTGCCGAACTGTTGGACAAAGGTGCCGTTCTCCTGATACTCCACTACCCGGTTATTGTTCATGTCGGCGACATAAAGATTTCCATTGGCGTCTACTGCGATGGCCTGGGGCGAATTCAAGACCCCCGCCGCGATGGTCTGCGGACTGGCGCCGCGGTCGGTCGTTTCCAATATCCCCGTATTGTTCGGATTCACAGAGAATAAGTTGCCGTTCGTTCCAAAAACCATGTCGGGAGGACCGCCGTTGAACTGAGCTTGAATAGCTCCGTTCGGCGCGAAGATCGAAACCTGATTGCCGCTATTGGACCCATTCCCCAAATAAACATTTCCATCCGGACCATAAGCGATACCCCCTAAACCTAAAAAGCCCAGAAGATTCCATGTGATTCCAGGCGTATAACAAGGCACGGCCGCAGGGGTCGGAGTGGAAACGATCTGGGTGCCTAATACTTGAATTGCCGAAACCGTCGCTAAACCCGCGGAGGGATTCCAAGCCAGATCCAAAGTGCTTCCCGTTACGTTTACGCTAAAGGTCACATCGTAAGCATTGAAATAACCCGTATTAAAAAGATCGAGATCGGAAACGACCACCGTGCCATTTGCCAGAACATTGAAAACCCCTTGGCCCGATCCGAAATAATCCGTGTTCATCATTTTTAAAGTCACTTGATAAGTACCGGGAGTCACATCGAACTTGTATTCAATGGAGGAATCTTCGGCAAAATTCTGATAAAGCATCGGGTCTTGAGTATTGATGACCGCACTAGTCGTGTAATAGGTCTGCGCGTCGGCGACCCAGCCCGCGCCGCCGCCCGGCATATAAGGCTGGTCGGCGATCCAATTGTTGCCCTGAACATCGACATAGTCGTTATCCCTGCCCACCGCGATACGCGCGGCATATTGGTTGGTCGGCCAGGTGGGCGCCAGTGTTACGGTGAAAGTAGCGGTCGCCATGACAGTCGGCGAAAGCGTACCGGTAGGCGTGCTGGTAGCCGTCAGGGCATTGACCAAAATAGCGGTGTTGGTCGGAGAAAAAGTGTTGGTTCCGGTCATCGTCGGGGTGAAAGTAACTGTCGGCGTAAGCGTGACGGTCGGGGTCAAGGTGATCGTAGGTGTTTCGGTCTCAGTCCATTCGCAGAAGCGGAAAGCCTGGATCAGCCCATCGGAAGTATCCGGAACATAGACCGTACGGTCGACACCGACGGAAACCATCGGTTCATCAAAATCCGTCCCGCCAATATCCGAACCCACAAAGCTAGCCAGCAAAGTTCCCTGGTTGTTGAACGCGAAAAGCAGATCATTTTGGGTATCCGCGACCCAAAGAACCCCATTATTGTCGACCTTCATTTCATAAGGTTCACCCAAAGCGCTATTCGCGCTGAAATGCGCCACTCGGTGATAAGAAGAGTTCAGTTTAGCGATCTGCGCCGAACCCGCTTCCCCGACATAAATATTGCCGTTGACGTCGACCGCAATGCCCTCGGGCCAGTTAAAGCCCGTCAACACGGTGATCGGCGAACCCGCCGAGGTGAAAATATCGACCTGGCCGTTATCCGTATCCGCCACATAAATGTTGCCCGCCGCGTCCAGCGCGATACCTGTCGGATTGTTCATAGAACCGTTATTCGACAAAACCCCGAACTGGGCCGGCGCGGCTTGTAAATCAGAAAGACTGAAAACATTGACCAGGTTGGTGCCAGAATCCACCACATAGACCGAACTATTATTGACGGCTACACCCGCCGGGAACTGGAGTGAAAAGCCGAACTCATTGACCCGCGTCCCTTGGGAACCGAGGACCACCATGTCATTTTGCGACAAATAAAGATTGGAGTTCGTGTCAATGGCGCTTCCATTGATCTCGTTCCCGTTCGGCGAATGAAAGTTTTGGGCGTAGGTTAAGCACACCCCTGAGGGCGACAGAACATTCGGAGTTGAGGTCAAAGTGATCGTAGCGGTATAAACCATGGTATTCGTGGAAGTGAAAATAGGGGTGTTGGTTGGCGTCAAAGTCACGGTCGGTGTATTGACCGTCGGGGTGTTCGTCGGAATAACGGACCCTGCCAAAGTCGGCCAAAAAGTCGCGGTGCTGGTCGCCGTCGGCGCGGCCACCCCAGAACACAGACCCACCAAGGCAATGTCGTTATTGACCCCGTCAGCGACATAAATATGAGCGCTATCTTGCACAGTAAGCCCTGAGGGATTACCGAAGGCTGGTTCATAGGCGGTTTGACCCGTGAACAAATTGATGAAGTTACCTTGGGAATCGAATTCCTGAACCCTTTGATTTCCAGCATCAGCCACATAAACATTTCCCGTATTAGGATCGATGGAGACCTCTTCCGGGTCGATGAATTGACCGGCTAAAGAGCCGAAACCTCCCCAAACATTGGCCACACTGCCGTCACCATTCAAGACTACGACTTGGTTCGTCCCTTGATCCGTTACATAGAGATGCCCACTGGCGTCGATGGCCACACCCGTTGGATTATCTAGGGTTCCAATACCCGAACCCGTGAACTGAGTCAAAGAGTTATCCACCGTACTGTATTTCAGGATGGCTCCAGCCGCCGCATCCGCCACATAGACAAAACCATCGCCAGGGACCGCGACCTCTTCGGGATAGCTCGCCTGCCCATTGACCGAAGTGCTCCAAGAGCGGATGTATCTTCCCGTCAACCCGAAAACCATGACCCGAGCGTTGCCCGTATCGCCGACATAGACCAAGCCATTGGTTTTATCGACGAACAAACCTTCCGGATCTTTGAACGGACCCAACCCTGAGGAAGAGCCGTTCCAATAATGCGTGACCTGTCCCGCTGAATTAAAAACCTGCAAATGATTCGCGCCGGATTCAACCTCATAGAGGTTGCCGCTACCATCCAGCCCAACTGCCTCCGGGACCTTCATATAGCCGTTCGTCAGGGTCGATAGCGAACAATTGATCGGCGTGAAAGTAGGTGTGGGGCTGTTCGTAAAAGTATTCGTGCCGGTCGTCGTCAATGTCATGGTCAAAGTATTCGTCAAAGTCGGCGTCTGCGTATTGCAGGGGCTATTGGTGTTCGTCACCGTGGCCGTTGAAGTGATGGTCGCCGTATCCGTCGAAGTGTTCGAGACCGTTGAAGTCGATGTATTCAAGGCTGTGTCCGTTGTCGTATTCGTGGCCGTGAAAGTGGATGTGGTTACAGTTGTAGCCGTATCGGTCGAGCTGTCGGTCGCCGTTTGAGTCGCTGCGTTAGTTGCCGTGCCGGAAGACGTGTTCGTCGGCGTATCCGTATTTGTGTTCGTCTGGGTACTGCTTGAACTGGCTGTATCGGTGGATGAATTCGTAGCCGTGGCCGTGGAACTATCTGTCGCGGTCAGCGTCGCGCTATTGGTTGAAGTCGAGGTCGGCGAATCCGTCGCCGTTTGGGTAACCGTATTCGTCACCGTGTTCATAAGTGTATCCGTGGAAGTCGCGGAAGCGGTCAAAGTGGCCGTAGCCGTTGAGGTGGCTGAAGCGGTGGAACTATTGGTTTCTGTATTCGTCGGCGTACCCGTCGAGGTATTTGTCGAACTGCCCGTAACCGTGTTGGTTGCCGTGTTCAAAGAGGTATTGGTCGAAGTACCCGTGCTCGTGGCCGTATTGGCGGCCGTCGAGGAAGACGTCTGGCTGTTCGTGGCAGTTGAGCTATCCACCGCTGTATTCGTCGGTGTACCCGTCGAAGTATTGGTCGAGCTGTTAGTTGCCGTATTTGTCGCCGTATTCAAAACTGTATTGGTCGAAGTGCTCGTGTTCGTTGCCGTATTAGTGGCCGTTGAGGAGGCGGTTGCGCTGTTCGTCGAAGTTCCCGTATTGACCGCTGTATTCGTCGGCGTGCCCGTCGAGGTACTAGTCGAGGTATTCGTTACAGTTGTCGAAGCGGTGTTCGACGCTGTCTCGGTATTTAAAGGCGTGTTGGTGAAAGTGCCTGTTGCGGTGGCCGAATAGGTCGCGCTGTTGGTAACCGTCATCGTCGGGGTCCTCGTGGCGCTGTTCGTGGCGGTCGATATGGAAGTTTGGGTGAGGGTTGAAGTGACTGTATTCGTATTGGCCTTCGTGGGACTGTTCGTATTGGTCCAAGTTGAAGTGGCCGTATTCGTGCGGGTTGCCGTCGCGGTGGAAGTACGGAACACCGTATTCGTGGAAGTTGTCGTAAAAGTCGACGTCATGGTATTTGTGGGCGTAATGGTCTTGGTGAACGTGGAGGTAAAAGTAGCCGTAAAGGCCGGACAAGTACCTAGGTCCTCCCACAAGGTGGGCGCCTCATTCGGGGCCCAGGTAGTGTTCGAGGTATGGCTTTGCAAACAAACATAAAGCTCATTGCTATAGGTCACTTTCTGTCCAATAGTGTAATTGACCGAAGCGGAGGACCAAACCGGCGCGCCCGAGCAATTGGGCGTTGATGTCGGCCCTGTGCAAGCACCTTGATCCTGCCACAAATTGGGTGTGGCTGGCGGCGTCCAAGTAATGCTCGAATTATGGCCTTGAATACAAATATAAATTTCAGTCCCATAAACCACACTCACGCCCGCAGCGTAACTGACTCCCGCGCCTGACCATTGGGGCAGGCTGTCGCAAGCAGCGCCGCCCACTAAAGGCTTCATCACTTGGTTCGACTGACTCACGGCCGAAAGAGAACCGATCGAGGCCAAGGCAGAAGTAACTGTGGCTGTCTCCGTCGCCGCAGCAGTAACTATAAAAGTCTTGGTCGACGTCGATGTCGGCGTGATCGTCGGTGTAGGCGTCAGAGTAAAGGTCGCCGTGTTGGGCGCTTCGATCTCAACGCAGGCTTCATTGGAAGGGTCGCTTTCAGAAACAGGATTCACTTGGTAAGCCGTCACGTGGTAGCACCAGTTCCCCGGACCCGGATCATCCGCGTAAGCCACTCGACCGCGATACCGATTCGCGAAAGCGTAAGGGATGGTTGCGATCAAAGAAAAAGATTCGCTGGTTCCTTCCGAACGATAGACCTTGAACCCCGCAGGTTTCACGTAATCGCCAAAATGCGATTCGTTCCAAATCAAATTCACTTGTTCCCCGCCGGTTTGAACCGCCAAACCCCAAGGTACTCGAATGTCCGTAACAGGAACAGGAGTCAAGGTAGGTGTACCGATAAAAAGTCCGGCTGCCGTCGGGGTCGGCGTCAAAGTGACCCTCGCGTTCGGCGTCAGTGTCTTTCGGGCCGCCCATGTCGAAAATGCCGAAGGCGAAGCGGTTTGCATCCACCATTTAAATGAAAGAGGTGTCACCGACGGGGTCGTCGTTTGGGTCCAACGGCCATGCCAATGGCGCGTTGAAGAAGGAGTCGGAGAGATCAGCGGGTCCGCATAAGCGGCGAAAGGAACAAGAACTGTGAAAAAAAGGAAAAAACCAAAAAGACACCGCCAAATATCTTTTCGCAGGCTTCCGCTGTTATGAAAACAGAATATTTTCCGAATCACCAATTTTGTCAAACGCTTACCTTGAAAATAAAAAGACTAATATTTTAGAGGAGCTACTTGTTGATAGAGGTGTAGGGGGGGGGGCGCACAAAATATAGCACGCGTTCCAGCGGCCAACGAGAAAAATACTTATCAACAAATGATTTCTTGGCCATCGTCAAATATCGGAAAAATAATGTGCTTTTTGAAATGTCAAAACCAGCGCCTTTACAGGACAAAATTCGCCAAGAGGAGAACCTATAAATAAAAAGGCCCTGAAACATTGCGTTTCAGAGCCTCTTACATAGATGGTGCCCGAGGTCGGACTTGAACCGACATGACCGTGAAGTCGATAGATTTTGAGTCTATTGCGTCTGCCAATTTCGCCACTCGGGCTTGAGTGGAGCTGCATAGGACAGGGGCGTTATTCTAGAAAAATAGCCCCTAAAGTCAAGCGATTCAGGGCCTTTTAGCCTTTCAAACCGCCCCAAAAAGCCTGTAAGTCTTCGGTCAAAGGGTCTTCTAGGATCATTCGCTTCTCTGTCGCCGGATGAGTGAAGACAATTTGCCGGGCATGGAGCGCCATACGCGGAATAAGCACTCGTTCCTTCAACCAATCATTCCAACCATTCTCGAAAAAACTCAAAAAGGTTTCGTCGTTACCCGAATAAATTTTGTCTCCTACGATGGGAAAACCTGAATGCTCGAGATGGACCCGGATCTGATGGGTACGGCCCGTCAGGGGCCTCGCTTCAATGAGCGAATAGTTCCCTCGGGTCTCGACTAACTCGAATTCGGTCACCGACGGTTTAGGGCTTTCGTCGATCCGCTCAATAGAAGTGCCTTCCGGAATGACCGTTAACTTCATGCGGATCTTGCGGCCCACCAGCGACCCAATAGCTCCCTCGACCCTTTTGGCCGCCGGTTCGAATTTACCGAACACAATGGCCTGATAGGTCTTTCGCACCTCCCCGCCATCCCATTGTTTGAGCAAATGCCTAAGCGCTTCTTTGGTCTTTGCCAGCAGGATGACCCCGCTGGTTTCCGAATCGAGCCGATGGACCAGATAATAATCCCTGGCCTCGGGCCGGTCGTCCCGGAGCAGATACATCAGGGTATTTCGAAAATAAGCCCCAATGGCATGCACCGGCAAGGGCGCGGGTTTGGACAGGGCCAGTATGGTTTCATCTTCGTAGATAACACGATAGTTCGGATTGACCTCCGGTTCTTCCCAGGTGTCGGTGGTATAGGCCATTTCATCCCCGGCGCGCAGAGGCTGGTTTTCGGAAGCTTTGAGGCCGTTGACCAAGACACGCCCGTCTTGGATGCGCTCGACCCATTCGGGAGCGGTGTGATAGTGAAAACGTTGGACCAGATATTCCAACAGGGTTTGAGAGCTTTTATGTTCGATCAGGGTTTTGAGCGTGACTTGTTTAGGAATGGGTTTCATATTTACAACATGGATTGCGGATCGATATCGACCACGCGAAAAACGCCTTTGGGCGTTTCGAATTGTTCATCCAAATTTTGAATGAGCTGGCGTACCGCCTGGGGTTTGACCGCCTTGAGCAATATCTGAAAACGGTAATGACCGCGCAGCTTGAACATACCTGCCGGTGCCGGTCCGCGCACTTCAACCCCCAGCTTGCCCGCTTCTCTTTTGGGGGAAGCGGGTCCTTTACGCGGCGTGAACTGGAAAAGCCTCAAAAAAGGAAGCGTGGCAGTCACGCCCCGTACCTTGGCGTTGGCAGAGGCGCTCAAGGCGGCGGGGTTGGGGCAGATCACGGTAGCCGGGAAGAAGCCTGATGAACCCATGGGTGAAAAGCTTCAATTGGGCAAGCCCACCCAGGCGCCGCAACTACATGCTCAACAAGAAGCGGCCTTTAAAGCTATTGAACAAGCGATGAACGAGAACGCGTTCAAGACCTTTCTCCTACAGGGTGTGACGGGTTCGGGGAAGACCGAAGTTTATTTAAGCGCCATCGCCGAAACCCTTAAAAAGGGGAAGCAGGCCATTGTACTCATCCCTGAAATTGCCCTGACCCCGCAGACTGTCGACCGTTTCACCGGGCGCTTTGGCGACCAAGTGGCGGTCCTTCATAGCCGTTTGGAACCCGAAGAACGGGCTATCCACTGGAACCGTCTCGCGACGGGTAAGGCCAAAGTCGCCGTGGGGGCCCGGTCGGCCTTGTTCGCGCCTGTACCTCAACTGGGTCTTATTGTGGTCGATGAAGAGCATGAGTCTTCTTATAAGCAGGACGATACTCCCCGCTATAACGCCCGGGACGCGGCGGTCAAACGCGCGCAGCTTTGCGGCGCGGTGGCCTTGCTGGGCAGCGCGACCCCTTCACTTGAATCCATTAAGAACGCCCGGGATGGAAAGTACGGCTTTCTCGCCATGCCCCAGCGGGTCAATCAAAAACCCTTGCCCCGGGTGCGGGTCGTGGACCTTAAAGACGAGTGGACTGTCCGTGGGGAAGACCGGCCGGTCCTCTCGATGGCCCTGGCCGAAGCTCTGCGTGAAAACTTGGAAAGAGACGAGCAGTCCATTCTTTTCCTCAACCGCCGGGGCTTCAACACCGCCACGCTTTGCATGAAGTGCGGCGAACAGGTGCAATGCCCCAATTGCTCGGTTCCTGTGACCAGCCACCGGGTTCGGGGCGCTATCGAACTTCTTTGCCACTACTGTGATTGGAAAGGTCCTGTTCCGACCAAGTGCCCCAGTTGCAAAGATGGGCAAGTGAAACAGGTGGGGTTGGGCACGGAACGGCTTGAAGAAGAGATCAAGGCCCAATTTCCGAAAGCCCGGGTCGAGCGGATGGACCTGGATACCACGCAGGAAAAGGGCAGTCACGAAGACATTTTGGGACGTTTCAGCCGGCACGCCGTGGACATTCTTTTGGGAACCCAGATG
>Ga0206850_10169_pt1 | contig 19865 bp, 14 predicted proteins | sample Alteio_BWOrgCont_16_FD_152885 | JGI IMG/M metagenome (GOLD analysis project Ga0206850, IMG submission 152885) | Enriched cells from forest soil in Barre Woods Harvard Forest LTER site, Petersham, Massachusetts, United States -... | ecosystem: Environmental > Terrestrial > Soil > Temperate forest >...
ACCGCACATGCAGCTTCTTGTCGCCGTTAACCCGATGCCCGAAAAGCAAGGGACGCAGCAGCCGCGATTAAGGGTCGGATCGGCCAACCCGACGAGATTGCCGACGACGTGATGTGGCTCTTGTCGGATGAGGCCCGCTATGTCACTGGTCACACGCTACCAGTCGATGGCGGAGTCTGCTCTCAATAGCGAATGTGATCGTCGAACTCAAAATGCACTTGTTCAGACAGACACGTTTGGTTCGAAATCAGGGCCAGGGCGATCCATCCTGGTGCCAGCTTATCTGCTGACAAGCAAACTTGCTGACACGCCATCTAGCCAAGACCATTTCTGAAGAGAAACACATCGCTGTGTTCTGGCAGCGTATCCGAGATTCCGGCCATCGTCAGGACTCCTGGGGCTGCCCTAGCGGAATGAATACGCTCAATGAAGGAAGATACTTGACCAGTAGTAGGCACGGTGATCAATGTCCCAAAGAACCACATAAGAGATGGGGGGACGAACCAACTCCCCACGATGTGATCTATTGAGATGAGGTGATTGTAACCTCAGACCTCATGAGTGCCATACGGTCGTTCGCGTGGCGTGTTAGCGTAAAGGCAAGCAATTCCATAGTTTAACTTTGCACAGATTATCGCCATTTAGTACCATTTGCTTCAGATTCTTTACCCGAATGTCGGAATGTACCAATGGGTCGGCCGCTATCTGTCAGCCGCGTCCTTGAATCATGTGAGCGAGGAGTCACTAACGTAGTGTCGAGAAACGAATCGAAGAGGGTGCGGAAATACTTGGGAAATGTGAGGATCTCAGCAGCGAAGAGAACCTCAACACCCGCAACTTCAAAAAGCAACAGCCAGGTTTCGATACACGAGAATGTTTGTTGGATGGGGATACCTTTTCCGATGCGATATCCAGCGAATGCTTTGCGAATTCCCTTTATCTTTTGTAATCACTTGCCAAGGTAATTTCCCATGCCTCGCCCCTCCGATAAGCCATCGCGTGAACGGCCAGCCCATCGCAAGCTTCGCGGCTATGCGTTTGATCCGTCGCTCTCGGTGGCGATCGAGACGGCCGACATCAACGAAGTTCTCTACAAAATCCGCTGGGAAGACGATGAAACCCAAGGTGGCCCATTCGGTCCTGGTCCAACGGGCGAGTACGTGGAGGTGATCGATTTCGATCCGACCGTCGGCAAAAACGGTACCTTCTACGCACGCGTTGACCTCAATGACCCGTACATTCTGGCGAATGACGGCCTGCCGCCGAGCGAAAGCAATCCGCAATTCCATCAGCAGTTTGTCTACGCCGTTGCAATGCTGACGATTCAGAACTTTGAGCGCGCTCTGGGGCGACCAATTCTGTGGGCTCCGCGGCTACTCGATGACCGCAAGAAGTACGAGGAGTATGTGCCGCGGCTCCGCATCTACCCGCACGCATTGCGTGAGGCTAACGCCTATTACAGCCCGCTGAAAAAAGCGATACTGTGCGGTTATTTCACGGCGTCGCCGCGGACCTCGGCACTACAGATGCCTGGCGCGCAAGTGTTCAGTTGCCTCAGCCACGACATTCTCGCCCACGAAGTTACGCACGCGATCCTCGACGGGTTGCATCCCAAGTATAACCGGCCCACGAACCCCGACGTGCTAGCATTTCATGAGGCGTTCGCTGACATCGTCGCTCTCTTCCAGCATTTCACCTTCCCGGAGGTGTTGAAGCATCAGATCGCCCGGACACGCGGCGATCTGGACAAGCAGAGCTTACTGGGAGAACTGGCCCAGCAGGTCGGCGTCGCGATTGGGAAATACGGAAGCTTACGGGAAGCGATCGGCACGCATTCGAAGGAAGGGGTCTGGGTTCCTGCTGTGCCGGACCCGGCGGACTACCTCGCCACCCCCGAGCCGCACAACCGTGGCAGCATCCTGGTCGCGGCGGTGTTCGAGGCTTTTTTGACTATGTACAAGGGGCGGATCAAGGATCTGTTGCGAATCGCCTCCGGCGGTTCCGGCATCCTCAACGAGGGTGAACTCCATCCGGATCTGGTGAACCGCCTGGCCGACGAGGCGGCCACCACCGCGTCACACGTGTTGACAATGTGTGTGCGCGCTCTTGACTATTGTCCGCCGGTAGACGTTACATTCGGAGACTTTTTGAGCGCCCTCATCACCGCTGACCACGACTTGGTCGCGGACGACCGCCACCACTACCGATTGGCGTTCATCGACTCGTTTCGGCGGCGTGGCATCTATCCGCAGGGCATTCGCACCCTAAGCGAGGAGAGCCTTCGCCTTCGCAACGAATGGCGTAACTTGCCCGCCGCGGAGCAAAACTTGCTGGGCATCATCACGGAATTCCTTCGCGAATACCGCGGCAGTGTGATCTACGAGACCGACCGGCAAGCCCTTTTCGAGACTTCTCGCCGCTACATAGCTGGTGGACAGGGCATCCAGGGGTTGCACGAACGCTTGAAGACAAAATTCGACGGTTCCTTCGCCTTCGAAAAGCTGACGGGCCTCGTCTATAACCGCGATTGGAATGACTTCGGAGTTCCGGCACTTCACGGTACTAGCGGGCCGACATTTCAGATACTGAATTTGCGCCTGGCGTCGCGCGTAGGTCCGGACGGCATACAGAGCAATCAGATCGTATTCGGGCTCGTCCAACGCATGGGTGTTGTCTTCAAGGATGGGAAACTCAAGGGGTGCTACGCCCCGGGACTCGTGAAAAAGCGTCCCCACAACGGGTTCGAGGTTCACGGCGGCTGCACTCTTATCTTCGATCTGGATACGCTTACTCTGAAGTATGCGATTTCCAAGCCGCTGCTGGATTCCGAATCGTTGGACCGCGATGTACACGAGTTGAATCTCGAGCGAGTCGAGCGTCAATACCGCTATCAGACCGAGGAATTGCCCCTGGCGATGTCCGAAGTCGGCCGGTATTTTGGAGCGGGGACCGGCGGGGCGTTCGATGAACCGTTCGCTTTGCTACACCCGAATTGAGGACTTCTGTCATGCCGAACCCGACTGTCGCGTTGATCGATCAGGTCGTCGTGCAAATGTACCGCATGGGCACGGGGGACTGCTTTGTTGTAAAGTTCCTGAAGCAGGGCACCGTGTCTTTCAAAATGCTTATCGACTGCGGCTGCTGGAGCGGCTCCAAAGCGAAGCTCACGCCTTACGTCAGGCGTCTGATGGCGGAAATTGATAACCATGTAGACGTACTCGTCGTCACGCATGAGCATAAGGATCACGTACTCGGCTTCGATCAGTGCCGGGACTTGTTCACCAATGGCAACTTTGCGGCGGGCCAGATCTGGATGGCGTGGACCGAAGATGACAGTGAACCGAAAATCAAAAAATGGAAACGGGAATACGGGCAAAAGAAACGGGCTCTAATGGACGTCGCCGAAAGGTTAAACCACGCCGTCCGATCTCAGACGTTCAAGAATCAACTCGCCGGAGCCCAGGGCGAATCAGCACTCCGCGAACGGAAGCTGGCATTCGCGGAGGTCTTGCAGGGCTTCGCCGATTTGCATGGGGCCAGGACTTATGTCGGTGCCCTTGAGGGGATGCGCGTCGTGAAGGAGGAGATTGCCAACAACAACGTCTCCTATTTCGAGCCGGGTGAAATCAAGGAAAACATTCCCGGCCTCGAGGGGGTGCGCATATATATCCTCGGGCCACCTAAGCTCTACGAGCATGTCAAGGCCGAGAAGGGCCCCGCTGGCGAAGCCTATGAACACAACGACGACCTTGCGGACACGGAGGCGTTCGCTGCGGCGGTCTCTGCCGCGACTAATCCAGCATTGGACGTTTCGTTGCCATTTGACAAATCCTTCATCTCAACCCGGCGCGAGGACCAAGCCGCCTACCGACGGCGGAATGAGGCCTGGCGGAGGATCGACCACGATTGGCTCTTCAGTGCCGGTGCGTTCGCCATCCGTATGAATAGCATGACCAACAACCTTAGCCTGGTCTTGGCCATCGAGTTTGTCGATAACGGCAAAGTTCTACTGTTTCCCGGCGATGCTGAATTCGGCAGTTGGAAGAGTTGGCACACCATCAATTGGGACGCTCAGGCACCCGGACTCACGACCGAACAACTCCTCAACCGCACCGTGTTTTATAAAGTCGCCCACCACCTCAGCCACAACGGTACCGCCCGTAGCATCGGCCTGGACATGATGACTAGCCCCGATTTGACCGCCATGGCGACACTGGATTACGACGTGATTCCCAATGGCTGGAAATCCACGATGCCCAACGTCGGGATTCTGAAGGACCTCTTTGAAAAGACCAAAGGCAAGATTGTCATCATGAACACCCACGGCCTTTTGTTCGACCGGGAGGCCGCAATCCCAGTCGATAGAAAGCTCGCGGACTACCGCCGTCGGATGAGCAACGCGCAACGGGTGGAATTCAACCGGTCCCTCGACGAAAGTTCAGACCACTTCACGGAATTGACCATCAACCTCTAAATAGAGCTGATGGTGCGGGAACCCACAATTCTGGAGAGCTGTGCTACTGACACCAGGCTCTTTGAACTAACGCTAGGTGCGATAAACACACCTCGACCTTGTACCTGTCGGTGCGGAAGATAGCGTGGCAATGCTGGTCGGTTAGGTGATGGTTCACGCTCTTGAGGTTCTGTTCGGTCATGACCGCCCTCCTGGGGTGGCCGTGCTGGCGGATGTAGCTACTGCCCAAACTTACCCAATTCTACCGGAGTGTCTGATGCGTGGAATCGTCCTGCATCTACTTCCCACACCCAATAACCATCTACTATGTCCGGGTCACTTCTCAAACACACTAAAGCTTTTCTTGATCAGTTGAAAACGTCCGGCATCGACAGTGACCAATGGGGTGTTTTTCGGGAGTGTAGAGATCCAAGCATAGTACGTCAGCCCTCCATCAGCCGGTCCCCCCAGGAAGATTTCAATCGTTTCAGAGGCATTTATCAAGATAATATCTTTATATATTAACATTTCAGTCTTTGAGAGACGCTTGGTGAGTTCTCCCACAAAATCTTCTTGGGACAACTCCTTATCTTTCAAGGTCGAACCATCTAGTATACGGTTCAGTTTCTGCCTTACCCTAATAGGCACAATGGCCTTCTGCAACATCACGAGCGATTGGTCGGTGAGCTTAAACCAATTGCTTCGATCGACTCGTTTGGTCAAAATAACACGGAGGGCTACGTTGGCATCCCCAAACCCGTACTCCGGAGCTAGTCCCCCAGTCAGGTATTGTTTTGCTCTAGTTGTGCTGAGCATCGACAGAAATCCATCGATCTTATTTGGATCAAGGGAATACTGAGGAGGAGACCTTGTCACGGCCCACTTGCCTTCGCTGTCCACGGCGACGTTCAGTTCATCGGATTCGCTTTTCCATCCTTTGAACTCGATCTTGGAGATCTCTGCTGGATCGAATTGGAAGATAGCACGTTCACGCTGATCAGCATCGTCATCTTTCGGGCTCACGAACACATCGCGAAAGAAGAAAGCCGGAGGTACATTGAGCCGTTTTGGAGAGAGTGCTCCTCCCAACTTGGGGAGGGTTTGGGTTTCCTGCTTTACCCACCTGAGGACAGAAACGAGTTTCGCGAAGCGGTCAAATCGGCTGACAGCATCGAGTTCAATTAGGAGAGCTGACACATAGGTCTCGGAGGGATACTTTAGGTTTGATGGTTCTGTCTTCAGAAAAATAGACAGTTCACTCAAGACCTCTCCCTCAGCGAAGAGTTGCCAGTCTATTGACACGTATTCTGGAGACTCACTGAGTTTCTCAGCCTTCGCGAACGTGGCAAGCTGTTTTCTGATCTCAACGAGCATTTGCTTCTTTGCAGCGGGATCAGAGGGATTAATCTTTAACTGATTTCGCACTTCGACTTCAATTCTCAGTCGCTTGACAAGCAGCTTGAAAGCGGGTGTATCGCTCAACTGAATGTCGCCCTTCATCTTCTTCGTTATCTCCTCAAGTTCGTCCGCTAATAGGAGAGCCCACTCACGTTCATTGTCAAAGTCGGCTTTCTTTGATTTGGTAAGTAACGCATTGTTTGCATCGAAAAGAAGAAGACGTATCTGGCCAACCGGTGTGTCTGCCAGTTCACGCTTTTTCAGCTCTTTTTCAAGGGAATCCCGATTTGTGACGTTTGTGAGTGGGTCGAGTGCGAGCCGGAAAGCCGGTGTTTTGTCTAATCCTTCGACTTTCGCTACAAGCGCTTTAAACCGCAGTCGACTCTCTGCGCTCACACTAGACTGCAGTTGAGCTAAGGTTGAGTCCGCCCCACTTTCTATCCAATTCGGAACCGGCTTCCCCCAAAGCCGAAATCGCATCAATGAGTTTTGTCGGCCATTTACAGCGGAGACAACAACATCAGACCCCACAATTCGGATTGCTGCTGCCTCGTCATACCACTGATAATTCTCGAACCACCCACGCGGTGGGAGTGGCGGAAGCCACCCTGGGGCTCGATCGTGGCTAAGGCACATATCTAACCTCATCCCGTCAACAGCCAAGTGTGTGTTTGCAATTGCGGGGTGAATTCCGAACGACCAGACCGGGGCTCCCCAAAGTCGAAGGTTTTCTTCTATACCAACCAACCCCGGCTCACCGGCTTCTAACTCAAACTGGGACTTCACTCCTTCATCTGGATTTAGAAAGCGATAGGCTGCCCATAATTCCGTTGTTGTAAATCCTTCAAAAACTACATCTCGCTGCTCGCCAATGTTGGGTTTGAAAACAACAACAATCCTCGGATATGCCAGTGATTCCTCGTTGCGCAAGTACTCTACTTTGGCTGATATCGCCTTTCCATCTTTACAGACAAACTCGTTCCCTATGGCTATACCCCCGAAGATTGGCCCTCGGCGCGACATTACATTGAAGCGCGTAAGAGGGGGTGATGCCTTTGCTTCGATCTTTGACTGGGCAATCCGGAACTGGTTGTTGGAAGCTTTAAAATGTTCCTTTACAGAACCGGTATTCGGGTAAAATGAGGCCCGCTCTGTATGTGCTGGTGATGGCCATATGGGGTTAATCGACGAGCCGATCCCCCCCCCGGACTTCGGCTCCTTTGGATCAACGAGAGGAATCCGGCTTAACAAACCCTCATCCGAAGGGATATCCCTAAATTTCGGCCAAATTCGCTTTGGCACATTCCAATCGCGGCAGACCTCGGCACATCCCTCTACCCAGTCCGTGTAAGTTTTAAGCCAACCACGTTGTGCTTTCGTGAGGTCGCTGGCCTCGTGGTATAGTGCAATCTTATCTTGAACAGCCTCGACCTTCGGAGCGATGACTTTAAGGAATCGGTGGAGCGGAGGCATTGCAGTGTCCACTGTCTGCAATCCCTCGTGTGTAACAAGGAGGTTATCCGTCCCCGCCGTAAAGTGAACATGGTACTCACCGAGTTCTGCTAAACACAGTCGAACCGTGTTCCAACGCGGATGAACGTATCGGTTACGCGCGTTGACCGAGAAAATGACATCTTTGGGTTTGATAGCTTCGGCGAACAGCGGAGATACATCAGTCCGCTCCAACCCGGTACCGTGATGCGGCATGATCTCAATATCTGGTTTCCGCTGGTTGGGGGCAGCAGCCGCCCATTCCGCCCATTTCCTGACGAGTTCGTCGTCGGCATCATCAAAATCGGTGAGCCGAACTGATTTCCCGTTTCGCTCTAGTTGGTAGGTGGTGATCACGCTCCGCCCATGTAGACCTGCATCGCCTTTTGCCTCATAGACAAAGTTCGAGGCCGAAACGCGAGTGCTCTTGGTCTCGATCTCCGCGAATGCGTCCTTGTTGTCCGCCGAATGGGGATTTGCTTTTAGTGGTCGCTGTGGCTTTGCTTTCCAGTAATCTTCATAGATGTCATAAAGACGTCCGCCGGTCCCGTCCTTCTTAAACCCCGATTCGACGAAGTCGAGTTTGTTGAGATTCAATTCGAGCATTCGATCGCTTTTTAAGAGGGCGATCAAACCGCCGATATGGTCGTCATGAGGGTGCGAACATGTGACAATCAGGTGGCGGACATGATTGTCTTTCAGAAACACGAAGATCGATTCACCGTCGATGGTAGCGGATCCTATGCCTCCGGACTTCCGGCCACCGTCGGTGAGATATGCGACATTGTCTTCCTTTCCCTCACCCTCGGCGATGACAAGGGTTGAACTCCCCTCGCTACCGAGCGCTAGAACGTAAGACTTCTGCCCCCATACCGAGGGGGTAAATGCGACGATAACAACGAAGGCAAGCAAGTAAGCTCGATAAATCAAGTGTCTCACAGCATCTTCTCCTGGAGGACCAGACTCTCTTTGGCTTATCGAGGCTGTTTATGGTAACTCTTCTACAATTTGTTCGCGAGGATTTTTACATAAATCGGCACATCCTTCTGGTTCATAGGAGGCTGCATCAGTTGCGCCAGCAGGAGGCTCGATCAGAAATGTCAAATCGGGTGGGAGCCACGAACCTCAACGGTCAGCAATCAAAAGTGTAGTGTCTCGACCGGTTGGCACCCCGGCCGCAACTCTCAGGAGGACCGGCCCGTGATGTATCGAAAGAGATCCCGCCAGAGATTTCGCCGATCACTCCCGTCGAGTACACCAACTGCCATCGTATCTGTACTCCATTTGCTGTGCGGCCAACGGAATGGAGAAGTCGGATTCGGGCAGAGACTCTTAGCCCGAGAGCGGATGGCAGCGTCAGCAAGCGAGTAGCCGTGATTTTCGAGACAGGCCATCTCCCCTTCAGAGAAGGCATTAAGATCAGTTCTCACTTTGTTAAGGAGTATTCTCGCAGTTGAGCCGTATCCTTGGCGATCTGCTAATGGGAAGTCCTCAAGCAGAGTGTGTAGCGACCATAGTGCGCCAACGCGCCGACTGTTTACAAATTCTTCGACCAGCCACCGTTTGCGGACGGCGGCCACCTGTTCCATCCCGATATCGATGACACGCTTAAGTCGGGGTATGACAGCCTGCCCACTCTCCCGCACAGACTCGAATGGCCGACCGGCATCAGACACAAGGATCGTCTTGTATCTCTGCCAGACCGGCTCGACCCCTAGATTGTCATATACCCCGCCATCGGTCAGCAGCGCGGGCATTCGGGGATCGCTATGAGGCTGGTTTCCTCTCTTTGGAGACATGACCCTCACTTCCCCCCATGGATCGACTCGTGTGAACGGATGCCCCTTCGGGATTTTCAGCCTTAGTGCACTAAACCCCGGGGGGAATGCTGACGAGGCTGCTACAGCGTAACTGATTGGGACTTGGATCGCATCACAGTACCCGGTGTAGAAATCACCCATCCTCGCATTTGGTCCCCCGTGGAAGTGCCAGCACGCACCAGTCCTCACGTTTGTAGCACAAAAGACGAAGCGGGGATTGTCAGGACCAGGAGCAGGCAGGTCGCCCAACTTCTGCCGGTAGAGTGGATCATAGGCAGCCGCGAGGAAGTTCGCTGAGACGGAAAACCAGTCCCGTATTAGCACTCCCCAGTTGGCTGGTGAGAGCCGTATACCGAGGAGGAGAGGTGTGCGGAGATCTTTCCTGCAAAACCCGGTGATTTGGTTCGCAACCACTTCGTCGAAATTCACGAAGATACCATCGTTTCCCAGACGAAGCTGCGCCCATCGGGTCGCGAGGATTCCATTCAGGATGCTGCCGCCGGATACGCTAGTAATGGTTGAGAGTTGCGATAGAACACCTAGTTCGTTTAACCGCCGGACAGCCCCGAGGTGAAACATGGTTGCGCGGAACCCACCGCCTGATAGGCAGAGTGCCATGCCCGGATCTTGTACCGCAACACTGGCATAGTCGCTGTGACTTGTCACTTAGAGTCCTCCAGAATGCAAATTTGACCTGATTCGCAAAGGGGAATCAATGGGGTAGTTTCCCTGAAGCCACCCACCCTCAGAAGTTTGGTTCGTCCTTCAGGCTCGCAAGCCGTAGTAGCAAATCTTCGGACGGCGCGAGAACGCCCCGGCAGAACTTGTGTTCGATAACATGGCTGGAGAGGTTGGCTACGATCTGCCCGGTGAGGTATGCTAAAGTGACGTACAGCGTGATGGCACCTGGCTTCCAGTCGCGGTCGAACCCGAACTCGACTGCGGCGAGTAAGAGTGCGTGGCGCGGAACCCACCACCGGAGAGGCTGAATACCCACCCGCGATCTACCTCCGACATTTCCAGTTTCCCTTCCCCATTGCTTGCGGTCTTATTTGTTCAACGACCATCCTTTCCCCTATCAGCAATTCTCGACACCCCAACCTCCCGTCATAAGCATTTCGCCGAGAAACCAACTTGAGCCAGCGTGTTCGCCAACGATCGCCATTAGTGCCGGCAGCCCTGCATCCGACATATGCTCTGTCAGCCATGTGAAGACCTTCAGGTCATCCTCGCTTGGCAGTGTGGAGCAGTGATTGGGGTGGCTGTGCCATTCGCCAACGTACTCAATTTGCCCTCCGCTGGCAGTGAAGGTCTCACTGAGGGTTTTTTGAAGTCCCTCGCTCCCTCGGATATACAAGGTCGGCCATTCTTTGCTGTCGGGGGGCGATGGGATGGTATCTAGAACGTGAACCACCATTCTTTCCAGGTCGAAAGTGCCGATCAGGACGCCCCCAGTTTCTTTTGGCAGCTTCGCCGCGCGCAAAACGGTGAGTTTTTCGAGAAGCCCATTGTCAATGACAAGAGACCAGCCCCAGATGTCATGCTTCTGTGTTGCTTTCACAACAACCTCGACCGGTGTGACTGCCAAACTCTGCCTGTCGCATCGCCACACTCGTATCGATGCGTCGTCCGAACTAACCGCTCGCCTGATCGCCTCCGCGGCGATCCCAGCGTGCATCGTCACCAGATGGCCCGGGATCATAGCTGTAATATCGCGACAGGACCGGCCATACCGCAGCTTTCCAGGATTTGCCTCTAGGTGCCCCTTCAATCGCTTGTCGCGAGCGGCGGCGCGATAATATTGCCCCTCTAAGGCATTGAGGCACAGCGTCCGCGCTTTATCCTCCGCCAAAACGACAAGGTCGCTCCCATGTGGGTTTAGAAATACCGAGACCCGTCGGGCTGCAGAGTTGGCTTGGGCAACGCGCCGGGCCACGGGGACTGAGGCGGCCATGTCGAGGATCAAGTCGGCCTCAGACAGAGCCGTCTGAACCCTCTCCTCCCAAAGGCCCGGTGAGAGGAAATCAGCGGGAATAAATCGCGGCGCCTCGCCCTCCGAGTAGAGGCGGGCTAGGTGAACCGCCATGCCTAGCGCTTTCGGGTGGCCGACCGCACAATCATCGAGAAGGTGGCGAGCCAAGTTGTGCGGCAACAGATCATCTTCATCGACAACTGTCCAGTCACCAAATCCGGATCGACTCAGAAGAGAGATCACCTGCGATCCCAAGGCACCAGCGCCGATGGCAATCACTTTCCGGGGGTCTGGGGCAATGCCGTTTGCACTAGCCGCACCCAACCGCGAGAATGCCATGCTCGGCTCAAGTACATCGACTGGGATGTCTCGCCCTCGCATGGCTTCGTTGGCAGAGATGAGTGGTACGATATGATCGCCCATTTGGCCGCAGATCCCGATGCCGATACTGATGTCTCCTACGTTTTTTGACATCAGAAAGGCCCAGATGTCAGAGGCCTCAATGGTGCTGCCAGCATCTCGAATCAGAGGAAGCGCGACAATGAAAATGGGCCGGGTGTTCATCAGGGCGGAGGTACGCCACTCCTTCATCCTGGAACGCAACTCCGACAGCAGATCCAACCCACCGGGCAGTAAGAAATCGTGCAACTCGGCGAGATTGGTTGGTGACCGCCTGATCAAACCGTGCGTTTGAGGTTGGGTCACAAACAACGTAGCGATGAACTTTGGTGCCTCCCGGTGGTCATCCTGGTCCGAGGGACGTGTGGCGATCAGCGTGCGGCATTGGTTGGTATTGTTCGCCGCGCGGACGGCGAGTCGAACTGGGCGATCCTTGTTAAGTTCGGAAAACAAATCGGCGGGCAGGATAATTCGGCAACCTTTGCCCAAGAGCAGCGGTTCCAAGGGCTGGTCGGCTTGGTGTAGCGTGCCTTTGGCTGTTTCCGCTAGCCAGTATCTGATCCGCTCAACGAACACCGCTGGGGTCCAACGCAAGGCGACCTGGGGCCAGGGTTGCTCGTACAGGCAAAGGTTTTTGGGTGATTCTGTTTCCCGAAGGTTGAGGTGTGGCACCCTGGGGAAGTCAGCACGTAGAGCTATGACTTCCGGATAGCAGTTGTCATCCGGCATGAAGGTCGCGGCGACGCGCTCGAAGCGGCAGATAGGGTGGACCAGGTCGCGGGGGCGCTCCACCTCAACCTCAAACACCACTGTCTCGGCGGGCTTGTCTTCGCCGATCTTCCGACATTCGATTAGGCGGACATAGCATAAACGAGCTTGTGCAAGCAGCTTGACAAGCCGCGTTGCCCGAGGGATTTTCAAGGCGGAAGGCGGGACGATCTGCCCTCCGGGGTCAAGTAGTTGGTCAGCCATCCGATCACCCGGCCCGTGGCGCGGAAGTCGAGGCGGCTGCGGCGGCACCGATAATCTGTTCCTTCTTCACCCTGTGTCCAAGGCTATCGATCTCGATGATGAGCGGTTTTGGCGCTGAAGCCTTAGGGTGCTGCATCGTCACCTTGAACTCACCATCCCGGCCATCTTGCTCCACCAGATTTGTGTAGTAAATCGCAGCCTGTCGATGTGGAGGCTGGGTTGACTCGTCCTCGGCCGACCCCTTCTGGGGAATCGGCTCGCTAGTGGAAACTATGATGCAACCGCGTTGGGCCTGTTTCTCAAAGAGCCAACGGACTTCCATCACCGGGTCGGTTACGTCAATGCCCCGTTCGGGTCCGAGTGTTAGGTAACTACAGTGGTGTGGGAGTTTGAAGATGTCCCAAAGGAGCCTCGACTCTCGCTTGTGGCGTTGAGTCGTCTTCACAATAAGACTCAGTGCCTCATGATCGACATCGGAACCGAGTAAGGTACGGGTCAGGGCACCGTTGACCGAGAATGTGGCCTGCATAACGAGCGAGTTGCCATTACGGTCGATCACGTCGTCCTCGTCTTGCCGCCACGCAAAGGGCGAGTGGACAAAGAACTCGACGCCGTCAGTAGAAAGACTCAGCCCGGGAGCAACATTTCCAGCGTCAGTGATCAAGTGCTCGCGGTCTGCCAAACGGATACCGTGAGCTTCCAGCCAACCCTTCAGCAGCTGGGGTCGCGAAAAGATCCGAATGCCATAGCCTTGGATGAGCCGGTAGCGTGCTTCGGCCTGGAGAGCGCGGCCACCAGGGTTAAGGTCGTTTTGGTTCTCGACAATCACGCCGGCTGGAATCCAGAGAGTTCCAATCGTGGCACGCTCGCTTTTCTGGTACTTCTTGGCGTGATCGAGGTAAAAGAATTCGTCGGCCTTAGCAGTGTGGTCATTGTCGAGGTGCGTCACAGCAAAGATGTCATAACCCGCACGTTTTGTCTCCTTCAAGTCTCTCCAGAGCGCTTCCCGAAGGTCGATACGCTTGTCTTCCTCGTTGTCGGACTGCATGTGCGCGTAGTCGAATAGGACCTTCTTCCCGTTGGCAAGGTCGATAAGGATCGTATCAGCGTTGGACAGAGGATAAAACGTGATTCTCGGCATTTGAACCTCTCTGGTTTGGGAACCGTGGTGGGCTGGGAGCAAGGGGGACTTGGATAGCACCGTTGACGATTGAGCCCGGATTCCCGTCCTCACGCCGCATCCGTGTTGGGAAGCGGCTTGGAAGACATTGTCCCGTTGGCTTAGTGGATTATGGTGGGTGGCAGTGAACACCCGACTCCACTCGCGGAAGTATTCGATGAAGGATGCCCCGACATCCTTGAGGATCTCGGGTTCACTCCAAGAATTAGCAGAGCGTTCGTCCGAGATCATGCGATTGGTGAGTCCAGCGAACAAAAGCTGCTTCCCAACAACGCCAAAGAGCATTCGCAGTACATTCTCGGGATCGTAGGTTTCGACCCTGAAGGTCTTCGCCACTGCGTCGATCATGCTCCACCATCTGGAGGGCGCGGAAGCCTGCCAGGGTGCGAGATCGTACGCGAGAACCGATGCCCAGGTATCATTGGCCGTGGGTCTCATGCGTGACCGACAAGAAGCTTCAGCCAAGCAAAGGGAGTAGATTGTACTCCAGCAGATGGAGTGGCACTGGGAACCGGTCGGACGGCACCCTTCGTTTTCGCGTGCAGGGATATCCAGGTCGAGTACTTTGAGCACCAAGTCATATTCAGCAAAGGAGTGACACTGGCGTGGGAAGTGTTCCAAGCACCCCAAGCGATGGGCCTGCGTTCCCCGAGCAACATCGAGCACTGCCCAGGCCCAGTCACGGACAATTGCCCTCGCCGATAATTCGGCCGGATCGCTCAGTTGCATTGCCGCGAGTTCTGAGAGAGGTAGGTTCTCTTCGAGTTCCACGGTATTCGGAGTGTCCGTCTCCTGAATATCCCAAACCTCATCGACTAAGTGATTGATGAATACTCCGTCCGACTCCTCCAGACGTCTAAGCATCGTCTCATCGTCAGGAGTGAGAACCGTCGTCGGAACGTGTGTTTCGAGCTGATTCAGGACAGCGCGAGATTCAGCCATCGCGACTAGGAAAGTGTCGTTTACTTGGTTATCTCGGGCGCGGTGTGTTCCGATGTTCATAGGGTACCCCCTGTTCGGAACTCGTAGCCTTTCCGCCGTAGCACCTCTCTCAACGCCTCCCGGCCGTCCTGGAGTCCGCGTTTGACTGCCGCAAGCGTCTCTTCCTTGCACGTCACCTTCGATACCAACTCGCGCAGCCGCTCCATCGACTCTGTCTCCGGAAAATGCTCGATAAAGACCCGGATCACTATGCCAGCTTTCGGCGGTAAGGTTGGGATCGCCGCTCGCATCAACTCAAACACCTCGTTACGCTCAGAACCGTTGAGGTCTGCCCATGGGCGCCGGTCGCAGCTGACTTCGAGATCGTCTACCAAGTTGACAGTCTGGTGCGATGCACGCCATTTGACATGGCGTTCTGCCCGTCGTCTAGTGATCGTGCAGACAAGCGAAAAGAGAGACCCTTCTTTCCGTACCCCACCCTGCCAAACAAGTCGGGTCAGATCTCGAATCGTATCCTGCCACAGATCGGGAAAATCCCCAGGCGGCAACTCCGCTGGCGAGTAATTCCCCCTCAAGATCGCAAAGACAGGACGAGCCCAGTGTTGGAATACGAGAGTCAGCCCTCGCTTCACTTTCTCTGTGTCGACCGGTGCCCCTTCAGCCCCTTCAGCCAGGAGGAGCGTGATTTCCGCGGCGATCAAGGTTCCATCAGGGTCCACAAGCCCCCCTCTCCAAAGCCTGGCCTCCCTCCCCTGGAAGAATCCTGGGTGGGGACCGGAAATCGAACCCTAAAAGTTTTTCTTTTTTGCGATTCTTTGCTTTTCGTGTGTTCCAAATCCTCAACACATGTTGCTTTCATGCACCAGAAGTTTGCAGGGTGCCACAGGAACCCATCGCTCACGAAGTTGGTTTTCAATCAGACTGACCGCCTGGGTGGCGATCTGTCGGATCTCGTGTCCCGTCAGATCCGGGCAGCGATGGAGGATCTGGAGTAACGCAAGGTATGTTTCGCGAGAATAGAACTCAGCCTCTGGTGGTTGCACAACATAACCTCCTGGGTTGGAGAGGTTGCTGAATCGTCCTTAGCTGTCTAATAACTTTGGCGGTTGTGAATAATCCGGATTTGATCGAAAAAGGTTGAAAGAGGAGTCTGGCACATCCAACCACTCTGTACCGAGTCCGAAATGGGGCTTGTTTTCCGGGTTGGGCTTGGTTTGGGGGATTCAACCTTCCAAATAGGCGAGAAGTGCGAGGCTTTCCTTCTCCACCTGTCAGATACTTCGCTCATCGTCATATTTCCGCCGGGATCGGGATTGAGCGGCCAACGAGGAAAGAGAAGTATTTGAATATCGAGCTGCGAAGTTCAGCCCGGTACCGGAGTTGGAGCCGCCTCATGATACTTTTCCTGCGATCCTGAATGGCGAGAGGGTATCAAACACTGCTTGATGAATTTCCCATCCATCGAGCAGAGGATCGGAATCGTGACCCAGGTAAGCGGCGGTTGGGGGCGGAGGTCGGTCATCCAACAATTCACGGTCACCTGCCCGGCCAATCACCACACAAGCCTGCCGATGCCGGGTGAGGAGTACGCACAGTCGGCCCGGGTCTAGGTGGAACTCGTCTGCCTCGGGCAAGCCCGAGAGCGGGTGCCACATGACCACAACCTCGAACTCCAGACCCTGAAGCTTGTTCGCTGTTTCAACCACGACGTCGCACAATCCGCTGTCGTCCAGAGCGATACGAAGTTGATCCTTCTGGTCGTTGTGACTCACCCCCACAGCAACCCGACCAGGAGTAAGCTCCGCCAGCGCCGGTTCACGTTCACATCGGACACGCGGCAACCTGTCGAACAGCCGCGCGACAAGTTTAGCTATCAAACCCACCGCTTCAGGATCTGCCTGGAGAACTGCTGCTTGGGGCAACTCGACCTGTACCCAACCATCCCGAGCTGCAAGATCGAGTGCAGAGTCGAGGCGATTTTTCCCCGACCCCTTGCCCAGCCGAAGCTCACGTACTCCTGGCAGAACGGCTGGGTTGACACACAGGTCCGGGTAGAAGAGTTGGGCCACTGGGACTGCCCGGGAATCGAGGCGGCGAGTGATTGGTAACCCATGCACCGGGGTATTTGGGTGGTTGCGTCGGAGAACACCGACTGTTGTCTGGAGCGGGTCCTCGGGAAGTCCCCTCCAACGGGCAGGATCAGCGATTGAGGCGAAAGGACTGATCTGCCCACTGTCCCCCACCAACAGGTGAACCGGAGCCAAGCCACCGACTGCGAAGTATTTGGCCGAATCCGCTTGATAGGCTTCATCCACCATGAGCACATCGAACGGACGGAGATCCCCGCGAGCGAAAGCATCGCCGAGTTTGCTCAAGGTACCGACGATCAGATCGTGGCTGCTGGCATCCTTCGCGCTGGCGATCAGAAAGCCGGGGAGGGAGCCAATCGCATCCGGAAGAGAGATGCCGCTCGCTGGGACGAACGTCACGCTCCGGTCGGCTCCCCCCGTGCAGTAGACGTTTGCGATCGTCCGGACAAGACCAAACGCCTGCTCGTTTGTCGGGGCAGCGACTGCCACCCGTCGATGACGGGCTCGTGCCCGATCCACAGCGGTCACCACCAGGCGACTCTTGCCCGCGCCTGCTGGAGCGGGGACAACAACCCCACGGAGTTGGCGGGTCACATCAAGCAGGTCACTGATGGCCGCATCAACTGTGGCATCGGCAGAGGCGACTGTAGTTAGGTCGAAAAAGCTTGCCGAAGCGCTGGCTTTGATTACCATACGATCAAGCCTCCAATGCGGTAACGTCGTCGATGGCTTCTGCGGGCGCGGCCGGGACTGCGGTCTGGTGCGTCCACGGAACATCGTCAGGGAGTTGGCCAAGCCACCCGGGTTTGGTTGAGTGAATAGAAAAACAAGCGGCGTTCCCCATTCCGGGGAGTCCGGTGGTGTTGCTCGAACTCATCAACTTGAGAACGATGTCTGAGCCACCCGCTGGAGTGGGGGTGACGTCCTCGACGACAAACTCTTTCCCTTCCGACTGGCCAGTCCACCACACTTCACGGCCAACTGGGATCAGGCAGGGGTCTGGTGATCTCAGGGTGACCAGCGGCCGGGTGACCATTCGTTTCGGTCCCGGTTCCCGGTGGGTTGGGTCCACATCGACCACCGTCCCGCGGACAGCCTTGTTCGCCAAGACATAAGCAGCCATCCTCAGTGGATCGTCGCAGGCTTCCTCGGCCTCCACCAACCGACCCGCCTCTTCGAGGTTTCGCAGAGTCATCGCTGCTTGGCGTGGGGTATGCCGAGTTCGTCGCAAACCATTACGGTTCATCCAATCGACGTGCCGGGTGTACGCATCCCGATCAACGTCCCACCGCCGACCAACTGACCGGGCTTCAAGAACCGTTGCTTCACGGTCGCGACAACGCCAGAGAAGATCCCAGGTTCTCCGCAGGAGTGGTCGATAATGATCCATGATTGGTTTCAGGAGTGGTGCGATCCCCACGGGCTCCGTGCTTCCATTGCGAGCAGCATTGAGCTGTTCGACCAATGGCATCAAACATTCGTCGTCTTCTCCATCGGGGACTGGGCCGACGGGGCACAGCTCCGCGTCTGCGGCCGCATCGAAACCACCCACGCCCGTCGGCGGTTCGATGAAGGCATCCAACGCGGAGAGTGATTCTTTTTCGCCGGCCGACAAAGGGGTAGCCCAGTGGTCATTCATCAGCTCGGTCATCGCGACGATCAACTGCTGTCCTGGTCTGTTGTGGTGATCCCAGAGGAAACGAAGGTGGCGACCGACTCGCACGAGCGCGGGATCGACAGCCCACTTTCCGTCAATGGGCAGGTAGGCCAGCCGTCGCCCAAGCCGCCCGAGAAACTCAACCGTCCCTCGGTTGGCAACGACGACTTGGGGAGCGGTTCGAGCGACAGAAAAGGTGTAATCACCCCGAGTGAACGTCTCCCGGTCGGTCGCTTGGGCCTCAAAACGGGGGTTGAACCACCGGGCGAACTCAAGCAACGCGGCAAACGTCAACGCCCGGTTGCGAGGTTCTCCGGGTGCAGCCATGTAGGGCATGGTGTGGGATTCGCCCCATCCGATCGCAGCCGCAGCGAACGGCTCGGCACCGAGTTGCCACAAGGCGACCGCGATCGGTTTTGCTAACAATCGCCGGTGTCGGACGGTGCTCTTCCTCAGCCCTCGATCAGCTATAAAGGCTCGGGCGGCGAAGGCGACATGAGATGGTTCATGCGGTCCTCCTCGGAGACGCTGGGATTCCTGAAACAGGAGTGGCCTCATCGATCAGTCGGCCTGCCCGTTCAAGCAGGGTAGCAGCTGGGATTTCGGCTGTCGTGGGTTTTGCACCCCGAGTCAATGACTCGGCACGACCAAGTGTGAGAATCTCCGGCAGCAGCCGGACGGCGGTGGTTCCCGAAACACAAGGTGATCCTTCGCCGACGGCTCTACTCCGGCAAAATCGCGCGTTCGAGCAACTCGTCAAACAGCCTGGGGTGTAGGCAGTGCGGATTCGGTCAGCTACATTGTGCAGCACGTCGAGCCGCTCCTGCACGTCGGCCTTTTGGTCTCCCACCGGACCAAAGGAAATGTCTGAGGGAGTGGCGGCGACGACGTCTGCGACATTGGGAATACCAGCGAGGACTCGCTGCATTCGGGTAACCCGTGCTGACACCCGTTGCTCCGAGAGCGTGGGGGTCATCCCCACGTTGCGGGGAGTGATCAGGAGTACGCGCTCGCTCACCCACTTCTCTGGGTCTGCTCCAAGGTTGGCTACTGCTTCGCGGGTGAGCAGAACGTAGAGAGCGCTCTGATCGAGCGCTGAGCCAAGTTGGTCGGGATCAACACGATCATCCACTTTGGGAAACGATTTCACTTCGGCAATTCGGATCTCATGGGCCTTGATTCGGGCTGCCAAAGCATCCGCCTCGAAGTACGCCTCTTTCCCAGCCACAACACCACGCATAACCGCGCCGTCAAGCCAGTGAGGAGCGGACGGATCACTGCGGAGAATCAACCGCATCATGTCTGTCGTCGCTTTGAGCCGAGCAGGCATTCGACCTGGGCCAGAGGGAAACCCTTCTCGCAGGTTCAACATCCGTGCGCCGGTTGCCGGGAGGCCCAGTGGGCCACGGAGCAAGTCTGCGGTGGGAGCGTAGTTGTTCTCACGGAGTTTGTTCTCGAACGTGAGACCACGTAGCACCGCGAAGGGGGAAT
>Ga0206850_10171_pt1 | contig 19806 bp, 8 predicted proteins | sample Alteio_BWOrgCont_16_FD_152885 | JGI IMG/M metagenome (GOLD analysis project Ga0206850, IMG submission 152885) | Enriched cells from forest soil in Barre Woods Harvard Forest LTER site, Petersham, Massachusetts, United States -... | ecosystem: Environmental > Terrestrial > Soil > Temperate forest >...
CCGTTTCGTTCTCACACAATACTTGACCGGGCGAGGACTGGCGAGGACTCTCCCGGCTCAATGCGGATTGCTAGATTTCTTTGACACTCACCAAAGTCACATCTTAAACAATAATCGGTGCTTTTTCTTTCCCCAGTGGTAATGTGGCTACACTCGATCGATAATCCAGAAGAGGTTCTCTCAATTCTTCGGGAACATTGCCCATACCCGGGGGTTTTTCGTTGTCCTTCTTTCTTTGTTCGATCCTTTGTTTCATTACATCATTAAGCAGTTCTTTTATTTCGTCTTTCATCAAGAACTTTGTATACTCCGCCCCGTTATTTCCAATAAATGCCTTGCGGGTTTGGGCATTACCAACATCCGGCTTGCTGGAAAAAAGATAATCTATTGCCTCCTGACGACTAATCGCCGATTTGCCTTCAACAATGGCTTTATTTACAGCATTCATGATTCCTTCATAGGATATATTTGCCGCGCATTTAGCGACTACTGGGTCATCTTTTGAGCCATTTTCCTTTGCACGTTTGTCCCAAAAATCCTGCAACGTATTTTTGAGAACAGTTACATGATCTCCGTCTTTCTTTGCTTCAGCCAAAGGTGGTGTTTTCATTTCCGGCTGATTCAACCCAGCTTCAGGCTGCTTTAGCGGGTCTTTTGCGGTTTCCACCGGGAGCCTTCCCGGCGAAGCTTTTGACAAAATGTTCGTCGCGAGCCACTCAGCTAGTGGGTCTACATTTGCGATCAGGGTTTTATGACCGTAATCTATCCCAACTTGGTAAACCTTCACCACGTGAGGATTTATATAGGTTCCGCTGATTTTCTCTGCGTTCACCAAATTAATTTCCTGACCGCCGATGAGAACAGTTTTTACGGTCAACTTACCGTTACTATTTTTTACTTTGTCAAGAACCCATTTCCTATCTTGATTATCTTCATCAAGTATGGCTGCGTGCTGAAACGGAGTAATGATAATCAGTTGGACAGGATATTTCGATTCAGCCAGTTCCTTGTGAGATAAAAGAAAACGTAGTTTTTCCCAGAAATCCTGTGCCTTTGTGTCATCTGTCCGGGGTCTAGTCATCTCTGCCAACGGAGGTTCTTTTCCGGTGTGAATGAACGCCTTATTTTCCTTCTCGTCCATGGGCCATGTAGCCGCTTTACTGGCTTTGCCTACTACTATGTATCCATCGAATTCAATCTTCAGTTCTTTAGCAAGTTTAGCCAGAGATTTGCACGAGTGTATGTGAACCTCATTCATGTTTGTTGCAACATTTTCATTCGCGGTAATGATTTCTACCCAATTATTGACGACAATTAGATGTGGCTTTTCAAAGTCTGCCATATTCCCTCCGACGTTTGTTCACCTTGGATACTAGTCAAGTATACAAACAATATAATCTATTAAGTGTTACGATTTTATGAATATTAGAGTTTGTCAGATCCAAAGCTATAAATATCTATAGAATTGCATTTCTTCCATTTAGACAGCAGTTAAGACCACTTACAAGGTGGCGTCTTGCTGAAATACATAATCAAAACATGGCATTGTACGCGAAGATCAGAGATGCGCGGTGCCGGATGATCGAGAGGCGATACAAAAAATGTGTCCACAATTGCAACTGTGGACACAACTGTTTCGCAATTTTAAACACGTGGACATAGCAACTAGCAACTCCAAAACTACCGAATTTGTTTCTTTAGATAATCAACTGCCATTTCAAGTTGTTCATCCTTAAAATTCGATCTTTTTGGACCCAATTTACCATCGCGGCGGGGAATGACCTCACCTTCTTGGAGATGCTTAAGCAAGTTTTCACGATCCTTTGGAGACAGGCTCAGGGTATACCCTGTGTCAGGCGTCACGCCCCATTCGTTCGGATTATTGCCAGCATTCAATCGGTCAAGATTCTTCCCGTTGGGTCTTGCAAATGTTGCGATCGTATATTTTAAAGTACCCCCATGAAACTCCTTCAATGTTTGGATGCTTGCGCTACCACTTGTACGTTCCCCTATAATGATACCTCGTGAATTATCCTGTAAGCTTGATGCTATTATCTCGCTACCCGCCGCAGTTTCTCGATTAACAAGACAGGCAATCGGTACATCGACCATAGAATCCGTTGAACCGCGAATCGAAGTTTCGCTCCTCTCGCGATCTCGTTCTTTATATATGACCTGTTTGCCGACAAAAAGCTCCGATACACCCCGGGATGCTGCCACGGTGCCACCCAAGTTGAAGCGGAGGTCAACAATCAATCCCTTTACATTCTTATTATTGAGTCCATCGAGTGCTTTTCGCAAATCATCAACAGTATTCTCGGACAACATTGTGATTCGTACGTAACCAATACCTTTGGTCCGGTTGAATAAGAAGTCCCACGAATTGTCGCCATTACGAGTAACCCCGAAAACTGTCTCTTGTTCAATCTGACTGCGAACAACTCTAAACTCTTTTGCCGGAGCACGACCAGCTGGCAAAACTGTTAAGATGATGGCGGTTCCCTCTTTCCCGCGAATCCAATCGACTACCTCTTCCTGACTGAGTCCCTTGGTTTGAACAGTTTCGAGCTGATTTAGTGGAGTACCGTCCTTGGCCACCTCTTTCGTGATCGCCGTTATTATGTCACCCGCTCCGATACCCGCCCTAAATGCCGGACTATTCCGAATTGGAGTGGAGACCAGGACATTTTGAGTTTTTGGGTCAATTTGAAAATTCACACCGATTCCGACGAAATTCCCCTTCAAGAACTGGGATTGTAGAGCCATACGCTCAGGACTGTAATAGGTAGTAAGATTGTCCAAAGTCGCCAACATCCCATTCCAGGCAATGTTGAGATCCCGCTCCTTAACTAGCTCTTCTCTCACACCTAATCGCGAGCGTACGTCGGTGAGTAACTCCTTCAATTGCGATGTCCTCAAAGCTTTGCGATTCCGGAGCTTATTCTCGATATCTTCAGGGAGAGGATCATCAAGAGTGTGGTATAGTGCTTCGATGGCTCCGTTTACAAGTTCATATTCGTTGATTTTGCGAACATAACCCGATTCCAAAACTGATATAACTTCGAACACTTGGTCTGTGAAACGAGCAGCATTCGCATCGGAGATGCGATATCGCTCAAGGAGATTTTTCCGGTTTTGGGAGAACTCAGTCCAAGTAAGAAAACCGTCAGCTAGACGATTGTATTGAACGCGGAGTATTCGATCAACTTCCGACTTTCGCATACGGCCGATCAACCGTCTTCCCTCTGCAATTATGGACTCATCCAGTCTTTTATCGGTTGCCAACTTCTCAAACTTTTTCAACCGAGTCTCCGCTTCCTGGGCAGCACCGGGGTTGATGATGAGTGGGAAGTCGGCCAAAGCACCGAAAAGAGCATAGTGTTTCTGACGTCCCATGACACCTTCAGCTTTCATCAACCTGGAAATCTTCTCGCTTAAGAATATTTGCAATTCACTCGTCGTTATTAGACCATCGGATTGGGAGCCGAACTTGTCAGCTTCTCCTTCAAGACCAGCAATGAGTGACTCTGCAAAAACCCCGTGTTGTTTCAAGTCATAGCCTGTCGAGTCACCGTTACTCGCGAGGAACAGTACACGACCCGGAAGAAACTGCGTGGCTGTTTTTTTCCCAAGGAATGGTTCGTACCAATAGGCTTCGTTCGCAGGAGTTGGTATTGCCAATCCTTCGTTATCGAATCCATTGAACGAAACATCCAAGAATGTGCAAATATGTGCCTTTTCAACTTTACGCAATTCTCGGGCAATGTCGCGATCGGTTAACGCATTCGTGGCTCGATCTACCAATGTGGAATCCGCCATTAAGTAACAAAGTTGCGTGCCAGTTGTACCAACCGAAGCTCCCTGCCCAAAAAAAGCAAAAATCAAGAGATCACCGTCACCCATAGCTTCCATTGCTGTTTTGAGAGCTGCTATTACGTTATCCCGAGTTGCCTTCTTTGCACCAACGATCTGCTTCGGCTCACCTAACAACAATTGGACATTATCTGCAGATGCATCGAGCCGCTCAGGGTCATGGAAGATGTCAAACAGTGCCTTCGCATCATGTTCTGCGTGTTTTCTGGGTTGAACCTGTTTGTCCAGACACTGGTCAACACCCACGACTATCACATGTGCTCTTTTCTGTCGAAAAAAGTCCCGCTGCTGGCTCACGCCACGCTGGTCGGTAACCTCCAAGTCCGCGGCAGTACCATCTCCAGCAAAGCCTGCTAGTAACATGATGGCCCAGGCGCCAATCGGACTGAGAACGGATCGCAACATTGAGTGCCTCCGCAAGTTGTTATTTACGATTCATGAGGATGGATCGTAAACTATTAACCAGATAACGTTATCCGCCACCAGAGCGTAGTGAATCGACTATTTGCTGTCGTTTTATCATCCAAACGGAGAAACCAGACACAACCCCCAACACAAGCATCACGACACCCACCGTCTTGCACGCCTCGAGAAGAGTCTCTCCCAAGTTCTGTTGTAGTGCTAGAAACACTTTGGGTTTTGGAACTGCTTTACTAGTTGGGTCAGCTTCACGTTCATCCGTCGGTGAAGTTGTCAAAACGACAGTCTCGGCGACCCAATCATTACTCACATGGGCAAGCCCGATTGCAAGGCAAACTCCCAAAATACACGCGGGGACCATTAACATTGTCAGTTCCAGGGTATAAACCCAGGCAATGCTTCGTGGAGAAAGTCCATAGGATCGGAGGATACCGATGTCGCTAGTTTTTGATGAGACGTGCATGTAGGCGGTCATGCCGATCAGGAACATCAAGCTTACCACGAAGGTGAACTGCAGTCCCAAGTGTCCATACTTCATAATCCCGCTAATCGACTCGAACCGCTCCAGGGCTACGACTTGACCTCCCTTGGGTTTGAGTACCATCTGCTCCCCATATTCCGCCTCCACAGCGCGACGCCCTGGGATAACTGATCGGAAATCCGTCAAGCGAACGACTGCTTCCACGTACACTTCGTCCTCGGAACCCGCTGGGAAGGGGGGCAAGGTTGCCGTTGAAAACAATGCTGAAATCGGTTGCGTCTCGTATTGAAACTTCGGTACACAGCCAGGACAGAGCTTGTCGAGAGTCTCCTCGATCTCCATCGACTTCCACGTCACGGTTTCAAATTTTGCCGGAGTCAGTTTTTGAAGCGGATCCTCACGTGAGTTGTCGAACCGCAGTATGATCGTCTCGCCTCTAGTCGTCGGGACCAATCGATTGCCGAAGGGACGCTTCAGGTCGCGGAATAAACTAGATGCATTGCCCTTATCAATCTCGGCCTTGACCCAATCTCCGGTGCGCTTGCCACCAGTGAACGAAATGCTTACGGATCTGAGTATTGAGAAAGGTGAAGTAAGCGGCTCGTCCGAGCCAATTCGCTTTGTAAGGAATGGATAATACCAACGCCACAAAGGTTGACTGTTAAAAGTCCCTAGCCGGCGCAGAAATAACTCGGGAAAATAAACTTGCGGCAAGTCTTCTTCGTTCTTCAATACCAGCGTTGGATACTCGAACACTCCCACCACAGGAATCCGGACCCGCCCGTTCGCGCCTGGTAAAAATCGTTCGGTGAGATCTTCCTCATCCACCCCTTCCACGCCGATCGGCAGACGAAACTCTAGTTCAGCTGGATATGCGTCGTCAGGTGTCGAGTCGTCGTTCAGTCGCCAGTATGTCTCACGGAGGAATTTACGCGAAATGATGACACCAGCTTTATCAGTTTGACCAGCGGGGAATGGTCCTCCCTTCAGGTAGATGACTCCAATCTGCGCATTATCTCTGTCCGCAGCAGGGACGACCGCGAGTTTATCATCCTGATCAGGTATGGAATACGCATAGTTCTTTCGATCGCGTATACCCCCCTGAGTGTATACCTCGTACTGATATAGACTCTGCTTGAGCGTCGGCGGTGATTTCAGACCGGGAATTCTTTCGTTTAGGAACGCAATCTGGGTTGAGGTTAGCCTGTTAATGACCGGGTCCTTCCGATGGACGATGAACCGATTGAGATACTCACTTGGTTTGTTTAGAGTCGTCTCAGTCAGGTAACGGACGCTTCCCTGTCCGAGGTTCGATAGATAGGAAAAGGCCATCACTGCCAATGCTAGCAAACTCGCGACGAGTATCCGCATCAGCGCTTGCTTGCGGCTGAAAACTTCCTTCCGTGCATAACGCAAGGCATTCCAACGGAACCCAAGTGGTGTTGTTGGCTGGGTTGGTATCGAATGCGTTTGTGATTGTGAAACAGGCTTGTTTACCACGTCCTCCACATGCGTCGGCCAGATCAGGTTACTCATGTGTCCCGTTATGCAGGCGACGTCATCCGGGGTACGGGGCTGGCTCATGCCACCTAATTTCTCCAAAGGAGGAAGAGGGTCAGCGGTAGGAGGATCGTCTGGTGCTGAATCCGGGTCGCCTGCAAACGGCCGCCGGAGATGGTTGTCTTGCACCATGAACAGCCGATCACAATACCTGGCCAGATCGCCTAATTCATGGCTAACCAGCACGACACACCGACCATCATCCGCAGCCGCCCGCAGTCGCCGAAGGACAAGCTCGCGCTTATGTTTGTCCAGGTTGGCTGTCGGCTCGTCCGCAAACAGGAACGGAGGTTCGTGGAGCAAGGCGCGAGCGACGGCTACTCGCTGGTTCTGTCCTCCCGAAAGTTCAGCAGGTCGCTTGTTTTCGTGAGTCGCATCGATGCCGAAATCACCAAGTAATTGCCGGATCGACTGTGCCACCGCTCGCGAGTTGAAACGTGGGCGCACCATGATTGGAAGAGTGACATTTTCACCGGCTGAGAAATATGGCAGTAGAAAATGTTGTTGAAAGATGAAGCCGAAAGCTTCGTTCCGAACTCGCTCCAGATCCCCCGCAATTGGCGATGAGTTAGGCTGAGCGTATTTGAATTGCTTTGATTCACCGTTGACTTTGTATTCGTAAATGACCGCCTTTAACTTGGGAGGTCGGAGCAGCAGTGCCAGAACGTGCAATAAGGTCGATTTTCCTTCGCCGGACCGCCCGGCGATGCCTACCATCTCCCCCCCATGAATACAGAGCTTGGGGATTCGCAGGTGGAACCGCTGTTCACCGGCACGGGTTTCATTGCCTTCGTCCGATCGGCCGTAAAAAACCTCTAGATCCGAAAGTGTCAGAGACGTTCTCGCAGTGTCTTGTATGGTCCCCATGGGATGGTTACTCAGTTAGTCGTAACGATGTTCATCGTTGTAATGACCCCGCGAAAGAACGTTCTTTCGCGGAGCACGTAGACGATTATCACTACGGGTGTTTGTGTTTGTAGAGCCAGATGCCTGACACAACAATGTTTCGCCAAAGTCCTTCGTTGTCATTCAAAATCACCCTGCGAAAGAATGCTCTTTCGCAGAGCAACGACTATTGCCATTTACGGGAGTTCGTGTTTGTATAACCAGATGTGAGGCTCACCGGTGGCGACACCCGCATTGAACATCCGTATGTTCCGTTGGCTATTGTTGATCTCGCGCATTTTTGCTGCTTTGTCCTTGAGTTGCTCGATCATTTTCTTCAGTTGCGCTTCCGTCGAAGGTTGGGTCTTCAGAATGTTGAACTGAACCGGCAACTGATTCACTTCCTTTTGGATCTCCCCAAACGGTTTCTTTTTAAGCGATTCAACTCGGGCTGGTGTGACGTCCTCACCGAATGCGATGAGCATGGTGCGGATCACAAGTTCCTTGATCTTGGCCTCGATCTTTTCGCCGGAGTCGCCAGCCAACCCTCCCTTCATCAGTTCGGAATCAAGTCCCTCAGCCAGAATTTGAGTCACTGTTCCGATCTTGAGGAACTCCGTGTCGCTGAGCAATACGCACAACCTCAGTCGGGCAAGTTGTTCCGTTTCCGTCGGTATTTGCTCCACAGTGTGCACTTCAGTGAAGAATGCTTGAGAAAGACTTTTCCGGATGCGTGCCAACTCGTCCTTGCCTAGCAATTCCTCCAATCGAGCCTCCGCTAGCATCAACGAAGCGGCCGCTGCACCAGAGGCCTTACCGTCTGGAGTCGCTCCAAAGCTGAGCCGCAATTCCTCCAGCTCTTTCCGCAGCAGCGATCGGCGAACTTCCAATGCGGCACTGAGCGCATCCACCATCCGGTTGGTTGCTTCTTCGGCTTTGTCCTTATCCACGAAATTCAACTCGTGAGTGGTACCCCCGGTTTTCCTGGCCAGCTCATGGATCTGTGCCTCCCATTTCTTCAAACCTTCTCGCTGCTTCTTATCGTCGTTCTCAAACAGGAATGTCATAACTGAGTGAAGCTGAATTTTGGCAACTGCTTTCTTTTGGCGGCCGATACTGTCCTCACCAAGTGGGTCGAGTTGTTTGAGTACGTCTTCGAACGTCAATCGGGTGCCGATCTTGTCGTTTGATGGGTCCTTCTCATGGTTGCCAGCGTCGCCAAGAACTAACATTACCCGGGCAGCACCAGGCGTGTGTTTCGAATCTTTGAGAGACAAGAACTTCTTGACAGCTAGGGTGATCCCTTCAAAAGGCTCCTCAAGTTCGTCGCCACCACCGCCATCTTTAATTGCGCCAACGTACTCCTTGAACTCGTTCAGACCGGCGTCTGTCATCACGTCGAAGTAGTCTCCTGAATCCTTCGTAAGGAACTCCGAATCCTGAATAGGGAAGTCCTTGTATTGGACCACGGCTACCCGAATCTGGATGCGTTCGAGTTCATCCTTTTCCGATCCGGCTCTCCGCTTGAGTTCTTCAACCATCTTGACCACGCCTTCTTTGAGTGGGGCGAACACGGGACCCATGCTTGCAGTAGTATCTAGAACGATGACGAGATCGAACACTCGCGTTGCTTTGACGGCGTCATTGATTTTCTTCTTCATTTCCTCAATATCTGCTGTTCCGCCGCCACCGCTGGATTTTGTGTTCCCAAGGACGCATAACTGGTAACCGAGCCACTTGCCGTTGATCCCGGAAACTGGGGATTCTGCTACTCCTTGTCCCTGGAGGGGATAACTTGATAGAATCGGGTATCGCATCCATCGTCCATCCCACGTCTTTTGCATCCAGGGCGGCGCCTTAGCCGGATCCAACTCTTCGATGTAGATCGGCTTGATGGGATTGCCCCCTTTGCGCCCATCGAGTGCCCAGGCAGCCCAGTCCTTCAAATCCTTGGAAGTCGAATACAATTCGATGGGACTTTTGTTCCCTCGACGCGATTTAAGTACTGGTTCTTCGAGGTTGTATTCGAATGCTTCACGGGTGGTCCACAACATGAGACTGTCGAGTTCGACCCAACCGACGAGTTGTTGCCGGAGCTTGTCGCCAACGTAACCCTCTGTGAGAGAAATGTTTCCACGTGACCCAAGTAGACAATAGACATTCTTTGGCTCGACTGCGATTGCGTAAACGTAGAAGAATGCAAAAGGTTGGAGTGCGATAGCCTGGTCGGTCTTGGCAAGTTTCTCGTATTCTTCAGGTGACACTGGCCGTGGGAAACAGGCCTTACCACGCTCTGGGTGGGTTACAGCCTTCAATGTAACGTTTTGGAAATCCTCACGTGAGGCGTCCGGAAATGATCTTTGAATACGGTCGTAGTACGGATGGCCCTTTGGCACGGCTTTGATCAAAGCCTCGCGAGCTGGCTTCACCTTGAGTGGTTCGCTTCGATCGACGACATAATTGGGATCGATCCAACCAATCCAGGAATCAAATGTGGTGCCCTCTCCACTAAATTTGGCAAGCAGTATGCGCGACGGTTTCCCAGAAGCACTCTCGTGGGAATGTACAACATACGAGCTGTCGCCAAACTTCAGTGAGGGTGAGGGATATACTTCCTCGCCATCGAACGATTTATAAATCGTCGGAGCATCTCTGGTGATCACAGCATGCCATGCCGCAATTGTACCTGGTTTCTTCATCGGTTTGGGTGTCGATAGATCCTTGCCAGGCGGAAATGTGGGTGGATCGGCAGCAAAGGCTATATTGCTGCTCGTCGCTAGTAGGACAAGAACAAGGGCACGCCGAAGGCTAGATAGCAAGCTCATGGGGGCAATCTCCTGATGGATTACGGAATCAACAAACTTGGCTTACTCACGCTAAAGTGTGGTTGTAAGCGTAAACATATTTGTGGGGTTTCCACTTAAAACTTAAAGCAATGGACCATTTACGGACCGAGAACATTCTTCAATATTTCATCTTTGAGCCATTTCGGAAGCTTTTCCACTTCCTCAGCTTCATTCTTCTTTGGATCGTAATGAAGACCTGTCTGACTGATTTTCAGCAGGGTTGGGTTCAGGTACACCTTGTCTAGGTCAGGCACGAGGCCGGCTTCGAGACCGCCGAGGACGAGCGTGCGAATCGTCAGCCCATCGTCCCTCATCCGCTTGATCAGCCAATTTCGATCCTGTTGATCAGCGTCTCCCTTTAGCAGCCTTTGGAAGGGAGTCACGATGATCACCATGATTTTCTCGTGCTGTCTGGCTACCTCAGGATCCATGAGCATTATCCTCAGGTGCTTCCAAACATCCTCTGGGGCATTTCCGGGTCTCCTTTGATCGGTTGTCAGAGGCGGATCCTTGCCAGTGTAAAGGAATGCAGGCTTTTCTAACCCTTTCGGCCATTTACCATCCTTCTCGTCAACGAGAGCGAACCCTGCTACTGTTACTCCACCATCAGTTGCAGACTTTACTAAGGAGCGACATGCCAGTTTCTGAACTTCGTTGATGTTCGTCTTGATATTGTCGTTGGGTGTAATGATCTCCGCCCAGTTGTTGACGACAACAATTAGCGGTTTGTCAGGCGCTTTTTCGGCCTTACTCGCATCCAGAACGAACCCGCTTGTAAGTTTGGTAACTATGATCGGTTTGTATCCCGGCATGCGCAGTTCTGCATATGCTCCGCTCCACTCGCCGAGAACATCATTTTGGAGTGCTATTTCGGGCTTTACATCAAGGGGAATCTCATTGACAGTCGATATAGTCCCTTTCGTGGAGGTAATCAGCAATTTGGGTTTTGCCGTAAGACCCACTGGCAACTTGAGACGTAGGCCGGGTATTCTCAGGGCTAGTTCAACCTCTAGTCCCGGGCGCAGTTCCACTTCACCGGAGTCACCTCCCTCAAGTTCAATTCGGATGCGCGTGGACAAATCGAAACTTGCCAACATAGCGGGAATAAAAACTACTTTCTTGATGCCCTTGTCCTCGAAAATGATGTAGTGTTCATCTTTTTTCAGAAGGCTCCATTCCTCCTTGTTGCGAGATTTCACGGAGATACGTGACAGATGCGGGAGTGGTGTAGCGGTAGGAGGGTTTATCACAACCGTCGCATCAACGAGGGACCAGTTGCCCCAACTATGGGCCATCTCCCTGGGCTTCCCGACGCTGCTATGGTCATGGTCAGGTATATGGTTAACCCGGTACACATACAATTTGGGGTAGAGGCCAAAGTTGGAATGTTCAGCTTTACTCCCCTTCCAATCCCCCACTTGGAAATTGGTCCAGTCCAAAGTATAGACGGGTTGATCGTTGTCTTTGAATAGAAAGACTAATTTTGCGTTCGTTTCTAGCTCTTGAAAGCAAGCCGAAGTTGATTTTTTACCTTCTGCTGTACCGGCGGCGTTGTTATAAAGTTCGGCGAGATCGAAAGGTGGTTCAGATACAAAATGTTTCTCTCGTTCATGGTATATGATAGGGCGACGAGCAATTATCTTGTCGCCCATCATGACGCCGATGTGTCCGCTTGTAATCTGTAGATCTGTAGGATAGGTAAACCTCTTGTCAGTTGGGGGTTTGAACCAAACCCTCATTTCGGCCCCCGACTTTCTATCCTGGGGCCACTCAAACGCATAATCGTTGTTGCCCCTTTCATTCCACAAAAAAATTTTCCCGGACTTGTCTTCAGTGAGTGCGTAAAAGGGTACGAAACCCGGCAATACTAAAAAGTAAAAGGGGCGGGTGTCTTCATGTTGTGCTGGAGCGGTCCAGAGTTTCTTACTTGTGAGGTATTGGGGGACTGAGACATACCTCCACTCATTCACCAAATTCGGGTACTTCGTTACGATTTCCTTAGGGATAACAGGGATTTGTCTGGGTAACTGCAGTGTCAGCGCTTCCAATGTTGGCGATGTATCGAGAGAGAGAATGAGTTCCCGGAAGCCATTTACCACTATGCGGACTCGTCGGGGGGCAAGCTCGGATTCGAAACCTGCTGGAAGAAAGTCGAGTTTTAGCCCTTTTGCACTGATCTTCTCAACGTAAGCCAATTTTGGGACAGCTTTCCAGCTACCAAGGTTGCCATCTATGTCGTATTCGAATTTATCCAATTTGGGGGCAACTGGTATGGAAGAAGCAGTGACGTTTCGCGGAAAAGTAACCTCCCATTCGCAAATCCGTGGTTCTAACTTAACTCTCACTTGTTTTGCAATTGGGTCCCAAGATGCCGTCGGCTTTTCGACGAAAAGCGATCTCCATCCTGGATCGGTGACTTCTACCGTACCAATTCTCAGAGTTGAGTTTGGAGCGCCCGCCGTGACATCTAGCCGGAGATTGGCGTTAACAGCTGGAATCTTAGGCTTTTTTGCGTCCTTGAATTGATCCTTCCAACTGAGTTCGACACTGAGAAAGCCTGGGGCATCAAGGGAAGGGCTGGCTGGGTCCATCGGTGTGAGTGGCGTGATCCCACTTGCTGGCACCACACCCTTGTTATCTTGTGTCTGGCTTTGTGTTTGACCCCCCAATTTGTCCGCTAATGGAGGAAAGAAGTTATTTGCAAACACTGTGGGGATAGAGAGCGATGTCAATAGAAAGATAAGCCCAAACAAGCGGCCAATTTGACCGCGTTGCATATATTGCGAATACGCCATTCCTCGCCTCCATAAGAAACGGGACAAACCTGGACCGATGAACATACTCGGGACGGAAAACCTTGAGCGGTATATTTCACCGCTTCACATGAACCCTCTCATCGCCGCAAATCGCCGTTGCATAATGACGGGTGAACAGTTGAGGCTCAGGTGATTTTTTAAAGATCAGGTCAGTTTGAACTGCCTAATCTCACGGGTCAAGCTTTTTTCAGCAATTCCTGTTCAATCGAGGGGACGACGCAGATTGTGTGAAACTTTTTGTGTTTGGGTTTCGTGAAGAAAATCCAGAAACATCTTTGATCAGCTCGCCCCAACCTCGATCGGCTAACCTGCCTCCCTTCGAGTATTGTCCTTTTGTTACTTTCTTGGCGGCTTCGTGAAGCACCAATGCCTTGATCACCGCGCCCGCTCAATCTGCTCATCGGTTTGTCAATCTGGGTTGCTTACGGTTTCTTGGGCACCGACCTGTTCGGCGATCAAACCTTCCCGATTTCATGGTGAATGGAACTATGTAATTCGCCCAAACCAGTAGGGGCCGTTGATTCGAGCGTTAATTTACGCGCGGCTTCTAACGGAAGAAACCAGCAGCTTTTCATCTGGTTGGTAAGCCATATGAATCGTCGCTGGTCTTAATTGATTCCTCTTGATTCATTTGACGTCAACCCGTGCCTTAGCGGCTATTGGCCAGATTGATGCGGAGACCGAACTGCAGCAGGCCCTTCGCATCGGCGGCATCCACGAGCTTACGGAACAGCTTGCGGTCGGAGTCGCTCAACTTATCCTTGATCCCATCGTACAGCGCTTCACCCAGAATCTTGATCGAAGCATCCGCGAGCAAGAACGGCTGGTTAAGAACCGCGTCTGTCGAATCCACCTGGATCTCTGTCAGAGTGCCCTTGTCATTGAAGAAGAACGACACTGTGGTGGTTCCAGTGTCGCCAGGCACTTTCCAGTCATACTTGTATTCCAAGTAGAAGTGCCCTGGAATCTCCGTTCCATTTCGATTGTTCACATTACCGGAACCGGTCAACTTGTGGCTTGAGTAGTTTGATCCAAAGTGGAGGAACTGGAGGACGGCTTTGGCCCGGTCCTTCTCGTTCAGCAGGCGGGTTGCGATTTCCTTCGGGGTCTCCGCCGCGGCGGTGGCGGCGAACGGCCCGGCGAGAACGATCAGGGCGATGGCGGTCAGGGTGCGGTTGCGAGCGAACATCGTCTTCTCCTCAGGTGGTGTAAGCCCGGGACATCCGGGCCTAAGGTAGAAGACGGAATACGGTGGGCGGGTCGTCGGAGATAAATGAGATTTCCTACCCCGACGACGATCGACGTGGTTTTTTATGGCCTATTGCCACTTTCTCCTTCAAACATTTTCCTCGCAATTGAAACGGACTTTGTCGGGACGAAGCCTATGAGTCCCAGGCTGTCTCCCTTGATGGTGACGGCATAGCCCACATAGGCTGGATCGGTTCTGACGGGCTTTACTGGTCCGATTTCAGGGAAGCCTGGAATCACCTTGTACAGGTTGATGACCGGAGTGTACCTGGCGACGACCGATTGAATTTCATTAATTTCGAGATAGGCGACGTCGGTGGGTAGTTGCTGACGAACCAACCGAAAACCCGGATCGCCGGGCAGAGTTTTCGTCCGGTCCTTCTGTTCGAGGTAGGCATCAAGGACTTTCTTCGCGTCTGGCCAATCGTTCGTGGCAACCTGGGCCACCACTTTTCCATCGGTACCGATCCAGGTTCTGGTCTTTCCGTTGAGAATATGCTTGTATTCGTTTAAAAATATTTCCCTAAGAGGTCCGGCAGGTGCAATCTCAACCGTCGCATCCATATCGAAGCTCAACCCCACTTCGGCGAATGTAAAACCACGGTACGATTCGGCCCGCTCTTTCACAACCGGCGCCGTCTTCACAACAAGACCTTTTATTCGCCACCCGGGTGAAGCGACCTTGTACGGGCTTAACAGCACCTGGACGGCCTTAACTGGCTCCTTGTAATCTGCCAGGGTCAGGACGGTGCCCTTGCCATAATCGGCAGACCTTTCGTACCGTAAGCCCGCAGTAGCCTTGTCTCGCGAATACTTGGCAATGAGTTTAGAGCCGTCTTGGTCCCCCTCAGTTGGTATGAACCCCGATTCCATCATGGTCAGAAAAGCATCCCCCAGTCTATTTTCACTATACCAAGCAACCCCTGGTGGGATATATCCCACAACCTTGACAGCTTCGGAAGAAGCCGCCTGAATCGCTTCCCACGTCGTTGAGTTCTCGGCAAACCTTGCCAGTCCGCGGAACAAGAGTCCGTCGGCACGGAATTCGGCGGCCAGGATTAGAGCCCGACAGTCGTTAATACCCTGAAAAAGGCCGGATAGCTTTGCTTTTACAGCATTTAAATATTGCTTGCTGAGGAATTGGATCTTGCCCTGATCGATGGCTTGGCGGATTACCCATTCAGTTAAATTCTTGAATGTCCTGATCTGGTCCCCAAACTGGGCGTTGACGACTTGCATGTTCAGATAAAGAGCAACATCGGCTTTAACAAAGACCTCGGCCATTTCACGGCCCATTGGCTTGGTCGATCCGGCCGTGTATTTGTCAGTGTACGCCGTTATCGGGTCCTTGTTGGTTGAGATCGCCACATATTCCTTGAGATCGGCAAGAAACAGGATTGTGCCGCTAGCACTGCCGACCGATTCCACCCCATTCTGGTCCCGGTTTAGCGTTCGGAGTTCATCCTTGGTTAGAAATGAATCCCGAAACTTCTTGTATGAGGTGACCGGGACAAGAACGGATACCGGGAACTTGTTCTCAAGAAGGCCGGAGAGGTCGTGACCCACTAGGAAACACTTGGCGTCTTTTCGCACCTCGGTGATCTTTCGCCCCTCGATCAACTTATTAAGTTGCTCTTCTACCTCCTTCGTAAGGATCGTAGCCTCGTTCGGCATGGCTTCCGCGAGCATCGCGATTAGCCTGCTGCCAACTTTTTCGTACCCGTTTAGACTGACGACGATTGGTGCATCGGCCGGAAACGGGAACGTGGTCTCACCATCGTTACCGCCTGAAGCGGCTGTGAGGGAAGATACAGCCGGGAATAACCCAGCAACTGCAAAAATGAAGCGTAGCATGAAAAAGACCTCGTGGGTTAGAGGGCGCCAAGCTTATAGTAGCCAGGCTTGCTAATAGGACATGCCAAGTCAATGAACCGAACTGGTGGCTCTTCAGGTTCGGAGACCCCCCGTATGATAGAAGCCCAGGCTGACCGTCCGTGCTAAAACCAGCTCAGGCGACAAATGTATCGCTGTATCGCTAAGGGATGGAAGCGCGGTTCACGGGAACCGAGTCCCATACCTTCACCATGCCGCCAGCTGTCAAGATGCGGGTGCAGTCTGGGCTGAACGCCACGGACATCACCCAATGCGAGTGCCCTCTCAACGTCAGCAGTTCCGTGCCGGTGGCAGCGTCCCACACCCGCGCTGTCGCATCCTGTCCACCTGTAACCATGCGAGTCCCGTCACGGCTGAACGCCGCAGAATTCACAGTGCTCGTGTGCCCTTGGAGGATGTGTATCGTTTTGCCGGTTGCCACCTCCCACACACGGGCCGTGTTGTCGTTGCTTGCCGTGATCAGCCTTGACCCGTCCCGATTGAATGAAACAGCTTGTACACTATTATAATGACCCAGGTATCCACAGACCTGCTTTCCAGTCTTGACGTTCCAGAGCCTTGCAGTCCCATCAGCGCTGCCGCTTGCCACGGATAGCCCATCGGGGCTGAAGGCAACACACATGACCTCGCCCGTATGACCTGTCATGTTATGCACCGTCGGTAACGGTTCCCTTAAACTTCTGGCGTCCCAAATCCGCACCGTCCCATCCGCGTGCCCGGTGACAACCATTGTCCCATCCGGGCTTAGGCTGGCATCTCGGATAGGGCTGTCCGTTTTCGTAATCGACAACTCTTCGCCGGTCTCGACGTTCCATAACCGCAGGGTCTTATCCCACCCGCCGCTGATCAGCTTCGATCCATTGGAAGAGAACGATGTGGAGGCAAGAAGGATGTGCCCTTTCAGGACGTACAGTTCCTGTCCCGTCATGGCATTCAGTACTTTCGTCGTTCCCAGAAAGCCTCCCACTGCCATCTTCGATCCATCGGGGCTGAATGACACCTTGATTTCCATGTCCAAGGACTTACCTGGAGATGGAAGGACGGCCAGCTGTCGCTCGCTGGTGGCGTCCCAGACGTTGGCGGTCCTTTTCATGCAGCCAGTCACAACCTTCGATCCGTCCGGGCTAAAGGAGACGCAGGTCACCGGCGACGATTCGCTCAGGTGGGCGAACGATTCGGCCCCAGATTGCACGTCCCACACGCGGGACGTGTTGTCATCACTGCCGGTGACGACCCTCAACCCGTCCGGGCTGAAGGCGGTTGACGTCACCCGACCTGTGTGACCTCTCAGTGTGTGGAGCCGTTTCCCTGATCGGGGGTCCCAAATTATCGCTGTACCGTCTGCGCTGCCAGTAAGAAGTTTCGTTCCGTCTGGACTGAAGCACAGCGACGTGACTTCTCCGGTATGGCCGGTCAGGCGACGGTCTTCTGCCCCGGTAGTCGCGTTCCAGACACGGGCAGTGTCGTCGTCGCTGGCCGTAACTATCTTCTGGCCGTCGGGGCTGAAGGCGGCTGACGTGACGGCAACCGAATGGCCTTCCAACACCAGAATCTGGCCCCCCGAGGCAACGTCCCACACTCGCGCCGTTCCGTCGTTGCTCGCCGTTACAACCCTCGAACCGTCCGGACTGAAGGCCGCCCACGAAACTGCGCCGCGATGACCTTTTAGCTCCTTCAGCAGTTTTCCCGTGGCGGAGTCCCAGACTCTGACCTTCCTGTCTTCACACGCGGTTACCACGTTCGATCCGTCCAGGCTGAAGGCCGCACACGTGACACTGTTCGGATGGTCCTTGAAGACGCGCACGACGGCACCGGTCGATGAGTTCCAAATCCGGGCGGTGCCGTCAACGCTGCCGGTGATCACGTTCTGCCCGTCGGGACTGAACGCGGCTGAGGTGACGATGCCCGTATGGCCTTGGAACGCGACCAGATCCGGATAACAAAGGCGATGTACGAACTTCCACTCCCAGCCCCGCAAGTCCGGGCGGGTACCTTCTAGCAAGGCCTTCGCACTCTTCAGGTTTCCTTCCCGTACCTCCTGATACGCGACTTGAATGGTTCTCCCATATTCCAAGTGTGCCAGAAGCTCCATGCGCAACCCTCGTTCTTTTTCGAGCGCTTGGTGGGCCTTCACAAGGTTCTGGTTCGCGGTTTCGGCTGCCTTGCGAGCCAGTTCCTCTCGTTTCCGTGCGGATTGTTCCTCCCTATTAGCGGATTCTGCATGCTGTTTTGCCGTGTCGGCCATCGCTCGCGCCTGCTGCTCGCTGTCTCGGGCGAGATTCGCAGTGTCGCGTTCGGTCTCTGCCTGTTCCCGCAGCGCGTTGGCGGTCCGCCTGTTATCGGCTTCGATACCACCGTATGTGATGCCGACCAGAGCGCCTATCAACACCAAGAGCGAAGCCATTTGCCACCGTCTCCGCTTTCTCTCGCCAGCCACTCGCTCCTCGGCGCGGCCACGGCTCACCTCGGCCTCGCGAGCTCGCCGCTCAGCCGAGGCCAGATACTCTCTTACTCCGGCACCCACCGATTCTGCCGAGCTGGGACGGGCATTGGGATCGCTCGCTAGGCAGCGCCGTATCAAATCAATCAGCTCCACCGGGGCAGAAGCTGCCAGCCGTTCTAGTGCCGGCCCTGTCCTGCATTCCTTTGCCATCTTGTAGAGCTTTTCTCGATCGGCTTGGTCGTAAACGGGGACGTCGTAAAGTGGAACGTTGGTGAAGATGTGGAAGAGTACCGCTCCCAAAGAGAACACGTCCGCGGTACAGTCGATCGGTTCTCCCCTCGCCTGTTCCGGGGACATGTATGCCAGCGTGCCCTTCACTGTTCCGGCCACTGTATGCCCGTGACATGCCTGTATCGCGTTCGCTATGGTCGTTCCTTCGACCGGCTCAAGCCCACCCACAAACTTGCTCAGCCCCCAGTCCATGACCTGCACTTCACCGAACGTACCTACCATAATGTTCTGAGGCTTCAGATCACGGTGCAATACGCCGCGGGAATGGGCGTATGCCATCGCCCCACAGACCGAGATGAACTGACGCAAGAGTTCATCCCCCCCAGCATCGGTTGGGTTTGAATGGTAGTCCTTAATCGCATCCAGCAAGGTTCGGGGTGCCACCAAACGCATAGTGAAGAATGGCCGTTCCAACTCGCCAAGCTTCGCCCCAGAATCGTAGACGGGCACAATGTTTGGGTGTTGGAGTTGGCTGGCAACTCTTGCCTCATCCTGGAAGCTAGCGACTCTCGACCGGTTCTTCGCGTGGTCATCGTGCAAGATTTTGACCGCGACCTCACGCCCGAGGACGGTATCGGTCGCACGATACACCGCACCCATTCCACCCCAGCCGATTCGGTAGAATGAGGTGTAGCGTTCGCAATCGGGGAGGTGTTGGGGAACGTCGTGCCTTGATCTGTGAAGCGTGGGCGATGGGGATGAAAGCAACCCCAACACCCTCAGGAACTCTTTCAAAGGTGGTCTGATCTCGGACGGCTGCAACGAAATCCACGTATCGGGGTCGAGCGGCTGACCGCTCTCTTGGGCGCGCATGAACTCCTCAACAGCGACATCTATGCGCGGATCTTCTTCAAGGTCATCACCATTATTCGTCTCGGCCATCGCCTTCTCCCTAGCCGTGTCCACACTCACCGGTTTCCCTTCACACATTGTTATTGTGCGGATCGTTACACTCTGGATAGGCAGAGAGATGAAAGTCACCTTCAGACAGTGTTGACTCCGCCCAGTCCCATCTCATTTCTTACATTTAGATTTCTGGTTGACCTGCCC
>Ga0206850_10159_pt1 | contig 19785 bp, 17 predicted proteins | sample Alteio_BWOrgCont_16_FD_152885 | JGI IMG/M metagenome (GOLD analysis project Ga0206850, IMG submission 152885) | Enriched cells from forest soil in Barre Woods Harvard Forest LTER site, Petersham, Massachusetts, United States -... | ecosystem: Environmental > Terrestrial > Soil > Temperate forest >...
CAAAGCCGTTCTGGCGACCACAAAAGTTAAAGGATCGGGACTTGGACTGGCGATTGTTGGTCGCATTATCGAAACGCATCAAGGCCAAATTCGCATTCTATCCCACACTGGACGCGGCACAGCCATTCGCATCAAGCTGCCAATAATGACAGCAAAATAACGGCCCCGCCAGCACGCAAGTTTATTTGGCAGATTTCGGATACAGGGCTCATAAAACAGGAATAATATAATAGCTATATCGTTAACCAAAGTATAAATCTATGTTTTTATGAAATATTGTTTAAAATTAAGGCTGGAGTTAAAAATCTAATTGCCTAGAATGGATTAGTTTTTCATGTTTATTTATCCAAAAAGCTATGATGTGATTGTAGTTGGTGCTGGCCATGCCGGTGTCGAGGCGGCATTGGCTGCGGCGCGGATGGGCTGCGAAACGCTTTTGCTGACAATCAATGCCGATTCAATTGGGCAGATGTCCTGCAACCCCGCCATTGGTGGATTGGCCAAAGGACATCTGGCTCGTGAAATTGACGCGCTGGGTGGCGAGATCGGGAAAGCGACGGACATGACCGGCCTTCAGTTCAGGATGCTGAACACCAAAAAAGGTCCGGCAGTTTGGGCGCCACGCGCTCAATGTGACAAAAAGGCTTATCAATTTCGGTTGAAATGGGTTTGCGAATCAGAGCCAAACCTTGATGTCAAACAGGGGCAGTCAGCCAAAATTCTTCATCGGAATGGTTTTGCGGTTGGGATTGAAACCACGCTTGAAGTGCAGTATTTCGGGAAAGCCATTATCATCACGACTGGAACCTTTTTGCGTGGTTTGATGCACATCGGGTCAAACCAGCAATCAGGCGGTCGGGCAGGTGATTCGGCGGCGATGAGCCTCTCAGGCTCGCTAAAGGAAGCTGGCCTTGAGCTTGGTAGATTGAAAACCGGCACCCCGCCAAGACTGCTTCGGAAGTCGATTGACTTTTCCAAGATGGAGCCGCAATACGGCGATGAACCAGTGCCTTATTTCACATTTTGGAAGGACGATTTGTTCCACATGGAACAATCGCACGTTCCATCGCCGGTTTTGAGCCTTTCAAATGGCAAGTATCCACCAGGTTCAGTTTTAGACCGGATCAATGGCCAATTACCTTGCCATATCACTTTTACCACCGAAAGGACGGCGGAAATCATTCGTAAAAATCTTCATAAGTCGCCGATGTATTCCGGGCAAATTGAGGGGGTCGGCCCGCGTTATTGCCCATCCATCGAAGATAAAATCGTGAAGTTTGCCGAAAAAGAGCGGCATCAGATATTTCTCGAGCCCGAAGGAATTGGAACGGATGAATTTTATGTTAATGGTTGTTCGACCAGTCTGCCATTTGAAGTTCAGGTGGATATGGTCCGTACCATCATTGGGTGTGAGGGCGCAGAAATTTTGCGTCCAGCTTATGCGGTTGAATATGATTTTGCTTTCCCGACGCAACTTTATCCAACGCTCGAAACCAAGGTTTGCGGCAATCTATTTTTGGCGGGGCAGATCAATGGCACTTCCGGTTACGAAGAAGCTGCGGCACAAGGATTGATGGCTGGCATCAATGCGGTCAGAAAAATCAGAAATCTCGAGCCCGTGGTCTTGCGGCGTGATCAGGCTTATATCGGTGTTTTGATTGATGACCTCGTCACGAAAGGAACTTCCGAACCCTATCGCATGTTCACGTCGCGCGCGGAATATCGGCTGCTTTTACGACAGGATAATGCGGATCTGCGGTTGAGTCAGATCGGCTCTGAAATCAGTTTGTTGCCCCGGCGGAACTTTGATAAGTTTCAAGCCAAAAAAAGCGCCATAGAAAACGAGCTAAACCGTTTGCATAAAACATTTTATAGTAAAGATTTACTGGCCAAAATTCTTTCGCGCCCGGAAATGAATTATCGTGATTTGCCAAGTCGGCAGGAAAATTTGCCGGAAGATGTTATTCAGCAAATTGAAATCGCGGTCAAATATGCGGGCTATGTAGAACGCCAGGAAATTGAAGTCGGCCGGATGAAAAAATTGGAGGACAAAAATATTCCTGACAGCTTTGATTATGCGACGGTGCCGAGCCTGCGGTTGGAGGCGCGGCAGAAATTGACGCAGATTCGCCCGCGCACAATCGGACAAGCGGGGCGCATTTCAGGGGTTTCGCCGGCGGACATCAGCATTTTGCTGATCTGGCTGAAACGTGCCGGTGGCGTCAATTTAGAAAATAAAAATGCCGGGGCCGATGAATCCTGCCTGGTGGAAAACAAAGGTTGATCTAATTCATTTTAGCTTGTGATGATGGGCTGATGATCGGAACGGCGGTTAATTGTAATTGTTGAATGATCAATAAAACACCAATCATGAAACCCGAGCTCATCTTCTGCTTCGTGCTCGCTTTAAACTTCGTGCTGCCTGCTGTGGCGCAGGCCCAATTCAGATACACGACCAACAGCGGTTCGATTACCATCACGAAATACATCGGTTCTGGCGGTGTGATAATCATCCCCAACACAATCAATGGCCTGTCGGTCACCAGTATCGGACCCGATGCGTTCATGCTTTGCACTAACCTGAGCAGCGTCACAATCCCCAACAGCGTCACCAGCATCGGACACAATACGTTCATGTATTGCGACAGCCTGACTAACGTCACGATTCCCAACAGCGTAACCAACATTGGAGACGCTGCGTTCTTGCGATGCCATGGCTTGAGCAGCATCACGATTCCCGATAGCGTCACCAGCATCGGAAAAACTGCGTTCGCGGTCTGCCCAAGACTGACGGGGATAACGGTGGATAAGCTCAACTCCTCCTATAGCAGTGTGGCCGGGGTTTTGTTCAACAAAGACCAGACCGCGCTGATTCAATACCATTCTGGGGGCAAAGCCGGGAGCTACACGATCCCTGATGGCGTCACCACCGTCGGCACCAACGCTTTTACGGGATGCAGTAGTCTAACCAACGTCGTAATTCCCAACAGCGTCATCAATATCGGAGACGGAGCGTTCGCTTTATGCACCAACCTGACCAGCGTCACGATGCCCAACAGCGTCACCAACATCGGGGATTTTGCGTTCATGGGTTGCCCCAACGTCACGATCCCTAAAAGCGCAACTCACGTCGGAAACCAAACTCCGCCAGAGGGTTTGTAACACAGACAATTGCATCTTCATAAAATCGGCGTTAGTAACGAACGGGGCAAATTAAAATTTACAGGCCGGCGGGAAATGAACAGGCAGTGCCTTACAGTTTTATCCGATAAAACTGCACTGCGCTGGCACCGGCGGCATTGGTGTAAGATTCTTCACCGCCATTGCCTAGGCCGGTGGAATTAGTCTGCCAGACCATCAAGTTGCTCGACGACTCGACGACATAATTTATACCGGCGGAAACATTGAAACTAAATTGAATCCCTCCACCCGGCAACGAGGTGATGCCCGTGATTATCACCGGTGAATTGGTGGATGGCGTTGAGAACGCGAGGGCATATTTGCGGATTTCAGCTGGACTATAGCTTAAACCAATGGTCGGGCCGGGATTGCCCGTTACGCTGGCGCCATTGACGCTGACCAAAAAGTTGGTGGCACTTCCGACGTAATTTGTGACCGCAATGGCATGGGTGTCACTTGGTGCAAGCACAGGGCCGACACTGCCATTCGGCCAGCCTCCGCTTATCGTTGGCGGCTGAGCACTCAGCAATTGGCCGCCGAGAATGACGCCCGATATGGCTGAGTTTGAAGAAGTAAAACTGACAGTTGTGCCACCAGCAGTTATGTTTGTTCCTATGTTGTTAACTGGAAATGGTGCCGCCGCGACAAATTGAAGCCAATCATTGAAGACGGCATTATTATTGTTGTCATTGATGGTGACGAGAACCTGATTGGTTCCCGCAGTGGCGTTATATGAAATTGTTGTGCTGTTATCGGTTTTCCAGCCGGGAACCACATTCCCGTTGAATGAGACGGACCCCAACTGGCTAAAAGGATCTTTCGCGTTCAGGGCAAACAGAACCGGAATGGTTCCGCCGACAACCGGATTATAGGTTCCGTAAGTCGTAGCGTAAACCGGTCGGGCAGGTGTGATGACCGTGTTTCCGTTGTTTGCGTTCGTGCCGATGGCCTGCACCGACATCACGTAAGGGGTGCCGTTCGACAAGCCAGAAAACGTGTAATTCGTCGTCGCAGCGGATACATCTGCGGGGGCAAATCCCAACGAACCGGTTGGCCGGAGCATATTGACACGATATCCGGTGGCTTCGGATACCGGCGACCAGTTCAACGTCAGCGAAGTCGGGGTGATGGTATTCGTCGGAACTGAAACAACCGGTGAATCAAGCCGGTCATCCGGGAGAATGGTGATGCGGACGGTATCGCCGTCTTCCACCGGCATCCCGACATCCGGTGTGATCCGCTCTGAATAAGCAAAAGTGTAGGCATCGGCGTTGTAATAGAGCAAGGCGGCGTAGGCATTGTAGTAACCGGAAGCGGGATTGTTTTCGGGAGATGGCTGCGCCCAACCATACGGATTAGGCCATGCCACATTCGGCGAAAACCACTGATCCGAGTTGTTCCCATAAATCCCGCCGGCAAAGCCGAAATTGATGGCCGACAACACATCGCCGATCATCCAAAGTTCAACGGGCGATGCGTTTGTGTTGGACGGCGAAGCCCCGTTCACTAAATAATAATTTGTGCCGCTGGGGGCGCCATAAACGTAGATATTCGGATCAACATCATTGGTCACAAAAAACGTATTGGTCGTGACATGATTGGTGACCACGGCAACGTCGGGAACCATGAAGGTAATTGTATTCGTATATTGTAACTGGCCGGCCGTGGCGCCGATGGCAGCCAGGTTGTATTGTGATGGCAGAGAATCCGGATTATAAGCCAGGGTGAAGAGCCATTCACCAATCCCGGTTAAAGGATCGTTGGTTTTGGCCACGTTGACCTGGTAGCCAAGATAGTAATAATCCCCCTGCACGCTATACCCGTTCAATGTGAACGGATTGGCGGTCAGGAAATCCAGAATATTAGTGACACTCGGATAGGGCGAATTGGCGCTGATTTTCTGGGGAGCGAGAATGCGGGCAAAACTGGCATAGGCATTTGTTCCCGCAGCATATTGCCAGCCCGGCGTGACATCTCCGTTGACGGCGCCGGCATTAGTCAGGCTGAAGGCGGCATTGGTAAACCCGCTGGCCGCGAAAAGGTTCGCCAGCGTTTTGGTTGAGGCATACACATACGAGCCAGCCACCAGATTGGTTGCCGCCGTATTAGTTCCCTGGAACCATTCCAATTGCAGCGGAATCCCGAATTTATCAACATAAGTGAGATCAATGTCATTAACCGCCCCGGAATTAGTTTCGAACGAAAGCTCCGCATAATCATAGCGAAAACCGCTGACGCCGTTTCCACCATCCGGCGACGGGCTGGGCGTAGTCCCATTGATGAAGGTAAAAGGATTGTTGTAGATGAAATAAACGGCCCCGGATAAAATAGAACCCGCCTGAAACGAATAGACCGTGTCTGTATTTCCCGAGACAGGCGACGTGAAGTCACCGCTCGTCGTCAAACTCGAGAGTGGAACAGAAGTGTTGGTTCCCGTACCCTTGTCCACAAACAAACTTTGAGGAGTTATCGCCGCCCCGGTTGCGCCCGGCACCATGATGTAGACGTTGCTGTCAGATAGTCCGCTGTCATTGACAATTTGGATCGTCAACTGCGCGGAAACCATCTGGGTCAAGCCCAGCAAACCCCCGGCGAGCAGACAGGCAAGTTTGACGGCCTTCGTTGAAAATTGTTGCCTGGTTTTCATATGTAAGCAATTGTTTATGGCTGGTGCGTTTAAACGGAAATCTCCCCAATGGATTCTTACTAACGCCCGGTGCGGGCTGTTTTTGCCATTCTCTGCCAGCTCCAAAGTTATGCAAGTCAATTTCGCATGTCATCGCGCGCATGGGAGAGCGGATGGCAACCGAAGTTTCTGCCGGTGGATTTCGTTGCATGGCTAGCCGACTGGCGTGGTGAGATAATGGAAATTATATCTGGCGGCTGCCAATCGCCGGAAAAATGCTCAATTCCGTGACAAAATTGCCTCATAAGTGTAACGGAATAAAAAAGATAGAAAAAGTTCTTGAAAGTCTTTTGAAACGGGATTATGCACTTGACAAACAATTGGCTTTATGCGATGTTTGAGCCATGAAAACGAACGAAGAAAAAGACCTGACGCTGATAAAGATTATTGACCAGTTTCCGACTGACGAAGCCGCCCGCGAGCATCTTGAAAGCATCCGCTGGCCTAACGGCATTATCTGCCCGCATTGCAAATGCTCCGACCAGAACAAATTTTCAACCATCGCAGCAAACTCTGCCAAAAAAGTTCGTGCCGGACTCCGCTGGTGCTCCAGTTGCGAAAAACAATTCACCGTCACCATTGGCACGATATTCGAGGATTCACATATCCCGCTCCGCAAATGGCTGATTGCTTGGTATATGGTTTGCAGTTCCAAAAAGGGAATTAGCTCGCTGCAATTGCAACGCAACTTGGAAATCGGAAGTTATCGCACGGCGTTGTTTATGACGCATCGCATCCGCTTCGCCTTGAAAGACCCGTCATTCAACGAAAAGCTTTCAGGCACGATTGAGGCAGATGAAACTTATGTCGGAGGGAAAACACGCGGGCGTGGCCGTCATTTCATGGGCAACAAAGTTCCCGTCGTTTCTTTGGTCGAACGCGGCGGACGAGTGCGCTCGCAAGTGATGAAGCGCGTCACAGGCAAAAATCTAAAGGCGGTTTTGAAAGCGAACATTCATCCGTCCGCAACGATTATGACGGATGATTTTTACGCCTATCGCGGTGCTGCAAAAGATTTCGCATCGCATCAGGCAGTGAAACATTCGGCGCGCGAATACGTTCGCGGGTTGGCGCATACAAACGGAGTCGAGGGATTTTTCTCGCTCTTAAAACGCGGCGTCATGGGGACATTTCATCATATCAGCGAACAGCACTTGCCGCTTTATCTTGCGGAGTTTGATCACCGGCACAATACTCGGTTTCTGACAGATGGGGAGCGGACGGTTCAAGGGCTTAAAAAAGTTGAGGGAAAACGACTTACATACAAAAAATGAGGCTGCATTTTGGATTAAAAATAAATTCTTGCATTTTCAATTGGAAGTGCTTGAAATTGCTGCTGTGAATTGGAACAATCCGTGATATATTATTTTATATGACAACGGACAAACGCACAAAACCTGCCGACGAGCCATTGACAGATGATGCTGGTTTGCGAAGGGCTGTTCAGGTCATTGTTAACGAGTTTAACGGTGATACTTTGGCTTATTTTGATTCTCTGCGCCAAAATGCTCCGGCACATGAGCGAGAATCTCAAGAACGAGAAGCCCGCATCGCTAGTCGTTTTGCAAAAATAGCTTAACTTGGTTTGCTGGCAAAATGCCAACTCCAAATAAAAATTACAGGGAGAATCCCAAGCGGGCTATTTACATAACTGGCAAAATTGACCAAGCATTGGTTGATAAAATCACTCCAAAGATTAACGATTTTCGGATTGAAAGCACAGACCCGATTACTGCCTATATTGATAGTCCGGGAGGGTCTATTATGCTTGCCGAAACAATTCGGCATCATTTAACAGCTCCAAATCCTGACGGCGCGCGGTGCCGGCTTATAACTGTTGTTACCTCGCGGGCAGCAAGTGCTGCCGCCGATCTTTTAGCGTTAGGAAATTATGCTATTGCATATCCATTTGGTGATATTGTGTATCATGGTTCTAGGCAACCTCCTGACGCTTCATTAACCACTGAAATGGCATCAGTAATGGCCAAGAGTCTTCAACAAACGAATGAGTTTTGCCCGATTAAATTAGCTAGACACGCTTTTCCGAGATTTATTTTACGACTCACACAGTTCAAAGATGAATTTTCAAAATATGTCGTTGAGCAGTCATTGGTGACTTTAACTTTGGCTTTGCAAAAAAAATTGTCGCCTTCAAACGTGAAGTTAGTCAGAGAAGCTCGAAAAAGACAAAGCATAATCGGAAATCTCAGCACTTCAGTCTATAAACATACTCAGAGATTTAAAAAACAACTTTCACCTTCAGAATTTCAATGTGAAATGTTAAGGGGTATTGTTAAATATAGGGTTAGACTTCAAAAAAATAAAAAGGAACTTTGGCTACTTAGTGAAGATGGTATGCAAGAGGTAACTGAAGATTTCAACCTATTACACGATTTTCATTTTGGCTCACAAAAAAGGGATTTGGAGAGGTGGGATAAAACATTTGGAGCCATCTTCCTAACTGAACAAGAAAAGGAAGAGCAAAAAAACTTATCTGGAACTGATGAAGAAAAATCAAAATGGCTAATTCAAAAATCTGAACCGAAACTTCGTCCAATTTGGTATCTTATGGTTTCAATCTGTCGTTTGCTGCAAAACGAAGATTACACCCTTCCGGCAGATGAAGCATATTGGCTGGGATTGGTTGACGAAGTTCCCGGCTCTGGATTGCCATGCGTTAGAGAAGTAGAGGAAAATTTGCCAGCTAATACAGTTACATGATCAGATTGCTCATTATGGAAAAAGAGAAAACAGTTAAACCAAACCACGAGTTGCTAAAATGTGATTTGCCACCGCGTGAAGCGTTGCGACGGGCGATGAACGTAAAGCCACCGCAAGACTGGAAAGCCACGTTGAAAAATTCCAAAGCGGCGAACGTGAAAAAGGCGAGCCGCTAGGCCGCTGCAAAAATGGGTTCAACTCGTTTCCGACCCTGAAATGGTCTATTATTTGTGAAGTGCATAATCCCGTTTTGAAAGAGGCGTAAAAACGGTGGCGACCTTAAAGCAATGGTTCTATCAGACGGGATGTGTGGCCACTAAACACATAAAGAACCAAGCGATCAGGCAATTGGTTAAACCATATTTTATATGTCAGTTTTGCCATAAACACTGCTCTCCCTCCCTGTTTTATGAAAATCCAACGTTTGACCGTCGCGGCATTAGCTTGCAGTGCGATCAACCTGCTGGCGCAGGCCAGCGGCACCGGTCAAACGAGTGTCCCCGCGCCAACGGCCTATGCTAGTTCCAAGCGATTGCAACATATTATCGCCAATCTACACAGATATCCACCAATATTCTCACCTGTTGGATAGGATTTTATGGCGATACATATTCAAAAATTGAACTCTTGAATTCGAAGGGCGAACCAGTTAAAAAAACAACAATAGGAAAACAAATCGGAACTCGGGCCGATAATGTGCAAATAAAAGAAATGGTCAAAAACCGCCTTGCAGAATGGTCTTTAGGAAAGGCTAGGACAGATGGTTTCATTCCAATTCGTTCTGGGCAAAACTGCGGCATTGCTTTCAGCATTCCGGATTTATTCGATTTAAAGCAATCAGGAGAATATTCGCTCAAGGTGCAAACTTGTTTGATCCAAAGAGTCGGTTGGAAAGGTGTTGAACCAGCACTTAGGATCACATGGTTGCCTGAAATCACTGACAAGATTCAGCTTCGATCAGAGGATATTTCACCGGAAAATCTGCCGCCAAATGGTCAAGTAAATTCTCTGACCAAGTGAACGCACAGCATGTAGGCTAAGTTCAGTTTATGATCACGTGGTATGATTGGTCTCAACAAGTCAACGATAGCCTGCGTGTGCCAATGAAAATTGAAGCAGCACGCTTCTCGGTTACGAACGCCTTGCAAAACGAAGCCAAGCTCACCTCATCTAAACTGAACCGCCAACGCGTGGCGGGTTACTGTGGAAGCCAGGCTTCGCTGCCAGGGATTGATTGCCGTCCGTCAAAACCAGAAACGGGTGTTTGTGTCTTACAAGACTGACGGGGTGGCAGCGTCGGCGGTACACCGCAAACTGCTCTGCCGTTGACAACCATGCTGCGGAAATACGTTCTGGCTGTCTTTCCTGTATTGCAATCCATGCGCTCAATGTGCCCCGCTCGCATGAGATTTTTGATTGAACGGCGCACAGTGGCATTACTGACCCCGCACAGACGGGCAACGGTGCTATTTCCAGCCCAACAATATGCTTTCTGGCCAAGATGCTTTTTGAGGACGATATAAACTACGACATCAATGGGCTTTAGACGCTTCTTGGCGACATCGTTAATCAGAATATGCGGGACTTGCTGGAAATGTTGTGGGTCAAGCTCTATCTCGCGGCGTTCGATTTCGTAGTTCTCTGACGGGGTATCCAGTGACAATTTTGAATCAAGTGCATTGTTGTACATACTTTCACAATGCCAAGAACTTGAGAAATGCCCAAGCAAACAAAGTGGAAATAGTTATGCCCACGCATATTGACAAAGTTCAAGTTTCACTCTTTGGACTTCCGCTGGTCTGGTCATCTTAAAAGGCTCGACAGATAGGACTTACTCCGATAAAACCTGTCAACGTGCGGCTAAAAATGCCGCAGAATTTCCATAAACAGCGTTTAGACCTTTATGAGAGTGCCAACCATTGTAGCGGCAGTTGCATTAGTGGCTATTGCTTCTTTTGGACTCGTGGCATGCCGTCGTGGTGATGAACTAAAACCAAACATTTTCCATACCACTCAGCATAGATTATTATGGTTGGGCGATGTTGGTTATCGCGTTGATTTTGATGCGCACGAATCTCTGGTAATCAGCAATTGGATTGCCGCACATCAAACAGGATGGAAACTTGGCTCCTCGGACGATTTCGACCCACACAAACCGCAATTGTCGTGCGATAACTACGACGTCGAAATTGAAACCAATTTAATCGTGTTCCAGTACTATAAAACCGAAGCTGACCTGAGGAATGACCCCTCGGACTCCTTCATCGTTATAAAGCGGTCTATTTCGGCTGAGGAGGGAATTTTTTGGGAAAAACAAATTTCTGAAATCAAATCATCCAATCCCATTCGGGTTAAATTTGGTGTGCCAGTGCCACCGTAACATAAACTTCGGCTGAGACGGGACGAGAGGTTTCTAATGCCCGCTAACGAGCTTTTTTGGCAGTTTTTCAAAATAGCGGCGAATTTGCCCGATTACTTGGCCGTTTGATTGGTGGCATAGCCTTTTTGAACCAAATTGGGGCTTTTTAGCAAATAAACCCAAAATGCACCTTTGGTTCTGTGTCAGTAGAAATGTCAGTAAAAGCATCTCAAAAAAAGACCTGGCAATGCTTGACGAAGGACAGCAAACGACTATTCTTGGAATTGAAAATCGCACAAAACGATTGTCCTTATTGAGGATAATTGCTCTTTCAAAAATGGCTGTCCGACATGGATTCGAACCATGAATAACGCCTCCAAAGGGCGCTGTGTTACCATTACACCATCGGACAAGCCCGATAAAACTAGACTTTTTATGGTGCCGGCGCAAAGTGAAAATCACCCGGCAGTGAATTTATCCGCGAAAGAAAGTTTGCCCGGATGTCTATTTGGCGGCATTATGTCCCGTTGAAATGAGCAGCGTCGCCACAGCCAATGGTTTTTCGACGGCTGAAAAAATCCCGGCTCCGGCCAGTGATTTTTCGCAGCCGGTTGTCCGCCCGAAAAAGGGCGCGTTAAAACTTTTCAAGGAAGTCCTCAACCACGGCGGTCCGGGCTACCTGCAATTTGCCATCACGAACATTTGCAATGCCGATTGCGGCTTCTGCGGTTTTGCGCGTTCAAAATTTGACCCGAAGGCGCGGCACAGCGTGACGTTGGATGAAGCGAAGCGCGTCATTGACATCGCCGTAAAAAACCACATCGGCTACCTGCTGTTCGTCGGCGGCGAACCGATGGTGCATCGCGATCTGCGCGCGATGACCCGTTACGCGGCGGAGCGCGGCATCCACCCGATGATCTGCACGAACGGCGGTTTGTGGAACGATCAAAACATGCGCGACCTCGCCAGTGACGGCATGACCAGCGTCATCATGTCCATTGATGCGCACGACGTGGCGAAGCACGAAAAAAACCGCGGCCTGCCGGACGTCTGCAAAAAAATCAAAAAAGCGAACGAATATTTTCAATCCGCCGGCATCCAGACGACCGCGAGCATCACGGCGAGCCGGTTGATCGAGGATTATGAAAAGCTGCCGGCATTTCTTGAATCCGTTGGGTTCAAAAGCTGCACGTTCAGCTATCCGCTGACGTCGCTCGCGAGCAGTTATTTAAGTTTCAGCGACAGCGGCCTGGTGAATTTCAACAAGGAAGAACTCATCCAACTGTTTGAAAACATCAAACGGATGAAGCACAACAGCGGTTATCCCGTCGTCAACCCGGCGGAATCGCTGGACGAAATGCAACGGCATCTGCGCGGCGAGAAGGAGAAATTCGGCTGCCTCGGCGGACACAAATATTTTTATCTCGATTGGAACCTGGATCTGTATCGCTGTCACGCGTGGGAAACGCCGATGTGCAAGGTGTGGGATTGGGACGATTCCAAGCTCATCCGCGACGGCTGCACGCGCTGCATGATTGATTGTTACCGTGATCCGAGCGTGCTGCAATTCGTCGCCATCAGCGCGAGCGACGCTTACAACAATCTAAAAAAGGGCAATCTTGCCGGCGCCGCGAAAAATATTTTCGATGCGCGCAACCTGACTTCGCTCAAAGCCGTTTGGGACGACCGCAAATGGATTGGCGGGGTTTAAGAATTGATTGGTTCCGGTCTTTGCAGATATGCCAGCCTTGCGGGCTTTGGAGAAAAATGAATCCGTGTTAATTCGTGCAATTCATGTCGAAAAACGTTTTGTCGTCCGTTTTCACTGTCGGACGCGATAAAAACACGCCTGATTCGTAGCCGTCACGTTGGTGAAGACAATCGGGCTGCCTGGCGCGGTGTTGGTCATCACAGGAGACCAGTTGATCAAATTCGTGGACGCTTCAATCACATATCCACAAACGCGGCAATCGCCCCCTGCAACTGCTGCTCCTCCGGCGTCGGTGCCAGCGCCGGGATGTTCGCCAACTGTTCATCACTCAATGCTCCCAACCCGAATGGGTCAACATAGCTCGCCGGATTCCCATTCGCGTAAGCAAAGAAATTCAATCCGCATGGTAAGTCAGGGTGTTGGTCGCCGTGGCCGTCACCGTCACCTGATACAGCAACCCGACGCCATAAACATGTATTTTGCGATATTGCTACGGAGTGGCAAAATCAAAGGCTGATGCGGTCTGTTCGGCGGTGGTTCGCCTGCTTCGTGACAAGCGGGTGGCAAGCGGCCTATCCATGAACGCCGTCGCCAAACGCGCCCGCCTGTCGCATTCGATGATCAGCCGCGTGGAGCATGAGTTGCGCAGGCCGACGCTCGATACTCTGTTGCGCATCACTGAAGCAATGGAAATTGATTTGTGGCCGTTGATTAAGGAAGCGGAAAAGGCGGCGGAGCAGGCGTCAAAGACCAAAAACGATTGACCGTTTGCGGAGGCTTTGACGCCAGCAACAAAATGGCACGCTTTCAAATGATGTCATTTTCCATGCGGCACAGCCGAAGCATTGCATCCCAAAATTTGGGCCAAATCTTTCAATTGCTGCTGGTTTGGCTCGCTAGAACCATCTTCCCAAGAGCAAACCAAAGCTGCTGCAATACCCATTTTCGTCGACAAGTGGCCGGGTGTGAGATTCTTGGTAATCCGATTGGCGCGAATCCAGTCGCCCAATGTCTTTATGCTTGGAATCAACGACTTATAGCGCTCCAAACGGCCTATTTTTGGCTTGAATTCGACGGTAATTGAGCGTTCTGCAATACCCAACGCAGCTACTCTCCCCCGTTTGGGCGGGGAGAGAGGGAGACAATTTCAAACTGCCTCACTGCCTAAATTTCCCGCTTGTCATCCGGCGGTTTCCTGCTAGTTTAACTGTCCTTTTTTATGAAAGCAGACATTCATCCGAAATATGCGGACGCGGAAATCCGTTGCGCCTGTGGCAACGTGATCAAAACGCGTTCCACCAAGTCCACCGTCATCATCGGCATCTGCAACGTGTGCCATCCGTTTTACACCGGCCAGCAGAAGTTCGTGGACACCGCCGGCCGCGTGGATAAATTCCAGCAACGCGCCGCCAAAACGGCCGCCGCCCAGGCTGCCGCCGCCGCGCCCAAGAAAAAGAAAGTTTAGTTTTCCAACCCAAACCGCCCGCCGTTCCGGAAATTTTCGGAGTGGCGGGCGGTTTGTTTTTGCCACGGCTGGGCACAGATAAATAAACAAGGATGAAAAACCGGCACGGATTCCACGGATTTGCACGGATTCAAATCTGTCAAAACCCATCGGTGATAATCCGTGAAATTCGTGTTAAAATTCTTTTTTATTCGTGTTCATCTTGTGTGTAGCTGTGGCTAAAAAATAAATGAATCTCGTCCCGCACATTGAAAAATTCCGCAAGCGCTTTGCCGAAGTCGAATCTTTGTTGAGTGATCCCAAAGTTTTCGATAATCCGCAACGCGCGCAGGAATTGTCGCGCGAATATGCGCGGCTCAAGGAATTGGTGGCGACCGGCGAACATTTTCTCAAAACCGTCGCGCACCTCGCCGACAACCGTGAACTGCTGAAAAACGAACCGGCGGAATCCGAATTCGTCTTGCTGGCAAAGGAAGAAATCACGCGGCTCGAAGCGGAAGAAAAAAAACTCGCGCAACAGATCCAGTTCGGCCTCGTGCCGCCGTCGCCGACGGATTCACGCAATACGATCATTGAAATCCGCGCGGGCGCGGGCGGCTCGGAATCCGCGTTGTTCGCCGCCGATCTTTACCGGATGTATTGTCGTTACGCCGAAACGCGCGGCTGGAAAGTTGAGCCGCTGGATTCCAGTCCGTCCGACCTCGGCGGGTTCAAGGAAATCATTTTTGAAGTCACCGGCACGGACGTTTTCAAGCGGCTGAAATACGAGAGCGGCGTGCATCGCGTTCAGCGCGTGCCGGCGACCGAGGCGCAGGGACGGATTCACACCAGCACCACGACGGTGGCGGTCATGCCCGAAGCGCAGGAAGTGGATGTCGAGATCAAGCCGGACGAAATCGAGATCAATGTTTGCCGCGCGTCCGGCAAAGGTGGGCAAGGCGTAAACACCACGGATTCCGCCGTGCAGATCATCCATAAACCGACGGGCATGATCGTTCGCTGCGCCGACCAGCGGTCGCAGCAAAAAAACAAAATCCAGGCGCTCAACGTCCTGCGCTCGCGCCTGCTCGACCGGAAAATCGCCGAGGAAGACGCCAAATACGCCGCCTTCCGCAAGGATCAGGTCGGCACCGGCGAACGCAGCGAAAAAAATCGCACTTACAATTTCCCGCAAAACCGCGTCACCGATCATCGCATCGAAGTCACGCTCTATAATCTGGCAAACGTGATCGACGGCGACCTCGACGGTTTGATTGACCCGCTGATGACGCATGACATGGAGGAAAAGCTGGCGGGGTTGCAGGTATGAATCCAGCAGCCAGAATTCAGGAGCCAGCATCAAAACGTTCCGCACCCGCGAAAGATTTGAATTACGGCGGCACCATTCAACTACAACCACAACTCATAGAAGTCAGCAAATTACTTGAGGCATGCGCGTCGAAGATTCTGGCTTCTGAATTCTGACTCCTGACTTCCATTCAATTATGCAAATCAAAGGACTTATTTTCGACTGCGACGGCACACTGGCCGACACCATGCCGTTGCACTGGCGCGCGTGGCAGGTGATCGCCGCAAAATACAAACTGCATTTCCCCGAGGACCGGTTTTATTCGCTCGGCGGCGTGCCTTCGCGCGACATCTTGAAAATGCTCGCGGCAGAACAAGGCGTCACGCTCGACCACATCAAGGCCGGGCACGAAAAGGAAAACACCTATCTGCCGCTCATGGCGCAGGTGGAACCGATCCACGCCGTCGTGGAAATCGCGCGGGCAAACCATGGGAAAATTCCGATGGCCGTCGCCTCCGGCGGCACACAGCCGATCATTATCGGCGTGCTGGAACATCTGAAGATCCGGCATCTGTTCGATGCCGTTGTGACGAGCGAAATGGTGCAGAACCAAAAACCCGCGCCGGATATTTTTCTCGAAGCCGCGCGCCGCATCGGTGTTGACCCAAAATTTTGCCGCGCCTATGAAGACACGGATTTGGGGATGCAAGCCATCCGTTCCGCCGGCATGGACGCCGTGGACGTGCGCACGCTGATCGGGTGAGATGATTGGGAGGGACGGTGGAAATTTGACATCGTTTTCCGCCGTGCCTTCAGCACGGGAATTTTGCGAATCAAAACCAGCCACTCCGTAGCTGGCTAATTTACAGTTGTCCCTGCTGGACAAAATTTACGCATGGAACTCAAGCGGGTTTTGGAGCCTTTCGATTTTGTGCGGGAATCAGCCAGGCGACAAACAGGATAAGCAAAACCATCAAACACAAATCCGTGGTTCTGAGGCGCTAATTCAGATTTCAAACAGTGTGATTTCTGGACGGCAATTAAAGCGGAAGTTGTATATGTAAATGTAACCGATGCCGGCATTGACGTAGAGCGGGCCGTCGGGCGTCTGGAACAGGCCGGGGTCATATTCATCCACGGCGAACGGGACCACCGGCGCGCCGTAAAATGGAATCCGCACCTGTCCGCCATGCGAATGGCCGGCCAGCATCAAGTCGAATTTCTGTCCGCCGAGTTGTTTGACCCAGGCCGGATAGTGCATGAGCAGGATGTTTTTTGCCGCCGGGTTCAGCGGCAGTTTTGCCGAATTTGCATGGCTGCAAGTGATGCCGATGAGATTGACTCTTCCGCCCGCAACTTCACGTTGTTCGTCCAGCAGCCACGCGCCGCCGGTCGCCGCAAAACATTTTTTGATCGGCGCAAAATCCACCCGGCTCCAATAATCATGGTTGCCCGGCACGCCGAACATGGGTGATTTGATTCCGGATAAAATCTCCAAAGTTTCCGGCAGAAATTTTTTGTCTTCGACCAGGTCGCCGGTGAAACAGACAAAATCCGGCGCGAGCAAATTGATCTTGTCCACGACGGTTTGCAGATACGCGCGGTCACCCTTGTGATGCACGTCGGAAAATTGAACAAAGTGACCGCCAGTTTTCCCATTGCCGATGCGAACGCGCCGGGTTTTCAGCCAGGCCGGTTCGACGAATCTTGCATCACCAGCGAGTGCGGCCGGCGTCGCCAGCAATGCCGTCAAAATGAATTTCCGCCGGTTGATTTTTCCAAATTTCATCAGTGCCCAAGCCAAAGCTTGAGGCAGGCTTCTGACACCACGAGCATTGCATCGGTTCAATGACCACGCTACGTTTGGGGCGTGCCCGGAATTTCAACTGATCGAAAAATTTCGCCGTTGTGGCTGCTGGTGCGCACCAACGCGCTGCACAGTTGGCGACGGATGATGGCCGTCCGTTCGCAATCGCGGCTGCTCACGGGCATCATCACATTTTTTGTGGCGGGCTATTTGGTGCTGGCGTTCGACTTGTTTTACTACGGGATGAGGTTTGTCGCGAAATTTCCCGGCCTCGGCGCGGTGCTGACCGAACGGCTGTTTTACACGCTGTTCGCTTTTTTATTCGGACTGCTGCTGTTGAGCAATCTGGTCATCAGCTACACCAACCTTTTTCGCAATCGTGAAACCGCCTTTCTGCTGACGCTGCCGGTTTCGACGCAAAACATTTACCGCTGGAAATTCATCGAGTCCATCCTGCTGGCCTCCTGGGCGTTCTTGTTTTTGATCGCCCCGCTGCTCGTGGCCTTTGGGCTGGTGCGCGATGTGTCGTGGTATTTCTATCCGCTGACGGTTTTGCTCATCGGGCTGTTCATCATTTTGCCGGGCGTGTTCGGTTCGGCGCTGGCGATCGGCATCGGCCGGCATCTGGACCGGCGCAGCTTCCAAGTCGTGCTGCTCCTGATCGCGCTGGCGCTGCTGGCTTTCGTTGCGTTTTGGTGGAAAACCAATCCGGTGGACGATGACCTGCTGGACAAACGCACGCTGGAGGCGCTGGACCGGCTGCTGGCGAAAACACGGTTCACGATGTTCCCGTTCCTGCCGAGCTATTGGTTGTCGTCCTCCGTTTTGCAATGGGCGGAAGGCATCACGCGCGGCGCGACATTTTTTGCGATGGTGTTGTTGAGCCACACGCTGTTTTTTGGCGGCATCGCGTTCACGCGGTTCGGCAATCTATTTTATGACACGGCCTCGGCGGTGCAAAGCCGCCCGAGCGACCGGAAAAAATTCATTTTCGCCCGCGCCATAAAAAATTCCTACACGCCGGGGACGCTCGAAAAACTTTTCGCCCGCCTGCCGTTGCTCACGCTCGATGCCCGGGCGCTGGCGGTCAAAGATTTGCGGATGTTCTGGCGCGACACCACGCAATGGGGGCAGTCGGTGATGTTTTTTGGCCTGCTCAGCGCCTACATCATCAACCTGCGCAACTTCACGCATCAATTAACCAGTCCGTTCTGGATCAATGCCGTCGCCTTTTTGAACCTCGGCGCGTGCGCGTTCAATCTGGCTTCCGTCACCACCCGCTTTGTGTTCCCGCAGTTTTCACTCGAAGGCCGGCGGCTGTGGATCATCGGCCTGGCGCCGATGGGATTGGTGCGGGTCGTCAAAACCAAGTATTGGCTCGCCAGCACGCTCTCACTTTTTGTCACCCTCGGCCTGGTCACGCTGTCGTGTTATCTTTTGAACATGTCCTGGAGCGATGTCGTGTTCTTCGGCGCCGTGGTCACCGTGATGACCTTCGCGCTTAACGGCCTCGCCGTCGGCCTCGGCGTCCTGTTTCCAAACGTGAAAGAAACCAACCCGAACAAAATCGTCAGCGGTTTCGGCGGCACCCTGTGTTTTGTGTTGAGCTCTGTTTACATCATCGCTTCGCTGACGTTATTGATCATTGGGGGCGGCGGTTTCCACGGACGGGTCGGCTGGGCGCTGGCGAGCATCATCCTGTTCGTGGTGATTTCATTTTTGATCGGCTGGCTGCCGATGAAGACTGGCTTGAACCAGCTGAAAAACTTTGAAGCGTAATTTAACTTAAAATAAGAACGCTTGACGTTTCAGTTTATTGTACTATTGTACTAATACAATAATTTAAACATGAACCTGCAAGCCTTGATGAAAAACTGGCGGATTGAGTTTCACTCGGGCATTCCCGTCTACAAGCAGATCGCCAACCGGCTCACTTCGGCGATGGCGGACGGCACACTGGCGAGCGGCGACCGGCTGCCGACCATCCGCGAACTGAACCAGGCGTTAGGCGTCAATCCCAACACGGTCGCCAAGGCCTATCGTGAATTGGCGCTCAAAGGCTTGATTGCCGGCCAGCGCGGATCCGGCTCGTTCGTCAAATTGGACGACCCGGTGGGCACGCTTCCCGAAGCAAAAAAAAAGGCGAAGCTGAAGGAGCTTTACGACCGGATGTTGACCGAGGCGCGCAGTCACGGGCTGAATGAGGAACATATCTTTTCATTTATCAACCAAAGGAAAACCATATGAATAAAATCAAACGCAGCGGCCGGTTAATGAAAGCGGCGTTCGCCGTCTTGTTCCGCGAGAAAAGGCTGCTCCTGTTCCCGCTGATTGCAACGGGCCTGGCCGCATTCGTGGCGTTGTTTTTCATCGCGCCCATCGCCCTGTATCCAGACGGACATTCCTATTTTTCGCCGGCCCATTGGAGCGCCTTGGCCGGCAGATTTACCGACTTAACGCGCAATTTTGTGCCACCGACAGCAAATCATGGCAGTGGAAATCAGGTTGCAAGTCCGAGACCATTTAGTCTAACAGCCTTTTCCGGAGCGTGGTGGGTTGCGCCAATGA
>Ga0206850_10173_pt1 | contig 19712 bp, 17 predicted proteins | sample Alteio_BWOrgCont_16_FD_152885 | JGI IMG/M metagenome (GOLD analysis project Ga0206850, IMG submission 152885) | Enriched cells from forest soil in Barre Woods Harvard Forest LTER site, Petersham, Massachusetts, United States -... | ecosystem: Environmental > Terrestrial > Soil > Temperate forest >...
CTTGTTGAACCTGTCGATGGTGTGGAGGTCGATCCGCTTGTGGTCGATGGCGTGGAGGTCGAAGTGCCTGAGGTTGCCGTACCGGTCATGTCCGATACCGCGAGATTCGTTGGCCCTGTTCCAGTAGGTGTGGTGCCACTGCCGGCGGAGCCTGTGGATGGGAGAAGGGCGGGGTCGAGACTTGAGGCACCAGCCTTGACGACAATTTCGGCAAATTGCTCGGTTTGATTGAGTCGGCTGAGTGTATCGGTAACGAACTGGAAGGATCGCCGCTGGTCGGTTGGTGACTGCCCGATCCGTCCGGGGGCAACTTGCAGGTTCTGAGCCTTAACCGCGGCGTTCACGTCCATTGCGGTAATGCTGCGAGCTGCGAGTTTCTGCGGATCGAGCCAGATCCGAATGCTGTAGTCGCGTTCGCCGAAATAGTTGATATCCGACACTCCATCGACACGCAGCAACTCGTCCCGAATGTTGATCGTGGCATAGTTGCTCAGGTAGAGATCGTCGTATCGCCCATCCGAGGAGAAGAAGCTAATAACTTGAAGGATGTCGGGGGTCTTCTTCCGGATAGTGATCCCCTGGAGTTGGACTTCGCTCGGGAGTTGGGGCATGGCCAGAGCAATCCGATTCTGAACCATGACCAGGGCGGTGTTCAGGTCAGTGCCGATTTCAAATGTCACGCTGAGTGTATACGAGCCATCGTTCCCCGACTGTGAGGACATATAGAGCATGCCCTCCACACCGTTTACCTGCTGCTCGATTGGGGCTGCGACCGTGTCGGCAACGACCTGAGCGCTCGCTCCCGGATAGGTGATCGATACCTGGACCGATGGAGGACTGATTTCCGGGTACTGCGCAATCGGAAGTGCCAGCAGAGCCAGGCTGCCAGCCAGGGTGATGAGAACGGACAGCACCGTGGCAAAAATCGGACGGTCGATGAAGAATTTAGAAATCACGCACGGGCACTCGGTTCAGGAATTGGTGAAGTCGTTCACGCTTCCATCTCGTTCCGTATTTGGTGGAACGATCGGCAAGCAAGGAAGAGAATTGGCCGCAAAAAAGCACAAAATGCACAAAAGTAAAACCAAACAAGAACAACAGGGGATTTAACCCTGAAGTGGTTGTATCCTGTTGATCTGTTCAAAACTTCCTTGTTCATTTTTTGTGTCTTTTGTGCTGTTTTGCGGCCATTCCTCTTTACTTACCTCTCATCGTGGCCCACCGCGCTTTTGAGGCTACAGTCTCGAACAACCTACTTCTTATCGCCTGGAGTTGGCGGCTGAGATGGCGGTGAACTCGGTGCCCCCGGAGTCGGCATGTCACCCTCTTGGCGGCTGATCTCCATCTTCGGTCGCAGTTGTGGGAGCGACCCAACCACCACCCATTCGTCCGGCTTCAATCCCGATTCGACTTCCTTGCCAGGAACCGCTGGCTTATAAGGTTCAATCACCCGTAGACCATCATCCTGGAGCGCGCCCAATATCACCCGTCGATACTGGGTCTTGTTTTCAGCATCAACCACGTAGACGTACTTGAGCCCCTGATCGGACGCGATCGCGCGGTCCACGACGAGAAGTCCAGGGTGTGGATCGCCAACTGGAAGCCGAATTCGGACAAACATACCCGGGACGAGCAACCGCGTTCCATTTGCCGATTTCGTGTTGTCGAAAATACCCCGGACGGAGATGGTGCCGGTTGCGGGATTGACCACGTTGTTGACGAAATCGAGTATTCCGGAATGGGGGTAATCGGTTTCACCTTCGAGCGACATGAGTACCTTGGTCGTGCCCACAGGCGGCTTGATTTTCCCCGAACTCACCTGGCCATTGATCTTTAACAGTGTGCGTTCATCGATGTCGAAGTAGGCATAAACCTTCTCGACATCCACAATCGTTGTAAGCAAAGTCTGATCCTGAACAATCAGGTTGCCCGGTGTGTAATAAAAACGGCTGATTTGTCCTGAGATTGGAGCGGTGACGCTCGCATAAGTCAGATTCAACTCATAAGTCTTCACAGTGGTTTTAGCAGCATCGAGACGAGCTTGTGTCTCGGCTACAGAAGCATCGTCCTGATCGACTTGCTGTTGACTGCCGGCACCCTTGGAAAACGAATCCTTGTCGCGGGCAAGGGTGATCTGTGCCAGCTTGAGTTGTTTTTCCACAACGGTAACCTGACTCTTGGCCTGGGCGAGTTGATACTGGTAGGGTCGCGGGTCAATCTGGAACAGAAGGTCGCCTTGTTTGATTTCGGGATTGTTCAAAATAAGGCTTAGGTATTGCTTCGTTTCGTCCGCGTTGAGAAGCTTTCTCACTTCCGCCTCAAAACCATCCTCAGAGTACTCCTTGTTTTTCAAGGGGTTTAGCTTAACCAGCACAGGGTCCGGCACATTTTCGCTCTTCAAAGTAGCAATCGCCGGGTCCGTGAGTTTGTGCCATGCCCTGACTTCCGATCCTTCCTTGATGTTTTTCCCATCCTTGTCCATGCCGATTGAAGCCAGGAACCCGGTCGCCCGAGCCTTGATTCCAACCGACTGGCGTGCATCGATCCGCCCTGTGTACTCGACGTAATCACTGACCTGTCGTTGCACGGGTTTACTGACGGGAACAACGGGAAGAGAAGGTGCGGATGAGGATGGGCCGGCTTTTTTACACCCAATCATCGCCGCCATTAACATCGCGCTCAGTAAAACGGCACCCCAGGCGGTTCGATAAACCATCGAAGTCCATCCTCAGTGAGAATCGGTTCCTAAACCCAATTGGAGAGGAGAGTTCTCGGGCTATGGTAGCGTCTCCTGCCGATAAAGACTCACGCAATTTCTCATAAAACTAACTGCGTTTGATTTTTAACGCGCCCGTCTGAGTTCCACCATTCGCCAGGACGAGCGAGTGAGCGAGTTCTCTTATTCTTCCCATTGCCCATGCTGTGTGTAATCAAGTAAATTAAAAGGAGATGTCGCTGGGGATAATGCGTGTCCAAACCGTTGCTGATTGAAATGTTCGACCGCTTACCTCCACTCCACCCTGGAGATGATGAGGAACTGTGGGCGGCTGGGGTTCAGGAGGCGATGCGGGAATTTCGGACCGCCGTTCAAGATCGTTACACCGAGGGCACACTTCAACGACTCCTTTTGTCGGACGATGCGAAGGCTCGCCGAGCAGCCACCCTGGCGCTGGGGTTTATCGGAACGATGGATGCCAACCCCAGTGTTGCCGCCGCTCTCCACGACTCGGACTCACTCGTTCAGATGTTTGCCGCGGACGCTCTCTGGGAACTGTGGTTTCGCGGTGGCAATGCCGAGCAGAATCGAAAGTTGCGGCAAGCATCGCGCGATTCAGATCCCATTCGAGCCCGCGCCGAGTTGGATGAACTGATCCAACAAGCACCGACTTTTGCCGAGGCATACAACCAGCGAGCAATCTGGTTCTTCAAGCGCAGTGAGTTTGCTCGCGCGGTTGAAGATTGCGAGAAGACGCTGCAACTGAACCCTTATCACTTCGGGGCTGCCGCAGGCCTCGGCCAATGTCTCGTGAAACTCGGTAAACCACGGGCAGCACTCCGAGCTTTCCGCACGGCTCTGCAAATCAACCCTGCTCTCGAACACCTCCACGACACGATCCGAACCCTGGAACAGACTCTCGACCACGGGGAATAGCCGCTTGGCCTCAAAAGGGAACTTCTCAAACGTTCCGCATATCTCCTCACAACATGACCACGCATCATCGCTCGTTGACACCCCTGTTCGCTTCGGAGTTCTCGGACATCGCTGGCGCTCTCTTTTTGCTGATTGTTGGCATGTTCGTTGTGTTCGCGGTGATCGCCTACTTCAGCGGCATCCCGAGAGTAGTAAACCGGCATCTGCGTCGGAAATGGAAGAAGGCCACCATTCTCACCCGTCCACTCCTCGACTGGGAACGGACTAGCCTCTACCTGGCACTTGAAACTCTCCATAAGGCAACCCCGGCTGCCCGATCGGTCATCAGCCTGGGGTATCAGGACGAACTTATCGCCGCTCTCGGATCAAATGCCTCGCGCCGACAGCCTCTCGAATACACCGTCCGCCCGACATCCCTCACCGAAACTGTGAAGGTTATCGTTTCAGGGTTGTACCTTTTGCGCCCGCCGGATTTGCCAGCGTTTGTTGCTGTTCTGACTCGGAATCGCCTGGAGGTAATGACTGCGACGCCCGAGAATGCTCAACTCTGTCTCGACCGGATATTGGCCGAGGCAACGCGGCGAAACGTGTTTCGCGGCGGAGTGCTTGTGGTCGAACAGGCGGATCATCCCGACAAAAACGACGCCCCCGACTTCCAGATCAAGTTTCACAATTTGCCCAGGGTAAATCGAGATCAGATCGTCCTTCCCGATGAGGTTTTGCAGGTGGTCGAGCGGAATGTGATCGGCTTGCTGACTCACGCCGAGACGCTCCGGAAAGCAGGCAGGAGTACACGTCACGGTGTTTTGTTCCACGGCCCTCCGGGCGCGGGCAAGACTTTGGTTGCGAAGTACCTCGCACGGGCATGTCCGGACTACACCGTGATCCTCCTGACAGGCCGGCGACTCCAGTTGGTTCGCGAATCGTGCATTCTGGCCCGCTTGCTTCAACCAGCCCTTGTGGTGATCGAGGATGTGGATTTGATTGCTGCTGATCGGGAACGGAACTTTGATACCATCTTGCTGCACGACTTGATGGATGAAATGGATGGCCTTGGCCCGAAGGCCGATGTGATCTTCCTCCTCACCACCAATCGCCCGAGTATTCTGGAGAAGGCACTCACGGCCCGGCCGGGACGAGTCGATCAGGCCATCTACTTCCCGCTACCCGACCGACACTGTCGGCAGCGGCTGTTTGTTAATCTTTCGCGCGGTCTCGATATTTCAGCTGTTGAAGTGGAACCGCTTCTGGATCGTACCGATGGTGCCAGCCCCGCATTTATTGAAGAGTTGTTCCGAAAGGCAGCTCTTATGGCAGCCGAACGCGGCGAGAAATCCGACCCTCTGCATCTGACAACCGCCGACTTTGATAAGGCGGTGAGGGAACTGGTGGAATTCGGTGGAGCGATCACGCAGCATCTTCTCGGCTATCGTAGCGATCCCGACGCAGGTACTCGCGAACTGGGGTTCAGGGCAGACTGAGGAGATAGGCCGCCTACAATCACAGAGAATGCTTTTCGCCCCTACGCTCTGGTTGGTTATGGAGGAACACCAATGGCTCTGACTCCCTCAACGATGGCTCCGCTCGGAATGTCGGCCCCAACCTTCCGGCTCCCGGACACCGATGGGCGAATGGTCGCTCTGTCCGACTTCGCTGAAGCACCCGCCGTGTTAGTGGCATTCATCTGCAACCACTGCCCCTATGTGAAGCACATCCGCAAAGCGTTTGCCCAACTCGCCCGGGATTATCAGGCAAAAGGCGTGGCAGTGATCGGTATCAGCAGTAATGATGCCGTGGCTCATCCTGACGATAGCCCCACAAAGATGAAGGAAGAAAAAGCTGCTGCCGGATATGTGTTCCCTTATCTGTACGATGAGTCGCAGGAAGTGGCCAAGGCCTACCACGCGGCGTGTACTCCGGATTTCTTTGTCTTCGACAAGAATCAGAAGATGGCTTACCGGGGTCAGATGGATTCCAGCCGACCGGGGAATGAGAAACCAAACGATGGAGCCGACCTTCGAGCCGCATTGGATGCCGTGCTGGCCGGTCATGCTCCATCAACCAAGCAGATGCCGAGTATTGGGTGCAACATCAAGTGGAAGGCGAGATAGTGTTCGGTTTAGACATTGCAACTTTGCAGTGATGCGTGTGGTTTCTGCACTGAATACCAAGCGAGGTCGCTCATGGAACCGCTCGCGTGGTATCAGATCGCCGCTCCAGTGGTGGCTTGTCTGGTGGTGGATGTGTTCGCGGCAGTTGGCCATACCCGATTTCGGTTCGCAGCATTGGGAATTACTGCCGGAGTTGGCTACGGAATTCTTCAGGATCAGGTGAGCGCCCGCCTGTGCCCGGAGTATTTCACTGTCTTTCATCCACCGGTTCCAGGGCTCATCGATCCGACACTGCTGGGCATGACCTGGGGGTTTCTGGGGACGTGGTGGGCTGGATTGCTCTTGGGTTATATTGCCGGGTTGATTGCGACACTGGGTTCTCTACCAGAATTCACCCCACGCGAAGCAATCCGTCCGGTTCTGATACTCGTGGCAAGTATTGCAGTCGCGGTGATGGTCACCGGCGTGACTGTATGGCGGCATGTCGAGATGTTTGGTGTGTCAATCGACCCAGAACTGGGAAAGATGCTACCGCCGCAACGACACCGGGCGCTTCTGGTTGTCGCGTGCTACCACTTTGTAGGGTATGCGGTCGCGTTCGGAGGGAGCGTTGCCCTCTGGGCATGGATCTGGCGCGAACGGATCAAACGGGCGTTGCTCATTCGGCCGGAACCCTACCCGCAAAACACTCCGCAGCAAGCCGATACTGCTTGAGGAATTCGTACCCGCGTCCCATCAAGGCTAGAACCTCGGCGGAATCGATTCCCTTGCGACCGAGCAGGGCGCGACATCGACGGATACATTCTTCCCCGTGGCGGTCGCGGACTGCCAAGTCCGCCAGGCGCAGCTCCGCCTTGAGACCCCATGTTTCCTGATCCACAGCCGCCACCACCGTGTAGCGCTTGCGTGCCTCCATGCGGAGATCGAGTTGGTCGTACCGCTCGGCAGCCTCAAATGTCATGCGCACGGCGAGCGGACCACGAACGAGTTCAGCGGCAGCATCGTACAAGCCGGCTGCCCGGTCGTACCGCCCAATCTCGCGATATGCCTGCCCAGCAAGCAGGAAACCGGCTGGTCCCAGTAAACGACCCTCGCCGATGGCCAAAAGTGCATCCGTAACACGCTTGCCCCGAGCTTCCGAGGGGCTGTTCCTGTAGCGAAGGAGTGATTCGAAAAAATCTGCCATCGCCGCGTGCGATTCCCGATTATGGACCCGATGCGAACGGAGGATTTCCCGTACTTCCTCGTCCTCACCTTCGAGCAATGCGCAAGCCGCAGTCCCAAGTTCCGCTGCCGCCGCAACCACCCTCGTCTTGGCTTCCCGTGCAATCTGAAACGGCTTTCTCGCTGCGGCGGTATCGCCCGTATCCAACTGTGTCCGACCGAGCCACCACCATCCCAGGTCGGCCCATTTCGATTCCGGGCCGCGGTCGATCGTATCCAGAAATCTGGCCTGGGCGACGTGCCAGTTTTCATTCGCCAGTTCGATGAGGCCGAGGTTATACGTGGCGTATACCGACTCGGCCGCGTGCGGTTCATTCTCAAGGAACAGCCGGTATTCAACGGCAGCGTTTCGCCGCCGACCAGCACCCAAATCGAGATTTGCTGCGTTGATGCGAGCGGCCCGCGCGCGTGGATGTTCCGGTGCAACCGCCAGTCCCTGACGAAGCATCTGCGCGGCCAGTTCTCGCTGCGCTGCCTCATCCGGATGGCCTGCCGGATCAATTGCGATCACTCCACCGGCAATTCGCCAGCTAAACCCATACTTACGAGTCAGCGCTGTCAGGACGGCGGACAAAGGCGCACGTTCGAGATCGATTGCCGTGGTGATCTTGGCGAGTTTCTCCTCGGCCTTCGGCTCGATCTTCACTTTCAACCCCACGGAGGTTCCGATGGCGCGCAACTGATCGGTGATGGGCTGTTCCGCTTGTTTCAAGCGAACAGAATCACGCGGAAAAAATGGAGCCAGCCAACCGGATTCCGGTGGAGTCGACTTATCCTTCGCTTCGTGATGTGTGGTATCGGGAGTCGGTTGGACCTTCGCTTCGTGGTGAGCGGCATTGGGAGCCGGATGGTCCTTCGCTTCGTGATGTGTGGTGTCTGGAACCGGAGGGCCTTTTGCTTCGTGGTGTGTCGTGTCTGGTGCCGGAGGGCCTTTTGCTTCGTGGTGTGCTGTGTCTAGTGCTGGATGACCCTTCGCCTCGTGGTGAGCAGTGTCCGGGTTATGATGGCCCTTTGCTTCGTGGTGTGCAGTTGGAGGAGGTTCCGCGGGAAGCCAGTCGAGATAGCGATCGAGTCCACCATCCAACGGCGGCCACGCAATAGCGGTGATGTCGAACGGATCGAGTGGTGGGGGTGGGGGGAGCGTTTGGACTTCCGCGCGACCGAGCAGAAACAGACATTCGCCGAGAATCTGTTGCCCCTGGCACGATGGGTCGCCGGATCGCAAGAGTACCTGATTCAACAAATCCTGGCTCGTGGCAACATCGCCTTTTGCCAGAGCGCACCGCGCCTGCCCCAGGAGGGCGCGTGCCCAAACCGCTATTGGGAGGTCTGGGTTCGGTTGTGAGGCTTTCTTGTAAGTTTCTCGTGCGTCCGTCCACCGCCCCAGCGCTTCCAGACACAATCCTTCACGATAGATGAGGAGACGTTCATCACTACCGAAGGCTGCGCGCGATACGGACTGACACTGACGAAGAGCATGGTCGAAGTTGCCACTCCTGATCAGCATGTCAATATGATGCGCTTCCAATGCCGGGTCGGGTTCGTGGACGGCCAGGTCGTGTTCGTGTGGGGATGAACTTTCCGACTCGGAGATTGATGGGTGTGTTGGGTCCGGTTCGTTGGTGTCTCGGCCATTCCCCAGAGCCATGCTGACAGCCAACCCGGTGAACGAGCAACAAACGACCAAACCCGTCTGAATAATGAGCCCCCCGCGACGGCGTCGGGTTGGCGCGGCGGTGATTGCAATCGTCTCGCCTTCAGTAGTGTTGGGAAGTGGACTGGATGTTGAAGAGGCTGGGGGGTATGTGGCGCTCATGCGTCTCAGTACAATTTTCGGTGTCGTCGGTGCGGGGCAATCGTGCTGTGTTGGGCAACGAGTTCCAGGATCGCGATTCCGGGAACAGATATAAAATCGAAGGTAATGGGGCTGCTTTTGTCAGCCAAATGAATCGTGTAGGCAATTTTTTCCGGGTTCGTTCGATAATTGTTTCTGGCGGGACATGAACATCCTTGCCTGGACCTTAAACACGCGAGGGGCATATGCGAGTCGATCCCTCCAGCAATGCACAATCCCCAATCGCCCTGACACAAGCCGAGGCAACCGCTCCGCGCACTGCCAGCCGGAGTACGGCATCACCCGGCACCCCAGCCGATACCGGTTCGTTCGCCATGACCGATCAACTGGCTCAACTACTGGCGGCGGTGCGCAGCGCACCTGAAGTGCGGCCAGAGGCTATTGCCTCGGCATCGGCAAAACTGGCGTCGGGTGAGTTGGATACACCGCAGGCTGCGACCGAAACCGCCAGCGCGATGCTCCAGGACGCCATTCCCTCGAATACATAATCAATCGCAAAACCCAAGCAAAACGGCCCGGTGAGTAGATTACTCACCGGGCCGTTCCGCTTTTTAGGCGCATCCCAACGACTTCGTCATTACCATTAGGATGCCAATCGTGGGTTTAGCGCCCCCCTCCCCCACCCTTCGGAGTGGCTAGCTTCAAAAGAGCTATTTCGGCGTCGAGCCGCGCGTACCGGGCCGTGTTCAGGTCAGACTGACGTCTCATTTTGGCCTTCCATTCTTTTTCGTACACTTTCTCGAACCATCTCGCCACCCTCACGCGTTCCTCGAACCACGGCAATAGTTCGTTCGGATTGAATACGTCTGTAGCAGAAGCTATCGCTCGGTTGCACGCTTCGAGGACAGCCCGGTCCACTGACAGATCGAACTGTGGATTTCTAAGCACTGAGTCTTTCCGTTCATTGAAAGACGTGATGTAAAAATTGAAGGCGAACGATAGATCCCAAAGAGCGGCGTTCAGTTTGGCCTTCTGGAGTTGTAACAGGGGAGGGTCGGTCGGCACGATTGGAATCTCCTTCCCTCCTAGCATCTTCGGGCACTTCGTCCCCAGGTCTTCGAGGCTCTTCGAGTCTAGGTCTGGGAACGCGGTGATCGAATCACCCGCGGGAGAAATGGTCGGCTGGCTTTTCTGATCCGGGATCGAAGTCCGCTTCGTCATGGGAAGTTCGGTCCCCTGTCCCAGTACTTTGTACGTCCCAAAACCGGCGATAGCAATCAACCCGAACGACACAAGACCGATGGCGATCAGTTTATATTGAGCAAAACGCATCATTGAGAGTACTCCTTCAGAAAGGGTTAATACGGACGGAAGAACGGGAACGATACCGATTGCCGTTGCGGTCGTGGTACGAACGAGAGCGGGGGGTAAGCCAAGCGTGGGAAGTACGACGACGGGAGCAGAGACCCCGCGGCGGGCCAAGCGGTCTCGAAGCAGGGTCCGAGCCCGACTCAACCGGCTGGACACAGTTCCGATCGGCCACCCCAGCACTTTCGCGGCCTCGCCGTGGGTATACCCCTCAAGTGCGCACAGGACGACCGGTAGTCGATAGCGTTCAGGAAGACCCGCGAGTTCTTCCTGAACGAGCGCGGAGAGGTCCGGGTCGGTATCGTCTGGCGTGGGAGCTGGGAGGGCGTCGAGTTGCTCCGCGGTCGCAATTGCGACACGGGCGGACCGCCCTCGGAGCTTCAGGGCAGCGTTTACCGCCACCCGGTGCAACCACCCCCCGACGTGTTCGCGACGAATCGTTCCGGCCTTCCGGGCCAGGACAAGGAACGTGGCCTGGAACGCGTCCTCGGCGTCGGTTTCGGAACCGAGGAGACCGCGACAGGCAGTCCAGACGGCATCGCCATGTCGGCGCACCAAGAGTTCAAAAGCGGCCGGATCCTGCTCCTTGGCGAACCGCCGCAGTAGTTCCCCGTCGGTAACGAAATCCCCGACTGAAGTGGCGGATGAGAGTAAGCGGAAGAAGTAGCGTCGGTGCATACGTGTGTCCGTACAGGGTGAATATCGCCTCCATTCATACTGATCCGGTATCCCGCGGGGTTCATCCGCAAAAATGGAAGAATTAGTGGCCGCATCGCGAAACGACAGGTTTTGAAAAACGAGATGTGGAAGAAGTACATGGTGGCGTGAATAAAACCGAAGAACCGAAGTTAAACCGCGCCACGGCGGTGAACTCAAGCGACCGTTAGGTAATCCGCCACCGAGCAACTCACTGCAAGCCTGCTGGTCCGCGATCAGCTAGCCAGACCCCGTTACACACACATCCGACCAGCAACGAGATTCGCTGGGCCATTACACTCCAACTACCTCCGCTTAACAACTCGACAACGATCACCCACTTTGAACCACGCCCCCATTTCTCTGATTGGATTGAGCGCTGCAAACCGGGTAAGCCGATAGCATTGACAGGATAACCCTTACTCCCGGACCAACCGATATGATCCGCGGGCTTTACAGTGCGGCGTCTGCTCTCCAGGTGGCCACGGAACAGCAGGAAGTGACTGCCTATAACCTCGCGAACTCCACCATGCCGGGGTATCGAGAGCGGGGACTGGTGTTTGAATCCTTCGACCGGGTTCTGGGCAGAATCGATACGCCCACGGGCGATATTGTCGGTGCCCGAACCGTGCAAGCTTATAACGACTTCCGGCCAGGGTCGATTCAAGAAACTGGCAACCCTTATGATCTGGCACTGGCGGAAACCGATCGCTTCTTTGTTCTGACCACCCCCAACGGTCCCGTGTATACCCGAAACGGCAGCTTCCACCCCGACACCAACGGGCAACTCGTTAGTCAGGGCGGCTATGTGCTTCAGGGCCAAGACGGACCCATCACAATCCCGCGCGACGCGACTAATTTCAATATCGCATCGGACGGGTCGATTACCGCCAACGGGGAACCCATCGGTCAAATCCGTGTGGTGCGGTTCGCGAACGTAAGCCAACTGACTGCGGCCGGTCCTACCCTTTACACCGCACCGGCCAGCGCGGGACTCCAGGCGGCCCCTGCCCGTATTCTCACGGGCCGTATCGAAGGCTCCAACGTCCAGCCAGCCGAGACGATGGTGCGGATGATTATTGGCTCCCGATACTACGATGCTGCCCAGCGCTCCCTGCGTGCCATAGCCGATGCCATCCAGCTCGATACGCGACCGACACAGGGATAGTGAAGTGCGAACTCAGTTGCGCCTTTGTCTTGTGGAGTGGGCTGGCGAAGCCTCGACCCTCCTACAAGAGCGCAGTACCACCGATCTTCAAAGTGGAAATCTCCAAGGAGGGCATTCATGATCAAGGCACTCTATACCAGTGCAACGGGCATGAATGCCCAGACCACGTATCTCGACAACACCTCAAACAACATCGCGAACGTCAACACCACGGGATTCAAGAAGGGAGTGGTTCAGTTCCAGGATCTGTTGTACATCAATCGGGTTGCTCCGGGATCGTTTGGTGCTCAAGGGCTCAATGTTCCAACGGGACTTCAGATCGGTAGCGGCACCATGGTATCCGGGATCACCAAAATATTCAGCACGGGTTCGATGGTGAATACGACGAACCCCTACGATATCGCGATCGAGGGCGATGGGTTTTTCCAGGTCACACTTCCCGATGGCGAAATCTGGTACACCCGGGATGGTTCTTTCAACCTCAACCAGAATGGGAATCTCGTCACAAGCGATGGGTTTCTGCTGTCGCCGCCGCTGACCATTCCGCTACAGGCGGTTTCCGTGTCGATCGGGGCGGACGGGACAGTCTCGGTCATCAACGCGGGTGCCCCTCAAGCGACAACGGTTATCGGACAATTGACACTGGCGCGATTCTTGAACCCGGCGGGGCTGAACGCGGAAGGACGCAACTTGTTCGCGGAGACGCAGTCTTCCGGTCCCGCGGTCCTGGCAACGCCAGGCCAGAACGGTGTCGGCCTGGTCCAACAAGGGTACGTCGAGCAATCGAACGTGAATGTGGTGACAGAGTTGGTGAACCTCATCGTGGCCCAGCGGGCCTACGAGTTCAACACCCGTGCGATTCGAACAGCCGATAACATGCTCGCTTCCACCACAGACCTCATCCGGTAACCAGCCATGCGCGCATTTCGATGTTTGGCAGTTCTTGTAGTCGCGGCTCTGGGCGCGGAGGCTATCCAGGCCGCTGAGCCGGTCGTCGTGGATTTAAACGCCGAGACCAAGGTGCAATTTGCGATCGTGACCATCGGAGATGTTGCCCAGGTATCAGGTGGGGATGCAGCAATCCGCGAGCAGATCGCTCGGATGGATATTGCCGAAGTGAAACCGCGCGAACAGACCCTGACAATTAAGCGCCAAGTACTCGAATATCGGCTTCGTCTGGCCGGGATCGACCCTGCCGATGTTGTGATGACCGGAGCCGACCGCACAACGGTCAGCGTATATCGCCGGACAGTTACTGCCGATGAAGTCGTCGCGGCAGCTCGTTCGGAACTCTTTCGCTGGCTTTCTGTCCCGAGAGAAACCATAACGATCGAACTCGCCCGGCCTGTCGTGGTCCGCTTGCCCGAGGTTCCGGCAGGCGATTCTGTGACGATCTCCGCGGTACCACATGCGAAAACAGCAACGGGTCTGGGACGGGTTCAAATGGATGTGGTCATCACCACTGGAACTGAAAAGCTGCTTGCACTCGGTGTGGATCTGGAAGTCAAGCCGGTTGGTCGCCCGACTGACCCGGTCGTGCAAGTTTCTGGTGTTTCTACACTGCCAAACATCACACTACCTGCACTGCCGAGAATCGCGCCAGCGGCAACAACACCCAACCCGGTTATCCCAGCCTCTGGCACGACTCCGATCAACTCGACAACTCCTGTCGAGATGCCTCAACCGAATTCACGATATTCAAAGGGTACTGCCACGACTCCGACAGCCGTTATTGTCCATCAGCGACAACGGGTGATGATGCAGATCCAGATGGGGGGACTGAATGTCACTGCGGCTGGGGAAGCCCAGCAGGATGGCCGACTCGGGCAAACGATTCTCGTTCAGAACGTGGAGTCAAAAAAGACTGTCACTGCGCGCGTCACGGGACCAGGGACAGTGGAGATCGAGCTGGAAACTCATCAACCATGAATTGTTAATTGGAAGTTGGAAGTTATTGATTGGGGCTTGTTTCATTTATGAAGGCCGAAATGATTTATCTCCAATCCCCAACAACAATCAACAACCCCCAACCAACAACTCCCAATCAACAATCACGAATATTGGAGATATTTCATGAAACGCTGGGTATTGGCCGTCCTGGCCTCAATCGGGGCAACCGCCCCGATCGGCCGGGCGGATTCGATATGGGATCGTCGAGACCCTCGTTACGCCTACCTATTCCAGGATAATCGAGCACGCAATATCGGAGATCTGGTGACCGTGGCGATCGCCGAAACCACAGTTGCCAATGAACAAGATCAACGGACGATGTCCAAGACGACCAACGCGACCGCGGCGGTGCAGTTCGGTGCCTCGACCGGTAGTGGTGGGACGGGGGGCTCAGCCAGTCCGATAATCAATGCCAGTTCCAGCCGTCAATTCAACGGCAATGCCCAGTTGACATCGAACCGGGTGTTCACCGACCAGATGGCCGCGGTCGTGGTTGACATGCTGCCGAACGGCAACCTCGTTATCGAGGGGTATCGGAGCAGGGTTGTGGCGGGCGAGGAACGAGTGCTGCGGATCACGGGCATTGTCCGCCAGCCCGATATTTTAATCGGAAACATCGTCCCATCAAACCTCGTGGCGAACTTCCGGATCAGCTACCTTGGTCGCGGACCGGAATCGCGATTCGCAAACCAGAACTACATCGGACGGATCTTCAACCGACTCTGGCCGTTCTGAGCGTTTGGATTTGAGTCGGATTGCTGCTTTGTTTGAGGCGAGCCGGGAGCGTCAGCGACTGGAGTTGAAGAACCTCCTGTCAATCGCGATTCCGACTGCCCGACTCATCCACAAGGAGGTGGTTCATGTATCGCCTGTTCATCGCCACGGTTGGTCTGTTGATTGTGGGAGGGTCGGCATCCGCCCAGGTGCGGATCAAGGATATCACCGATGTGGCAGGTGCCAGGAACAACCAGTTGTTCGGGTTCGGTCTCGTGGTCGGTCTGGATCAGACCGGCAGCCGGAGCACGTTCACGCAACAGGTTGCGGTGGATATGCTCCAGCGCATGGGAGTCACGACTCAGATCTTCAGCCAAAACCCGGCCGATTCCATCATTCGCTGCACCTGCATTTCGGCTGTGATGGTGGTTGCGGAAATTGGGCCATTCGCCCACAAGGGAAGCCGGATTGATGTGACAGTGTCCGCCTTCGATGATGCCACCAGCTTGAAGGGCGGTACACTCGTACTCACTCCTCTCCGGGGAGCCGATGGTCAAGTGTATGCTCTCGCCCAGGGGCCGCTGTCAATTGGCGGTTTCTCCATAGCGGGAGGACAGGCATCGGGTATTCAGAAGAACCACTTGAATGTCGGACGCGTGCCGGGTGGTGGAATCATCGAGAAGGAAGCACCTGGCGAAATGGTTGTAAACGGCAAGGCGACCCTGCTGATGAAAGAGCCGGATTTCAACACGGCCCGCCTGATCGCGAAGGTCATCAACGAACGGTATCCGGGCATCGCTGCTCCCACTGACCCCGGTGCGGTGGCTCTCTGCTTGCCGCCCGACCCATGCAAAGCGCCCACACAGTTTCTCGCTGAGATTGGTCTTCTGGAGATTCGGCCTGATTCGCCAGCACGGATTGTCATCAACGAACGAACGGGAACCGTGGTGGCGGGAGAGCATGTGGCGATTGCGACCACGGCTGTTTCACATGGGAACCTCTATATCGGCATCAGTGAAATTACACCCCAGCCGCAACAGAACCAGTTGGGAGCGACACCCCAAGTTGTTGCACCACCCGGGTTTCCCGTTGTGGAACAGCGGAGTCGTCTGATTGTTATCCCCAAGTCCACAACCGTTGCCGATGTCGCCCGTGCTCTGAACGCTCTCGGTGTGACTCCCCGGGACTTGATCGCGATTTTCCAGGCACTCAAACAAGCCGGCGCACTACACGCCGAGTTAATCATCATCTGAACCGTGTTGTTTAATAGGGTAATGAGCTTCCCGACGCTTTCGCTCACCGATTGTCGCATTTCCGTGAACGAAAGCGCTGGGGTTGCTTCTCACAGGAGAAAACCATGCTCACAACGCAAGGGATTTCGCTGCCAACCTCACTATCGCACCCGCTTTCCAGCAAATCGGGTGCTAATGTTCACGATGCAGCGGCTGTTGCCAAGCTGAAAAGCACCGCCAAGGAGTTTGAAGCCACGCTTCTCTCAATGCTGCTCAAGGAAATGCGGCAATCACTGGATGAAGACGGTGGGCTGTTTCCGGGCGATTCCGGGGACGTTCAGGGCGGTTTGTTCGACATGTTCATGAGCCGCCACTTGGCCGACTCCGGTGGAATCGGATTAGCCAAATACCTCGTACAGCATATGTCCGCCACCCCCTCTGCGAAACCCTTAGCCTCATCCGATGCACCCACACCCACAGCTCAATCCGCTCACGGCATCGTTCCTGCAACACCTCGACGTTGAGGAGCAGTTACTCGGCGAAGCCCTGGTTGTTGCCACCGACCTTTACGCAGCGCTCCGCAAAGGCGATCTCGCACCCGTCAAAAGTACACAACCCCAGCAGGAACAACTCGCTGTCGCTCTCCGAATGGGGTCTGATCGCCGCGAAGTCGCGGCGATCAGATTAGCCCAGGCGCTGGGGCTTCCGCCCGAAGGACTTACCCTTTCTGTACTTGCTAAGCATCTTGGCGAGCCCGTGTCGACCAGAATTCTGGCGGCGCGCGAGCGACTCTCCGCGATTACCAAGCAACTGACGGATTTTCAGCAACGGAACGCAAATCTCATCCATCACCTTCGATCTTACTTTCGGAGCGTTCTCTCTGCCCTGACGAAGACATCGGATGTGCCTGTCCGGTACGGTTCGTCTGGGGCACGCTTAACCCCGGGATTCGGGGCAGCGATCAAGGCTCGCGGATGATACTATGAGTTCACTCTTAAGTGCGATCTCGACCGGTCTCTCCGGGATCGAGGCTGGCCAAACGGCCATGCAGGTGATCGGTCAGAATCTCTCGAATGCATCGACTCCAGGCTACCACGAGCAAAGTCCCAACTACATCTCGACCACCTCCGGTGGGACGGTTGGGACGGGCGTGGATATCGCCTCCATCGCGCGATACACGGATGCGCCTACTGAAACCGCCATCCTCCAGGCGAACTCTCAGCAGAATGCCACTTCCACTCAGCTCGGCATTGCCCAGCAAATCCAGACCATTCTGACGGCAGGCGGTACCTCCAGCAGCGGAACCGACGGCACGAACGATAGTTCGGGAACCAACAACAGTTCGATCGGTACTACCCTGACATCCTTGTTCGACCAGTTAACGCAGCTCACTAGCAGTCCAAATAGTTCTGCCGTCGCCAGCACGGTAGTATCCGAGGCATCAGCACTGGCCGGGCAGTTCAACACCGCAGCGACTGGTCTAGCTCAACTCCAATCCAATCTGGGGGGACAGATTTCACAGACGGTTTCGCAAGTCAACAGCCTGGCAAGCCAGATTGCTTCGCTGAACACTCAGATTAGCGGCGTTGAAGGACAGGGGGGACAGCCCAACGACCTGCTCGACCAGCGGGATCAATTAATCAACCAACTCTCGCAACAGGTCGATGTGCAGACAGTGAGTCAGCCGCTCGGAGTCGTGAACGTCCTCTCTTCTGGTGGGCCGATTGTCCTTGGGAACATCGCAAGTACCTTCCAGGCCGCCGAGGATCCGAACGGGAACATGGCCGTAACACAGGTCGGATCGAACAACCTGCCCGCGAACTTCACCGGCGGCACGCTTGGGGGCCAACTCCAGGCGTTCAACCAGGATATCCCGACTGTGAGTTCGCAACTGGATACATTGGCGAACACGTTGAGCAACCAGATGAACGAGATTCAGGCCACCGGTCTGGGAACGAGCGGGCCACTGACATCCACGCAAGGGACCGTTTCGGTGGCCGATCCGACCGCCGATCTTTCCACTCAGAATCTGCCGTCACCAGTCCAGGCCGGTCAGCTTGTGATTAGCGTCACCAACACAGCCACCGGGACACGCACCAACGACACCATCGCCATCGACCCGACCACACAAAGCCTCCAGGATGTGGCAGCAGCCATCACCAGCGGAACCGGTGGCCAGGTCCAGGCATCTGTCAATGCGACAACCAACACTCTCCAGTTGACGGCGCAGTCGGGCTACTCATTCGACTTTGCCGGCCGCGATACGAACCCTCCGAGTGGATCGGGCGTCAGCAACCCCGATACCGCTGGTATTCTCGCTGGGGTGGGGATTAACGGGTTATTCAGCGGCACCGGAGCTAGCAACATTTCGGTGAACCCGGCCGTTGCCGCCAATCCCGGGCTATTGTCCGTTTCGCAAACCGGGGAGGCAGGCGATTCGACGAACATCCAGAAGATGGCTGCCATTCAAAATCAGGCATTGATCGGTGGGCAGACGTTGACGGCTCAGTTCACCAATATCGCGACAGCGGTCGGAACGAATGTTCAGCAAATGACCGATCAGCAGACATCCCAAACCGGGCTTCTTCAGAATCTGAACGACCAGGATCAGTCCGTTACTGGTGTGGACCAGAATCAGGAACTGGTGAACATGCTCAGCGCCCAGCAGTTAATCCAGGCAACATCGCAGTTCATGTCGGCGGTGAATACCACCCTGAACTCGCTACTCGATATCATCACGCCTGGAACGTGATGAGTTCAGAAGAGGCAAAAGGACAAGGGAAACCCCGTGTGCGAAATGCAGTGTTTTTAGGCCAAAGGCGTTGTCCAAAGTCAGCTAGAGAGGTGAGATCGTGTACTTCCGAGTCACAGGCCAGATGCAGGCCAATAACGCCATCGCGAACATGCAACAGCAAAGCGCTGCGCTGGCGACAGTACAGGGTCAGCTTTCATCAGGAATCCAGCTCCAGGTTCCCTCGGACAACCCCGTTGGTTACACAACTCTGGCCCAGGCGCAGACTTCGAGTTTGCAGTACGCCACCTACAACCAGACGATGACCGATGCCACATCCACACTGAGTGCCAGCACCAACGCACTCCAGAACGTCAACAACATCCTCACCCAGGCCCAAACCATCGCCACGCAAGGAGCAGATGCAACCACGGGCGCGGAGGGTTACCAAGCGCTTGCGACCGAGGTAACATCGCTCATCAGCGAAATGGTCACCAACGCCAACGCCTCACAGAATGGAACTTATCTGTTCGGCGGAACGGCGAATAATGCCCCACCATTCCAGGTTGCCTCAACCGATGCCAATGGCAACCCCACGGCCATTTCTTATAGCGGATCGAGCGACCCGAGTCAGGTTCTGATTGGACCCGGACAGACCGTGAACACACAATATGCAGGCAGCCAGGTGTTCCAACAAACCGGGGCCGATGTGTTTCAGGCGCTCATTACTTTGCAGAACAACCTGACGAACCCGACGCTCACCCAGTCCCAGAACAGCATGTCCCAGGCTTTGAATCAGAGCTTGTCCCAGATCAGTTCCGCAGCGACCGGTATCCAGAACGTCACAGCCCAGCAGTCATCGAGTATGTCAATGCTCAGCTCTCTCCAGACCCAGGTTCAGAATCTGCAACTCGCCGCGAATACTCAGGCTGGCAACGTGAGCAGCACAGACTACGCCTCGGCCATTGTCCAGATGCAAGAGCAGGAAACGTCTCTCCAGGCATCCATGGAAGTGTCTTCCCAGATTCTTCAACCGAGTCTGCTGAATTTCATTCAGTAGCCCAAGGTGGT
>Ga0206850_10174_pt1 | contig 19706 bp, 15 predicted proteins | sample Alteio_BWOrgCont_16_FD_152885 | JGI IMG/M metagenome (GOLD analysis project Ga0206850, IMG submission 152885) | Enriched cells from forest soil in Barre Woods Harvard Forest LTER site, Petersham, Massachusetts, United States -... | ecosystem: Environmental > Terrestrial > Soil > Temperate forest >...
GGCCGTATCACTGGCTGTTATTGTGTCGAACCATGCTGGGGTTATTTGAAGCCGGTCACTGGCCGTGTGCCCTGATCACAGCCCGACAAATTCTCACTGCGAGGGATCGACCGCTTGGGAATGGAATTCTCCAGAGTGGTGCCTCGATCGGGGCCGTTCTCATTCCGTTTTACGTGATGGCAATTCGCCATTTGGGGTATGGGTGGGAAGTTGTGTTCTGGACGATCGGAGCTGCCGGGCTATTGTGGGTTCCCATCTGGCTGGGACTTGTTCGCCCGGGTAACCTCGACAACAAAGCCGATCGTGAGGTGGAAACAGAAGATGATGTGGGTGTTGCACCCATCCCGTCTGTACCATTCGCGTGGCCGTCGTTTCTCCGAATGTATGTAACCCTGTATGCAGTCATCATCGGCCTGACAATTAGCTGGCAGTTTCTCCGGGCCTGGCTGCCCAAGTATTTGAAAGAGTCACAGGGCTTTTCTCCGGACACAACTGACTGGATTGTTGCCGGCTATTACATCACGGCAGATGTGGGCTGTCTCGCATCCGGCTTTCTCGTCAGGTGGCTGGTGAGTCTTGGAAGGAATATCGATTCGGCCCGGATTATTGGGTTCGCGGTGTTCACGGCAATCACGTTGATGGCAGCACTGGTGCCGGTGGTTGGTGGGGGTTGGGTTGGTGTGGGTCTGCTGACGGTGGCCGCGGCGGGCATTCTTGGGCTGCATCCGTATTACTACGCACTCGCGCAAGAATTGCCTGAGAAACACATGGGGTTCCTTTCGGGTTTCCTTGCTGCTGTGGGATGGGTTGTGGTTGGCCAGATCCAGAAGGAACTGGGTACACATATTGATGCGACAAAAAGCTACGACAGAGGCTTTGTGCTGGTTGGTGTGGCACCCCTGCTCGGGCTGTTTGCTTTGGTGACGCTTTGGAAGCCCTCATTGCAGCGTTTGCGCCCGACAAGTTGAATGCGATGTAGCGCGATCAGGGCTGGATCTTGAATGGCGGCGAATAGAAATTGAGCAATACCGTACCCGTGGCGTCCAGATTGCTTAACTGATGGATCTGCTCACCATCCAATCCCGAAATATCGTCCAAATGCAGATAGTGGTGGGAAGCCATGTGGAGCGTTTCACCGTTTCGCGTGAACAGGCATTCCAACACTTTCCCGCGCACCACTCGGATCACACAATTGCTTCCCTGATGATCGTGGACGGAACTGGTCTGACCGGATGCGAAGCAGATCACCACGATCTCAATTTGCTCATCCCGATAGATTGGAATTCGCGTGTAGGGCTCGGTTGCGAAGCGGATTGGTAAGTCCGCTTCGCAATACTTGTAGTCCTTGGCGAACTGGAGGAGCGCAGGAAGATCGTATGTCATGGCACACCGCGCGAAGGCGAGTTTGAGTTCTCCCAATTCGTTAAGGTAGTTTAGCATCCGCTGGGAGCCGTATATCGGTGCCTTCGGGAATTACCCCGTCGGGTTTCGTGAATTGCGGGTTCAGGTTGTAGATTTCCTGCCACCGTTGATCGCTTCCGAGATAGTTCCTCGCGATTGCTTGCATGGTGATTCCTCCTGGTGGAACCCTGTATGTTTTGGTCCCTCCGCTCGGAGTGGCTGGGGTTGTTGCGACGGATGGTGCCCAACTGGGTGGGGTGCTGGTTTGACCGCTCGGAGTGGCTGGGGTTGTTGCGACGGATGGTGCCCAACTGGGTGGTGGACTGGGCGGTGGGCTGGTTTGACCGGTTGGGGTTCTTGTTCCGGCCGGGGTCTGAAATTTCTGCTTCAGGATGTAGATGGGTGGGATGTCAACCATGCCGCCCGACGTGAGCGGCTTGTTCTTGTTGGCCGCTTGCAGAGCTGCGGCGTAGCGTTTGTCGTTGTAGAACTCCTGGCTGATCGTCTCCCACGAGTCGTTGGCCTTGGGTTCGTAAAGGTCCACATCGTAGGAGGTCGTTGGAGAACGCTCGATCGCTGTAACCGACGTCGCGGGCGGGCTGGCCGGTGGCTTTGTCAGATGGACTGCGGTACCGCCTCCTCCGCTATTTCCAGACTCGCTCGGCGGCGATACCGAAACGCCGGGTGGTTTCGAGGCAACGGGTGAGATACCTGGAGACAGGTCCGGAATAACTGGGGGTACAGTGGGAACTGTACCAGGCCCGCTGGGTGCGGGGATGATAGGCATTCCTACCACCGGAGTTCCTGGTAGACCCGTGCCCGGAGAAGGCGGCTGCGGCTTGAGGATCGGATCGCCCGAGAGTGGCGGCATGGGCATATTCGGTGAAGGCAGTGGCGGAACAACTGGCATTGGGGATGGTAAGGCGGGTACTTGTGGAACTGTCGAGACCGATGGAACTGATGGTGCGCCAGTCGGCACGGTTGGGAGCATTGGTGTTGGTGATGGAACGGTTGGAGTTGGTACCGGATTGGGAGTCTGTAACCCTCCCGTGGGGATAATCTGCGATCCAGGCGAAACAACGCCTGTGTTGGGTGGTGGCATTATTCCAAAGCCAGGGAGATCCGGAACCGGTGTCGCGGATGTGGATGTAGGTTTGTCGGACTGTTTGGCATAGTACAAGATGTAGTTTTGGTACTGTTGCTTTTCTTCCGCAGTGAGAGCGGTAGCGATTTCTTTTTCCATGCCTTCTTGTGAAAACTCTTTGTTTTTCACGAATGTGAATTTCATCAGCACGGTTTCAGGGATTTTTTCAGCTCGTAAATTAGTTAATACCAAGTCCGTGATCATGAATCGTGCAGAGGAGGGGGTTGCAGGTTGTGATGTCGTCTCGATTGGTTTACTGGAAGGAGCAGCGGGTTTGTCGGGTTGTTTGGCATAGTACAAGATGGAGGTTTGGTACTGTCGCTTTTCTTCCGCAGTGAGAGCCGTAGCGATTTCTTTTTCCATGCCTTCTTCTGAAAACTCTTTGTTTTTCGCGGGGGTTAATTTCGTCAGGACTATTTCGGGGACTTTTGCAGTTCGTAAATCAGTTAATACCAGATCCGTGATCATGAATCGTGCAGGTTGTTTGTCGGTGGGTGGTTGGAGTGGCGCTAACACACTCGGTACGATATTCGGTGGTGGTGGTGCGAGTGGTTGCTGAGGCCCCGGTGAGGGAATGACTAAAGGTTGTGATGCTGTCTCGATTGGTTTACTGGAAGGCGCAGCAGGCGTGTCGGGTTGTTTGGCGTAGTATAAGATGTAGGATTGGTACTGTTGTTTTTCCGCCGGTGAGAGAACCGTAGCGATTTCTTTATCCATATCTTGTTGCGACAAATCCTTATTTTTCACGAATGTGAATTTCATCAGCACGGTTTCAGGGACTTTTACGGCTCGCAAATCAGCTAATACCAGATCCGTAATCATGTATCGTGCGGGGGGGGGTTGGAGTGGTGCGAGTCCAGGTTGTGGTGGGGTGGCTGATTGTGTGCTGTTCGGTAGTGGTGGTACCGCGGCTGGCGGGATGTTGTTGCCAGTCGATCCGGTTTGCTCTTTGGAGCCGTTGGTGAGTGGTTGAGTGGGTGTCTCGGTGGATTTGGTATCATCGGTTGCCGGCCACATCAGGCGAACACCCGCAATACCCGCGATGAGACTGAACAGAGCGCTGGCAACGATCGCCGCCTTCTTTTTGTTTCCCACATGATGACCGAGTCCCCCGGATGAGGGCGTGAGTACACTCGGAGCGGGTTTTGGTGCCTCTGGTGTTGGAGAAAGCTTGGTGGACGATTCGGTCTTTCCCACCGACTCGGGCTTGTCGGGAGTCTTTAAAGGTATGCTTGTGGCTGGTTTCGGTGTTGTTGCCAGCTTCGCAGTTTCGGGAGCAATGGATTCGGTCATCAGTGACCTCTGAAAGTTGGGCGAAGCTCTCATCATCGTCCTGGATGTGAGAAGGGGGTCAGTTCGCCACCGTATCGGGACCATCTACCGTTATCCGCGAAACCTGGCGGTCAATCGTCGGAAGTCCGCAACCAAGTCAACTGTTTTCTTTCCGCGCGGCGACCCGCAACTTGGCGCTTCGGGCTCGCGGATTCCTGGCGACTTCCTCATCGTCGGCCGTGACCGGCTTCTTTGTCAGTGGTTCCCACACATTGACAGTCCGGAACGCCTGTTTGACCCGCCGGTCTTCCAGCGAGTGGAAGCCGATGATTCCCGCTCGTCCACCCGGTTTCACGATTCGCGGCAGTGCCGCGAGCAATCGATCAAGCGCTCCGAGTTCATCGTTCACGGCAATCCGCAGTGCCTGGAACACTCGGGTTGCGGGGTCCATTCCACCAAAGCGAGGGACGCAACTTCGCACAAGATCAGCCAGCTCCGCCGTGGTTGCCAGTAGCTTTGTCTTCCGTTGCTCGACAATCTTGCGGGCGATGCGTCGGCTGTAGCGCTCCTCACCATATTCCCAGAAGACATCCGCAAGTGAGGCCTCACTAAGCCGATTTACCAAGTCAGCAGCGGTTTCGCCGCTGGTTGGATCGAGCCGCATATCGAGCGGCCCATCGTCCCGGAAGCTGAACCCTCGACTGGCCTGTTCCAGTTGATCCGAGCAAAACCCGAGGTCTGCCAGAACGCCATCGACAGCAATGATTCCGAGATTCGCCAGGACATCGGCCAACTGATCGAAATTCGCATGAATCAGGGCGATTGGAAGTCCGCTCACCCGCGATCGTGCGAGGTCGAGCATATTCGGATCCTGGTCGAGTCCGATCAGGCGACCCGTATTGCCCAGTTTTTCTCCAATGAGTCGGGTGTGCCCTCCTGCTCCGACCGTGCAATCGACCCAGGTTTCTCCGGGCATGGGATTGAGGAGTCGGAGAGTTTCCGCTGACAACACCGCAAGGTGTTTGGGCTCACGTTCGGGGGACATACGGTATTCCGGGAAGCGGGTCAAGGCGAAGGAATCACTCGGTTTCGAGGAGCATGTGTCCAAACGGTGCCTCAGGTGAATGATGGCCGGTGAACGTCACACGAAACAGATCGAAGAAGTTGTTCAGGCCGAACAACAGGGGAGTTCTTGTGGGCATGGATTCCGAGAAAACGCAATAGAGCCGGAATATCCGATTGGGTAATTGTGGGAGCATCACGCGAAGTTCGCCATCGTGAACCAGAGTCGGAGTTGTACTGGATGCTGTTGCGACCGATAACCGTGAGGTTTGCGGAGGGAATTCGATACCAACAGTGCGCGCCAGCGTTGCGCTCATCGTGGTGTAGCTCGCTCCGCTGTCCACAATGCAATTGTTGAATTCGACGAAGTGTCCTGACTGCGTCAGCACCAGTGGAGTGATTGCCGCGCGGAGGATAAGCCGAATTGGTCCGGTCGGGTCCGGGTCAGAGAGCTTTGGTCTGAACGGAACACGGAATCCAGGCACAGGCGTACTCACCGGCATCATCCCAGGGGAACGGGGCATCAACTGTGATCGTGCGAGATATCCGACCGAGGAAAGTATCCAGGATGCTCCGCATCTGTTCCAGCCCCACAGCCAGCACGATTATTCCGCGATCGTCAGTGATGTAAGCGATGTTCTGCCCGCCGTGGTGGAACGAAAGCAACTCCTGCCGAAGTTGCTGCGGTTCCACCTCCGGAGCCAGCGGTTGTCCGTTAACACGAGCATTGGCGTATTGCAGACATAACGCCACCCGTCTTTGAACTTCTGGTGTAACGGTGAGATAATCCTCGGGTCGGATGTCGTCAGCCAAGATTCGTCGAGCACGCGCGAGGAACGCAGGCTCGCTTTCGGACGGCGTCGATGGGTTTGTTCCTGGAGTGGCTGTTTCCGACGACAGGGTGTTCGCATCGTCCATTGTGATTTTCTCCCCATTGGTGCGTCACCATAATTCAGTATACCGCCTTCGCCTTACCATCCCCCTTCCAGAATTGAGGGGTTGCAGCCGATCTTGTTCCGCTTGAGCAATGCGTCGGAGGCTGCGAGTTTGTACAAGTCGCCCAGCGTGGGATAGTTGAAACAAGTGTCCATGAACAAGTCAGCACCCCCACCGACCATGAGCGCCATCAGGCCAATGTGGACGATCTCCGTTGCCAGTTCTCCAATGACGTGGACCCCCAGTAATTTCATGTCATCGAGCTTGAAAATCAGCTTCAAGAACCCACCCTTGTCTCCGATGATCTGTCCCCGTGGGTTGTGAGAGTAATCGCCGCGACCGATCACCACTTCGATTCCCTTCTCTCGGGCCTGTTGCTCGGTGAGGCCAGCCGTACTCACCTCGGGAATGGTGTAGATTCCCGTCGGGAGAATGGGCGAAATCTTTTTCTTGAGATCGGACCCGACGGCATGACACGCCGCGACACGTCCTTGCTCGGCACTCGTGGATGCCAGGGCGGGGAATCCGATCACGTCTCCGACTGCATAGATATGGGGTGTGGTTGTGCGGAAATGTTCATCCACGGGAACGAGTCCGCGGCTCGTGAGCCCGATTCCCGCTGCCGCCGGGTTCAGTTCGGCGGTGGGGCTGGTTCGCCCCGCGCAGACCAGCAGGTGATCGACCGCAAGTACATTGCCGGAAGTGAGGGTTAATTCAATTTCCCCGACCTTCGGTGCCGTACACTTCACGACATTCTCTTTCCAGTGGAAGACAACTCCTTGCTTTTCCATTGCCGCGTTCAAAGCTTTTGAGAGGTCCAAATCGAGAAAGGACAGGAGGGTATCCCGGCCATCGATCAAATGGACTCGCGTGCCGAGCGCTGCGAACATACACGCATATTCGCTCCCAATGACTCCAGCGCCAATCACGGCCAGCGACCGCGGCATTGCCGTGATGAACAACAGTTCGTCGGAATCGTGGATTCGGTTGTGTTCAAACGGGAACTGGCACGGTCGGCTTGGGGCTGAGCCGATTGCGATCATGATCTTGTCGGCCGACAGGAGGGAGCAACCGCCGGGCGGCGTGGGATGGATCACTTTGATCGTATGCGCATCCACGAAACTGCCGGTTCCCTGGATCACGGTCACTCCAAAACGATCGAGCAACCGCCGTGACTGAGCGGCCTCGACCGTTCGTACCTGGCGCTCGTGCTTGAGAAAATCATCGACGGTTGCTTCCCGCCGAAGCGAGAGATCGACTCCATACAAGGCCCGGGCTTTGATCCCGGAGAGAGCCAGTGCCGTTTCTCGAAGCGTCTTACTGGGAATGGTCCCGGTGTTGATCGCGGCACCACCCACGGCTGGGTTTTTCTCGATCGCTGCAACTTTCTTCCCGAGCAGGGCCGCGGTATTGGCCGCAGCGCAGCCGGCTGGTCCAGCGCCGATCACGACGAGATCAAATTTCTGTGCATCGGCCATTGCCGGACTCCGAGTGTGTGGAGGGGATGGTAACACCATCCGCAGTTCGGTCACTGGCGTCAAGATGTCGGCGAATCCGGGGTGCGAAGTGTTATTGTTACCGAGCCGTAGGCAGAGATTGCAGTTGGGTTGCCGTTAAACTCGATTGTGAGGTCGGAAATGACTCCAGCGAGACCGAGTAACAGAGGCGTTGTTTCTGGCCAGTTGGGGTAGAAGACAATGGGCGGCGATTTATTCCCAAAGATGAGAGCAATCCTCGATCATTACGGCTGGATACTCAGTCCTTGTCAAAGCTTGCTTGTCGGGAGGAAGGCTTTCCAGGACGCGATCGATCTCATCTGCACCGAGCGCCAACACGATCACCCCCTCGGACGTGTGGCGACTCAAGACAATGTTGCCCGCATGACGTGCCTGAAGTGCAAGGTCCGAGATCATCCTCTGGCGATACTCGGGGAGCATCGTGACACCGCCCCGAGCTTCCCCATCGGCTACGAATGTGATGATGTCATTGGAGACGGGAAGGTAGTCTTCCTTGCGGATGTCGCCCGAAAGGATACGGACGGCGCGCTGGACTGGCGTTTCGGTTTCGGGCTGCTTCGCGAGTTGCTCGCCAATCGGATGACCGTTCGATGCTGGCTCGGTTACCGTTGGCAGGGTTGATTCGTTCGCCATTGTTCCACCTCTCTTATCGTTATTTTACTCCATTGCCGTTGCGGTTTCCCTTCGTTTCTCGCCCACCCGTGCGTATGATAACTGTGAAGAATTTGTGTGTTTGTGGGTTGGCCCTCCGCCACGGTAAAAACAAGGAGCCGCATCATGCCGGCCATTCTCGACGACATCTCTACCGAAATCCTCGATCTCAAGAAGCGAATCGGGGCCACCATTCTGGCCCACTACTACCAGGAAGGCGAGATTCAGGCTCTTGCCGATATCACGGGCGACAGCCTGAAACTGGCTCGGGAAGCAACCAAGGTCGATTCCCCCGTCATCGTCTTTTGCGGCGTTCTTTTCATGGCCGAAACGGCCAAGATGCTCAACCCCGCCAAGAAAGTGTTGCTTCCCGATTTGCAGGCGGGCTGTAGCCTTGTGGATGCGTGCCCGGCCGACAAGCTTGCCCGCTATCAGGAGAAAATGCGGCTGAACGGGCATAAGTTTCAGACGGTATGCTACATCAACAGTTCGGCCAGGGTGAAGGCTCTATCAGACTGGGTGGTCACGTCCGGAAACGCGGTCGAAGTGGTGCGGGATCGCGTGCCACCGGGATACGAAATTCTCTTTGTGCCCGACAAGCATCTCGGCAGGTATTTACAGGAGGTGACCGGCCGGGAAATGATCCTGTGGGATGGGGCGTGCATGGTCCACGAAATTTTCAGCATCCAGGATCTCCTCAAGATGAAGAAGCAACACCCCAAAGCCAGGACAATTGCTCACCCGGAATGCCCGGCCAACATCCTCGAACATGCGGATTTCGTGGGCGGTACCGAGGCGATGATTAAACACGTTGCGAACTACAAGGAGCCAACCGAGTTCCTGGTGGCAACTGAAGCCAACATGATGTGGGAGTTACAGCGGCGGTATCCACAACATACGTACCTGGGCGTACCTGGGGTTACTTGCTCGTGCAACAAGTGTCCGCACATGGCTCGAAACACGCTGGAGAAGGTACGCGACTGCATGAAGAGCGGCGATCCGGAGATTACCTGGCAGCCGGAGTTCGATAGGGCGAAGGAGGTTCTCACGCGAAGCCTCCTGAACCCGCCAGCGACGGCCACTGTCCAGCCACATGGGGACTGAAATGACAACCAAGACACGTAAGCCTCGGCCTTCCAAGAAGGCTGAATCAAATGGTAAGCCGCCCGTATCAGGAGGTGAAATCCTGACTCTGGCAGAGGCTGCGGTATTTCTGCGAGTTTCGGAGGATGGGCTCAAGGCGGATGCAGTGGGCGGCAAGGTGCCAGGCCGTGTCGTTGCCGGGGAATGGCGATTTTCTCGGGTGGCGTTGCTGGTTTGGTTAGGTCACTTCGAGATAAAACAGCTTCCAATCGAATTCGCCGGGAAGGGTCTTGTTGAACACATCCGCAAGACGGGGGTTCCATGGAACGCCGCATCGGAACGCGAAGCTGAAACCTTCATCGCGGCGACAAAAGTAACTGCTCGGGGTGATTGAGGGAAAAGATGTTCCTCCTCGACACAGATATAGCGACCCTGGCTTACCACAACCATCCAACTATCCTTGAGCGGATTCAAAATGCTGATCGCCCGGTGTGTTTGCCGATTGTGACACGACTCGAACTCATGCGAGGCCGGATCGATGCAGTTATCAAGGCCGCTAATGTCCAGGAATTGCTTCGAGCTGAAGATGCACTGGCAAGAACCGAGGCGTTCTGTTCTGGGTTTGCGATTGTTGCAATTGGAACCACCGCGGCTGAACTTTTCGTCCGACTTCGGGATAACAAGCGGGCGAAGAAGATGGGACGAGGTGACTTGCTAAACGCTTGTATCAGCTTGGCGAATGATGCCACGTTGGTTACCCGAAACCTCAAGGATTATGCAAATGTGCCCGGTTTACGCGTTGAGAACTGGGCCGGTTGAACCTCGAAGTTACCTGGGGTGAAACCGAGGCGAAATCGTGGTCGTGTGTTCATGTCGGAGCTATGGTAATCTTGCCAGCCTTTCACGGAAGGACCCCCATGCCGCCACTCGTACCCAACCGCTTCCTCATTCGCGTTGCACACCCCTGCCCTTACGTCAAGGATGCTCCGCGCGATGTCGATGATGCCGATCATCTGATCGATCTCCCCGAGTCCGCTCGTCTCCAGAACTTTGCGGACCTCGATGAACTGAAGAACTTTGCCGATGTCCGGCTCGGGTGGAACGATTTCGGACTTACCGTTCAGGTGGAAGTGAAAGGCAAGGAGCAACTCCCAGCGGGAGATTCCGACAAGCCAAAGTCTTCCGATGGATTGTCGCTCTGGATCGATACGCGCGATGCCCGCGCGAGCCACAGGGCCAGTCGATTCTGTCACCACTTCCTGTTTTTGGCCGCTGGCGGTGGGGCGGATAAGGATGAACCGTTCGTTGCCCAGGTGAAGATCAACCGGGCGCAGCAGGATGCTCCCCTCGCCAATCTCGCGGATGTGCCGTTTCGCGCTCATCGCACGAAAAGTGGCTATCGGCTTGAAGCGTTTCTCACTGCCGCGGTCCTGTCGGGATTTGATCCCGAACAGCATCCACGCCTTGGAGTGTATTACGCAGTTCGGGATCAGGAACTTGGCGATCAGTTCCTGAGCGTGAACTGGGAATTCCCGTTTGCCGATGACCCATCCCTCTGGGCAGTATTGGAACTGGTGAAGCCTTGATTGAGGGGCAAGGGGCAAGGGGCAAGAACGAGCCGGAAGCGTGAGCGACAGGTTCTAAGAACGAGCCGGAAGCGTGAGCGACGGACAAGTCACCAACCACCGCCAATGTTTGAAATCACCCGGAATCTTCGACGCGCCAGCCGGCGGTCGTGGATATACCGGGTGAGATGCGTTCTTTTCTCCAACTGCCGGGGCTCCTGGCATGTCGACCGCGAAGCTCTCGGGCCTGATGGGTCACCTTGGCCACGGTGACACAAATGGCTTGAAATCAGCTGCTGATGGCGAGTTGCTCACTCTCTTTGCCGCCACCCGCGACGAAGAAGCGTTCACCGAGCTGGTCCGCCGACACAGCGGATTGGTATTCGGCGTCTGCCGAAGGGTGACGGGCAACCACCATCTCGCGGAAGATGCGTTCCAGGCGGTCTTTGTGGTTCTCGCCACGAAAGCCGGAGCAGTGCGTCCACAATCCGCCGTTGCCGCATGGCTTCATGGGGTTGCCTGGCGAACTGCAATGAGGGCTCGCACCATGGCCAACCGACGTCAACGCCGGGAGGCCCTTGTGGTAGCCCATCCCGAACCGGCTTTGTCCTCACCCGACGAAGTGCCCGATGCCGTGGCGATTCTCGATGAGGAAATTGCCCACTTGCCCGAACACTACCGCTTGCCGTTGGTGTTGTGCGAACTGGAAGGGCAAAACCGCAAGGAAGTGGCTGGGAAATTGAGGATACCGGAAGGAACACTCTCCAGCCGTTTGGCTGCTGCCCGCAAGCGGCTTGCCGATCGGTTGCGTCAACGCGGGATCGCGCTTTCAACTGCCGCTGTGACCGCAGCGATTGCTCAAGCCGCATCCGCCCGCTCACCGGCTGCTCTGGCAGCAAAGGCAGCACTGGCCGCAACCCGCGAAACCATCCCGGCCCCCGTGGCCGCGCTTTCATACGGAGTGTTGCGAATCATGTTCCTCGACAAGCTCAAAATCACGATCCCACTTGCGATGATGGCTGGCGGGCTCCTCGCCTGTGCAGCTCTGGCAGCCGTCCCACCGACGGGCCAACCCATCAACCCCCAAAGTCTCACGACCCCGGCCGTCCTTATCGCGGCGAAGCCTCTCGACCCCGTCCCGGCGAAGGTCGAACCGAAGCCTCTTCCGAAGGGGCCGAACAAACTGCTGATCTACCGGGCCGGGCACCTGGCGATGATCGATCCGGATGGAAAGAACGAGATAAAGGTGAGTGAAGGTGGGGAAAAGTTCCACAATGGACCTGGTCCCCGCTTGTCCCCCGATGGCAAGAACCTGGCGGTCTTGATTCAAACGGAATTATCTTCGCCTGAGAACCGCGCCCCACAACGCAAACTCTATGTCCGGGAATTGGCCGAGAAAGAACCAGGCACGGATCTGGAGAGCTCATGTCAGTTATTCGCCTGGTCGCCGGACGGTACCAAAATCGTCGCAACAGATTTTGTCGATGGTCCTCTGGAAAAGAAGCCTGTCGTGCAACATTATCTGGTGGATGTGAAGACGAAAGAAAAGAAAACGCTGAAGCTGCCAGACGACCACATCGTCACGGACTGGACCCGAGATGGGAAATACTTCCTGACGAGTTCGATTGCTCTGAAGGATGGCGAACCCAGAGCTAGCATTCACCTGATGAACATGGATGGGACCGAACACAAGGTTCTGACCGATAAGAAGGAGAGCGCACGGTTCGGGCGGATATCGCCGGACGGAACGCGGGTGCTCTATTATGCTCATTTCCAGAAGGAGACCCCCCAAGAACCCGTTCAACCCGAATTGCATGTTCTGGACATTGCCACGGGGAAAATAATCGTCGTGGGCGATGTGCCGCTGAACGGCGATCTCCAGGGATATTGCTGGTCGCCAGATGGGAAGCAAATTGCGTACACATGGCGGGAAAAGCACGAGGGGAAACCAGAGGACTTGATTAACAAAGAGACCGAGTCCCACCTTGTGGTCTGTGACCCGGATGGCAAAAACCAGAAGACGATTGCATCCGAAAAGGGGCAGGGTCAATGGATCGTTACCATCGGACAGGTCGATTGGCGGTAACGCATTTCCAACCCCTTCAAACTCGCCAGCCGGATTTTTTCCGGCTGGCTTCTTTTTTTCCGCGACGCGCGAGGGGGGTTCGCCGCAAGATGAGCAGCGAACCACGGTGGTTCGCACGCGGAGGTTCCGATGTCCCACCCGGTCTTGTCATCTGTCCTGGCCCGTGCCTCACGGTCCATCGACTTGTCTTCCCAGTCCGAAGCTACCGATGGCGGCTTACTCACTCAGTTCATCCAGACCAAGGATGAAGCGGCTTTCGCGGAACTCGTTCGTCGGCTCGGTCCGATGGTTCTCGGAGTCTGTCGGCGAATCACGGGCGATAGTCACCTGGCCGAGGATGCCTTTCAGGCAGCGTTTCTCGTCCTCGCCCGGCGAGCCAACGATGTCCGCCTGCGGGAAGGTGTGAGAGGATGGCTGTATGGTGTTGCCGTTCGCACGGCCAAGGGGGCTCGCGCTGTGTCTGCCCATCGTCGCGCTCGCGAAGTCACAATTTCTTCTCTCCCCGATCGCTCGGCTGAACTCAAGGAACCAACCGACAACGAAGCGATTCGGTTGCTCGATGAGGAGGTGGGTACACTCCCAGACCATTTGCGGGTCGTGGTTGTGTTGTGCGAACTCGAAGGATTGAGCCGCAAGGTCGTGGCCGAACGACTCAAGATTCCGGAAGGCACATTGTCCAGCCGTCTGGCAAAAGCCAGGAAAGTGCTGGCCGAGCGGCTTCTCAGACGAGGTGTTGTTCTTCCTGTTGCGGTATTGGGAAGCCTGGGACTCACAGCCACAGCCGTTCCGGCCCGTTTGATAACGCAAACCTCCGCGCTTGCTTCAACCACTGCGCTTCCACCATTGGTGGCAAGCCTCGCGAATGGAGTGATACGAATCATGTTCCTCGATAAACTCAAAATCACGATTCCTCTTGCTGCAATTGCTGTCGGACTCCTCGCCTGTACAACCCTGGTGGCTATCCCGCCAACAAGCCAACCCGTCAAACCTCAAAGCTTTACCACGCCTGTCGTCCTCTTCGCTGCGAAGCACCTCGACCCCGTCCCGGCGAAGGTCGAACCGAAGCCTCTTCCGAAGGGGCCGAACAAGCTACTCTTCTGGCGGGCCGGATGCCTTACCATGATTGACCCGGATGGACAAAACGAGAAGAAGGTGTCCGAGGATCGAGGCAAATTTCATCCCGGCAATTCCAAACTTTCGCCCGATGGAAAGAAGCTGGCGGTGTTGATCCCGAACGATGTCGAGAATCTTAACCTGCCACGGAATCTGTACGTGCGGGAATTGACTGAGAAGGAACCGGGCACGGATCTGGGGTTCACCTGCCAGATGTTTGCCTGGTCGCCGGATGGCACGAAAATCGCCACAAGCGACTTTGTGGATGGTCCAGGCAAGCAGCTTGCTGCGACGCATTACCTCGTCGATGTGAAAACCAAGGAGAAGACTTCGATCAAGCTTCCAGATAACCACATCATCACCGACTGGAGCGGGGATGGGAAATACTTCCTCACAACCTCAACGGGTCTGAACGATGACAAGCCTTCTCTCCGCATTCACCTGATGAACCTGGATGGAACCGAACACAAGGTTCTCACCGACGCCAAGGAACTCGCAGGGAACGGGCAATTGTCGCCCGAAGGAACACGAGTCCTGTACTTCATTGTTCAGCCCCCGAAGGAGAAACAGGTCCAAGCCCGTCATGAACTGAACGTGCTGGAAATTGCCACCGGGAAGAAGACGGTGGTAGCCGACCAGCCTCTGAACGGCGACATTCAGGGTTACTGCTGGTCGCCGGACGGGAAGCAAATTGCGTACACATGGCGGGAGATCCACGAAGGAAAACCAGAGGATTTGGCTGGCAAAGAGACGGAATCCCACCTCGTGGTTTGCAATCCGGATGGCAAAAACCAAAAGACCATCGCATCAGAAAAAGGCCAAGGTCCGTGGATCATTACCATAGGTGCGGTGGATTGGCGATAACGACATTCGCCACGACCCGAATTCACGCCAGCCGGAATATTTCCGGCTGGCTTCATTTTTTACCCGACGCGCGCGAGTGCTTCTCGACAAGATAGAGAGCGAACCACGATGGTTCGCTCGCGGAGGTCCAAATGCCCTATCCTGCCTTATCTGCTGCCCTGGCCCGTGCCTCACAGTCGGTCCACCCATCTCCTGAATCCGAAGCAACCGATGGCGGATTGCTCACGCGCTTCATCCAGACCAAGGATGAAACGGCTTTCACGGAACTGGTCCGGCGGCTTGGTCCGATGGTTCTCGGAGTCTGTCGCCGGATCACAGGCGATGGCCATTTGGCCGAGGATGCCTTTCAAGCAGCGTTCATCGTCCTTGCCCAGCGCGCAAACGATGTCCGCCCACGAGAAGGATTGCGGGGGTGGCTCTATGGCGTCGCTGTTCGCACGGCCAAGAGGGCTCGCGCTGTGTCAATCCATCATCGTGCCCACGAAATCGCTGTCCCATCTCTCCCGGATCGCCCGGCCGAGCTGGCAGAATCGCCGGACACCGATGCCATTCGGGTTCTCGATGAAGAGGTTGGCGCACTTCCAGACCTCTTACGGATTGCAGTTGTGCTGTGCGAGCTGGAAGGGCAAAGCCGCAAGGAAGTGGCAGAGAAATTGAGGATACCGGAGGGAACACTCTCCAGTCGTTTGGCGGCAGCCCGCAAGCGGCTTGCCGAACGACTGCATCAACGCGGGATCATTCTCTCCGCTGCTGGTTTGAGCGCAGCTCTCGCTCGACTTGCATCGGCTCAGCCATCAGGTGCTCTGGTTGCCAGGGCAGCAATTGCCGCAACCCGCGAAACCATCCCGGCCCATGTGGCCGCGCTTTCACAGGGAGTGTTGCGAATCATGTTCCTCGATAAACTCAAGAGGTCGATCCCAGTTGCTCTCGTTGTTGCCGGGCTCCTGACATGCGGTGCGGTAGCGGTTGCGCTGTCGCAACCCCCGGCAATTCCGCCTCACAGTCAAACATCCAAACCCCTCCTCTTCATCGCAACGCCCACCGACCAGCCTCCGGCCAAGGTTGAACCGAAGCCTCTTCCCAAGGGACCGAACAAGCTGTTGCTCTACCGGACTGGCTACCTCACCATGATGGACCCGGACGGCAAGAACGAGAAAAAGATATCCGAGGATCGGGGCAAATTTCACTTCGGATATGGCCAATTGTCGCCCGATGGGAAGATGTTGGCGGCCCTGACCCAAGCCGAAAACCGCGACCCTAAACTCACACTCCACGTTCGCGAATTGGAGGACAAGGACCCGGGTACGGATCTGGGAATCACCTGCCATTATTTCACCTGGTCTCCGGACGGCACCCAAATCGCTGCAACAGATATTGTCGTTGACCCAAACCAGAAATTCGTCATCAGTCATCACCTGGTGGATGTGAAAACACAAGAAAAGAAAACGCTGAAGCTGCCGCGCAACCACCTCATCACGGACTGGACACGAGATGGGAAATACTTCCTGACAACAGCGGTAACTGAGAAAGATGGCAAACGTAGCACGCGCATTCACCTGATGAACATGGATGGGACCGAACACAAGGTTCTGACCAATGATAAGGAGGGCTTTGCAGGAGGACGGATATCGCCGGACGGAACACGGGTACTTTGCGCTTACCAGCCGACTCCACCACCCAGTTCAATGGAACTCTGTGTTCTTGTCATTGATACCGGGAAAACAATTTCTGTGAGAGATTTTCCACCCATTGAAAACGGCGCTCTCATGGGGTTTTGCTGGTCACCCGATGGGAAACGAATTGCCTATACCTGGCGAGAAAAGCAAGATGGCAAACCGGCTGATTTGACCAACAAAGAGACAGAATCCCACCTTACGATCTGTGACCCCGATGGTAAAAACCAGAAGATCATTGCCTCGGAAAAGGCTGAGAGTCCGTGGATCATTTCCATCGGACAAGTCGATTGGCGATAACGACGTTCGGCACGACTCGAATCCACGCCAGCCGGGTTTATCCCGGCTGATGTTATTTTTTTCGCGACGCGCGGGGGTGGTTGATCCCAAGATGGATAGCGAGCCACGGTGGTTCGCCTGCGGAGGTCACGATGCCCCACCCGGTCTTGTCCGCTGCCGTTGCCCGCGCCTCACGAGCCATCGCTCAGCCTTCCGAGTCGGAAACGACTGATGGTCGATTGCTCGAACAGTTCATCCAGACCAAGGACGAACTCGCGTTCGCGGAACTGGTTCGTCGGCTCGGTCCGATGGTTCTCGGTGTCTGTCGTCGAATCATCGGCAACATCCACCTGGCCGAGGACGCATTCCAGGCCACGTTTATCGTCCTTGCCCGACGAGCCAACGACGTTCGCCCCCGCGAAGGGGTGCGGGGCTGGCTCTATGGAGTCGCTGTTCGCACTGCCCGGGAGGCTCGTGCCGTGTCTGCCCGTCGCCGCACCCGTGAGGTTACAGTCCCAGCCGTGCCCGATCGCCCAGGCGAACCTGAAGAACTGCCGGACGATGATGTCGTCCGGATTCTCGATGAGGAGGTCGGCGCATTACCCGACCACCTGCGGGTTACGGTCGTCCTGTGCGAACTCGAAGGATTGAGCCGTAAGGTCGTGGCCGAGCGACTCAAGATTCCGGAAGGGACGCTGTCCAGCCGTCTGGCGAAAGCCAGGAAACTGCTGGCCGAGAGGCTTCTTGGACGAGGTGTTGTCCTGCCGACAGCGGGACTGGCAACTCTCGGGTTGGCATCGGCAGCTGTTTCGGCACGACTCACGGCACAAACCTCCGCGCTCGCTTTCACCACTGGGCCGCTTCCACCGTTGGTCGCTGCCCTCTCGAATGGAGTGATCCGAACCGTGTTCCTTCACAAATTGAAAGCAACCGTCGCAGGTGTGATCTTGCTTGTCGCGGCGTTGGCCGCAACGAGGAGCATCCTTCCCGAAGTATCCGCGGAGGAACCCCGGAAGACTCCACCCGCGTTGATCCGGATCGAAGAGAAACCCCAGAACGAGAAGAAAACTCAACCGCCCGCAAAACCAGCTGGTGCTGGCACCCTAATCCTTGCACGCAGAGGTGGCGATTACTGGGTTCTCACACCTGATGGGAAAAGACTCCCCGACATCCCTCTTCCCGACGGGACGAAGACAGGAGCCCGAGCTTCCCTCTCACCCGATGGAACCCGGGCCGCGGTGATTGTGTTGGATAAACATGAACTGAGGCCACCTACAGCAGAGAACATCGAGAAACCTTGGCCGTTCAAGGTGATAATCCAAAATTTGGATAAACCCACCAATGGAAAAGAATGGGAAATGCCTTCGCTCGAACTGAACCTGTGTTGGATGGCGGATGGGAAGCGGTTGGTCGTGGCCAAGGTCATCAGTCACTCCCCTCGAACATTCGAGAGCGTCCTACTGGACCCCGCCACGGGCAAGACAGAAAAACTCGACCTGCCGCCGGACATACGAGTTCTCGACTGCGGACGGGATGGAAAGACGTTCCTGGTCGAAACATTTGAACCGAAAACCAAGACCAACTCGCTCGGCCTGGCCGTGAAGGGTGAAGAGAAAATCCGCGAACTCGTCAAAATAAAAGGACAGCCGATGCTCAATGCCAGGCTTTCCCCGGACGGAAAGAAAGTTCTGTACACAGATCTCGACCCTGAGCGAAAGGACTTCCACAAGTGGGGAATCAGTGAACGTCCCTATCTCCTGGATGTGGCGACGAAGAAACGAGAACCCCTCGCGGATTTCCCCGATAATGGCCAGGCGTGCGGCGTTGCCTGGTCGCCGGATGGCAAGCGAATTGCCTATACCTGGAAACAATTGCACGAGGACGTATTCAAGAAAGACACAATTGACATAAACGATGCCCAACTGGAGACGGAGGCGTTCTTGATGGTCGCGGATGCCGATGGGAAGAACGCAAAGACAATCGCCACGGACAAAACATCAAACGCAATCAACATGATCCTCGGATCGATCGACTGGCGGTAACTTCACTTCCAGGGGTTTCGCTGTCGCTTCACCCCTGGCTACCATAGGTCGCCCTTCCAGGGCTTGATACCGGTCGCGTTGCGACCGTGACCAGCCGCGGAGCGGCGTTTCATGGTAGCCAGGGGTGGAGCGAGCCGAAGGCGAGCGAAACCCCTGGGAGTCGTCTCCTGACAACCGACCCGCCAGTCGTTAGCATAATCTCAGGCGTTGTCGGTCCACGCTTCCAATCGCGAAGCCCGGGAAACTCTTCACCAACCCCACATCCTTCATGCGACGACTCATCGTTTCGGGATCATTTCTCGTTCTCGCAATCGGATGTGGGACGAAGCAACCTCCTCCTCCACCGCCAGCCGAAGTGGAAACCAAAGTCGAGGCACCACCCTCGGACACAGCCGCTACCGCCAGAACCAAACTCGTCAATAATCTGAAAAGCTCGAACCAGAAAACCAGGCGTGAGGCTGCTGAAGAACTCTCCGGCTCGGTCGATACCGATCCCGAAACGGTTGCAACGCTCCTCGAATTACTCAAGGACAAGACAACAACCGGCCTGGGCAAGATACTCCCCACCCAGATCAACAGCACGCGCGAGGCCGCGGCGAGGGCTCTCCTGGCAGGCGGTCCGAAAGGCGAAGCCGCTCTCAAGGATAAGGGGTTTGCCATACTCCGCGATGGTTTGAACGATCCACAACCGGCAATCCGCGAACACACTGCTTACACCATTGGACGACTCGGTCCTCTCGCCCGGCCACTGTCTCCCGACGTGATGAAGCTCTGCGTCAACTCCGATGAGAACATTCGTGGAAGGGCGTTCGATGCCCTGGGTTCGATTGGCGTTACCGATGTTCCTGGGTTTGCTGAGTTACTCAACCACGAGAATCGGGAGATCGGCAAACTGGCGGCGGAACTGATTCCCACATTCATGGACATCCCCAGCGCAGCAATTCCCCCGCTCACAGTCGCACTCGGTAGCGAAGAGGCATCGATCCGCACTGGTGCGGCCGCGGGACTTGTCATCGCT
>Ga0206850_10165_pt2 | contig 19598 bp, 19 predicted proteins | sample Alteio_BWOrgCont_16_FD_152885 | JGI IMG/M metagenome (GOLD analysis project Ga0206850, IMG submission 152885) | Enriched cells from forest soil in Barre Woods Harvard Forest LTER site, Petersham, Massachusetts, United States -... | ecosystem: Environmental > Terrestrial > Soil > Temperate forest >...
CGGACCCTCTTTTTGAAACCGAAACCCTGCTGCAAAATATTTCTGGGTAACCCTATTAACGGCGAGAATTGTCCCTTTATCACCAATGGTGCCTAATTCCTGAGAATCGAGAAAACCTACAATGAGATGTCCAACAGCATTGTCTATACGCAGACATCTCGTATAATAATCGGGCGCGCCCGATTGAACTGGGGCCAGGGCTCCTGCGGGCGCTGCCATATTACAAATCCTTTGTTTTTTTGCGTTTTATTCAAGGCCTTTGGGTTCTAAAGAGAACGCGTCGCCAACGGGATGAACATATATCGATCGATTAGGGAGTGTTATGTTAACATAATTCACATATTCCACACTCTCTTCCTTCTGATCGTCATGCAATGTGCAATGCAAAACTTCTAATTTTTTTGCAGTGGTTAAAAGATAAACCAGATCGTCTTTACTAAGAGGGCAGGAAATAGCTAAAAATCTTAAATGTTCTTGATGTGCAAGTACGATCGCCCTGATGGTCTGAACTGCAACATTAGAATTTAATAAATTAAGCGATTCTAACTTTCTCATTCTTCGCAAATTGAGAAGTTCTTCATCAGAATTTTCGCACGCTTCCAAAGATAAAGATCTTATGCTTGGCGAATCTGCTAAAGGGGTAAAAGCTTCTTCATAAAGCTCTGTCTCAGGCGCGCTTAAATGAGTTAAAAGAGGAAAATCTTGCAATGCCATTAACATTTGAGAAGGTTGTTCAGTCCCAATCCTCTTGTTCAATCTAAGCGATTCTAATAGACTAGCTCCCCTAAGTGTTGCAAATGCCCCATCTGAACATTGATACCTAGCGGATGGAGGCATCGTAAAATGACGCAATTGGGTGAGATTTCTTCCAATAGAGAAAACGACATGATCATTAATAGGAGTATTTCTGCAGTCTAGATGAGTGATATTTCCATTAAACGAGAAAAATTCTGCTATTATATGATTGGGCATAGAAGTACCACTTGGAAGAACAAGTTTTACTAAAGATGGTAATTTTTTAAGCCAGCTATAATCAGCATAATCATGGAAACAACCAGAAAGATCTACCTCTGTTAAATTCACAGCTTTAGAGAAGTGCGGAAGCATCACAGAGGATATATCATCGATTACTTTAAGTGAAGTAAGGTTTGGTGATCTAGTGAGAAGGTTATCAAGATTATTACATGGTAAAATACCATATGAGGAACTAGGAACAAGATGGTCCGGCGTACGAATAGTCAACGCAACAAGTCTATTAATTAGATCAGCCGCAGATGGCTGAATAATGCAGAACTTTTGGCTTGCTTTGATGGTAAGGCTTCTTGCGTCAGGAAAACGACGCAGCACTATATCTACTTCCTGTGCCGTAACGACCGGACCCTCTTTTTGAAACCGAAACCCTGCTGCAAAATATTTCTGGGTAACCCTATTAACGGCGAGAATTGTCCCTTTATCACCAATGGTGCCTAATTCCTGAGAATCGAGAAAACCTACAATGAGATGTCCAACAGCATTGTCTATGCGCAGACATCTCGTATAATAATCGGGCGCGCCCGATTGAACTGGGGCCAGGGCTCCTGCAGGTGCTGCCATTTAATAAATCCTTTGTTGCATTATTTTTGTTTTATTGCTTAATTATAACAACATCAAACTTAAAATACAATTTAATTGCTAGTTAAAATTTTTTTTATATATTTTAATAGCAACGTACATAATATATTCAATACCAAAGAGATAGGCAGGATAAAGAAAGAAAGAGTTTTTTATTCAATGGCTACTGAGCTCTAGGGAGAACTGTTCGTAAGGATGAACATATATCCGGCGATTAAGAAGTGTTGTGTTCACATCATTCACATATTTTACAGTCTCTTCTCTATATTTTCTCTGTTCTTCCGTCTCTTCATCATCTTGCGAATAATATGTAAAATCTGTGAGGGTGCAATGCAAAGTGTTAAGTTTTTTTGCAGTATCTAAGAGATAAACCAAATCGTCTTTACCTACAGGAAAGGAAATAGCTAAAAAACTTAAATGTTCCCGATGCGCTAACACAATTGCCTTAATAGTTCGAAATCTTACCTTAGAATTTAATAAATTAAGAAATACTAGCTTCCCCATTCGCTGTAAATTAAGAAGTTCTTCATCAGTATTTTGGCACCGTTCCAAAGATAAAGATGTAATGGTAGGCGTTTCTGCTAAAGCGGTAAAAGCTTCTGCGTCAAGCTTTGCAACAGCTGCACTTAAATGGGTCAAATGTGAGAAGTCCCTGAGTGCCATTAACGTTTGAGCAGGAGCGCACTGCGCAGCAAATTCGGTCAATCTAAGCGATTCTAGAGGAACTCCTTTAAGTCTTGCAAATTCCTCATCTGTCCACATATAAGACCTATCTAAAGACATTTTAAGATGACGCAATTGTGGAAGATGTGTTGCAATAGTTCTGCTGACTGAATCTGAATCATAGGTATTCCCGAGATCTAAATCAGTTATCTCTCTATTGGATGAAAGAATGGCTGTTTTATCTATGCAAGGAGGAAAAGCAATTTTCCTCAGACTGTGCAGTTTTGCAAGCCAGCCATAATTACGAAACGCATCGCTCCAAAAACATCTAGAAAGATCTATCTCTGTCAAATTCCTGACTCTAGAAAACACTTGAAGCGCCTCACCTGACATTCTAACGCTTACTGTAACTGAAGCAAGTTCTGGTGACCTATCAAGGAGATTTCGAAGGCTTCTATATGGATAAATACCATGATCAGGGTCATATGACCGATCTAAGTGACAAATAGTCAATGAAACAATTTTATTAATCGGGCCAGAATCCCCGGGCAGTTCAATAGTACATGCTGTTAAGGTTGCTTTGATCGTAAGACTTCTCGCGTTAGGGAAACGCTTCAATGCTTTATCTACTTTCTGTGGTACAGCAGCTAGACCCACTTCATGGTGAAACCCTTCTGCAAAATAGTCGCGAGTTGTTCTATTCACGGCAAGAATTGTGCTTAATCCTTTAAAATCGAGAAAATCTGTAACGGAATGAAAAACATCATTGTTCCCAAGCAGGCATCTCGTATAAAGAGAAGGATCAGATACCGCACTCATCTTTTTTCCCCATATTCATAGTGGTGACTTTTACGAAAAGGCTTAGGCCTATCCGTTTTTTCGTAGGGGCGGCGGCGGGGGGCGTGCTGGCAGGCGGTGGAGCAGCAGCCTTGAAGCTTGTCTGCGCAGGTGGGGCAGCAGGTGAAGAGCTCGTTACAATCGACGTTTGCGCAATTATAGTAGACATCTGAGAGGGTTGGGCATTGATGACAGGTGCTGATTGTCTCGGCAGAGTCAGAAAGGGGGACGGCCATCCTGTCGTCAAATACAAAGAGCTTTCCTTTCCAATGTTTAGAACCCTCTTTGAGGCCGTACTTAATCACTCCCCCTTCGAGTTGAAAAACATTTTTAAAGCCGACTTTTTTTAGAAGGGCCGAGTAGAGCTCACACCGGATGCCTCCGGTGCAATACATCATCACTTTGGTTTTTTCTGGGTCTTTTTTATCTTTGAGATCTCTTGCATACTTGGGAAATTCCCGAAATTGTTCGAGGGTGGGAAGCTCCGCCCCTTCAAAATGGCCTACCTTCCATTCATAATCATTGCGTACGTCTATAAGAAGGGTATCCTCGTCCTTCTCTTCTAGCATCTGTTCCCATTGTTCAGGGGAGAGGTGGTCCCCGGTAAGGGATAGGTCGATAGGCTCGTCCATAGCTACAAGCTGCTCTCGAACTTTAACACACACCTTAGGAAAGACATTTTCATGGTAGGAGTGGATCTTGAACTCTACGTCTTTGAAGCGCTCATCACTCTTTAACCACTGCATGTAAGCCTCTGCATCAGCAATAGAGGCGCTAAGCTGCCCATTGATCCCCTCGTGGGAAATATAAATACGGCAGGTTAGGTCCCGTCCTTCAAAAAAAGAATGATGTGCCGTGACCTCAATTGCCGGATCGTTAATGGGAACAAAGTGGTAATAAGCCAGGACATAATAATTCATGCGCTAAATAGTAAAGGATCTCCCCTCTAATTTCAATTTTTAAAAAATAAACTATATATAGATTTTGGTAAGAGATTTTTTGTGTTGTCCGAAAATAAAAAGTGTATTAGCATTTGTAGCCATAAGCAATTTCTAAGGAGAAATATTGATGGCTCGCTATACAGGCCCAAAAAATCGGATCGCTCGCCGTTTTGGTGTTAACATCTTCGGACGCGCAAGAAACCCACTGCTGCATAAGCCAAGTCCCGCAGGGATGCACGGCGCAAAGAGAAAGAAAAAATCTGACTTCGGCGTCCAGCTAGAAGAACAGCAAAAACTTAAAGCTGCCTACGGAATGCTCAGTCAAAAGCAGCTCGTTCGCTATTACAAAGCAGCAGCACGTTCTAAAACCAATACGATACACATGTTTATACAAAGACTTGAATGTCGTTTGGATAACGTTGTTTACCGCCTCAAACTTGCACCTACTATTTTCGGTGCGCAACAACTCGTTGCACATGGACACATCCTTGTTAACGGGAAGAAAGTCGACCGGAGATCATTCCATGTTCTCCCAGGCATGACAGTCTCGGTAAAAACAAAATCGCAAGAAGTTCCTATTGTGAAGCAAGCAGTAGAAAATACGAACAAAGCTATCCCTGAGTATTTTTCCATTGATGAAGGAAAATTCTCTGGACAGCTCCTCGTGGCACCAGCTCTAGATCAGGTCCCCTTTCCCCTTCCTATCAACGTTCCTCTGATCTGCGAGTTCCTCGCCCACACAAATTAATTTTTAAAGATCTACGCCCGTACGGGCGTAGATTTTTAAAAAACGCAAATCGCAAAATGAAAGAAAGAGGGAAAAATCTCCGTCTTCTCTATATCGCTGCCGCGATAAAGAACAAACATCTCTTTCTTTAATTTTGCGTTTTTTGTTTTGCGTTTTGCGTTTCTTTAAGTCCTACTAGATTGAGAACATCATCAAGGTTAAGGAGCCAGGCGTAGGAGAGGAAGAAGATGGTAAAGGCGCCGGCTAAGACGAAGAAATGGAGGGATTGCATGAAGAGGGTTGAAGGGTAGGAAGCCACTTTTCCTAAAAATAGGGAAAGGGAAGCGTCTTGAATCAGATAATGTCCTAAGAAAAGTGTGGCTCCGCCAGAGACGAGGGCACAAATGACGGTTTTTGCAAAAGAGATCAGGACTTCTCTTGGAAAAAGGGCTCCCACTTTTTTAGAAAGAAAATGAGCTAAAAAGAGGCAATTGACAACAGCTGCAATACTCGTTGCGATAGCAATGCTAAAGGCCCCCCAATGAAATGCGAAGACAAAGATGGCGTTCAGGGCTGTGTTGCATACAACGGAGATGACAGAGGCAACCGTGGGCAAGAAGTACTCCTTTCTAGCGTAAAATGCCGGGGCAAATAGGAAAACAAAACAAGTGGGAACAAGGGAAAAAACATATCCCCAAAGACAGAGAACGGTGTTTGAGATAGCATTCGGGGTAAAATCCCCTCTTCCGTAAAGAAGATTCACGGAGGAGACTCCGACAACCAAAACGGCAATCGTGCAGGGAAACATCAATGCAAACCCTTTTCTCATTGCAAAACTTAAAAGCTCTTTATATTTTATCGTATCATTTGCCTGTATAGCGCGAGAAAGGGGAGGAAGAAGGGCTGCCGAAAGAGCTAAGGCAAAGAGGGCTAGGGGAAGCTGATCTATCCGGATCGCATACCAAAGATAGGCAGGGCCCTCTAGTGAGGCTGCCCTTGCAAAGACACTATCTAAAGCGCTATTGATCTGCACAGCGCCAATGCCGACGATGGTGAGCAAAAAAGAGCGAATAATTAATTTTATTTCTGGGGAAAACTCGGGACGGCCGCTCGTTTTTAAAAATGCGATCGTACCAGGAACTGAAATGAGCCACTGAATAAAAAAAGCCCCCGTCACCACAATCGAAAGCCAGATCATGGCATCCTTAGGACCTGCTCTGTGTAAAAAGAGGATTGCTCCAATCCACACCACATTGAATACTGCAGGGGCCGCAGAGGACAAAAAGTATTTCTTATTACACTGAAAAATAGAAGCATTAAGGGCAAAAAGACAAATAAATAAGACACCAGGAAGCATATACATAGAAAGTTTAAGAATCTCTTGCGTCTCCACGCTAACTCCACCCCATTTCATTAGGCAAAAAAGGCCCACTTCAGAAATGAGGACGATCCCAGAAAGAAACACTAACAATAACACCGATAAATCGCGGAAAAGTTTATTTCCCTTTTCCTCTCCGGCGGCTCTTGCCGTTTCAAAATGGGGGACAAAGCTCGACGCTAGCGCCGTCTCTCCAAACAACCGTCTGAAAAGGTGGGAAAACCTAAACGCCACCATAAAAGCGGCTATTGTCGGATGAGCTCCAAAACTAAATGCCATCGACATATCTCTGAGCATACCCGTAAATCTACTCAAAAAAGTCCCCGATAAAAAAATTTTCGCCGATCTTGCCATCGTCGATGTTGTGTCTGTCATAAAATCACCTCTTTCACTATACTATATAAGTTATGACAAAAACACCAGCAAGTGAACTTTTAATTGGAGCCCACACCTCAGCTGCAGGGGGAGCCCATAACGCCCTTTTGCACGGAGAGGAGATAGGTGCAACCACCATCCAGTTTTTTACAAGCAATCAAAAAAGATGGGAAGGAAAACCGATCGGTCCAGAGGAAATTGCCCTTTGGAATGAAGCTGCAGCTAAAACCGGTATTAAAACAGTCATGAGCCATGACAGCTACTTGATCAACCTAGGCTCTCCCAATGAAGAGGGGCTATGCAAAAGTCGAAAAGCCTTCAAAGAAGAGATTAAAAGGTGCCACGCTTTACATGTTACCTATTTAAATTTTCATCCCGGCGCAGCTTTAGATGGCACCGTAGAACACTGCCTTGACACCATTGTAAAAAGTTTAGAAAGTCTTGAGTTAGAAATTAGCAAAGGGAAAACGAGAATTCTTCTTGAAACAACAGCCGGGCAAGGGAGCTCTGTAGGATACAGATTTGAGCATCTGGGCTATATCATTGAACATTTACATAAAAAAATCCCCATTGGAGTGTGCATTGACACATGCCATATTTTCTCTGCAGGCTACGATATCCGGACAAAAAAAGGATGGGATGAAACAATACAAGAATTTGATCGAGTGATCGGGATCAAACACCTCTATGCGCTGCATGTCAACGATTCTTTAAAGCCCTTTGGCGCAAGAAAAGATCGGCATGCCGAATTGGGGCAAGGAGAGATCGGACCCGAATGTTTTAAAGCGATGATGGAACATCCCGATCTGCGAGAGCTCCCGAAATACCTAGAAACACCTGATCCCGATCAGTGGAAAAAAGAAATACAAATGCTGAGGGATTATGCTTAAAACAAAGATCGGGCACGCACGCGGGCACGGGCACGAAAGAGAAAAGTGCTTAAGCTCTCCCCTCCCTCCGGATTTCGTGCCCGTGCCCGTGCCCGCGTGCGTGCCCGATTAATGGAAGAGAAATACAAATGTTAAGGGATTATGCTTAAAACAAAGATCGGGCACGCACGCGGGCACGGGCACGGGCACGAAAGAGAAAAGTGCTTAAGCTCTCCCCTCCCTCCGGATTTCGTGCCCGTGCCCGTGCCCGCGTGCGTGCCCGATTAATGGAAGAGAAATACAAATGCTAAGGAATTATGCATAAAACAAAGATTAGTACGATACATCAAGACCTGATTGGAAAAACCATCACCGTCTGTGGATGGATTAGGACACTCCGCGAACAAAAAACCTTTAGCTTCATAGAAATCAACGATGGCTCTACCTTTTCAAACTTGCAAATTATCGCAGAGACAAAACCAGAAGGCTTAACCACGGGCGCTAGCATTGCAGTTACAGGAACACTCGTCGAAAGTCCTGGCCACAAACAAAAATGGGAGCTTAAAGCAGAGGAGATTAAACTCTTTGGCACATGCAGCGCGGAGGAATACCCTCTACAAAAAAAACGCCACTCCTTTGAGTTTTTGCGCACAATCGCCCATTTACGCCCCCGCACAAACACTCAAGGGGCAGTGACACGTGTGAGAAACGCCCTTTCCTATGCGACTCACAAGTTTTTTCAAGAAAAGGGATTTTTGTATGTACAAACCCCCATCATCACCACATCTGACGCTGAAGGGGGAGGAGAGCAGTTTTTAGTCACCACGCTCGACCCAAACAAGCCTCCCCGCCACTCTGATGGAACTGTCGACTACACACAAGATTTTTTCCATAAAAAAGCCTACCTCACCGTTTCTGGACAATTGAACGGAGAGGCTTATGCTTGCGCATTTTCAGACATCTATACATTCGGCCCCACATTCCGCGCAGAGAACTCCAACACCTCAAGGCATCTTGCAGAATTTTGGATGATTGAGCCGGAGCTGGCCTTTGCTGATTTAAAAGATGATATGGAATGTGCAGAGAGTTATCTCAAATATGTCGTAAGCTATATTCTTAATCACTGCCAAGAAGACATGGAGTTTTTCAATAACTTTATCGAAAAAGGGATTATCGACAGATTAAAGCAAGTCGAGAGCACACCCTTTGCCCATCTCACCTACACAAACGCCATTGAGATCTTACAAAAATCTGGAAAAACCTTTGAGTTCGAAGTCAAATGGGGAACAGATCTCCAATCGGAGCATGAGCGCTACTTAAGCGAAGAATATTGCAAAAAGCCTGTCATCCTCACAGACTATCCAGAAAAGATCAAAGCATTCTACATGCGCGCAAACGACGATGGGAAAACCGTTGCAGCCATGGACCTCCTTGTCCCCAAAATCGGAGAACTCATCGGCGGAAGCCAAAGAGAAGAGAGGGGCGAGCTCCTCCATAAAAAAATCATCGAGTTTGGCCTTCCCCCCGAAGATTACTGGTGGTATAAAGAGCTCCGCACCTACGGCAGCGTTCCCCATGCAGGTTTTGGCGTCGGCTTCGAAAGACTTGTCCTCTTCGCGACCGGCATGGAGAATATCCGCGACGTCATCCCCTTTCCGAGGTTTCCGGGGCACGCAGACTTTTAGGGAAACGCAAAACGCAAAACAAAAATCGCAAAACGGGAAGAGGGAAAGAAAAAATATTTACAGGATGTATTAAATTTCTTTATGGAACTTTAATCTTAAAAATTTTATAAAGTTAGGAAATGTTGACGCGTCCGTTTTCCTTTAAGAAATGTGGGGCGGCAACACAAAATATGAACAAACAACGAGGTAAATTATGTCAGGAGTACCAACAGTAACAATACCAGCAGGCTATGAAGGCTACACAAAGATTGTTAGACTAAACCCTAAATCTACTCCCGCAGGTAGCGCACCAGGAACACAAACATCCGGTCTTGGCCCTGAAGTAGTCGTAATAAACAAAGAATTATGGAACGACCCAGCTCGCGCTGAACTTTCCAGAAAAACTGGGGGATCTTTTGCAGTTGCTCTCGCGATTGTTGCCCTTGTAGCAGTTGTACTTACTATCCTCGTTCTAACAGGCACACTTAAAGGAACGTCAGGGTTCTGCAAATTGATAGCACGAGCAAACACAGGCACAGGCGCAACTATCGGTCTTTATACTGGTTCTGTTGTTCTGGGTGTTCTTTCTATTGCTGCCCTCGTGAAAGGTTCAATGTGGATCAACCGCGCTCGTACACTCGACACTGATGCCGCTAATCTCAGCGCAAGAGTGACACTCGAAGGCGATGCCAAGACAATTTTTGATAATTCTCTTGAATTCTATGGAGCCGATCTCGACAAGACTGTTCTAGAAAGCAAAAAAGATTGCGCTATTCAATATCTCCGCGCACTTTACGACAAACAAGCTCCAAAAAATCAAGCATCTCAAGATGCAACAGTGGCAAAAACATCATCTTGCTGCGCCAGACTAAGAACACTCTTCTGCTGTGCGTAATAAGAAAAAATCCAAATACCTTAGGCCCAAGCGGGCCGTTGTCGGATAGCCCAGGCCGTAAGGCCTGGGACGACAAAAAAATCTTTAAAAGAAGCTAAGAAAATATTTATGTAACTCTTTAAATTTCTTTATAGAAATTTAATCGTCGAAAATTTATAATACTGAGATATGTTGTTATACCTCCACTTTCCTCTCTTAGGGCAACTGGGCGGGCAACACAAATACATTAACAAAACAACGAGGTAAATATGTCAGCAACATCACCAGTAAAAGGACAACAAGAAACACCATTCTTAGGAGCAAACTCACCAAATACGTCACCAAGTTCTTCACCACCTGCACGTAGTGGATCACAAGGAGGTGGAGGTGCAGGACCAGCACCGGCTTCGTTAGCCAACAGAAACGTAAGTTACATAGGCTTTGACGACTTAAAGAAGGTTGAACTAGATGGGGCAAAAGTAAGAGTGGCGAAAAGTGTATTATGGCAAAATCCAGGTATCGCAGGTGAACATAATAAATGGAGAGGATCCTTAACAGTTGTTGCAGCGATTCTCGTTCTAGCAGCAGTTGCATTTACCATCCTTGCTCTAACAGGCACATTTAAAGGGATGCCAGGCATCAATAATTTAGCAGCAATGGCGCATGAAAGCACACGTGGAGTTATCTGTGCTTATACGGCTTCTACTCTTATCGGCGTTCTTGCTATTCTTGCGCTTGCAGAAGGCGGAAGATGGATTCACCGTGCACGTACACACGATGATGTAGCCGATAAAAACGCCCCAACACCACTAAGTGGCACTGCTGCTCTGATCTATGATCACTCTGTAGCATACTACGAAAGACTCGAACTAAATGAAAGACAGCGTCTTATTGATAATAAAGCTAATAATGTGCCAGCCTCACTAGGTATAAAACTTACAGACCACCAACGCTATTTCCTTCGACAACATCTCGGTGCTTTCCAAGCAGCTCAAAATGCAAGAGAACTCGCTCAAACTGAGAAAAAAGGTAATACTACTAATCCGTTTTCAGCTCAATATAATAAAGGAACATCATTTTGGGAAAAAGCGAAAGCTTTTTTCTTTACGGCAAAAATGGGAGGTTAATACTTTTAAGCTGAACAAAAAAACCCTTTTTCCTTTCCGGGAAAAGGGTTTTTTATTTTTACTGCTGGAAGAACTTTTTGGGGGTTTGGGCGATCACAGCAGCGCCTATGCCAAAGATCATGGCGGTGAGGGCAATGATGATCCCCAGGATGGGAATGCCTGTGAGTAAGAAATAGACAATCAGACCGAGGCAAAAAGTCCAAACTTTATTGGGCTTAAGTCCTATTTTCATAAACACACTATTGGACACCCAGATGATGGAATAGGTCTTTGCGGTGTAAAACCCGATCACGTTTAAGGCGATCAGAGTGAGGGCAAAAGGGACGCCCAAAATGGTCATCAATAAAAGGAGGGAGGCCAAGGGGAGAAAAATAAGCATTAGAACTCCCACTCCAAATGATTTGACAGGATGATGGGACAAATTAGCTAAGGCTTTATGCAAGTTTTCAGGAAAATAGCGAATGAGCAAATATCCAATGAAAAAGCTATAAAGAAAGTTCATTAACACTACTGCAAAGCGTGTTCCAAGCAAGAAGATTTTAAGTAGCCGCCCCTTAAATAGACCTTGAAAAAAAGAGGGTTGGTGAATTGTCTTTCCCATCACTTGCGCTCCCTTATCGATCCACGCTTCAGAATTACTGGTATACTCAAAGTTTTTCCCCACAAATGCGCGCGAAGTGAGCCTCATCTGCCCTACAATTGCGGCAAGGTCCCCCATCACTTTTCCTACTAACCTTCCGTTGGAAGCCAAAAGGGTTAAATCGCTTCCAATCACACCTGCCAAATCGGCATTGCCGGCAATACAAACCACATTTCCAGATGTCTCTGATGAGGAGGTTGTCTGTACATTACCTGCAATAACCGTCCCATTCTGAGCAATTTTCCCGTTGATCATCACTTGCCCGCCAATCACCCGAATGTTATTTTGTAAGTTCCCTGAAATTTCAATACTTCCCCCAATCGCAAGGAGATCCCCTTTTACGGTCCCATCAATAAAAATTTGAGAAGCAAAAATGTAGGCATCACCCGTTACCACACCTGATATTTCGACACTATGCCCCATCGCAAAGAAATCCCCCCGATGCACCTCTCCGACAGGTAAAACGATCGCTTCTCTTTTTTCTTCCTGTTCCTGTGCAGCAAAGCACTGCATAAATGAAAATAGAAATAAAATTAACAGACGCATAGTGCCTCTTTTTCTTGGAATAGAAGAATCAAGTTTTGAACATCCCCTCGAACCATCTCTTTTACCTCTTCTAGGTCCTCTTCTTTCTTTTTAATCAGATTCCCTATTTCTTCAATATTTAAAAGTGTGATGTAAGGGTGCATTCTAAATCTGGGGTCGATATTTCTAGGCACTCCCAAGTCGATCATCAATCTTGTCTTATAGGGAGGCGCTACCCCCTCTGCCTTGATCAAGTAATCCGGAGCTTTTGTTCCGCAAATCACCAGATCAAACTCATGCCAGCTACTCAAGTGGGCAAATGGCTCTTCTGACGGTAAACTGCGCGTGTGTAAAAAAAGGTCAGTTATACCTTTTTTTCTAAAGAATGAAATAATCTGCCTGTTCACCTTTGAATTGCCCACAAACAACACTTTCGGTCTTGTTTGAAAAAAGGAGTTCGCAAGGCGCAGGAGCATCCCCTCTAGGCTAATCTCACTTTTTAATGCAGGAAACGAAGTGCGGATTTTCTTGGCAATTTTAAAACTTTTCTGAAAAAGATAATGGAGCTCCTTTGCAAGCTTTCCTTGTCCAAAAGCTTGTTCATAAGAGAGTTTAGCCTGCCTCTGAATTTCACTTTCGGCAAGAACAACGCTATCTAGCCCCGCAGTCACAAGTGCCAAATGGGCAAAACAATCCTCTCCAAAATAAGAGTAAAGTGTATGCTCAAACGGCTCCTTCACTCTTCCCCGTATTAGAGATAAGATCTCTCCATGTATTTCTGCTAGATCATCCCCGCTAAAATAGATCTCAGTCCTATTGCAAGTCGAAAGAAGCACTGTATCCTGCATGTCTATCTGAGCCGCTGCCCTTGCAATCATCTCCCTCTGCTGCAGATCGCACGACTTATGATTCACCCCAACAATGCCAACCCGCATTTTTTCTCCATTATGTTAAGTATATAATTCACTTCATAAATAAAAGAGAAGCACGAATTTCATCGAGATTGAAACCTTTGCGCATGAGAGAGGCGATGAGTTTTTGCTTTCCTTCTCGGGTTTTAAGGAGGCGTTGGTATTTGGGTTTTTTGAGGGCGATATCTAGGGAGGCTTCGATAGGAGGGATCTTTTCCTCTGACAGATTGAACTTCATTTTGAGCTTCATCCGAATGAGGTAGGGGCCTACCCCTTTATTTTTTTGCCCATTTATAAAATCAGCAATATAATCAGCGTCATTTAAAAAGCCCCTCTCGATACACTTCTTTACCGCTTCAGAAATCTCCTCAGGAGAAAAGCCTTTTTCTTTCAGCTTAAGTTTCAGCTCGTGCGCCGAGCGCCTTCTTCGACTGAGAATTTTTAATGCTTCGCCGTATGGGGTCATAGACGAATATTCCCAGATAAGGTATGTTGAGAGCAAGGAGAAAAAATAATGCAGACCCCACCTATTGGAGGACAATCTGATAACAATACCCCTGCGCCGGCAAATGCGCCGCAAAAACCTGATGGCCTTCCAAAGGGTTATGATCAGATCGTTGACTTCTACCACCTGCAAGGAGCAACCCCCCAGCAAAAAATCCAATTCGTCAACGCCTGGATCCAACAGAACGTCACCGAACCCATGAATAAAACACTTCAATATGAACACGCCCGAGCAAAAGCCCTCGCCCCCTTCTACAGCGGCGACGACGATTTTCCCGAACTCCCTCCCCGATAATCCGGTGAAATGTTATCATTGTAGCCCATATGACAAAAGATTTATTGATTGTGACTGAAGAAAAGAGGCTTGATAAGCTTTTAACAGAGCATTTTCCTGAACACTCCCGCACCTATTTCCAATACCTCATCGAACAAGGGCTTGTCCTTGTGAATGGGCAGCAGATCAAAAAAAGGGAAATGCCGAAAGTTGGGGATGAAATTAAAATTTGTTTTACACCCACCCCTGAAATCAAGCTAGAGGCGGAAAACATCCCCCTAGAGATCCTTTATGAGGATGAGCATCTTTTGGCTGTGAATAAGCCCTCTGGCATGGTCGTCCACCCCGCCGCAGGCCATCACACTAAAACCTTCGTCCACGCACTCCTACACCATTGCAAAGGGCTACAAAAAGAATTCTCCGACATCCGCCCAGGTATTGTCCACAGGCTCGACAAAGACACCTCCGGGGTGCTTCTAGCCGCAAAAACAAGGGAAGCCCATCAAAAGCTCATTGCCCTCTTTTCCAAACGGGAAATTGAAAAAAAATATATAGCCATTTGTTTTAATAGGCCCAAAGAAGGGCTTATATCAGCCCCCATTGCCCGCCATGCAACAAAGCGGAAAGAGATGTGCGTTGATCTTGAAAAGGGTAAAGAAGCGCTCTCTCTCATTAAGGTTCTCGACCACTCTGAAAAATTCAGTTTGGTCGAAGTCACCCTAATTACAGGAAGGACACATCAGATCCGCGTTCACCTTAAACACCTCCAATGTCCTATCCTCGGCGATCCCATTTACGGATCAGGCAAAGGCCCCTTAATGCTGCATGCTCATAAAATTAAATTTACCCATCCCCTCATGCAAAAAGTGGTCGAGGTTGAGGCTCCCATACCTTTTGACTTTAAAAAAATATCTGCTTTTTAGTATCCTTGAGGTTGGGTATAAAACCCGTTATTCGAAAAAGAGGAACGAACCATGAAAGAATTTGTAGAATACATCGTGAAAAATCTGGTTGACAACCCTGATAAAGTGAAAATCAATGAGGTCGGCGGGACACACACACTGATTATTGAGCTTTCCGTTGAAAAGTCTGATATCGGAAAAATTATTGGGAAAAAGGGTAAGACAATTAACGCAATTCGCACACTTTTAATGTCTGTTGCAAGTCGCAATGGGATCCGTGTGAATCTCGAAATTCTCGAAGAAAACGTCCCTGTTTCTCCAGTCGCAAAAAGCGACTGAGAAACAAACGCAAAGCGCAAAACAAAAATCGCAAAACGGAAGAAAGAGTTCTTAGTTCTTTCTTCCATTTTGCGTTTACTGATTTGCGTTTTGCGTTACAATTTAAAACGGCCGCTCTTAACGTACTCTTGATAAATTGTTGAGATTTGATCGGCGAGCTTTTTTGTCTCAGCGTTGTCATTAAGAATTTGATAGGCTATAGCAATAGAGTGAGAGGACTCACGGGCTTGCTGCCATTCGCGGTAGTGTGTCAGCGGTTTACCCGTGTCATCAGACCACAAGACTTGCTCCGTTTTTCCATCCAAACTAAGTGTTATTGATTGACCCATTAAAAAGCTGATAGTGTCCCATTTACCCTTTTGGGCCAAATCTACAATTGTACCTGAATATACAGAGTTTACTGAGCCTTCTCGTATAGCTTTAATAGCTCCAGGAATATTAGAACTAGTTATTGATCGATAAAAATTCGCGTCTTGAAGCCCACGCGTAGTCCACGGAATAACGTCGGACATACTCAAGAGAATGCAGCAGCAACACAAAATGCTAATACAGTCATCGCGTATCGAAGGCTCATAACACACGCGACCATGCAATGCGTATTCTTCATCTAAGGGAGATTCAGCAGGTTCGCTTGAAACATGCCTTTCTCTAAGAATATTTGAATCTTGTGGTTGAATAGCCGAACCATAGGGAGGAGGAGGTGTAATAGCTGCCATTTAAAACCTCTGATATAATTTCTGGTAAACTATAAAGTTTATATCCTTTTTTTCTTTAGCGCGGCAGCGCTTACTGACGCGGGGCTCCGCATCAATAAGCGCTGCCGCGCTAAAGAAAAAAAAGTAATAAGTTGTATAGCGTCTGGCAAATTATAAAACTTATTGCCTTTTTCCTTAAGAGGAAATTTAAGAATTCTTAATTTTTTTCTTCCGTTTTGCAATTTTTGTTTTGCGAGTTGCGTTTCTTCAATACGTTGGTTCTGGGGGAGGATTCCGAACACAATTCCATCCATGATCGTAGTATTTAAAATAACCGCATTTAACATAGTCTTGATAAATTGTTAAGATTTTATCAGCGAGCTCTTTTGTATTGGAATTGAACTTAAGAATTTTATAGGCCGCAGCAATAGACCAAGCAGGATTATCAGCATAAGTCAATGCGCTTTCGTATGTTAGTTGTTTACCCTTGTCATCACACATCAAAGCGCGATGTATTTTTCGCACCAAACAAAATGTTGATGCTTGACCCATTAAAAAGCTGATCGTATTCCATTTGCGCTTTTTGGCTAAATCTATAACTGTGTCTGTACTTGCATAGTTTACTGCGCCTTCCCGTATGGCTTTAATGGCTCCGGGTATATTAGAAATAGCTATTGATCGATCAAAATTAGCATTTTCAGTTTCATGCCTATTCACAAAGCACTCGAAGAACTGGCAACAACAACATAATATGTCAAACCACTCCTCCGATGTGGAAATGTGATGAACTTCACGAGCATACAATTCGTATTTTTCATCTAAGGGAGTTTCAGCAGATTCGTGTGAAACACGCCTTTCTCTAATAGTGTTAGGAACGTGTGGTGAAACTGGCGGCTCAGGGGCCGAACTATAGGGAGGAGGGGGTGAAATAGCTGTCATTTAAAACCTCTTGTTAGGTGACTAGTCGGGGTAGATAAGGAGAGATCATCGCCTTGCGCGAGTTGAGGGAGCCGGCGGTGAAGCGCAGTATGGCGACGGGGAGCTTGTGATTGCTGGTCTTTGTTTTTGCTTCGGGGAAGCTCTCTTTGAAAATTTGTTCGAGGTCTTTGGCGTTGGGGCCTTCGAATTCTACCTCTACGGGGGTTTTCACAAGCTGGGGGGATCCGCTGAAATCTGTCAGAAAACTTCTTAAATGCTGCATCGCTTGCTCTTGGTTGGAAATCCAAATCCAGATCTCATCTTTATGGGAGTATTTGCCGACAGTTCCTTTGTAAACGTCTTCTGCGCCGGCAATCGTACTAATCATTTGAAGATGGAAATCAAATTCTGGCCTTTCCTTATTAAACAAGATCGCCTCATCGCACCAAATTTTACGGATAGCTGCAGCATGCTTCAAAAATAGGGGGAAATTACGATTGAACATTTTTGTTTGCCCAACACGGCAGCAACCGTTTTGTTCCTTCGTATCGGCAAAGAAATTAGCAATCTCTTTTTTAATGCAAAGCTTGATATTCTCTTCCACTGTCTTTTCTTTCGCGAAGTAAATTTTGCTGTATAAAGAGTACATATCGGGATTTTGCAAGATTTTAGAAGCCGCTATCTTTGTAAAATTCTTGTCCCTCTTTAGGTCATCAAGAGAGAGGATTTCTACTTCTTTTCGAGCAGATAGTGACTTCATTCTATTTAATAAAGAGGCCACACACTCTAAATCGCGTACAGAGACCTTCGTTAAAAGATCAGTGTCATCCAAAATAGCATAAAGAAAATGGAGGTACTCGATGTATTCCCTTTCAGGAGAGATATAATACCCATGATTATTTTCCGAGATCATCTGCTTTTGGAGCAGCCTGGCAAAAATCCGTTTATCAGAGGAACTCTTAAGATTTTTTTGCAGTGTCCTGATCTGCGCATCAACATCTGGGAAGGTGCTATACCGGTCGTTAATCTTAAAAGCGATCTCTGCGACAATCGCATTGGAGGACTGCATGTCAGAAATAAAAGCAACTGGAGGGGAAGAAGTATGAAGAGCGCTCTTGTGGTGATCAATCACGCTGATCACTTCTAAATAAGAAGGGATCTTTGTCTCTTCTCTATTGCAAAAGTCTCGGAGCGATACTGTTCCTAAGATAGGTCTATGAATATCCACTGCATGGATCACTCCAAGAGGGATAAGATTCCCTTCTCTATCAGGAGCTGTGATTGTCAAATAGGGGTAATTTCCCATTTTGGTCTTTACCTCATCGATATCCGCCCTGTGGCTTACCGATTGTAGCTGATAGCCAAAAACCTCCCTCCTAATCTTTAAAGAAATGCCAAACCGCTCGACATAAATGCGTACGCTTCCAATGGCTTTATCAAGCCCTTTAATGATCTTTTCTAGTTTATGGAAAATACGGGGGCGGTTTTCAATGAGTATTCCCGATTTGTCAAACAAAGAAGAACCCTTTAAATCTTCTATGAGATCAATAAACTCTTGGAAATCAAAAATCTTCAGCCCTTTCATTGCATGGGCAAATTCTTCAAAAGTGCAATCCAAACCCTTTTTGATCCCGAAGATCTTTATTAAATAATTTTCTACGTGTTTTACCTGTTTTTCGCTAAACTCTTTGAGAGGAGGTGAATCTTTAATCTGCATTTCAAAAAGAGAGTTCAGTGCAGGAAGATCTTTTTTTGTCAGTTTTTCTTGGGCAAATAGTGAGATCAACTTCAGATGCAAATAATTTTCAAACCATCTTAAGCAAATATTCAGTGAAACAATCACCTGACGCACCCCTTCCATATCAAAATTGCGCCAATCGCCTAAATAAAAACCGGCATCATCGATTAAAATGATCGCATTTTGATTCTTTTCATGGTCAATTGAAAAAGTCGATTCATCGGTCGTCTTTTTCAAAACACCTTTTTGCGTCATTAAATCTACACTCGATAATGAAAGAGAGGTCCGCTCCTTAATCAGATATTGAAAAACATTTTTTCCAAAAATTTTATCAAAGAGGAAAAAAATCTCCACCTGCGAGGCTGGAGGACCTCCAGGCAAATTCCAAATATGGAGCCCTTCGCTTACACGCGCGCCAAAGGCGTCCATCCATCCCCAAAAAGAAGCGACTGTAGTATCTAGATCGGGCGAGCCGTGGGCTGTCACTAAATGGCTCCCAAACCAAGTTTTACCCATCCCAATGGGGAAAAGAAGCTGATACTCGTCACGGGGGATATTCTTTCCCACAATCTTCGCGCGCACTGCGTAGTTCTCTTCTGCAGAAACACCTGAAAACTGGTTGAGCCAAATCTCAAAGCTGGAAAAAGTGTAATGTTCGAGAATCTTTTCCGAAGCTACCCGATCAATAAAATCAACGACTGCAGGCAGCAAAAAGAGCTCGCCCCCCTTCTGAATCAGGTTCAAAAGGGTGCGGGAGACCTGCTCCATCTTTTCCATATCATCTAATTTTTTGAACTTTGTGAAATGATGGGAAAGTCCCTCAAATTTCTTGATCGTTAGAACGTGATCGCCCAGGTATTTTGTCTTTGCCATTTTCACTCAAAGTAAAGATAAATTGGATTGAGCTGGACTCGAACCAGCGACCGCCCGCTTAGAAGGCGGGTGCTCTATCCATCTGAGCTATCAATCCAAAAAAAACCATTTTAGCTTACCCTCCCTCACTTTTCAATAGAAAAGAAAGAAAGAAAGGGAGAAAAGAAATTTAATTTGTGCCGAAAAATAGACATGTCGGGTGGTGTGCGCTTC
>Ga0206850_10172_pt1 | contig 19540 bp, 16 predicted proteins | sample Alteio_BWOrgCont_16_FD_152885 | JGI IMG/M metagenome (GOLD analysis project Ga0206850, IMG submission 152885) | Enriched cells from forest soil in Barre Woods Harvard Forest LTER site, Petersham, Massachusetts, United States -... | ecosystem: Environmental > Terrestrial > Soil > Temperate forest >...
AACGGGTGCTGTGTACCATGTTGATCGCAAAGCTCAAACGTGGATTTCTGGTCCTGCTAGCCATCGGTGCGATTGGCTTCGGCGGAATTCTCTCCCTCTGCCAACTGATCGCTACGGAGGAACCGAAGGGCACTAAAGACCCCACACAGAACACTGCTCCACAGGAATCAAAGGGCACTAAAGACCCCACACAGAAGTCCGCTCCGCAGGAGACACCGGAGGCAGCCAAGTCGAAACTCCAGGGCACATGGGTGAAAGCGAGTGAAGAATTCGGGGGCAAGCCGTGGCAAAAGAGAGTATGCGTTCGCAGTGGTGGTACATCAACGATGACAAATTGACCATCTACAGCATCGACCTCCGTTCGAGCACGCCGGAGAAAAGTGAGTACTCATACTCACTCGGAACAGATACGAACCCCAAAACCCTTAAGTTTTTCGGAGGTATGCGCGTTGAGGGACCACGCACCAAACCGCCAGAGGATGCTCGAACGATTTACAAGATTGAGGGAGACACTCTCACGGTGGCAATTGGAAAGAAGGAGTTGCCAACAGAGTTTAAAACTCAAGAGGGGAATGGAGTGATTGTGGTCGTTTTCAAGCGTGAAGGAAAATCCGAGGTAAAGAATTGAGAGGGCCGATCACCCACTTTGAACACTTTGTTAGTATCTCTTTGGCATGGCGTTTCCACCATGAGCCTCCCGCTATCATCAGGAGGGGCCAATGCCGCACATTACCGCACTGATAGAAGTTCACGGATACTGGGTTGTCGCACTCATTATCCTGTTGGAAAACGCGGGTATCCCCGTCCCTGGCGAGACTGCTCTTTTCACTGCTGGTTATCTGAGTAGCCCCGATGGTGGGGAACACCTGCATCTCTGGCTGGTTGCTCTGGTCGGATTCATCGCTGCGGTGATCGGAGACAACATCGGTTTCTGGTTGGGCCGCCGATATGTTCGCGCACGTCTCGATGCCGGGCGGCGATTCCTGTTCCTCACGCCCCAGCGAATGCAGGTCGCCGAACGATACTTCGAGAGATACGGAGCATTGACTGTGTTCTTCGCTAGATTTGTCGCTGTCTTGCGTATTGCCGCTGGACCGGCGGCTGGCGCATCTAGGATGCGGTGGTCTCGATTTGTGCTGGCAAATGCAGCCGGTGCGCTGGTTTGGGCTGTTGGGGTTGCAGTCCTCGGCCACACTGCGGGCCATGCCTGGAAGGCGATGAGAAGCTGGCTTGGCGACGGGGCATGGGCTGTGTTGGCCGTAGTCGTTATCGCAATCTTGATATGGCGGTTTTCTTCCTGTCTTTATCACCAAGAGAAGAAGCCAGTGGCCTGAGCCTATCCAGGCCATTGGCTTGCAGCCTTGGACTGGAGTTGATGAGAGCGGTCCGCCGCGAGATACCGAGCCTGAAGGCTCGTTCTGTCAGCCTTGGTCGACATGTATCAGCCACAAGTGGCATGATTAGAATGCCAAAACTTCTCCGCCACTCGCTCATGGACGGATATCAACCCGACTTTGCAAGGTCGAGGAAAACGATGGCCGAAGGATTCCCTACGGGTGTGTAATGACCGGTGAAACTGAGGGCACCCGTTTTTTGATCCACACCGAAGGACGTGACGTTATCGCCGCGCTGGTTGCAACAGTAGAGGAACCGGCCGGTGGGGTCAAAACCAAAGCTGCGCGGATAGTCCCCGCGTGTCCATTCTTCCCCGACAAATGTCAGGGTGCCGTTTTGGCCAACGGAAAAGATGCCGATGCTGTCGTGCAGACGATTGCCGGCATAGACAAACCGACCATCGGCCGAAACCAGGATTTCGGAACAGAAATTACTGCCAGCAAACTTGGGTGGCAGCGTGGAGATCGTCTGCCGTGAGGCCAACCTACCCGTTGCGGCATCGTAGTCAAACAAGACGATGTTCGAGCCTTCTTCCTGAATGGAGTAGAGCCAACGGCCATTGGGGTGAAAATGGAAATGCCGGGGTCCGTCACCGGGTGGCAGCGAAACGGCTGCCGGTTCATTCGGTGTCAGCACGCCCTTCTTCTCATCGAACTTCCAGACGAAGATCTTATCCAAACCCAGGTCCACATGCAGCACAAAGCGTCCAGAGGGATCGGCCTGAATCATATGCGCGTGTGTCCGATCGTGCCCGCTGAAGGCAAAGCTGCCAGCCGGAGCGTTGGTTGCTTTGGTAGGGCCAATCTTGCCAGCATCGTTCTTGATATCACTGGCAGAGTCCAGACGCCCATCGGGAAGAATCGGCAGCACCGCGACTGAGCCTCCGAAATAGTTGGCCACCAACACGAACCGCCCGGTTGGGTGGATGCTCACAAAAGTGGGACCGGCACCGCCGGAACGGACGGTGTTGAGCAGCTTCAATTTCCCATCAGCTCGGTCGATGGCGAAGGCACTGACTGTGCCTTCCCTGCCTTCGCCCACTCGATCCGTTTCGTTGGCGGAATACAGATGGGTTCCTTTGATATTCAAAGCCAGACAGCTCGGGCTAGTGCCCATCTCGTGGATGCCAGCAGGGGTCATTGCCCCGGTGGTACGATTCACCTGAAAAAGGTGAATGCCCCGACCATTGCCGGGCGGCAGATCAACTTGGGTCGCCAGGACATCTCGGAGCGGAGAACTAAAGGTTCCGACATAAGCGAGAAGTGGTCCGGCGGGTTCTTCGGCCTGAAGCAAGTCATCGATGAGAGGTGTTGTCCCTGCTATCGCGATGGAGGTTTTGAAAAATGAACGTCGGGAACAGTCGGTTGGGTTCATGGTGGAACTGGCTTGTCTGGTTAAGAGGAGTGAAACCGAGTACGGCACGCCAAGCAACGATACCTATTTATACTCGGCGCGCTGTGGAATGAGACGTGTTGGTTTCCAAATGAGCCGTCGTGGTTTTCAGCCTGAAGGGCTGGGACAACATAGCCCAGGGCAACGCCCTGGATCTCATGGAGATTTGATAACCCAGCTTGAAGGGCTGGGACAACAAGCAAGCAGTCGCACCCCTTCAGGCAGGGTGCATATGATTGTCTGATCGTCTTACCAGGGCGTTGCCCTGGGCTATGTTGTCCCAGCCCTTCAGGCTGAAAACCAAATGTCTCACTCCGCACCGCGCGAAGTATGGCGATTGTGGTTGCATCAGCACGGTAATGTCGCGAACAGGCTTGCCGGCAAACGAAGAAAGCCCGTGAGAATTCTGTTGAACTCTCACGGGCCGCGGTCCCAGTCGGGACAAGGTCTTACCTTTATCCACCTTGTCAATCTCGTTTTCAGCCACCAAACGGTTTAACGCTCCCGGCTCCGCTTATCTTTTGCTCGATTCGCGGGCTGCCCTTGTACTGGATAGTCCCTGCCCCGGAAACCTTCACCTTCAACTCGTCCGTTACCCACATCTTTGCGGTACCAGCACCGGAGATGCGAGTATCGGCAACCGCTGCCTTGAGCCCCACGGCATCAATATCACCCGCACCGGAGAGCCGGACCTCGACCTTCTCGACAGCCCCAGCGAGAGTGGCATTCCCGGCACCACTCATGGTCAGATTCAATGTCTTGCAGGCAATATCTTTCAGGTTCGCATTTCCAGCACCGGACAATTTGATTGTCAGTGAATCTCCAACCAACCCAGCAGCCTGCACGTTCCCGACTCCTGAGACAGTCAGTTTTTCCAGGCGCGGGAGTGTCACGGTGTAAACGATTGGAGTAACGGGGTGGATGGAAAAGCCCGATTTGGTTTGAATTGTGAGTTTGCTGTTGCTGATTTTCGTTTCGAGGAACTCCAGAATATTGTCATCGGCCGTCACGCGAACACGAGGAACATCACCCCGAATGAGGTTGACGTTACCGACCCCGGAGATCACCACCTCGGTCACATTGCCAATCGGGCGATCCACGGTTACCGACTTGCCGGAGCCATTCACGGGGTTGGAAATCACTCCGTTGGCAAGCAATCCTCCGCAAGCCAGAGCAGCAGCGAACAGGCTTAACCGGAAGCCGCGGCGAACGATAAATCCAAACGCTCGGCGAATCATGAGGTACCTCCCGGGGAAATGCGACCGGGCGACCGGGCCGTCATCCGGAACGGCTACAGTCACAGCTCCGGCATCTTCCCCGCGAGAATGTCCCGCTCCCATTGCTCCTGGAGCGGCCACGACACAGCGCAGGTGCCGAAGTCGGCCATGTGCTGGTATTTCGTTAGCCGGTCGATGGCATTTTGAAGAATTTTCGGATCGTTACGAAAAACTGGTCCGTGACTGGGAAGCAGGAACTCGGCATCATCGTCCCGAATGCGCGTGAGAGACGTGAGATATTCCGGGATGCTCGACCCGTGATGCGCATCGATAACCCCAACACACCCATCCTTGTAGATGTTGTCCCCACTGAAGAGCAAGTTCCCGAATTCAAAGCTCAACTGACCTGGAGTATGCCCCGGCGTATGCCAAACCTTGAGCTTCACAGCCCCCACCTTGACCTCGGACCCTTCATCGAGCTTCACATCGATCTTGCAAGGGGGGCATCGGGATGTGGAAGTTCTGGGCAGTGATCGTCGCATAGGTTTCGACAGCATCCCCGGCCTCGATCGCTGCGGCTGCTCGCGGGTGAGCCGCCGTCTTCGCTTTGAGCCGTTCCCGGGCTTTGGCAAGCCCCTGGACGTGATCGGCATCCGCGTGCGTTGCGAGCAGCATCTTGCATTTCGATAGCGGAAAATCCAACTGACGAACGAGTTCGATCACTTCATCGAGAATGTCTTCCTGCCCAACATCGATCAACGCCCACTCGGTGCCCCCATCAATGAGATAGAGATTCACACCCAGCGGCCGCCCAGCCTGGAGGTTCAGTTCGATGACGCCTGGAAACAGGTATTTCCTCTCGATCATGACGGTGCCCTCCAAGCTCGCCCTTCATCTTAGACTCCCCGCTCCGGGATTCAACCAAGTTAGAAAGCGTTCCGGACGCTTCATGCCTCCAGGAGCCCCGTTGGTCGCGAACGGAGATCCCGCCTCTGGCGTTTGCCGCTGGCTGCGGTATCATCGGCTGACCTCGAACTTTTTCGGAGTTGGAACCATGTTTGCTTTCTCTCTCGCAATCACTGCGCTTGCACTGGCCCAGCCACCTGCTCCCATCCCTCTCTGGGAAGGAAAGGCTCCCTATGCCGTTGGAGATTCGGACACGGACAAGCCGAACCTCACCGTCTACCGCGCTCCAACTGATAAGGCCAACGGTACCGCGGTTGTTGTCTGCCCCGGTGGGGGATACGGTGGTCTGGCGATGGATCATGAGGGGAAACAGGTTGCTGAGTTCCTCAATGGATTGGGCGTGAGTGCATTCGTCCTCAAATATCGAACCGCCAACAAGGAGCGACCTGGGCCGTTGCACCCCGCGCCGTTGACCGATGCTCGGCGGGCAATCCGATTGGTTCGGAGCAAGGCCAAGGAGTTTGGAGTCAATCCTGATCGCATTGGGATCTGGGGCTTCTCGGCCGGCGGCCACCTCGCGAGTTCAGCCGGAACCCACTTCGATGATGGTGATAAAGATGCCAAGGATCTCATCGATCGACAGAGTTGTCGTCCCGACTTCCTGATCCTTTCCTACCCGGTGATCTCGATGGAGAATGGCGTGACCCACGGCGGATCGAAAACCAATCTGCTTGGGCCAAAGCCAGACGAGAAGCTGGTTGAAAATCTGAGCAACGAGAAGCAGGTGACCAAGAACACACCACCGACGTTCATCTTTCACACCAGCGCGGACACGGCGGTCCTGCCCGAGAACGCTGTTCGGTTTTATCTCGCATGCAAGAAGGCTGGCGTACCGGTCGAAATGCACATTTACGAAAAGGGGCGACACGGCGTTGGACTCGGTCGCGATCCGAAATGGACTGGCGGGGAGAAATCCGTGGAGACGTGGCCCGATCGGCTCACCGACTGGATGAAGAACCGCGGGTTACTGAATGCAAGCAAGTAGTTTTAGTGTTCAGTGTTCAGTTAGAGGCTCTAACGGAATGGAGCCGCGCACGCAGTAAGCGGGTCTTAACCTCCAAGTTTGAGTATCCCTCACCCGCTTACTGCGTGCGCGGCTCCTGAACGCTGAACACTACCATTCAATGAGTGACTGCGTTTTGATGATGGCGAGTTCGTCGGGGAATGTGTGAAATGCGGTGGCACTGAGACCGTCAGAGACTGTTTGCACGATCACCACTCCCAGCGGTGATGGTCCGAGCCGGTTCCCGGTCTTACAGTGGAACACCAGGCCCTTCTTCTCCCCATCTGCCGCCAGTTCCTCATGAACGTGCTGAAACTGCTCCAACGGCAGTTGTTCCAATTGCGAACTGACGTGATAGCGAACCCCACCCGGCAAGGTGCATCGAGCGTTCCGTCCGGCATCGAAGTCATATCCCAATCGCCGCCCAGATTCCGGTAATTCCATTTCCCCTGTCGCGATGATCTCCTCCAGGTGAATCTGGCCATCGGTCCAGGCCAGGACGTGCCCGGTTCGGGTGAGGCGGACGAAGAGGGTATATCCATCCCGTGCGATCGCACGACAACTCAGCACCTCAAATAGTTCCGGGTGCAAGGGGCGATCGTAGAGCCGGAATACGAGTTCCGCGACTTTTGGGCGAATCAAAGGCCCAGCCATCCGACAGTTACCTCAAGGTTAAATTAATCATCCTTGAGATTCTACACGAGCCTCCCAAAAAGAAGAACGGGAGCCAGAAGGCTCCCGTCACGATGAGGTCATCGGCACCTTCAACGTATTGTTCCGGTCAATCGCCTGAACCGGGCTTCTTGTCGATTGGCTTCTTGTCCATCTGCGTGGGAACCGTTGTGGCTGGCACAACGGTTGTCGGGGCGCACGGAGCAACATACGAGACCGGAGTCGCGCAGCATTCCTTGTGCTTGTGCTTGAACAAGCCTCCGCCGAGCCCACAGTGCTTAACTTTGGTTGGGCAGCAAGTCGGGGCCGGGCAGCAAGCCGGGGCTGCTGCAACCACTGGGGCTGCTGCAACCACTGGGGCCGGGGGTGCCACGACCACTGGCACTGAACCCTGGCAACCGGTGTAAACACCGGTGCAACCGCCGCCGTGGCAGCCGTGGGTGTGTCGAAGACCGAAGATCCCGCCGTGGCAACCACCACCACCGAACAGGTGGTGATGACTGCCTGTGCAGCTGCCTGTGCAGCCATAGCCCTTGTCCCCGAAGCTCGTGGTGTCCCCGGCTCCGGTCATGGCCGCCATCAATACCATTCCGTACATTGCGATACTCCAACAGGTTGTGAATCCCACCTGTGGGCAAAACTGCCACCCGACTCGCCCCAAAGCGTTCGGGATACGCACAGGTTACGGATGTGGAAGCCCCGGTAATCAACAAAAGATACGGGGTTTGGGTAACTCGCGGAGTGGATGGTATGGGGGTTGAGCAACTCCGTCAACGATAAATTGGGGAGTTTGGGGAAGAGCGGCGAAAGTGAGTGGTTGGAGATGACGGAAAGGACGAGTGTTGCGCATGTATGGATTCACCCAAGAGTTACCGCTCAGACGTATGAAACAGTTGGGCGAAATTGGATAGGACCGGACATCCTCAGGCCACCGGCAGAGGACGCTCGATATTTCTGTTGGGTATGTTCGCTTTATGCCGTCGAAAACCTGCGGGATGCGCCTTTCCATCACTTCTTCAACAGCCCATCCAGGAACTCAAACATCACCTGGGCTGGCTTGTCGTGTGTCTTTCCTTCGGCGGGATAGGCTCGGGCCGACATGCCCGCTTCCTTCAGAGCTTTGGCCAGTCCTTGGGACTGCAATTTGGTTTCGTTTGGCAGAATCGACCTTTTTCAGAAATAATTCAAACAAAAATACGAATATTATCACGCTGAGTGGGTGTCCGCGGAAGTGTCGATCCGATCGCTTCCCAAGGCCAATGATGCAAACGCACACTGTTACGCCACAGGGCAGACATCCCGCGTAAGAATAAGTTTGAGGAGAGTTTTTTAAATCGGTTGCAAGATGCAACCACTCGTCCAGTATACCCCAGCAGTTGCAATTCGCAACTACCCAACACGGGAGACAGTCATGTCAAAGAAACTTAATGGCAAGGTTGCGGTAGTCACTGGCGCATCGAAGGGGATCGGGGCGGAGATCGCCAAGCAACTGGCGGCTGAGGGCGCATCAGTAGTGGTGAACTACGCCTCCAGTAAATCGGGAGCCGACAAGGTTGTCGCCGACATCGCCGCGAAGGGCGGGAAGGCTGTCGCAGTGCAAGCGGACGTGGCCAAGCCGGAGGACATCAAGAAACTGTTCGCTGAGACAAAGAAGGCTTTCGGGAAACTCGATGTGCTGGTGAACAACGCGGGGATTTACAACTTTGCCCCGTTGGAAGATATCACCCCGGAACACTACCACAAGCAGTTCGACCTGAACGTACTCGGGCTGATCCTGACCACCCAGGAAGCGGTCAAGCATTTTGGTGCCGTGGGCGGCAGTGTAATCAACATCAGCTCGGTTGTGAGCAAGCAAGCCTTCCCGGGCACAACGGTGTATGCAGCTACAAAGGCGGCGGTGGACTCCATCACTCGAACGCTCAGCGCGGAACTCGGTCCGAAGAAGGTGCGGGTCAACTCGGTCAACCCGGGAATGGTTGTGACCGAGGGGAACGCTTTCGCCAGGAACGCCGAAGATGAGTTCCGCAAGGTGGTCGAGGCCCACACACCGCTTGGTCGGATCGGGCAGGTGGATGACATCGCCCCGGCCGTCGTGTACTTTGCCTCGGACGATTCCAAATGGGTAACAGGCGAGTCGCTCTACATCGCGGGCGGACATCGGTAGAGGTTATAGCAAACCAGCCACCAAAACGTTGATAATTACGGTGTGGGAAGAGGTGGCTGTGTTTGATGGTCTTTATTCTCTGCTAAATCGTGTATCCAGCCGGTCGGTTCCAGTCGCGTGCGGTTATAACCGTCCTGAATCCACAGACCGGACTCGATGCATTCGCCAATCTTAACCAGTCCCGCGATGGGTGGGTTCTGTAGCAGCTTTTCACCATCTGTAGCCGAAACCGTGAACACCAGCTCGAAGTCCTCGCCATCGCCGAGAGCATGTTGCAGCGGCGTTTTGTTCGATGTGCGGCTCATTTCCTTCGCTGCGCTGGAAACGGGGATCGCATCCGCAAACAGAACGGCACCGCAGTGGCTTTCCTCCAGGATGTGATTCAAGTCTGCCGAGAGGCCATCGCTGATATCGCACATCGCGTGAATCACGATTGTAGCGTTCAGAGCCAGTGCTTCTTTGAGTCGCGGGGTGAAGTCGAGGTGATGTCCGAGGATGCTCCCTCCGAGCGCACCAGTGACAAATATCCAGTCGCCCGGATGGGCACCCGACCGAAGAACCGCACCACGTTCGGTTGCCTCCCCGAGAACCGTAACCGAGATGACGAGCGGCCCGACCCACGAGTTTGTATCTCCACCAACAATCGGAACGTCAAATACATCGGCTACATCGCGGAATCCAAGGTATAGTTCCTCCGCGAACATGCGGGGATCAGTCAACGGGCCAACCGGAGCGTTTGCTCTTGCCGAGCTCAATCGGGGCAAAGCAACGCTGACCACTGCGGCAGTGGGGATGCTGGCCATCGCGGCAATATCGCTCAGATTGGCTGCCATCGCCTTCCGTCCGGCTCGCCGCGGGCCAACTTCGGAGATGATGAAGTCGGTGCCATCCATTAGCATGTCGGTCGTGATGAGTAGCGGATGCGATGGTGGTGCCAGGACAGCGCAGTCATCACCGGGGCCAACCAGAACCCGCGAAGACCGCGGCGTTCGTGCCCGGAGCCAGGAAATGTAGCTGAATTCGCCGGTCATGCTTGAGTCATCCAAAGGCAGTGCGGAATAACTGCGTGTCCTGCGGCAGTTGTTGCATTTGGTTAACGGTTCATTGGTTGTAAGCTATTGTCAACAATTTCGGTTCTGCGCATAATTCATGTGGGACGAATTTTTCGAGATCGTCCGAATTTTCCGATCAAGTGAGTTCTTTTTCTCGCCCGGAAGTAAACTCTGTTCTAGACTCGAAGGGCAGGGTACTCCCTAGTTGTTGGGTGAATGGAGAATCAGAAGCCACCATGTCCACCCCCTCCCCGATTGACACGTTCGATGATTCCATGCCAATCCGCCCACTTCCACTGGTCCACAAGATCTTTGGGGAACCACGGTTTCATTCCGATGGCGACGTCGCTGCGATTGCCTTCGCGGCCGATGGAACCCTTTGGTCAATTGATGAAGCCGGGCTTCTTCGCCAGTGGTCGCCCGAAGGAAAGGCTCTGGCCCGACACTTCCTCTCGGATTTGGAGACGCTCTGGTGTTTCAGTCCCAGCGCGAAATTGCTTGCAAGCGGGAACGATGACCTGATCCTGTGGGATGTCGCGACCGGACAGTTGATGAACCGGATCGAGCAGACATCGTGGGTAACGGCAATTGCGTTCAGTGCGGATGGAAGAACTCTCGCCAGTGGCCACGACGATGGATCTGCCCGGTTCTGGGATGTTGGCACGCAGAAATTCCTGGGTGAGATCAAGGTCTGCCCGAAACCGGTACCGGTTTCGGCGATTGCCTTTGCCCCTCGTGGTCAATTTATCGCCACGGCAGGTGAAGACAGAGTGGTACGCGTTTGGGATGAGTTCACCCACAAGCAGGTTTGTGAACTCAAAAGTCACACCGATCGAATTCCCGCGCTTTCGTGGAGTCCGGATGGCAGTCTGTTGGTTTCTGCGGGGTGGGACACCTCGGCTCGCGTGTGGCGTCCGCCACAAACCGACCCGCTGATCCTCCTGAACAGCCACGCCGATCAGGTTCATACACTGGCGTTCAGTCCGGATGGTAAATACTTGGCTTGTGCAGATTCTGACTTCGATATTCACCTGTGGACCGATGCGGAACAAGCTGAAAAAGCCGAGCGATGTGCGGTTCTTCGAGGACACAATGACGAAATCCGCTGTTTGGCGTTCAGCTCGGATGGAGCAAAGCTTGCCAGCGCTGGAGCAGATCAGGTTATCCATGTTTGGGACGTGCGAGATGGCAAACTCCTGGCGGGGCCGAACGCCAAGGGGCAGCACGCGATTGCGGTAATCCCCGGGAACCCGCTCCGACTCGCAAGCACGGGCATCCAAGGTGTCCGGGTGTGGGACACCGCCTCCGGCGAAGAAATCGCCCCAACCAACCTCTGTGCTGCGTACTCAGTCGCAGCCAGTCCCGATGGCAAATGGTTGGCAATTGGGGGGATGGACCACTTCACCCAGTTGTGGAACGCGGCCGATGGCAGTCTCTCGGCTTCTCTTGAGGCAACCAAGCCTCCAATTGGATTCCTTAGCTTCTCCGCGGATTCCAAATTCCTGGCTCAGACGAGTCCCGCCGATGGCTTGGTTTGGATATGGAACTGCGAAACGAAAAACCCCGACCTGATTATGATCGAAGCGGCCGATGGCTGCACCTTGGAAGGAGTGGCCTTTCACCCGGACGGGAAGCGCGTCGCAGCGGGTGGCATCGACTACATGTCCACGGGTGAACGTGACGGAGCGGTCTGTGTGTGGGATATCCCGACCAAGGACAAGCTCTTTACCATCGATATTGGTGTCAATGCGATTGCGTTCGACACAACCGGGAAGTATCTGGCCGGTGCGGGGATGGATGATGCTGTCTACGTTTGGGATGCCGATACCCAGGACACCGTCTTCGTCTTGAGCGGACACCAACAGAAGATCAATACCATTGTATTCGATCCAACCGGCAGTTATCTGGTGAGCGGTGGGGACGATTTCACCGTGCGGGTTTGGGATGTGCTGAGTGGCCGCCTGCTCATTGCCCGGGAACTGGACTCACCGGTCCAGTCGGTTGCATTTAGCCCGGATGGCAAGTTCCTGTTCTGTGGAAACGGGAACACTACCTGTTATCAGGTCGAATTCCAGAAATTGCTGGAAGAATGACCTCTCAACTCGGCAAACTGCTCTCTCGAATGAGAGATGTTCAGTCTTGGAGGAGATCGTCCCAAGACTGAGCATTCTGGATTTGCTCGATCAGTTCTTCCAATCGAATCAAATCGTGGATCGCGCGAACCTGCGATTCCAATTCAGGTGATGGCGAGCCGAACTGTTTCGTACCAAGTCTCAGTAACATCCTCAATAAGGTGTTTTGAGTGCCTTTTTCGTAAGTTGTTTTGTTCATGGTCTGCACCTGCCACGGCACGCGAGGACGCGAATTGTTTCTGACGCCGACAAATTTCAGATGCCGCTCGTTAGTTTGTGGTCTATGAACAATTAACGATCCCCAACCCAATCTACAATCCTCAATTGGGTGACCGATGAAGCGCTTCATTGGCTTGCTGCTGACAGGGCTTGGCGCGGTAGCGGTTCTATGGGGTGGATATCACGTCTTGGCTGGCGAATCGACGGCCCGAGTGGCGATAACAGACACGTTGGCCATTACAGCGTTGACTGGTGGTCTTGCCGGAGTTGCACTTATCTCGATGGGTTTGGTCTGGATGCGCGACTGATCGTCCACTTTGCGATTTTCTGACGTTCTTTATTCCGCAACTTCCTCTTGACACCAGCAAGTGCTACCCTTCAAGTATGTGCATTGTGTTGTTCGGTTTCGAGCAACGACCCTGGAAGTCGATTTCTTCGTGGAATGCCGATTGTGAACTCTCTCGCCCGGCACTCAAGGAGGGTAGCCATGACTGCGTTACGGACAACCGAGCCAATCAAAGTCCGACCCATTCGTGCAGTGCTACGGTTTTGGGTGGGTTCTGTGGTTGTGTTTGGACTGTGCGGGTGCGGTACGGCTACGTCGCCGGTAAACGATCCAGCCCCAAGCGCAGTAACCACACCGACGCCCGGCGCGAATGACCCCGCTTGGCTAACCAGTCGGGAGAAATTGCCCCCGCCGGATACTGATCGGATCGAATACGATGCCAAGAAGCGGACCCTGACCTTGTATGACCTTCCGACCCGGGACAATTGGATGGTCAAACTCCCGGAAGATTCGGTCGGCCACTTGGTTGGTCCACAGCACCAGCTCCCGGAAGGAATCGACACCAATCGCACGCTTGTTTACTATGCCAGGGCTGGGATGAAGGTATCGGCACCAGTGACCGTGGCTCAGATCGAAGCTGGCCGGATGGCGCACACCAGCATTGCCATCCGCCCCTAAGAATCCTCGCGCTCCTTGTTTGCTGCATTCCGCACTCGGTGTGTTGACCATTTCTTGTTCAAACCGACTGCGGAACACAGAACTCCCAACTCTCAATCAACAACCTTTGTTATTCCTCCACCGCCTCGCGTCGGATACACTACTTAAAGCCTACCCCCAAATGCACCTCGGAGTATTCTTTCCATGCCCCGCCTTCGCTGCGCCTGCGTTTTGTGTGCCGAGACCGCCGTTGTGGTTTACATGCTCCTGTTCGCAAATCCTCAAACCGCTTCTGCCCAGCCAGTCGCTGGTAAACCCGTGAGCTTCATCAACGATGTCGCTCCCATCCTCAAGGAAAACTGTCTTGCTTGCCACGATGCGAAAAAGAAGTCGGGCAAGTACGACATGACCACATTCGAGAAGCTCCTGGCTGGCGGAGCCAATGGCGAGCAGATCGTCCCGGGGAAGCCCGAGAGCAGCGAGTTCCACACCTTGATGGTCACCACCGAGCAGCGGCGAATGCCTCCACGCGACAAGGGCGAGGCCGTACCCAAGGACAAGGCCGAGGTGATCGCTCGCTGGATCAAGGAGGGCGCAAAGATCGATGGTGGACTGGATACGAAAGCCGATCTCGTCAAGGAACTCCGGGTGCGCTGGAAGCCACCCGTACCACCCAAGACCTATCAGTTCCCAATCATCGTCAATGCACTGGCTTTTGTGCCTGATGGCAAGCAACTCGTTGTCGGTGGACATCACGAACTGACGATCTGGGCGGTTGATACCGGCAAGCTGGTGAAGCGCATCTACACACGGGCCGAACGTGCTTACGCAATGGCGTTTCTGCCCGATGGCAAACTCGCCGTGGCCGGTGGACGGCCGGGTCAGGAAGGCGATGTGCGGATTTACAACATTAACGCCAAGGGCAAGATGGAAGGCGATGTCGAGATTCTCGATGGAGTGAACGACAAAACGGTTCTTGTGAAACATTTGTTCGATGTCGAAGACTCGGTTCTCTGTCTGGCCGTTTCGCCCGATGGTAAAACGCTTGCCGCTGGTGGATGCGATCGGGCAGTTCGTGTGTTCGATCTCTCCGATGGGGTGGAGAAAGCCAAATTGGTGCAGATAGTCGAGAACCATGCCGACTGGGTTCTTGGGTGTGCCCTCACGGCCGATGGCAAATACCTCGTAACTGCCGGGCGCGATAAAACCGCGAAAGTCTGGGATCTGAAAGCGAAGGAATCGGTGGTCACGTTCCCGGAACATCAGAACATCGTCTACGGTGTGGCAATCAAGGCAGACGGCAGCGTCGGTTTTTCGGTAGGGGCCGACAAGAACATCCGCACCTGGAAGCCAAACGGTGAAGGCAAACAGGTGAAGGCAGGAGGAGGCCACGGAGACGAAATCTTCAAGGTGATTGCTGCGCCGAAAGATGCTCTGCTCGCCACCTCAAGCGCGGACAAAACCGTCCGGCTGTGGAACCTGGAGACCCTCGCAGCAACCAAGACGCTCTCGGGTCTGACCGACTATGTCTATGCCGTGGCGTTCAGTGCGGATGGGCAACTCGTTGCGGGTGGATCATACGATGGTGAGGTGCGTGTGTGGAAAGTATCGGATGGAAGTGTGGTCAAGGGTTGGAATGCCAGCCCCGGCATGGTAAGCAAGGAGCCTGAGCCGAAGAAGAAGTGATAGCTGGCCTTTCGCAGTAGACATTCTGTCTTGCCAAGAGATTTTGGCGAGACAGACACTCATGCTGCTTGTTCACATCAAGAGAGACTGTGTTCTCTGCCTGAGGTGTCAGACAGATGTTCCAGTTATGAATCGGACATCCAGGCGTTAATGATGTGTCGGAAGTCCCGACTGCTGGCTCTACCCAACCTGCTCATTTCATTTGCCTTTGAGGCCGCTTGTGCCAAGGTTAACGACGGACGATAGTCGCGTCGGCTGCCCACCGAAATAACAATTTCATTCCGCCCACGGAAACACATACTCCGCCCCTCTTGGAAGTGTGTGATGGGTGACTGCCACCTTCACAAGCCCGAGTTGAAGATCTGCCTCGACAGGCCTGTCGTGTTGCCGGACGATATTCCCACGAAGAAACAGATCATTCGCGCGATTGACCCCGAAGGCACAACCGCCACGGTGCGGCTAATCCATCCGGTGCGCCACGATTCCTCTGCTACTCCTTCGGATTGCGGGGTATCTAGCCAGCCAGATGCGGCGATAACCGATCCATTTCCACCCGTCGGCAGCCGACTTCTACACTTTCAGTTGGATGAGGAACTCGGCCGTGGGTCATTCGCCCGCGTTTACCTTGCCCGGCAGGAGGCTCTCGCCAATCGTTTGGTTGTCCTCAAAGTGACGACGGTTCACACCGATGAGCCGCAAACACTTGCTCGGCTTCGGCACACGAATATTGTTCCGGTTTATTCAGTTCACAAATCCGGGCCGGTACAGGTGGTATGTATGCCCTACCTTGGGCGAGCGACCCTCGGCCAAGTTATTGCTGCGGTTATGGCATGGAGGCGAACTCCACCTGAGACTGGAGAAGCTCTCCTCGCACCTCTCGGAACTGTGATTCCCGGTCATGAACTCCACCATCTCAACTATGTCGAAGGATGTTTGTGGGTGATCGGCCAGCTTGCGGCCGGCCTTGCTCACGCTCACTCCCGCGGCGTTCTTCACCAGGATCTCAAACCGGCTAACGTACTCATCACCGAGGACGGTCTGCCGATGATCCTGGATTTCAATGTCGCATCTGATGGGAGCAAGCCTTCTCATGAGGGTCGAGTTGGCGGCACGCTTCCATATATGTCTCCCGAACACCTCAGACAGTTCCTCGACAATGAAGCCACGGTGGATGAACGAAGCGATCTGTTCTCGCTCGGGGTGATCCTTTATCAACTGCTCACGGGTTACTTCCCGTACGCGATCACAAGCTTGCCCGACCGGAATGAGACGATTCGTCGAATGATCGATCAGCGGATGAGTTATCCCGAGCCAATCCGCAAGTTGAACTCAGCTGCTACTTCGGCCATTGAGGCCATCGTTTGGAAGCTGCTCGACCCATCTCCGAAATACCGTTATCCCTCGGCGGAGGCGCTTCGCGAGGACATCAGCCGCCAGCTCTCCCATCAACCGCTTGCGTTTGCCCCAGATCGTTCGTTACGCGAGCAATCCTGGAAATGGCGGCGAAGGCACCCACGACTCGCAACCGGAATGACCGTTGCTGCCACCGTTCTTCTTTTGCTCATTCTGCCCGCTGCGCTGATTGCAGCGCGGGAATCTCAGGCGACGGAACGAGCCCGGCAGGTGCAGCAGGCTGAAGCCTCAGTCGCGGCGGATACTGCAATCGTCGAGCTACGGACGGCTGCTGTCGAACTCGGTTCGCTGGTCGATCACCCCACCCGCGACCAGGGGCTTCGGACAGCGAAAGATACGATCGAGCGTTATGGGGTGACCGATCCGGAATGGAAGACACGCCCTGCTTTTGCTTCACTCGATCCAACCCGGCAGGCAGCACTCGCAACCTCCTTCGCGGAAGTTCTGGTTCTCATGACGCGGGCCGAAGCAGCGGCCGGGTGTTACTCGGCCGAAGCTGTCGCTGCGGGTCTCCGTTGGAATGCGATTGCGGGAGAATTATTCGCAGACGAGGAGCGGCCAGCAGTCCTTGACAGACACAGGGCTGAACTGGAGGCGTGCCGGGATGGATGCCCGATCCCACCGTATCGAGTTCGGATGCAAAAGACAAAATCAGGGGTCGATGGAGGAACGGCCGAGCGAGATGCCGACTTATATTTCGATGGTCTCGACCTCGCCGCGGCTGGGCAATACCTGGATGCACTCCCCCGTCTGGCTCGTTACTGCGACCGTCATCCCACGCACTTTCGAGCCTGGTTTGCTCGCGGTGTCTGCCACGATGCGCTTGGTCAACCCGCCGATGCCGCTGCCGCATTTGGGATCTGCCTCGCCCTGCTACCCGATTTCCCCATAGCGGTTGCGAACCGTGGGATTGCCCGCTTGAAGCAACGCCGGTTTGCAGAAGCCGAGACCGATTTCACTCGTGCCTTAGAATTGAAGCCTGGATGGACTGTGGCACTCCTCAATCGGGGGATCGCCCGGATTGAGCAGCAGCGATACCGAGAGGGGGAAGCCGACTTCTCAGCCGCACTCGATGATCCCGCAGCCCCAACACGACTCTACTTTCTGAGATCGAACGCTCGCAGGAGAGTTGGCGACCAAACTGGGGCAGCAGCCGACCGGATCGAGGGAATGACCCGTGGACCATGCGATGCTTTGAGCTGGGCGACCCGTGGACGTTGGAGAATGGAGAAGGAGCCTCAGAACGCGCTAGCCGACTACGATTCCGCTCTGAGACTTGAGCCCACGCTACGAGATGCCCTTCTGAACAAAGCTATTGTTCTGGCCGACTCTCTTCATCGGGAAGCCGAGGCGATTCCGGTTCTCGACCGACTTTTGGAATTGTACCCGGATCACATCGAGGCCCGGGCAGGTCGTGGGGTGTACCTCGCTCGACTTGGCCGAGTTGCCGCAGCAAGGCAAGATGCTGTAGATACACTCGCTGCGGAGCCCACCGCCTATCGCAAATATCAGATTGCTGGATTGCACGCCCAACTCGCCAAGCACGATCCGGCCGGCCCGGCTCGGGCCGAAGCTCTCCGCTTGCTCGCTTCGGCCTTCCGAAGTGGTTTCGAGGATATGAAGTTGTTGAAAGAAGATACCGATCTCGATCCAATCCGCACCGATCCCGAATTCACGCGACTCGTTGAAATTGCCACACAGCTCGCTCCTCGAAAAGAGGGGATCGCTGAGAACAGCCGCCGATAAGTCGAGTTGTCAGCAGAGGCGAAGTGAAAGCCCGGAAGCATGTCTTTTCAGGCACGATTAAAGAATTCTTGTGCATTCCAAAATGTTGATGAGATTTAACGAACTATCACTGTTATTGGTATCTCTCTTGCAGGATTCAGGACTCATCCGATCGCCGCTGTCCCCAATCGCGCCAGGATGGCGACCCTCAGGAGAAGTCAGTGATAAGGTTTCCGTTCCTTAGCGTTGAGTCGCTTGAGTCTCGAGATACCCCAACCGTGTTTGGCACCCCTTGGCCCGATGGCGAACATCTGACACTGAGTTTTGCTCCGGACGGCACCTCCATTTCGGGGGCACCTTCAAATCTTCAACAACTGCTCTCTCAACTCAGTCCACAATCCGAATACGACATCCTGGAGGCGTTTCAGACTTGGGCGGTGAATGCGAACCTGAATATCGGGCTGGTATCCGACAACGGGGCAGCGTTTGGCACGGGCAGAGCCGTTCAGGGCGATCCGCGCTTCGGGGACATTCGCATCGGCGGCACACCCCTGGCATCGGATGTGATTGCCATTACCACTCCCTACACACTGTTCGATGAGTCTTCTGGTGATGTGGTCGTCAACACAGCAGCGGGGTTCGGCTCGAATGGCTACAATCTTTCCACGGTACTTTTACATGAGGCCGGTCACGCCTTTGGACTTCCGGACAACAACGATCCGGCATCGGTGATGTACACGTACTATCAGGGAAGCGAGACCGGCCTCGCATCTGAAGATATCGCGGCGATCCAGGCACTTTACGGTGCGCGACAACCCGACAAGTACGAGGGTTCAACCGGCAATGGCACTCTGGCCACAGCCACACATTATGGCAATGGCCCACTCACCGCAGACCTGACAACACCCAGCGATGTGGATGTCTACAAATTCTCAACCGGGCTTCTGACAACCAACGTGACTGTCCAGGTCGATGCCGCTGGGTTGAGTTTGGTCACACCGAATGTGGAAGTGCTGAATTCTCGAGGGCAGGTGGTGGCATCCACCTCCACAACCGATCCAACCAATAATGATCTCTCCATTTCTCTCAACCGTATCCAGTCCGGGGCAACCTATTACGTCCGGGTATCAGCCGCACAGGACAATGTCTTTGGAGTTGGCTCGTATGACCTGAGTATCGCGCAGAAATCGCTGCTGTCCGGCGTTACAGGTCTGGTGAACCAGTTGCTTGTCGATACCGGGCTCAACAAAACGCTTGCCACGGCAACCAGCCTGCTTTCCCGTGCTGTGACAGCAGGACCGCAAACTCATTACAACGTGGAGGGATACCTCGGCAATTCATCGGATGTGGACTATTACCGGATTGCCGTTCCATCTTCGCAAACTGAAACTCCGGTCAATCTTCTGGTGACCATCTGGGGAGAGACGGGGGCGACGCTCAACCCATGGGTCGAAGTGGACAATGCCCTTGGAGATGAACTGACCTCCCACGTGTTCACAGCCAACGGCAACACGACGATCCTTCAGGTGAGCGGACTGCAACCGGGCGGGATTTACTACAT
>Ga0206850_10176_pt1 | contig 19450 bp, 12 predicted proteins | sample Alteio_BWOrgCont_16_FD_152885 | JGI IMG/M metagenome (GOLD analysis project Ga0206850, IMG submission 152885) | Enriched cells from forest soil in Barre Woods Harvard Forest LTER site, Petersham, Massachusetts, United States -... | ecosystem: Environmental > Terrestrial > Soil > Temperate forest >...
TGGGCTTTCTAAGCTGCCCGCTGCTTGCGATACTGTTGCCTGGATCGATTGCGACGTTGTGTTCGGCGACAGAAACTGGCCGGATCGGGTGTCTCCCCTTTTGCGGCAACATACCGTGATTCAGCTTTTTTCTGAGGTTGTGTGGCTAGATCGGGGAGAAATAGAACCTTCGTTCTACTCGGAACGCATGCCCGGATTTGCCGCCCGATTGGCCGAAGATCCGACAGTCGGAACAGCCGATTTTTCGCGGCATGGCCACACCGGCTTTGCGTGGGCGGCTCGCAGAGATGTTTTAGAGCGGTGTGGCTTCTTCGATGAGTGTATTGTCGGTGGCGCGGACCATGCTATGGCCCACACCTTCGCGGGGAACTGGAACTGTGCCTGTATAGATCGATTGCTCCCAATTGGCTCAGAACTTCGAGCAGATTACGAGAGGTGGAGTACAACTGCTCACTCAGTTATTCGAGGGGCTGTCGGCGTCAGCACAGGCCAGATCTGGCATAACTGGCACGGTTCCTCGTTTAATCGCAAATATCACAGCCGACACGTTGAATTGATGGAACATCATTTTTCTCCGTCCGCGGATATCGAAGTTAACGAAGACGGTTGTTGGACTTGGCGTCGACGTGAATCCGCGGTGGCCAACTACGTGGAAGGATACTTTGCTAGCCGACGGGAGGATGATCAAGACTGATGTATGAATTAAGTCGCAATGGAACCTGTGGAAACCACGCGGCCGACATCTGCGTGGTTACTTGCTACTTTAACCCAAAACGCTTTGCGTCGAAGCGGCAGAATTTTGAGATTTTCCGCGAGGGAATGAGGCAGTATGGCGCTCCACTCTATGTCACAGAATTGGCTACCCCCAATGGTGAATTCGAGTTGGACGAGTCTCCAAATATCATTAGAGTGAGATCGGCAAGCACCATGTGGCAAAAAGAAAAGCTGCTCAATATCGCGATCAATAGGCTGCCGGCAAAGTTTACAAAGGTAATTTGGGCCGACTGCGACCTTAAGTTTGACAACCGCAACTGGCTGGTTAACGCCTCCAGTGCGCTCGATAAGTTTACAGTTATACAGCCATTCACCGAAGCGGTCCGTCTTCCACCTCGTCAGACATCGCATGAGGGTAGCGGGAGACGATATCAAAGTTTCGCTAGCGTAATACTGAGAAGACCGAAAACGCTACGGTCCGGTAATTTTGCGAAGCATGGTCACACTGGGTTTGCATGGGGCGGACGCCGCGATTGGCTGTTGGAGTGCGGTTTGTACGAGTGCTGTATTTCCGGGAGTGGTGACCACCTTATGGCCCATGCATTCTGCGGAGACTATACGTCACCATGTGTAATGCGTACCGTTGGGAATGCCTTCAGGTATCATTCGCACTTTCGTGAATGGGCAAAGCATGTATTCGAGCTAACTGGCGGGAATTTTGGCGTAATTGAGGGAACGGTATTGCATCTTTGGCATGGAGATCCGCGGAAGCGTCAATATGGTGAGCGGGATCGAGAACTCTGTGAACTGGACTTTGACCCGAAGGTAGATCTGCGGGAAAACCAGGACGGCTGCTGGGAACTGACGGATCGGAATCCTGTCCTTCCGGATTGGGTGAATAGCTACTACGATTCGCGTGATGAAGACAATGAGGTCCTCGGCAGATGGGGTGGGCTGTGGCCAGTTTAGTTGATTCCTCGATTCAACGAGGGCTGTGCTTCCTCCACAGACGACAATCTCCCTCGGGTTACTTCCGGACTTTGACATCGAGGATGATCAATTTGCGGAATCCAGTAGACGATCCAACTTTGTTTACCACTGCGTTAATCATGTACTCGCTCAGCTTTTTTCCAAAGCATCAAGTTGTTGACATAACAGAACCGGCGTCTTCCTTCCTCTTGGGCGAAATGGGGACACCAGGATTTTGGAGATATTGGAGGTCAGATCACTTACGAAAGATATCAATCGATCTAGACGATACCATTTGCGTTTCTCTGGCCCTGTTCAGAAGCGGAATAGCCTTTCCCGATAACCGCGAGCGATTGCTGGCGAACCGAGACGGAGAGGGGCGATTCTACACTTGGCTTTTTGACGAAAAACTAGGCTCATTTGATTGCGATATACCCGCTAAGCACCACAAGAATGTCGACCCTGTTGTTAATGCGAATGCGCTTGCGTGGCTTGGATATCGAGAAGAAACACGCGCGGCTATAGATTATGTTACCGACTGGATTCAGTCGGATAACGATTGCTGTCGAAAGCTCTATTATTACGTGGACACGCTTTCGCTCTATTATGCAGCGTCTAGAGCACTATATTTGGGTGTCCAGCCCCTTGAGAGAATTCGCGAGCAAATCGCGCGGTCTGTTGCACTTCGCCTTTGGTATAGTCCGGAGTGGAACGCACTTCTAAGCGCGCTGGCGGTTGCCTCGCTTCTCAATCTGAATGTTGAGTCCGAAGTAATACGGATTCTGATTGGAAAAGTACTCCAGGATCAGAGGGAGGACGGTTCGTGGCCTGCCATCGCCATGTATTGCGGCCCGGCATCGTTTTACGGATCTGAGGAACTGACTACGGGATTCTGTTTGGAGGCACTGGAACGCTTTCGCCAGATCAACAAGTGGGGCTAATGGGGCCGTCAAGCTTCGATTGATAGGTGATTTTGGAGTTTTTGGCGGCCGACTGCCGATGTTGGCCGTGCGTGAGCGGAGGCGAGCGGTGCGCGAGGCGAGTAGGTGGGCGAGCTGAACGCTGTCGGGACGTTGTCGGATTCGTGCGGCGCCCTATCCTATGATGAGGAATGGCTTGGGCGGAGGATAGGCTCCGTGGGCGACACAACCCGAGCGCCGCCCTAGGGGTTAAGACCGAAGCAACATGTTGCAAAGGTGACGTAAGTCCTTGGAATTCAAGAAAGTAGCGTGGTTAAGATCGCCCTGAATGCCTGCTGAAGTACGCACTTGTGTACCTGAGTTCAGTTAAGCATCAGTTCGACCCCTGAACTCAATGTTCCTTAGTTACTTACATCACCTTTGAAGAATTTTAGAGGGGGGCTGTACGATGCCGCCCTATCTTTCCCTTTCGGGATTGGCACTAAGGCAGTCTACCTTATCTCCTGACCCCGCTTTCACCGTGTCACACTGAACCATCACAAATAGGAGAGCCGCCATGTATCTGGGACGCACGTCGGTGGATTCGCACGGCGCCGTCGCAAGCCCGGCAATGACGGTGTGGAGCAAGGGCGCGACGCAGACGCTGGTGCTGGTCTGGTGCGGCAGCGACGGTACGATCTATTTCGCTTCGGGGATGGAGCAGGCGGGCGCGCTCAACGCGGTGCCACTGTCGAATACGACCAGCCTGGAGCGGCCGGCGCTGGTGCAATTCGAGGACCGGCTCGTGCTCGGCTACACGGGAACCGACAATCAGATGTGGAGCGCGATCTCCTACGACGGCCAGAGTTTCATGGCCCCGCAGCTATGGGAGTACATCGACGGGACGACCATCGCGCCAATGATCGGCGGCCCGGCGTTGTTCCAATTGGGACCGAACATGCTAATTGCAGGGACGCAGCAGCTGAGTCAGATCATCAATTTCGGCTGGGGTGTGAATCCACCCGAGCTCTACCAATATAGCTCGCTGGACTCACTGACGAGCATCGATACGCTCGCGCTCGGGGCGGCACCGTCTGGCCTACAACTCGCCTTCGCGGGCGCCAACGATCCGGCCAACAATCTTTCCATTCAACCGGATCCCCGCAGCAGCAATCTGGCTCCGGTGGTAGTCTATGCCGATCAATGCTACGGGAGCCCGGCGCTGGTGACGACCACCAGTGGCTACGCCGCAGCGTTTGTCAACAAGTTGTACAACATTGTTCTGCTTTATGGAATCGAGAACCTCGATCCACAGAACGTCAATCGGGTGGTACTCCAGGATTCAAGCTGGCACGCGCCCGCCGTCGCAACGATCAACGGCGTAACTTACGTCGCCTGGATCGGAACCGATCAGCCGGGGAATCCGGGTTTACCAACGGGGCGGCTCAACTTCGCCGACCTTGGTTCGATGCCGCAGGTCACCTGCGCGCTGTCGACTATGATGGCCAAGCCAGCCGCTGATCAACTGCGCAACTTGCGAGATCAAGAACTGCTCAAGTCATCCGTCGGTCGCATGCTGGCGATGGAGTTGGATCAGCACTCGGCAGAGTTGCTCCGCTTGGAGCAGGCGCACCCGGAACTCGGGCGGCAGGTCCAGGCGCTGCTCCAGCGCGTCGAGCCGATCGCCACTTCGGGCAGTAAGTTCGACGATGCCACCATTCAGGACTCGCGCACCCTGCTCTATCGCTTCCGAGCAGTCGCGAGCGCACAGCTCCGCGCCTCCATCAATTACGTAATGCAGCTTACCTCGTGTTTCCGCGGCAGCACCCTGGTAGACGGACTGGCGAAGGCAGAGCGTGTCATCAAATAGACCAATAGACCAAGTGGCAACCGCGACTGCCGGTGCCGCGGGCCAGGGCAAACGCACGCTGATCAACTCGAGCATTTTTGGTTACACTGCTGCGGCTTGTAGCCGGCATGACGGAGGTAGTTGTAGCACTCCGAGGCGGGGAACCAGTCCAGGCATTCGCCACACAATGCCTCTTACTCAGACTTTGTCCGAGCTTCCGCTTTCGCATCTCATTCTTGAGCCTCGAAAACACATTCTCGATCGGATTCGGATCCGGACTACACGGCGGCAAATAGAGCAGCGACGCGTTGATGGCCTCGATCACCTTCCGCCCCCCCGCCACTTAGTGGGCCGGCAGGTTCGGCGACGGCGGCACGCAGTTCGGCTTCATGTTGGCGATGGAATGGTACGCGTCGCGAAATCGGGGGACAAGCCACAGTTTCACCAGCGGCTTGGCTTGGTAGCGTCGGATGAATTGACGGACCCATTCGGCACTGGTGGTGTATTTGCCTGCCAGTTCAGCGAAGGTCATGCCGGCTTGGTAGTCGACGAGAACGCGCTGACGCAGAGGGACTTCTCGCTCAAGCGCAGCGCTTCATGATCAGGCTCATCCGCCCCCGTCCGGTTGGAGTGCTGCTTGAGGATCGAGAGCGTGAAGCGGTACAGGCAGGTGCCGTTGACATTCGCGGTGCAAACTGAGGGGAGGGTTCGGCTCCGGGCGCGGCCTAGAGCAGCAGAACCGTTCGATGCTACGCCCTTCTCGTTGTATCAAGGATACTTCGCAGGCGGCAAAGAATTCGGCGCAAAACGCGGGGCCGCCTCATTCAGCTTAACGGCTGGGCATAGGCTCAGGCGCGTTAATATGCCACTCACCGTCGAAGCGCTATCAGCAATTGCGGTCTCTGCAATGACGCCAACATCGTATTCGTAAACGATCGTCGTCGTTGTTCCTCTTTGCACAAAAACCGTCAGCTCGTACTTCACACCAGCGGGGTGCCGGACGCATGGTTCAATCGTACAGTAATTGTTCGAGACGGCCGAAAGAAGAAGCCCCCGGTCCACGATCTTTGTCGTGATGATTGGAAAGCAGCGGTGAGGTCGAGACCGATTGTGATTCTCCACCACGCGTTCAAAAGGAATCCTTGAATTCGCCTGTGCGCACTCGAGTTGAGTTCGGACGTGTTCGAGGAATCTTGGAAACGGGTGATCGCCCTCGATGCGGATGCACAGTGGAAGCTGATTTGCCAACATTCCAATAATGCCCTGTGACTCGATCGCATCGCGGTTCGCAAAGTCCACGCCGACTAGAATCTCCCGAGATTGGGTCCTGTTCCAAAAGGCCAAGCAGATCACCGCGAAGAGCATCGCGAACGGTGTGGCGCCATAGGCTCGCGCGATATTCGAAGCCGCTTCTGCCAAATGGGGAGCCAAAACCAATTCGTAGGACGCACACTGCCGGTCCGCGAAGCGGTTGACCGCAACCGAAAACGGCACCAATCGCGAGCCCGAGAGCGTTGTACGCCAATACTCAAGCTGTCTCTCCGCTTCTGCGGTCATTAGGAAATCGGATTGACTCTTGACGAAGTGACGAAGCTGCCATGGCTGAGGCAGGTGCGAAGGATTGCGAATCGCGATTGAAGACAACAAGCACAGCTCGTCAATCAACACTCGCAATGACCAGCCATCGCAGATAATGTGGTGCATCCCCACGATCAACTGATAATGGCGCCGAGCAAGACGGACAAGCGTAATTCTAATGAGTGGCAACCGGTCTAACCGAAATGTGGTCGTGGCCTCAAAATCTCGCCGCTCCGCAATTCGTTTGCTTTGAGAGGCCTTGTCCAGACCGATCAAGTCAAGCCTCGAAACCGGGATATCAACGCATTGCGTGACGCACCTGCGGAGTTCATTATCGCACCATTGAAAGTGCGTCCGAAATGCCTCGTGCCGGCCAAGCAGCTCCCCAATGCAATTCTCGAGCCTTTCCAGCGTTATGTCGCCTGTGATCGTCAAATCGAAGCAAATGTTGTACGCCGGTTCAGTCGGATCCGCTTGTGCAAGCCGCCACAGGCTCCGCTCGGCAAACGAGACGGCAGAATTGCCACACGCCTCATCTGCAGAGGGCCAGTCGGATCGGGGTGCGATTGCCAGCAGTTTGACGAACGTTGCGGAATGCTCGGCTATCTGGATCCGTAGATCGGTTGAAATTCGTTGGCCAGGGGGGGCATGGCTCACGACCAGGCCGTCACGAACCGAGAGATTAATTCCCAGTTCACGGCATCGCTGCAGGGTCTCCATCGCTGTCATTGTTTGTCAGCGCTCCGCGTATGGGCTCCATCCGTCCCTAACACGTCTTGTATAAGGGTCCGTTCCAGCAACATCGTCGCTATCTGGCGGAGGGTGGTTGAGGGTGTCGGTTCGACATTGACTTTGAATTGCGATGCGATGCGAGCTTTAAATACAATAGTGGAGAGCGAGTCTAGGCCTAGGCTTGACAACGCGGAATCTCCTGAAATTGCCTTGCCTTCCGGCGAAATCAAAGGCCGAAGTTGCAGAATGAGCATCTCACATAGCTCGTCGAGTCCCAACATGTCCAGCACGACGTCCTCACGCGATTCCGAGGATTCGATGGGGAGCAATTCGGCGACGATCCCTCGTGCCCGCTTCAGCCAAGGAAGAGTAGATTGAGACAGTTTCCGTGGTTCGACGCGGACAATGCCAACCTGATATCGATTCATTGCCATCGCTGTGTCGAACAGACTGGGCGCGTGGGCACCCAACAGCGTTCCTATGCCGTTGGCGGCCAGGACGAGATGTGATGCTTTTCCAAAAGGAGTTTCGCCAAAGCCCGTTTCGGACCAGGGTCCCCAGTTAATGCTCATCGACGCCAGTCCGAGCCTGCGCCGCTCCGCAGCGAGCGCATCCAAGAATGAATTCGCCGCCGCATATGCTGTCTGGCCAGGCACGGGGAAAAAGGACGACAGCGACGAAAATAATACGAAGAATTCAAGAGGTTGCGAAGCGAAGAGGTTGTGGAGTACATAGCCGCCGGCTACTTTTGCCTCCAAAGCAGCGGCGAAGTCGGCCTTTGACCACTGCTCAACGCGCCGCTCAGACCATGTTCCCGCCAGGTGGGTCACGCCGGCAATTGGAGGGAATCCATCGTCAGCTAGAATCTGCAGTGCTGTTCCCATCGCGGGCGCATCGCTGACGTCAACGTCCAGCACCCGAACCTGTGCACCGATGCGTCGCAGGCGAGATTGAATCACGGAAGCACGTTTCGCCCGGTCATGTGCTTGCGCTGCGTCACGAACTGGCCGGGAGAATAACGCGATGAACGCCGCTCCACGTTCGGCGAGCCAGCATGCTACGTGCGCGCCAAGACCACCCAAGCCTCCCGTGACCAGGTATGTCGATGTGTTGGAAAGGTACCTGCCTACAACATTTTCCTGACGTCCCGCAGCCGTGACGAAGTGCTGCTCGTACGAAACCCCCCGCCTGAGCGCGGCATCAGTATGTACATCGCGTTCGATTTGGTGGTACAGGAACGCGGCGTTGATCGCTGCTGATTCATTGGGATCCAGATCTACCAGGCTGACCCAGTTTTCTCCTAGATCGGCCTGGATACCGCGAACCAAGCCAGGAATAGAGCCGCAAGCGAGCGATTCTCGGGCAATGGTTGTGTTCTCAACTTCCCGAGCGCCAACTGTCACGATCGACAGACGGCCGATCTGGCGGTCCTTTAAGGCCAAAACAGCCCTGACCAGGCTCAATACACCTGTCGGAATTGCCACCAATTCCTGATGCAACGGTGCCCCAACTTCACACTGCAATACATATATAAGTCCGGCGCACTCACTCGAGCATTCACCTAACATATGAGCAAGAGTCGCCGTGACCTCCGCTTGATCGGCATCGTCGCCACCTGTGAATATGGATTGCCCCCGGAGAAAATCAGGTGAGAATAATGCAGGTAAATGTCCTGCAGCACGAAACTCCGCCGAGATCGCCTCTCCCAAATCATCGTCGGCGCAAAGAATCAAATAACGATCGCCGCCCGAACTTACTCGATCGGACTCATGCTCCTTGTGTCGACGGGCGGCAATGAGCGTCTCCGAGACTTGCGATGCTCCCGGCTCGGATGGCCACAATTCTACCGATGCGAAGCCGCTGGTCTCGAGGACTGAGGACCACTTCTGGCGCGATAAGAGCGGATGATCCGGACGGAGCTCCAAGTCCTCGAAGCGCCACCACCCGGGTAGAAGGCCGAAGATGAGATCCAACACGGGTTCCGCTGTAGTGGTTTCGAGCAGTAATAACAGGCCGGAGGGCTTCAAGAGCTGATGAATGTGCTCGAGCGACTTTTGAATGCTCGCAGTCACGTGTAGGACATTCGATGCAATCACAATATCAAACGAGTGGGCCGCCAATCCTTGACGGATTGGCTCCTGCTCGATGTCAAGCATCTTCGCTGTGAAATTGGCACAATTCGAAAACGTGCGCATTGCTTCGGCTACAAAATACGGAGAAATGTCCGTGAAGCAGTACTCTTGATATTCGGATTTCTGGTGCGCAAAGACGCTGGCGGTTGTGGCACCAGTGCCCCCACCGATTTCGAGGATCTTGACCGCGGAACAACCCCCACGCGATTCGACTTCGGTCGCGACAGCGCGTCCGAGGGCATTATGGAACACCCCAACTAGAACTCCGCGGCAATAAAAGTTGCGAATAGCAGAAAGCCCCTCGGGAGAAAACAAAACATCAATCGCGCACGTTTCCCCGGTGAGGATGCCGACCAGTTGTCGGCCACAGAGGTCCAGAAGTTCCAGTTCCGGGCTGCAGAAACTGCACTCATCGAGCAAGTGCTCGAGCTGTTCCGTCATTTCGCAGTTCGGAAGATGCGACACGTGCCAGCCTGCGTCGTCCTTGGAAAGCCAACCGTCGCTGACCAGCACTTCCAGCAATCTTATCCATAGTCGTTTGTTAATTCCTCCGCATCGAGCGGTTAAATCTTGGAGGTCGAAACAGGCGCCGTCCTGGAAGCCTGGCGTGATCGCTACGAGCGCGTTAAGAATGTATGTTAGCGTTAGCTTTCGAATTCGTTCTCTAGTTGGTGCGTAAAGATTGACAGCGTTGGATAGTGCTTTGTCGCTCTCAGTCGACCACAAATCACGGGCCGCTTGCCATTTGGCCGAGCGAATAGAAAAGCTATCCGACCTCGCCACCCAAGTGGGAGTGAAGAACATGGCAGTTTCGAGATCGTCGGGTGCAGGTTCAAGGATCACCTCCACGTCGCGAGCCTTCGCGACCACGGTCCCGTCATCACAATATGCCGTGACTTGGACCAATCGAAGATTGCACTCTGTCGTTGATGAGCGTATGGCGCAGTGAAGCCAAAGAGCGCCCGGTAGTTCTCCGGCTAAGATACATTCACCGATCGCGGAGAGGAGGGCTCGCGATCTGGCATCACCATCGATCATCGCAAGTGAAGCGATCAACGCCGCGCTCGAAACAACGTCGATCATTTTATCGCTGGGATTATTGTCCTCTTCGCAAATTACTCGCGTGAGGCACTCATCCCTTCCGCTCCACACTCCAGCAATTGCTATAGGGACGTCGCACAACCGTGCACGGACTCGTCGCAGCCGGTCATCAGCAAGGCCCTCGGAACAACGGGCTCGCAACTCGGCAAATGGAGTCGATGGCGGGATCGCCTGAACGGCGAGCGCCTTTCTCTTGACACCCTCCTTCCAATGTCCGCTTGATCGCTGTCTCAGTTCGTCAAGCCTCGTCAGGCCCTCGATGACCCTCGCTTCGTCAAGACCGAAATCAATGTGGCATGCGATCTCATCGACGCCGATACTCTCCAATTCGCGGACCTGGCTTAGACATCGTTGAACGTCTCCAAAAAGCACGCGTTGTTGGCCGACGAGTCGCCCGACGACGATATCAAGGCCAGATTCGAATTCGCTCTCGGGCAACGCATCAGGCCCGTGGATGCCAGCTGTGCTGGCCTTGAGGGCGGGCAAGAGTTCCTGGCCACCCCTCCGCAAATAGTCGCTGAAGCCATCGATCAAATAAACGGGAAAATCACCCGACTCGTTATATACATGCGTGTGAAGCATCACAGTGACGATATGATCGTCGGCAGAAAAACCCGATTCGCACAATGCATCACGATACACATTGATGTTTTCCCGTAGCTGCGAGAGCGACTGTGTAAAAAGGTGCGTGAGTAGATTCGCACCGAGCAGTCCAGCCTGCTTGAAAGTGCGTCGATCTCCGGTGGCAGTTACCCAGATTGGAAGCTCCACTTGGACCGGAGTCGGATAGGTTCGAACTTGCACAGGGGATTCAAGACCGTTCCGCACCTCGATCCGTTCACCCTTCCACAGCTTCCGGAAGATCCGGATCGCCTCTGGAAACTCTGCATAGCGCGTCCGGTATCGCTCGGGAAAGAAAGCGAAGTCGTTGGGATGCCAGCCGACCGCAAAGGACACATCTACGCGTCCGTTCGAAAGATTGTCCACTACGGCCCACTCTTCCGCGACGCGTTTCACGTCGTGCAATGGCAAGACGACGCTGCCGGCTCTCAACCGAATCTGGCGTGTCTCCATCGCGAGCGCGGCATGGATCACGGCGGGACTCGGGAACAGACAGCCGACATTCGTGAAGTGCCGTTCGGGCAGCCAAACTGCCTTAAACGAGTGTTGGTCGGCGAACTTCGCCCACTCGATAATGGACCGGTACTTTCGGCCGACGCCGGATTCACCCGCTGAGAAGAAGAACAGACTATAATCCATCGCTTCAACCTTCGCTACTCAATGAGTGACTTGGCTTGCAGGGCCCATCCGCACTTCCGCCCTCGCGAGCAGGGTTCGTTTAGGCGCGCTGATAGGGCCTGGATCGACGACATTCACGCGCACCGTGCCTGTCTCCACGTCGCATAGCTCGACGGTCAAACGACAGTACTGTTGCTTGGACCGTATGTTGTCCGACAGCCGAAAGCGCAAGATCGCTTGCGGCTCCGCTCCCAGCTTCAGCATTACGGCCGAAACAATGATCTTCAGATAGTCGCTTGCGGAAGTAATCGGACCCTCGTGCGCCCCCGGTAGAGCATCGGCCTCCACGCTCATGGTCGACGATCGGTCGTCGCGAGATGCGAACCAGAATGACCGATGCAACAACTGAGGGACGGGTATTAGAGTGACCTCGGTGCGCTCAAGCACCTTGGTCCAATCCAGTTCATACCCTCGACGAAATAACTCACACGCAAGTTTCCCCAAGTCGTCCGGGTCGCAAGTCTCAGAGAAAATGGACAAAAAGCGTGAGTTTCGCGCATTGTCATATCTAACTCGCATGCCGAACTCTATGACCGCGCAGTCGCTCACGCCAACGGAATCAATCGGGAAACCACTCTCGGTGACGAACGCGGCGCACAGACGTTCCTCACTCGCATCACGGCCGAGCGATTCCATCTGCCGCGCCAGAGCAACTGCTCTCTCTTTCAAACCGCCAAGCACATTCTCCAGCGTGCGTTCACACATCGCTGCCGCGACGAACGCACCCACTCCGAAACCGCAGAACTTATCGGGCTTTAGCCCCCACGACAAAAGCATCTGCGCAGCTGCGTACTGAAAAGCAAATACGCTGCAGGTGACTTCCAAAACCTCTTCAGTGTCCGAGTGAGCGGCGCCGTAAGCCGCCAAGGTGCTGTCGCGATTCGTGCACGCTTCGAACGCGAGCTTGAAAACGCAATTCGATTGGCAAAGGTGTCTCGCGAGCCGCCTCCAGTCACGAGGGAGAAACGCGCCGAAGGAGAACTCCACCGACGTTCCCGCGGCAGTGTCGCGCTTCCAAATGTCGGCGGTTCGCTTCCGAACCGAAATGGCGCGCAACTGCGAAAGCATTTCATCGCGGGATGACACCTGAAATGCGATTCGCCAATCCAAATGCGACCGGCCGGCTGAGAGGGTTGAGGCAACCTCCACCATTTCCGTGCGATCGCACCGTTCTAACGCTGCCATTAACTCGTCGGCGAAACGCTCAACGCTGTTCGCAGTTCGGCCGCTAATTATGATCGGAACCGACTGACCGACCTGGGGCAACGTCGTCCCCAGCACCCGCTCACAGCTCTGCAAAATCAAATGTACATTTGTGCCAGTAAATCCAAACGCGCTGACACTAGCCGTTCGAGCGAGGCTGCCTTTACGCCATGGTCTGGTTTCGGTTGGAACCTCAAGCGAAAGCTCGCCCCAGGGGACAAGAGTATTTGGTTCGGTGAATTCGGGCTGAGTTGGGACTTCGCCATGGCGTATCGAAAGTACGGCTTTTATGAGGCCCGCGACGCCCGCAGCCGCCTCGAGGTGACCAATATTCGCTTTAACCGATCCGACGAGCAGTCGGCGTTCCCGCTCCGAGGAATTCAATGCCTTTGCTAGCGCGCGGAGTTCGACGGGATCGCCTAATCGCGTGCCTGTCCCGTGCGTTTCGACATAATCGACATCTGAGGCGGAAATGCCGGCGCGCGCCATCGCCGCACGAATCACTGCGGTCTGGGCCTGACCGTTGGGCGAGGTAAGGCCGTTGCTCTTTCCGTCGTGGTTCATCGCGCTTCCGAGAATCACAGCGAGCACGCAACTATTTGCGCGCATCGCATCGGCTTCCCGGCGCAATACGACCATGCCGCACCCCTCGCCCCTGACGTACCCGTCCGCCTTTTCATCAAACGCACGGCAGGCTCCGGAACGGGATACAGCTCCAATGATCTCGAGGAAGTCATCCGCAAGAGAATCGAGAATCACGTTCACTCCGCCTGCAATCGCGGTGTCACATTCTCCTGCCAGCAAGCTGTTGCACGCCAGATGTACAGCTGCAAGCGACGACGAACAGGCCGTATCAACCGTGGTCGAAGGTCCGTGGAAGTCGAATAGGTATGAAAGGCGGCCCGCCGCCATGCCCGGCAGGATGCCCGTTCCCGTAAACGGGCCGAGAGTTGCGCCGGACTGGATCATTAGCTTTCCATAATCGCTACCGCTTATGCCGACAAAGACTCCGACGGAAGTACCCCGCAGGCTTTTGGCGGGCAACCCAGCCGACTCAAGCGATTGCCAGGCGGTTTCCAATATGAGGCGCTGCTGCGGATCTAAGTGGGCGGCTTCTTCAGGTGAGATCTTGAAGAACTCGGCGTCGAACCCTTCAATATTGGTCAGGAATCCACCCTTCGAGGCACGCTTTCCGGGCCGGCTCAGCGGCCGCGTACGGATGGAAACCGTTCCCGTCCTGATGAGATTCCAGTACTCATCGAGGGTGGACGCTCCAGGAAACCGACACGCGGCGCCGATAATGCCGACCCGTCCGCGATCATGTCTGATTTGATCGGCCATGTTTCAGTTTGTTCTTCCGGATCATAGATTGTTGCGGGGCCTTCCAGTATCTAGATGCGCCGATGGCTGTGCGACCGTGGTCAAATACTCGCAAACAGATTCGATGGTTGGACAATCCCAGGGCAAAGTGGGAGGGATAGAGCAACCAAGAACCGCTTCCAAATCCCTCATCAATAACACAGCATCCCGCGAACCGATGCCGAAATCGAAGAAGGACTCCCGCGGGTCAATGTCCTGACGGTGTAAACCGGTCAATAACGCTATCCGACCACTAAGCCACTCAATGATTTCGGTTTTAGTCATGTGGGCCCGCTCCCGCTACAAGTTCGCCTGCATTACTTTCGCCTGCATTACTAGTTCCGGACTCGAGGTGTCCGCTGTGAGCAACAACCAGCAGCCGCGACTCTCGAAAGTAATCCCTGCATGCGTATCGTCGTAGTTTACCGCTGGAAGTCCGAGGAAGTGATCCTTTCCGAACCAGGACAATAGCCTGTACAGTGAGATGAAAATATGATCCGATGCGTCGGCGGATCTCTTTGAGCAAGTCTTGGTAAAGTGAAGAATCGAAATGACCCTGCACTTCATGTACGACGACTACCCGTGCAGGTCCATCCTCGGACAGAAATGCAGCACCGAGTCCGTTTTTCAGTGCTGGATGGCTAGATTGCACGGCCTGCTCAATGGCTTGCTGATCGATGTTTCGGCCGTCGACTATTAAAATGTCCTTGAGTCGTCCCGTTATTGTGAGACGGCCGCGTTTCATAAAACCCAGGTCTCCACTTCGGAGATATGGGCCTTCCTGCCCCAGGCGCGCATGAAAAGCTCGTCTGGTCTCTTCCGGTTTGCCCCAATAGCCTTGGGCGACGCTCGGCCCCTTTATCCAGATCTCGCCGATCTTGCCCTCATCCACTTCCTCGCCGGTCTCAGCATCAACGATTCTGACCTCTTGGCCATCCGCAATCGTTCCAGAGCTAACGAGCCCGACAGACTGCCTCACGCCTGTGGCGGGTGGTTCCGGGATATACGGCGAACCCGAAACCAATAGTGTCGCTTCAGCCAAACCATAGGTGGGCACGAACGATTGCTTCCGAAAACTGCACTCGGCAAACGCAGTTGCGAATCGATCAATCGTTTCCGTACGTACCGGCTCTGAACCATTGAATGCTATGCGCCACGAGCTCAGATCGAGACCTTTCTTTTGATCGTCGCTGATCCTGAATGCGCAATGATCGAACGCCGAATTGGGGCCGCCAGCGATTTCGGCACAGTACCTTGAAATGGCGTTGATCCAGATCCAAGGCTGACTCACGAAAGAGGTGGACGGCAGTATAACCAACTTTCCGCCGCAAAATGCGGCTGTCAACAAACCACCGATAAGTCCCATGTCGTGGAAAAACGGCAGCCATGATACACCCGTCGTTGTTTCTGAGATGCCGAATGCCGTACTAATAAGTGCCAAATTGTGAACCAGATTCTCGTGGGTGACAACTACTCCTTTGGGCGACCCGGTTGACCCAGATGTGTATTGGATCAGTGCCGGCGCACTGCAGGAAATGTGATTGAAATAAAACTTTGTATCGGATGAGTCATTGACATGATCCGTCAGGGAGCACACCACACCGGGGCAGGCGTTCTGGATATCCGCTATGCTGATGCGTTGCAATGCCTTCGAAGACGTCAGTAATACGGACGATCCGCAATCGCGAGCGATGGCTTGCATGTGCCAAAGGTTTCGCGTTAGATGAGGCGTCTGAAGCGGCACGGGAATCATGCCCGCATAAAGGCAACCGAAGTAGCTGGAGACGAAATCGGGCTCCTGACTGAACAGCAGCATGACACGGCCGCCGAGAGTGGCTCTTTGCTCAAGGAGTCGGGCGATCGATATGGACCGACTGCGAAGAGACGAGAAACTGAACGAGTCTGATACCTCCTCGCCAGTTCTGGATAAGAACGAATAGACAATCTTTTCAGGGAACTTCTCCGCGCGATGTTCCAGAATCTCGACGAGGTTGCGCTCTTTGCTTTTCATAACCGAAGTCTGTTAGAACTATGCTAGCTTTGAGGAATTCCGTCGATCACCTACAGGGGTTCACCTGTCCTTGCCGCCTTGCGCGTCGAATCAATCGCAATAACGATGGCGAACATAATTGCGGTCGAGTGCAAAGATCTCGACATGCCGCGTCACAAGTAAGCAGGTATTCACCGGACTCAGCACGGTCTGGAGCAGGCAGCCCGACGCGGTTCGCACGCTCTCCGGCAGGTTGTTTCGACCGTACGTTCTGTCGGCGAAGAACACCTTCGCCTGGTGGAACCGCGACTCGAATTCCACCGATGCCCCAGGACGATCAACACCGACATCGCAATCCTGAACATCGGCCGAGCGCATCCTGATAGCCAAGACCAATCCCTGCGGGCCGATGACAATATGACGCTTACGACCGTTGATCTTACTGGCGGAGTCGTAACCTCTCTCACCATCGACCTTCGTTTGTCTTTACCGTCTTAGTGACGACGATCGTCGCACTGAGTGAAGCCTTGCGAGCTTTCCAACTTCGGAGTTTGTACGGAGCGAATCGTGCACCGTCTGTCGGGTTCCGCTATCGCGCCCAGTGCAAATGTCTCCGTTGACACTCTTCCAGTTCGGAAATCCGCTTGGGAGCAGACTCCATTCGCAACGACCGCGGAAGACGTAAAGGATCGCGGCGCGACGGCAAGGCTGCGGCACGAGATTGCGCAGAATCTGCCATTGATGATCGCTCAACTCCTCGGGACATTTTGCTCGTTCGGTGTAGGCCAGTCGTGCCGTTTTTTCTTAAGCTCTGCGAATTCAACGACAACTTCTCATGCAAACACTTAAAAATCTTATGCATCAGCATCCCGAGGATTACACCAGTGAAAGCCATCCCGGCTGGGCACCAATCCGTCTTCAAAGAGCGGCACCTCTGGGCTCCGCAGTCGTTTGAAAACAGCTTGCGACTGCATCTGCGTCACTTCAGCTAAGAACCCAGACATGAATCTTGAACGGTCGAACCCGGACGCCGGCAAATTCCCACGATTCTCATTGTTACCAAAATGGCCAAACATTGCTTCTGCCATTCCGGTGTGGTCAGCCGGAAAAGGTAAATCGTTGTCGTAGAGCCGTTCGGCAGAACCGCCAACGCCTGCTACCAGGCGTATGAACGCGTCATTTCCTATTTCGGCAGTGTTCAAGACGTTGCGCGCCGACCAGTAATACGATTCCTGGTCCTTATTAAAATCATAAAACGCTATGAGAAAGTCATAAAAGTATGAGAATTCTCGTCGATATCTACGTTCAAATTCATCAAATACTCGACTCTCACTGAGTTCGCCCGCCAAGAACGTATTCAAAGAACGCGCCGCCAAGAGCGCCGAGTATGAGGCAAGGTGCACTCCAGACGAGAAGACCGGATCGATAAAGCACGCGGCATCGCCGACCAGAGCTAGACCTGGCACCCAGAAACGCGTATTGGAGTATGAATAGTCCTTGCGAACACGGATCTCTCCATATGGCCCTTCGGTGATCCTATGTGCTGATCGGAGCAGGTACTTGATAGGTTCACAGCTATCAATAAGGCTTTTGAGAGTGGCTTCAGTTTCGCTCTTTTTCAAGCCACGAGCTTGATCTTGACAGATGACCGCGCCAACACTAGTGAGATCAGGACGTAGTGGTATATACCAAAACCAACCTGAATCAAATGCCGCACAGAAGATGTTTCCGCTTCTGGGAGGAGGGAGACGCTCACCCCCTTCATAATATCCAAAAATTGCCACGTTGCGAAAGAATCTAGAATGTATGCGTTCGCCGACTGACCGATGAAGAGTAGATTGGTAACCCGAAGCATCGACCACATACTTTGCTCGAACGTTACGCTGGCGGCCGCGATCATCCACGTACGTGACTCCGATGACACGCCCGGCGTCTCGAATCGGAGCAATCGCGGTGTGCTCTTCTCGAGCGTCCACGCCTTTTCGTCGCGCGTTGTTGAACAAGATTGGATCAAATTTCATTCTTTCGACTTGGTAAGCGTATGACGTTGGGCCCGGAATTTTCGAGGACTGTGCAAAGGAGAATGTCCATGGCTCCTTGTTCCGGCCCCATCGAAACGTCCCCCCGTGCTTCAAGGTAAAGCCTGCCTGTTTGAGTTCCTCACCTACGCCCAGCATTGCACATATACCATGAACCGTCGAAGGAAGAAGCGATTCGCCGATCTTGTATAGTGGCATCCTACCGCGTTCTAGCAGCAGCACTCGGTGACCTTGCATAGATACAAAGGTAGCCAGCGTCGATCCTGCCGGTCCACCTCCGATCACCACAAGATCTGCCTCTTCATTGAACATGAACGCATTCTCTTTCAATGTCGCGGAATGAAGGGCTGCAGTAAAACATTTGGTTTAGATTGGCATATACATCGGTTGCAACACCGTGTTTGTATTTATTCTTCTCGGTATTCAAAGATTTGACCAGAATGGTTCATAAGTTGAATAACTCTTTCTCCCCGCGAAACAATGGCATTGCGAATTAATGGAATCTTTCCGCCGCCACCGGGGGCATCAACGACGAATGTCGGAACGGCATGTCCAGTTGTATGTCCGCGGAGTTGCGCAGTCAACTCAATTCCAGCATCGACCTGTGTTCGAAAATGAGCACTTCCTTTTACCGGATCGCATTGGTAAAGATAATACGGACGCACTCGAATTTTCAGAAGTTCGTGAAATAAGGCTTTCAACGTCTTGGCGTCGTCATTGATTCCTTTCAAAAGCACGGTTTGAGAACTGAGAGGTATACCGCTGTCCGCGAGAAGGCTGCACGCTGCCTTTACGGCGTCAGTAACTTCTCTAGGATGATTGAAATGTAAGCTTACCCATACAAGGTGTTTTCGCAGAATCAGACACAGGCGTTTGGTAACCCGATACGGTAGCGTTACTGGAGTGCGTGTATTTAGACGAAGGAACTCGATATGTGGTACGTCCCTGACGGAGCTTAGCACGCGATCTAACGAACTGTCTGAAAGTGTAAGAGGATCTCCCCCTGATATAAGAACATCCCTAAGCTCGGTATGTTCGCGAATGTATTGTAAAGCTGGGGTCAACCCCGAAAGGGGATTAGCGCTTGGTTTGCCAACGATTCGGCTTCTCGTACAGAATCTGCAGTACATCGCACACGTCTGGGTGACCATCAGGACCACACGATCGGGATAGCGGTGAATCAGGCCCGGCACCGGCATGTTATTATCTTCGTACAGTGGATCGATCATGTCGTTCGGGCTGAAGCCGAACTCCTGTAGCACAGGAATAGCTTGACGACGTAGTGGACACAAAGGGTCCGACCGATCCATCAGCGCAAGCCAATACGGAGGGATAGCCATGGAAAAGCGCCCATCTGCACGAGCAACTGCTTCCCGTTCCGAGTCGGTTAAAGAAACGAGAGGCAGCAGATCATCCAGCGTTCGGATGCAGTTGCGCATCTGCCATTGATGTGATTCCCATTGGCGTGATGGAACGTCCTTGTACACGTCCATCGAACGATACCAATCTCGGAGCATATTATGAGCCTCGGTTTGGCGGCAAATGGTGACTGGAATCAGCGCCGATCAGAGTGGATAAGTGATCAA
>Ga0206850_10170_pt2 | contig 19312 bp, 22 predicted proteins | sample Alteio_BWOrgCont_16_FD_152885 | JGI IMG/M metagenome (GOLD analysis project Ga0206850, IMG submission 152885) | Enriched cells from forest soil in Barre Woods Harvard Forest LTER site, Petersham, Massachusetts, United States -... | ecosystem: Environmental > Terrestrial > Soil > Temperate forest >...
TCGCGGCAAGCAAACTCGTTGTGCCGGCAGCTTTTATCGCTGCCAATAATGATGCCGTGCCACCCGCTGCCCCTTTGGCCAGCGTGACGGTAGTCACGGTTTGCGCCAGGGCCACTGGCGCTGCCTTCACGGAATTTGCCGAGACCGCCCCGGCAATCGCCGTGGCTGTCAGTACCACCCCGCGTTGCGCGAAGAATTTCCGCAGTTTTTCAATCGCGCGGGTCACGCGCTTTTGTGCGGTGCGTTCCTCTAGCCCCATGGCCACGCCTACTTCCGACAGGCTCTTGTTTTGAAAATAGCGCAGCACGAGCGCGTCACGGTCGGCTGCGCCGAGGCGCGACATGGCTTCGTCGAGCAGCGGGGATAATTCGCGCCAGAGAGCATCGGGCGCGGGTTCTTCCAGTGTGGATTGCATGAACGCCTCCTGTTCGCGGCGGATGCGGCTCGCCTCCACCCGTTGAAAATTTGCCGCCGTAAGCCGCGCGGTATGATAAAACCAGCCGGGCAGGATGGCATTGCGGTTCAACGTCGCCGCCTTGCGCGCAAAAACAATGAACACAGCCTGCGTGATGTCTTGCGCGTGTTGCGAATTGATCACATGCCGCACCGCAACGGAATGGACAAGGCTGATGTGCCGCTCCACGAGCGCGGCAAAAGCCGCCTCGGAATTGGTGTCGGTGAATTGCGCCAGCAATTCGGCATCAGGCGTATCAGTCATTACCATTTATATGTATGCCGAACCGGAAAGGAGACAAAGATTTTTTGAGCGTTCGCTTACAGGTATAACGTTGAAATGATAAAAAAGCCCGACGATTCTGGGAATCAGTCACAGAACACTCAGCTTTGAAAGCGGACAATCTCTTGACCGTCGTGATTTTTTGCCGGAAGTTCTAGTCGCCGGGATTACGGGGGGCGTGAGGTGGAAAATCACAACAAACAGACAAAGTATTTTTAGTGCTTTATGTTATCCGAATGCCTTAAATGGTATCAGATGAGTATCATAAAACACATGAAAGCCTTGTGTGGGACTCGATAGGCTATACGTCCAAGCAATTTAATGCAGAAATCGGTATCGGAAGATGTATCAAATATAAGGGGTTTTGACCTGTTTTTGCTATCGTTTGCTTTGATATGCTTTGACTTCCTAAACGGGGGCTGGTTGTTCCAGTCGCTGCGAATACGGGGGGCGTGAGGCGGATAAACAGCCGCGAGGCAAATCGTAGTTTATTCTTCGCCACAGTCGCGCCATTTCCCTGCGCGTGAATCCGAGGCATGATGGTATGTCGCCGGTCGGCGCGTCAATGTATTGCTCGCCTCATTCGGCTGCGCTCCACATTGCACCCGCCGTCCGGCTCCGGGAATTTTGCCTCTAGGATTCTGCGCCGGGGAGCTTTATCACGGTTAAGATTTGAAGGACAAAAGATTGTCAGTCTCCCGCCGAATTTATTCATCCTGGCTGACTTGCATTTTATTTTGGCTGTGCTATTGATTTTCTTGAGACAGGACGAAAGTCTGGATTCTCTCTACTTGGCCAGGTCGGCGAAAGCCGATGCGATAATGCCCTTCATCCCATAATGGGTCAGGCGATTTTGCCTGCTTTCTACCTCTGTTGAGGATTATTGGCGAGAACTGACGCCGGATTGCTGTCAGTTTGATGACCCCCACTTCCCATCGCGTGGCTTTGCCATGCCCTGGGAAGTCGGTTTTTGAATTTAGAAAACCGTTATGAATTCATAACAACCTATGAATCCGAATCTTGGTAAAATATGGAGAAAATAAATGTTGTGATGAATTCGTCACAAACCTGCCAGCAGGATTCTGGTAAAAGGCAGTAAAACTTTGTTCGCATTATGAATAAAAGGGCAAGTCCATTTTGTGCCCGATTCAAAGCAAAATGGTGCAATTGGCATTATCGGGAATTCCTATACGAATTATCGGTATAACCGATAGTTGAGTTTTTGAGGAGACAGTTTTGTTAGATTAAGCATTTGCGAATAGCTGGAAAATTTGAGCGGCTAGAAATGAAGCAGCGAAATTTCATCGGGCGGCTGGTGGGCAGAAAGCGCGACCAACTTGACTGGACGCAAGACGTTTTTGCTGACCGGTTGCAGCTCGCTGGCTGGCATAACGCCACGCGGAGCACCGTTTCCAAAATTGAGGACGGCTCTTTGCGGATCGATCTGATCCAATTGTATTACATTGCCACCGCTCTCGGCCTTCGCCCAGGTGATTTGCTTGCCGAAATTGACTGGTGCAAACAGGTCGGAACGATGATTTGTTCAATAAAAACCCCACAAATGGCAGAAGCGTATGGAAACCATTCCAAAAAATGAGGAACCGTCAGCAACGCCGCCGACCGAACGGCTGGCGTATTCGATTCAAGAGGCTGCCGATATGCTCGGCGTGAATTATTTCAGCGTGTATCGCTTAATCCAACGCAACAAATTAAAAGTTTGTCGCGCCTTGCGCGGCAAATTGCTCGTGCCGCGAGCCGAATTATTAAAATTGTTGGGAACTGAATGAGGTAAATCATGAACTACTACGAACGACCCACACCGCTTCAAGAACAGGTCAACACCGAGGCCCTGCAGCATTTCGCGGAACACCTGAAACAGTTCAAAGCGAATTGCGACGCGCTTCAAAACATCGAGTGCAATCTGTCAATGACGGCAAGCGACGCTTCCAGAGCCGCGCTGCAATCGTCAGGCCACATCATCCAAACCGATGATGGCACGCAATGGCAACACGCCGTTGATCTGACAGGAATCACTTCTGTTTGCCATCGCCGCACAGCGGCAAGTCTGGAATTTGCCATCGTTGAATGCCTGTCGCTGAAGGACATGGAATTGAGGGATGTTCTGAACAACGGCCACGACGTGCGCGAAGTGCTGCAAGCGTTCGTGCGCGACCAGAGGCAGGTTTTGAGAGTTTGGAAGGACGATGTGAACGCGCAGGTTAAGGAATACCTGGCAGAAAAGTATCCGCAGCAGGATATGAACATTGTGGCCGAGTCGTTTGAAATCAAAATGGCACGATCCTTTTCTCAAACGTATGTGAACGCTCAAAGCCAAGGTCGTGGCGTGAGAATTTGAACGGATTCGAGGGGGATTTTTCTATACTGCTGTTCTATACTATATGCACTTTTTACAGCCAATGATATGCAAACGCAGCAAAGGCGAAAATCAATAAAACCATTGTTATTGTTGAGCGAATCAATGGTTGCATCCCGAAGCTAAACATAGCTAAAAGTGGGTTTTACAATTTCGAGTCAGATGCCTTTAACCACTCAGCCACCCTTCCGTTATGTTGATTTAATTGACTGAAATGCTGGTTTTCACATTTCTCAACTTGCGTTTTCTATACTATGCGCCCGAAGATCAATTCATCGGATAATACAGACTCGCGCTTGCAAAAACACCCATGGCGAATCTTGTTCGCCACGTTCAATCAGGAAACCATTATGCGCAATTTTGCGCGCGCGGCAAGCTGATTTGGAAATCGCTCAAAACGGATCGAATCAATGCCATCGAGCGGTGGCTGTCATCAAATACAAGGGATTCGAGCTCACGGAAGCAAACATCAAAGAGTTCATGGGTGCAAAGCGGGCTTGGAAAATGGGCAGACTGTTTGAATCGGTTCGGTTCGAAGTTGGCGACTGGCAGGATGAGGCGGTGCGGGTAGCCATCGAAGAACACAATTTGAAAGTGCAAATTCGCTGCTGACCAGTGGCGGCGATCCTGCGCGGTCATGCTGGTGGCGCATTACCGAAATTACGCTGGATTACTTGCGGCCATCGCCGGAATGGAAAAAACAGATGGCCGAATTGCAACTGGCCAAAGATTGCGAACAGGAAATTCTCAAGCGGCTGAAGAAATTGGCGCAACAAAAACAAGAACGCGCCGAGCGGGTTCGCTGGCTGGCCGAAACCGTCGAGGAGTTTATCACCCAGCCAAAGGGCTTTTGACTCCAATTTTTTCGCGGTGCGGTTTTTCCAGATTTCAAGGATGGCTTGCCACAAGAGCTAAATAGTTATCGACAAAAGGGAAAGCGAGAAATAAGGTCGTATCCATGGAAAAATCGTACCGCACGGAGTGGTTGAATAACACTGTCAAGCTGTGGGCATGAAGATAGCATTTAGCACACTGCCCGTGGTCGCTGCAATAATTTGGAGCAATCTCGCCTTTTGCGGCGAGATCCATGACGCGGCAGCGGGTGGTGATTTGGAAAAAGTCAAAGCGTTGGTCAATGCCAATCGTGACTTGGTAAACAGCAAGGACACTAACCTCATGCCGGGCTTATACAGCGAGACGCCCTTGCACTTGGCTGTATTTTATGACCGCAAGGACATTGTGGAATTCCTATTGACGAATAAGGCTGATGTCAATGCCAAGGACGACGGAGGCAGGACACCTTTGTACGGGGCGGCTCTGGTTGGGGACATAAATATAATGGAATTGCTGTTGGCCAATGGAGCAGATGTTAATGTCAAGGACAGCGGCGGCGAGACGCCTTTACACGCTGCGGCAGGAAATGACCACCCCGACATGGTGAAATTGCTGCTGGCGAACAAGGTCGACTTCACTGCCAGGGACAATCGCGGCAATACGCCATTGCATGATGCGGCGGAGTCCTTCCATACGGATTCAGTGAGACTATTGCTGGCCAAAGGAGTGGATGTCAATGCCAAGAATATCACCCAGCCAAAGGGCTTTTGATTCCCTTTTCTCGCGGTGCGATTTTTCCAGATTTCAAGGACGGCATGCCACAAGAGCTAAATAGTTATCGACAAAAGGGAAAGCGAGAAATAGAGTCGAAACATGAAAATAATCGCACCGCACGGAGCGGTCGAATAACACTGTTAGGCATCAGCGCCATGAAAAACATCGTCATTTTTCGGTTTATAGTAGCCGCCATGATGGTGAGTTTAGGCTGTTATGCTTTGCTTGCACATTGGTCTGGCGCGGGCATATTTTTTAGTTTCCTGCCGATTCTCACGATGTCACGTTCGGAGATGACCAAGCCGATTCCGAGCCGCGAGCTTTTGATTTTCATTGTCGTTGTTTTAGCTTTTGCCGGTGTCGTGATTGCTTGCAAGTGGTTCGTTCCGACTTCAGTTGCTGATGACATTCAGAGTGTGATGCGGCATTCGGCATTTGTGTTGCCATTTTGGATCTTATTACTTTGGAACCTTTATCGGTTTTATCGCAGACAAAAAGGAGAGGCTGATGCCTAACAAGTCGCCGGAGACAACCGGCAGCGCGCCTTCAGATTCGCGCTTCGGTCGCGGATCATTTCACGTCACCGTGTGCCGGTGGCTCAGCTTCTTTCGTCAGGTCACATCCTCATGAGCAGCGACACGAAGATTGTGCTAACGACCAGTTCATGAGACTGATTTAAGCAGGAAAGCGGTTGACACTCCAATGATATTCGGCTACGAATTACGATGAGAGTGCGGCCAAAACGGCCAAAAACCTTGCGACGCCAGTTCGGCAATTTTTACGATGCCAAAAAAGTTCGTAACAACTGGCTGCGGTGTTTGGGATGGCCGAAAATCAAAAAAGTGTGTCAATACCATTGAGCTAATACATGGCTCTATGTGGCTGGAGTTTTGGATCGCCACACACGCCGTTGCGTCGGCTGGGCGATGGGGAACTCGTTGGCCACCACACTGCCGTTGGCCGCTTTGGAGATGGCTTTGGCCCATCGTCAACCACCGGCGGGACTGGTGCATCATTCGGATCGAGGCGTCCAATACGCCTCTGAAAATTACCGGCAACGACTGGCTCAAGCGGGGGTTGTTCCGAGCATGAGTCGTCGGGGCAACTGCTACGACAACGCCATGATGGAAAGCTTCTGGAGCACCATGAAACGCGAACTGGTTCATCGCCATCGCTTCGCCACGCGCACCGACGCACGCGCGGCGATCTTTGAATGGATCGAAATCTTTTACAACCGCGAGCGGCTCCACAGCACCCGCGGCTTCCAATCTCCTGTGGACTTTGAAACCAACCTCAACTAAAAATACCCATGCCTCATGCACTCACTCTCTGTCCTCATAATCGGGGCAAGGCCACTGTGTTTTCCATGCTGATGCCCTATAACGAGGACATCAACCAACCAACACCCCTCTAAAGAGGGGGTTTTCAATTTTGATCCACATGATACTCTCTTCGACGTAACCACACAAATCCAGCTGCGCAAGCAGCAATCACTACATTAATGGTATGAAGTCTACAAAACTGAAGCTGACCCTATTAGCTGGAATGTCCATGAGTTTAGCCTCATTGACAAGCCAGGCAACAGTCATATTCCATAATTATGGAACAACTGCCATAGGCGGAACAGGCGGTTGGAGCAGTTACAACCTGGATTCACCGGGAACCATATCCCAATCAACGAGCCAGGTATATAAGGGAACAACCTCGATCAAGTCCCAGGTAGTTTATCAGGGAACTGGATATACCGGCCGGTATCATGCAATGTGCCGTCTGGATAACGTCTACCAGCCCGGGGACACGGGTTTTTATGGGTTCGCATTTTATTTGATGAATGCCTGGGAATTTGACGACCAGCAATATCAGTTGTTTCAGTTCATCGCTGATTTCACTGACTCCGGGTGCGATACCTGGATGCCATCCACCATGGTCTGGGTTGAAGGAAACCAACTCAGTACACGGAGAAAATACGGAACGGCCTGCGACCAGTTAATCACTGAATATGATAATGTCGCCACCGTTTCCGCGGGAACATGGCATACCATAGAGATTCAGGCGCTGTGGGAACCCGATGACACCGGCTATATCAAGCTTTGGTTTGATGAGTCAAAGGTGGTGGAGGAATTCAATTGCAAAACGACCTTGACCGATAGCGAGAATCGTTTTTATGACATGGACACCGGACTTTATGCCAACAGCTGGCATGATGATGGATACATGCTCGGCTCGCAGGGTACGCGCTATGCTTATTTTGATGAAATCGGATGGGGCACGGCGTATGCCGACGCCGATCCGGCAGAATGGTGAGAACGCAGTTTTTATTTGACGCGGGCGGTGATGATTAAAGTCGCCGCCCGCTTTTAATTTTTAAACTCGAAAGCCGTCCTCTTTATCCGAACGAATCATCCTTATGCGCGTAAATATCGCCTTGTTTTTTGCCTTATGCTTTTTAATCTGCGAAGCTGGAGTCGCCCGGTCTTCTGCTCAAGCGACCAATTGCACGCGCCGGATTTTTGACTTCACTCCGATTTCAACCACTAATCCAATCGTAGCCCGCATCGATGGCTCGATAGAGATTCCAGTCAGTGAATATAGGACGTATCAAAAGGCGGAACATGAAAGCACTGTCAAAGAAAAGTTGAACCTGGCTCAAAAAAAGGAAATCTTGAACGACTTGATTGATGAATATCTTATTGTTGGTGAAGCTTGCAGGATCGGCGCGGACAAGCGCCCGGGGTTCACCAGTAGAATGGAATTCACTCACATGATGTTATTATCCGATTTTCTGGTCGCGCAAGAGGTGACAACCAAAGCCAAAACCGCCGAAGAGTATAATAACCTGCTGGATAAACTGCAAAATCGTCTTTTTGATGCCGCGACTATTAATGTGTCCATTGGAGATTATGACAAACTGAAGCAGGCGGCGAAAGAGATTAACGAAACGGACCAGCCATCACCCCGGTCAAATTCCGGTGCAGATGCCCAAAAACCCGCATCTTCGGCAAAGGCAAAGATCCGCAAGATAATGGAGGATATGCCTGACTCCGTGCTGGCCCGTTACAGTGACGCAACTATGACTAATAACGTGTCTGCAACCAATGGCACGGTTATAACCGTGAAAGAGGTGTTGGCGGTTTATTCCAACCTTCATGCCCCGAGACCACCCCTCGAAACCGACGATGATCTCGTCAAAATGATAAAGCCTTTCATCATGCCCCCGCTGATGGCTGATGAAGCGATAAAACAGGGCATCGAAGCGCTGCCTGCCTTTCAAAATAAAGTGATTGAAAACCGGAACGCGCTGCTTCGCATTTATATGCACGGCGTCATTGCCGCCCAGGCCAACAAGGAGTTGAACGCTCCCGGTCTCGATAAGCGGATCAAGTCCTGGTATCAGCAGAATGCGGCACAATATGCGGTTCAAGCCCCCGATGGTGTGAAAACGATGCCAACCTACGAAAAGATACAAAAAAGAGTGGAAGGCGATTATTCAGTTGATTTGCGGGATCAGATACAAGCCAGGAAGGTTCGTGCCTTGCGAAAGGCGCAAACGGTCGAAATAGATGAAGCGATTCTCAACGGTCTGTGACGGCTGGCTGTCATGGATCCGGGGATTTAGTGGATCTGCCCCGATAGAAACGGGCGCCGCCACCGGCCGGATCGCTGACATTTTGTTTGGCAATCCGGGAATGGCAGGTTTTTCATGCGGGCAAAATGCATCTCAAAACAACGCCAGTTGCCGGGTGGTCGGTTCCCTTAAATTACTGACCCCCAACCCGAGCAAACGCAGTGGCCGATGCACGAGCTTTTCCTTTGCCAGCAGAAAGCAGGCGAGACGATAAATCTCATTGATTTCGGAGATCGGTTCTTCAACGGAAATCTGGCGGGTAAGCGTCGAAAAATCGCTGTAACGGACTTTTACCTGAACCGTATGCGCCGCCAAATGCCGATGTTTGAGCCGCTTGACAATATCTGACGCCTGTTCTTTAAGGCAGTTGCGTAAAATCTGCCGGTCGGCGGTGTCTTGCAAAAAGGTTTCCTCACCACTGATGCTTTTGATTTCATCCCCGATTTCCAATGGCCGGTCATCTTCACCAAAGGCAAACTGTTTAAGCGTTGGGCCAAACGAACCGACCAGGGCACGCAGATCGCCAGTGTAATCTTGCATATCACCAACGGTGCTGATGTCCGCCTGGTTCAAGACTTGTTCCGTAACCTTGCCCACACCATAAAGTGCCCGTACTGGCAACGGCCTTAAAAACTGCACCTTTTGTTCATCTGTTATTACGGTCAATCCATCAGGTTTTTGATGGTCACTGGCGATTTTGGCCAGCAACTTGTTTGAGGCGATGCCGATGGTGGCGGTCAATTGTCGTTCGGTCCGAATCCGCCGCTTCAGTTGTTGGGCCAGCGGCAAAGCTTTCTGAAGCGACGCACTCATGGTTTCAGCCTGGCAGATGCCGGACATATCGAGATACGCCTCATCCACGGACATCTGCTCCACAATCGCCCCGGTGTCGGCAATAATTTCCATGATCCGATGAGACTCCTCACGGTAGGCATCCATCCGGGGACGAACGAAGATGCCTTTGGGACATAGCCGGCCAGCGGTAGCGCTCGGCAAAGCTGACCGGACGCCAAATTTCCTGGCTTCGTAACTGGCGGCACAAACCACCCCGCGTTGAGTCGGCGGCGAGCCCACAATCACTGGTTTGCCGCGCAAATTTGGATCATCCCGCTGCTCTACCGAAGCGTAGAAAGCGTCCATGTCGAGATGGAAGATGACCCGAAACATCAGCGCAGGAGTGACTGACTGGCTTTCAGCCATCGTTCAGCCGTTAAATAATCCGGGCATGACTGTTCCACTGCCTGCCAGAATTTATTCGAATGATTCATCTGCCTGCGATGTGCGAGTTCATGGAGGATGATATAGTCCCGCACAAAATCCGGGGTCTGAATCAACCACCAATTCAGTGAAATCGTTCCTTTGCTTGAACATGAACCCCAGCGTGATTTCTGGTTCCTGACTGAAACCCTGACCACATCTATGCCATGAAATGCAGCCAATTCCTGAACCCGTGCCGGAAGTTCTTGACCGGCGATTTTACGCAGATGTTTTTGGATGGCTGGCCGTAAATCCACCGACGCAGCGGAAACTTTTATCTGTTCAGCGTCGAAACGAATTTTGCCGCCTTCAGCCTCAATCCGAACCAGCACGCCCCGAAAATAAATCTCTGTTCCCAGGCCCCAATTCGATCCGGTTTTTGGTTGGGTTGCTTGAAGTTGAAATTGTTGTTCCAGCCAATGGATGTTTCTTGAAGCAAAATCCCTGGCCGCGGAAATGGATCCTCGCCGTGGAATTGTGACCCTGGCGACACCATCAGAAAGTAAGCGCAAAAGATAACGACGGGCGCGCGGATGATGCACGAACAGCAACGGCACCGATCTTGACCCGATTTGCAAAGATTCGGTCTTGGGCGGCGGTTTTAATCTGAAGAAACGGTCAAAAATCATTTTTGCTGCGGATGTTTTGGCTCAAGGCCGGGGAAATGTAAAGACGAGGCTGAAAGCGGGAATGGCTGGCGTGGGCGTATCTACCGACTGACCGACTCAGACCTCAACTACTGCCTGCAACTGTCAACTGCACTCACGCCCACACCAGCCTCCCACAACATCGCCCGCTTTCTGGTTTTGTCAAGCGGACCAGCGTGACGCTGGATCCAATGATGGGGACGAAGCGACTGCCAAGACGAACCGGGTGACCAGTGGCGAGTGATGAGTAAATCTGCTCGTTGCCTTGCTCGTCACTCATCACTGGTCACTGGCAGGGATGCTCGCCACACCCGTCGCCGGCAAATGGGGTCACCAACAGGAATGAATGCAATATTCTCAATAAAAACGCGCTTTTATCTTGGCTTGCACTTCGTCAACAGCTTTAATGTGCCGGTAAACATTAACCAATTAACACCAAACCAACTGACCAAATTATGGCAAAAGCTCTGACCAAATCCCAAATCGCCTCTGCAATCGCTGACAAGAACAGCATCACCAAGAAGGCGGCGGTGGAAATTCTTGAACAACTCGCTGCGCTGGCTTACAAACACGCCAAAGATTCATTCACGATTCCCGGGTTGGGAAAATTGGTGCTGGTCAATCGCAAAGCCCGTGTCGGACGTAATCCGGCTACTGGTGAAACCATCCAGATCAAGGCCAAGAAAGTCGTGAAGTTCCGCGTCGCCAAGGCAGCCAAGGACGCGATCCTGGGCGTGAAGAAATAATTCTGGATCTCAATTTTCAAGGCACCCTGATTTTTCAGGGTGCCTTTTTTATTTTTGCTTCCTGTAACTCCCAACCCCGGTTGCTGCATGGCGTGCGTGTCAATCTGCGTCGTGGGTGCTGGATTTCGATGCCCTCACTTCCGTCGCCACTGGAAAAGTTGCCGGCCTTGACCCTGGCGTGACTGGCGAGATAAATAATTTGGGGATCAGCTATAAAGGTTTCATCCGCATTCCGGCAGACGGACAATATACCTTTTACCTGACCGACGATTGCGGCGCTCAACTTTGGCTGCATGAGGTTCATCTGATTGACGATGATTTCAACCATACCGGCGCGGAAGTTTCCTCGACCATTCTGCTCAAAGCCGGCCTGCATCCCACCCATCCGGCTGTTTTACCGGCATGGGTCTGGAACTAAAAACTTGAGCCTGTAATATTCCGGACCTAACTTGATTAAGCAACCGGTGCCGATTTCGGCTTTTTCCCCGGTTGAACCATAAAGATGATGCATCGAACCTGGCCCTTCGCGCTGGCGGTTTTATTTTATTTCTGCCAGGGCGATTCGCTGGCCAAAGACCCAGCACCGGCAGGAATGGTCTGGATTCCCGCCGGCGAATTCACGATGGGAACGGATGACCTGGCCAGTTTCCCCAATGAACGCCCGGCCCACCGGGTGAAAGTAGATGGTTTTTGGATGGATGAACACGACGTGACGAACGATCAGTTCCGAAAATTCATTGCCGCCACCGGCTATGTTACGACGGCGGAACGGAAACCGGATTGGGATGAAATGAAAAGGGAATTGCCGCCCGGCACACCCAAACCGGACGATAGTTTGCTCGTGCCCGGCTCGCTGGTTTTTATTGGCACCAGCGGCCCGGTGGATTTGAACGACTATTCGCAATGGTGGCGCTGGACTCCGGGAGCGAACTGGCGTCATCCCGGTGGCCCGGCCACGGATATTAAAGGCATGGGGAATTATCCCGTGGTGCAAATTTCCTGGGATGACGCTGTTGCCTACGCGAAATGGGCGGGCAAACGATTGCCCACCGAGGCGGAATGGGAATATGCCGCGCGCGGCGGTCTGCAAACAAACGCTATGTGTGGGGCGATGAATTCCGTCCCAATGGAAAATACATGGCGAATATCTGGACGGGAAAATTTCCTTACCTGAACACCAAGGAAGATGGGTTTGCCGGACTGGCGCCGGTGAAATCATTCCCGCCCAACAGTTTCGGACTTTACGACATGGCGGGCAATGCCTGGCAATGGTGCGCGGACTGGTATCGCGCCGATGCCCACACGGAAAACGAGGCGATCTGCTGTTTGAATCCGACGGGTCCTGAAAAAAGTTTTGATCCGGATGAACCTTTCGCCGTCAAGCGTGTCATCAAGGGCGGCTCGTATCTGTGCAACGCCAGCTATTGTGAAAGCTACCGGCCCAGCGCGCGGCGCGGTGAAACTCCGGACACCAGCACCTCACATATTGGTTTTCGCTGTGTTCTGTCGGCAAACAATGAATTGAAGGAGCCGGACAGGGACGATGCCAAGGCGTATGGCTTGCAGCCAAAAAAATTGCAGTGAAACTGATAATCTTATTATGCGGTCACCGACTGGCTGTGCTGGCTGCGCGTTGCCCGCCGGACAACATTCCCGGCGCGCCGGGCGTTATTGCAGATCAATTGCAGGTCTGGTCGCAATGCCGGATTGTCGGCATGTTTCATCAGCAAACGTTCGGTGTAGCCGCAGATGATGGTCAGGACGTTGTTTAACTCGTGCGCGACCTCCCGGCTGATGTCTCCTGCCGGTTCTTCGGGCGGCACTTCGTGGCGCTTCCCGGCCAAGGCTGGCGGCTCTAATGTCGGATGTTTTTTCAAGCGCATATTCTTGAGCGACTGCATGTGAAGAATGTCAGCAAGCCGCGCGCCAACACGATTTCATGGAAATAAAATCGAGTCTTTGACGGAAGCAGGCGGCAGGCACATTGTGTAGCGCTGTCCCCATCGCCGCACGCAAGCGTCAGACGATGAAAAAGCAGGCCTTTTTACCGCGTTTATTCTGTCCAGCCGGACGGGGGGCCGCCGCAGCGCGGCATCCCTGCCAAATCAATTATTCGTCAAGGGCATGATTCCGCATCGGAAAATGGAAAATGCCGTGGCGACCTGTCCCAACATATTGACACTGCCTGCCAAAAATTAGACAGCAATTCGCGGCTGGATTCCCGATGCTGAATTGCTAATACTCTCGCGCATCGCATGAATCTTGCGCCTGAATCCATTGGCTTGATTGCCGGCAGCCGCTCGTTGCCGCTGGAATTTGCCCGGCTCGCCCGCGCCGCCGGCGTGAAGCGCATTGTCGTCGCTGCGGCCGAGGGCGAAACCGATCCCGCGCTGGTGCAACTCGTGGACGACCTCGTCTGGCTCAAAGTCGGCCAGCTTGGGAAATTGATCTCCATTTTCACCGACCGCAACGTGAAGCAATGCGTCATGCTCGGCCAGATCGCGCCGAAAAATCTTTTCGATTTGCGCCCCGATTTGCGCGCGATGGGCGTGCTCTTGCGGCTCAAGGAAAAAAACGCGCACACGATTTTTGGCGCGATCGCCGGCGAACTGAAAAAGGATGGTGTGGATTTGATCGAAGCCACGCCGTGGCTCGCGCCGCTCATGCCGCAGGCCGGATTTCAGCTCGGTCCGAAACTTTCCGCCGAACAAAAAGCCGGCGTGGAATTCGGTTTCAAGATCGCCCGGGAAACTTCGCGGTTGGAGATCGGCCAGTTGGTCGTCGTGAAAAATGGAACGGTGCTCGCTGTCGAAGGGTTTGAAGGCACGGACAAATGCCTCGCGCGTGGCGGCGAACTCGCGGGCAAGGATGGCGGCGCGGTCGCCGTGAAAGTCGCCAAACTGAATCACGATATGCGGTTTGATATTCCTTGCCTTGGCCCGCAAACGCTTGAAACTTGCGTGACGGCGCGCATTTCCGTGCTCGCCATCGAATCCGGCAAATCGCTTTTGCTCGAACGCGAGACTTGCGAAGCGATCGCCAGGAAAAAGGGGATTTCCGTCACGGTGATTTCATGAAAACGCGAATTAAAACAATAAAATATTTAAGCAGTCACTCTTTATAGTTAATTTTTTCAAAATGCTCACATCACACGAACTCCTCGGTTTCATGTCGCCCGCGCTGGCGAATGATATTCTAACATTCACCTTTGAATCGGACCGGCCGGCTTACAAGGCCATGCTCGCCGCTGTCGCCGAGGCCAAACGCGTCCGCCCGGTTTTTCTGGAACGCCAGCCGCGCGACGCGCGTCACACTTCGATGCTCACGGCGCTCACGCGTCCAAATCTGGACGCCGCCGCCGCCGCGCTCATCCGCGCATGGCTCGTAAAAAAACACCAGGCCATGCTCGTGGATTTTTTGAACGCGCTGGAGATCAAAAATGAAAACGGCGTCGTGGACGATCTGCCGGCGGCGGTGGACGACGCCAAATTAAAAGCCGCCGTGGAGATTTTGCTGGCGAAATATCCGCATGAAGTCGCCGCGGTTTATCTGAACGCGTTCAATGACATGAACACCGCCGGCTGGGCGAATCTAAAAACTTTGCTGGAATCGGATGCGCGGTTGCAACTCGGCAACCACGCCTGAAGCCATGCACTTTTTCATCAAAACCAGGAATTATTTTCATCCAAAAACTGCTGGCGTAAGCAACCGGCTCTTGTAACTTAAAACTTTCTGACTTTAAATAAAATGGAATCTCAAGCTGACATCGCCCTGATCGGGCTGGCCGTGATGGGCCAGAATCTTATTCTCAACATGAACGACCACGGCTTCACCGTCGTCGCCTACAACCGCACCACGGAAAAGGTGGATCACTTTCTCGCGAACGAAGCCAGGGGCACGAAAGTAATTGGCGCGCATTCGATTGCAGAAATGGTTTCGAAGCTCAAGTCGCCGCGCCGCGTGATGATGCTGGTCAAGGCCGGCAAGCCGGTGGATGAATTCATCGAGCAACTGGTCCCGCATCTTTCGCCCGGCGACATTATCATTGACGGCGGCAATTCACTGTTTGAAGACACGAATCGCCGCGTAAAATACTGTGAATCGAAAGGTTTGCTTTACGTCGGCACCGGCGTTTCCGGCGGCGAAGAAGGCGCGCGTCATGGTCCCAGCATCATGCCCGGCGGTTCGCCCGCTGCGTGGCCGCATGTGAAGGATATTTTTCAGGGCGTCTCGGCAAAAGTCGAGGGCGGCGAACCTTGCTGCGATTGGGTCGGCGAAGGCGGCGCGGGTCATTATGTGAAGATGGTTCACAACGGCATCGAATACGGCGACATGCAGTTGATCTGCGAGGCTTACAACATTTTGAAAAATGCCCTCGGTTTGTCCGCGCCGGAAATCCATGAAGTTTTCGCCGAATGGAACACCGGCGAACTGGATTCCTATTTGATCGAGATTTCACGCGACATCATGGCGTTCAAAGACACGGACGGTTCACCGCTCGTGGACAAGATTCTCGACACCGCCGGACAAAAGGGCACGGGCAAATGGACGGTCGTCAATTCGCAGGATCTCGGCATCCCGATCACGCTGATGGCCGAAGCGGTTTATTCGCGCTGCGTTTCCGCGTTGAAAGAAGAACGCGTGAAAGCGGCAAAAAAATTGAAAGGTCCGCGGCCAGCGCTCACGAGCATCGCTGCGAATCCCGAAAAGAAAAAACAATTCATCGCCGACATCCGCGACGCGCTTTACTCCTCAAAAATCGTCAGCTACGCGCAAGGGTACATGCTCATGCGCGCCGCCGCGAAGGAATATAATTGGAATCTCAACTACGGCGGCATCGCGCTGATGTGGCGCGGCGGCTGCATCATCCGCTCACGTTTTCTCGGCAAGATCAAGGCGGCCTACGACAATAATCCCAAGCTCACGAACCTGCTGCTCGACGATTATTTCCGTGGCGAAATCAAACGCTGCCAGAAAGGCTGGCGCAATGTCGTCGCGACGGCGGCGAAAAAAGGGATCCCCGTGCCGGCGTTCAGCACGGCGCTCGCGTTTTACGATCAATATCGCAGCGCGGTCCTGCCGGCCAATCTGTTGCAGGCGCAACGCGATTATTTCGGCGCACACACTTACGAACGCGTGGACAAACCACGCGGTGAATTTTTTCACACGAACTGGACCGGGCGCGGCGGCACGACCAGCAGCAGTACTTACAACGTGTAATCATTTCGGAGCAGACGGCGGGTCGCCGTCCCATTTTTTAATTTGGGTCGCCGGCACGGCAACCCTCCCGAATGAAAAATCGAGGGCGCGGATAACATCCGCGTCCTTTCTATTCTAGAACGTTCATACGACCTTAAAGTTGAAACTTGAGGCCGCCCGTTTCCGTCCTCAATGCCAACCCTAACCCATCAAGGCAAATCAATGATTTCATTAAAACCACGGGCATGGTTGTTGAATGTGCTGGCCGCATTGGTGGCCAGCGCGCTGGCGCTGAACTGTGGCGCGGCGGAAAAAGCGGTCAGTGCCTGGGTTCATCCTGGCGCGGACGGCAAACTTGTCTATCAACCGACCCCGGCTGGTGACCGGATCATGGATTTTTCGACTGCGGGTTACATGGGCGGCGGCGTGGCGTTGCCCACGGTTCCGGTCAAACGCACCGTGTCGCCTTCCGGCGGTGGGGATGATACCGCCGTGATTCAAGCGGCGATTGACGCGGTGGCGGCACTGCCGCTGGAAAATGGGTTTCGCGGCGCCGTGCTGCTGGCGCCGGGAACATTCACCTGCTCGAACACGATTTTCATTTCCGCCAGCGGCGTGGTGTTGCGCGGCAGCGGCGCGGATGGCCAAGACGTTTCCACCATCGAGATGGCCGGTCGTCGGCACGTTGCCATCGCCACGCGAAGTTTTGGCGGCGGTCGCAGGGGCCGACAGTCGGACGACGACCAAAGCGACGTTTCGCCGACGGCCAGCGCCGGGCAAACTTTCATGGCCGACGCTTATGTTCCTTCCGGCGCGATGACTTTTACTGTCGCTGATGCAAAAGGGTTTGCGGTTGGCGACACGATTGAAATCCGGCGCCCGGTCACGGCAGCTTGGGTCAAGTTCATGCAGATGGATAACCTTACACGCGACGGCAAGCCGCAGACGTGGATTCGCGCCGGGACCGCCATTCCGATCGAACGGACAATCGCGGCGATTTCAGGGAATCAAATCACGCTGGAAGTCCCGTTGTCCGATTCGTTTGATTCCCGATATCTCAACCCGCCGGGAACCGCAGTCGTCAAAATCAAGTCGCCCGCGCGGCTCACGCAGATCGGCATCGAACAGTTGCACATCCAATCGCCGCCGCAACACGTCAATCATACCCAGGAGCTTTACACCGCCGTCCGGCTTAACGGCGAGGATTGCTGGATGTGCGATGTCAACATTGATGAGACGATGAACAGCGTGAGTCTCGGTGGCCGGCGCATCACGTTGGAGCGTGTGACCGTCACCCGCAAGATTGACCACGTCGGCGCGTCCAAGCCGGCGGAATTCGCGCCAAATGGCGACCAAATTTTGCTCGACCGCTGCGCGGTGAACGCCAATAACGTCTGGTTCGCCGCCACCGGCGGGGGACATTCCGGCCCGATTGTTTTTCTCAACTGCGCCTTCAGCGGCGACGGCCATATCGAGGGGCATATGCGTTGGACGACGGGAATGTTGCTGGATAATTGCACGCTGCCCGACGGCGGAATTGATTTCAAGAATCGCGGCGCGATGGGTTCCGGCCACGGCTGGGGCATGGGCTGGGGTGTCGCCTGGAACTGCGTCGCCAAAACCTACGTCGTTCAGCAGCCGCCCGGCGCGTTCAACTGGGCGATTGGTTGCACTGGCGAAAGCGTGCCGACAGCGCGGCCATTTGACAAGGAACCGGCATTACCGGCGGGGGTTTTTGATTCGGCGGGGAAACCGGTCACACCTCAAAGCCTGTATCTTGCCCAACTGACTGAACGGATGGGGCCGCAAGCCTTGAAGAATCTCGGTTATGCTTCCGCCGCGGAACTGCGGAGAGTCGGCCTGCCGCTGGACAAGATTTCACCGCACGGGAATTTTGAACCTGAGAACACGGCGGTCGAGCCATGAACCGGCCGCGCAATTTATCCACAACCAATGCGGCGGTCTGCCGGCTTGCCGCTGCGTGAGCAGATTTTTCAGAGGTCTCGAATAAAAAGGTTGAGTTGACGTGACCGCGCGGCGCGGCGAAAATCCGGCATGGCAAAAACTGAATTGAAGATCGAAAAACTCATCGTTGGCAGCGGCGCGGCTCCGAAAAAGGGCGACTCGGTGACCGTCCATTACACCGGCACGTTCGCCGACGGCAAAAAGTTCGACAGTTCCGTGGATCGCGATGAGCCATTTACGTTTGTGCTCGGCGCGGGACAAGTCATCGCCGGATGGGATTTTGGCGTTGCCACGATGAAAATCGGCGACAAGGTGAAAATGACCATTCCGCCGGAACTGGCCTATGGAAGCAACGGTTATCCCGGCGCAATTCCGCCTAATGCCACGCTGGTTTTTGAAGTGGAACTGCTGGCCATCGGTTAAGAAATCAAAAAATTCAAATGTGAATCGGTGTTGGGCTCTGGCTTTTGGGTGCAAAAATCTGCAAAAATCCCATTTTCAAAATCCCAGCGTGATTTAGAATGTCGGCAATCGGAAAAATCCCATTTTATGAAAAAATATCTCGTTGAATTCATCGGCATGTTCTTGTTCGTTCTCGTTGTCGGCATGGTCGTTATTGACCCGGGCGCCGGCATACTTACGCCGATTGCCATCGGTGCGACGCTGATGATTCTGGTCTATGCGGGCGGCCACGTTTCCGGCGGCCATTATAATCCCGCCGTAACGCTGGCTGTGTGGCTGCGTGGACGTTGTTCGGCAGCGGACGTCGTGCCCTATTGGATTTCGCAAATTCTCGGCGCATTCGCCGCTTCGCATGTCGTGCTCTATCTGAAGGGAAATCCCGTCGTGACGCCGGCGGAAATTAAAATTGTTCCCGCGTTCATCGCCGAATTCATCGGCACGTTTGCGCTCTGTTACGTCGTGCTGAACGTCGCCACCGCCAAAGCCACGGCGGGCAATTCCAACTACGGCCTCGCCATCGGCTTCACCGTGGTCGTGATGGCCTTTGCGCTTGGCGGCATTTCCGGCGGCGCGTTCAATCCCGCCATCGCCACTGGCATCACTCTCATGCACGTTGAAAAAACGGCGAACCTGTGGATTTACTTTTTCAGCGAATTTGCCGGGGCCGCGCTCGCCGCGTTGACCTTCAGATTC
>Ga0206850_10180_pt1 | contig 19211 bp, 21 predicted proteins | sample Alteio_BWOrgCont_16_FD_152885 | JGI IMG/M metagenome (GOLD analysis project Ga0206850, IMG submission 152885) | Enriched cells from forest soil in Barre Woods Harvard Forest LTER site, Petersham, Massachusetts, United States -... | ecosystem: Environmental > Terrestrial > Soil > Temperate forest >...
AATACGGTATTGCTCCCTTAGGGTCTATTTCAATGGCTTGGGTTAAATCAGAAATAGCATCAGTTAAATCACCTGATTTGGCATAAGCCATTGCACGGTTGGTATAGGCTGTGGAACTATTGTGATCTGCTTGGATGGCGACGGTAAAGTCTTTGATCGCTTCAGAGTAATTATTTTGTTTAAGATAGGACAGGCCTAAATCGTTATACGCTTTGGCCACCTGTGCAAAAGCGGAAGGAATGTTTAAAAAAATTAAACCGATGATTATTAATACCTTAAACATAATTATCTAATATATTTTTCTGCCAGTTGAGGCACATCTTCCAGGCGCACGTCGCTGTGCCAGATATTTTCAGGATAGACCATGATGTTGACACCCTTGTTGCACTGGCCTAAACATTTGGCTTGGGCCACACGGATATTGGGATGAAGTTTACGTTCCTTGGCGATTTCGCGCAACTGGCGAAAAACTTCTTCACCTTTATGGTCCCCACAGGATGCCTTTTCGCCGTTGGCATTATTGGTGCATACAAAGATTTGACGTTGATAAGGCGTGTTATTTGTTTGCATATAAAATTCTCCTAAAAATATGAGCTGTTATATTTGTCGGTAATATTTTTTGGGCCATCACTCGCGCCCACGATGAAAAATCGGAAACATAACGCAGCCGTGGATGGGGGTTATTCACGATATTCTCGATAAGCTTTGCCACCTCTTCGGGATTACGTGTGAGTTTACCAATGGCATTTTTTGAGACATCCTTAATTTTTTGGCTAAAAGAAAAATAAGGGCTTTGGGCATTATCAAAATTCTTGGAAAAATGGGCAGGTTTCGTAAAAATCTGGGTAGGATAGGATCCCGGCTCGACTAAAACAACTGAAATCCCAAACAAACCCAACTCATAATAAAGGCTTTCACTGAAAGCTTCCAGGGCCCACTTGCTGGTATTATACGCGCTCAAACATGGCGTTGCCACCTGTCCCGCAATACTCGAGATATTAATTATTTTGCCGCTGGTGCGCTTTCGCATCAAGGGGATCACCTCCCGGCAGACATTCTGAACGCCATAAAAATTGGTTTCCATGACCGCGCGGATCTCCTCTTCGCTCAAATCTTCAAAAAAACCAGCGATACCAAAACCCGCATTGTTGATCAGCACATCGATATGAAAATGTGTCTTTTGGATTTCTTCGATAACAGTCTTGATGGTAGAAGGTTTGGTGACATCAAGCCCACGGATCACAGCCACTGCATTACGTTTGGTTAATTCTTCTTCTAAGGCGGCTTTCTTAGACAAATCACGCATCGTCGCCCAAACAAAATGCCCTTGCGCCGCCAACCGCGCTGCCGCCAATAATCCAAATCCACTGGAACATCCAGTGATTAGAATAACTTTTTGATTGTCCATGTCGAAACCTATTGTGACACGGGGAGAAGAAATTTTCAACGGCGAAGAAATCTTTTAACTTCCCTCATACTGCATAAAGAGGGTCAGGTATTGTAAGAGATGAGTTTGTTCTTTTTGCGACACTGTCGATTTTAGCCAAAAGTTCATTGTTGTTTCGGGCATCCCGAGGCTTTAGGCCGAGGGACGGCTGAACTGACCGAGCTTTGAAGTTCCAGAGAACTTCAAAGCGAGTTGTGAAGCCGCCGAAGCAACAGAAGAACTTTTGGCGTTAAAAAATCGACCCGTGGAGCTAAAAGAATAAATTCATCTCTTACAATACGCGTTTGCGAATTGTTGTTCTAGATAACTAGGTTAAAAATGAAATTAGGTTGGAATTTATAAAATAGTCGCTTTTTGGATCATGAGACAGTCTACCAGGGTCAGGGCGATCATGGCTTCGGCGACGGGGACGACTCTTGGTGCCAGGCAGGGATCGTGGCGGCCTTTGACTTGAACTTCAACTTCTTGATTCTTCTCATTAAGTGTTTTTTGCAGTTTTGAAATGGATGACGGCGGCTTTAGGCCCACACGGATAATGATATCTTCACCTGTGGATATGCCGCCCATGATGCCGCCAGAATGATTAGTGGCAGTCCCCACTTTTTTGCCTTTGAGAACAAAGCGGTCATTATTGACTGAGCCTGTTAAAAAGCTGGCACCAAACCCATCGCCAAATTCAACACCCTTGACCGTGGCAATGGACATCAAAGCTTGTGCTAGACGGGCATTAAGCTTATCAAAACAGGGATCTCCTAAACCAGGTGGACAATTTTTAACGATACAGGCAAGTTGACTTCCTAGCGAATCCCCGTTTTTGCGGGCCTCTTCAATTTTAGCAATCATGACAGAAGCCATTTTTGCATCAGCCGTGCGCACGGCATTTTGTTCGATAACTTTAAAATCAATATTCTTAGCATAGGTGTCTCCTACGGCCAAGGTGTAAACAATGATCTCAACCTTATTCTTAGCTAAAATCTTTTTAGCTACAGCTCCAGCAGCGACACGGCACGCGGTTTCACGCCCGGAAGAACGTCCCCCACCGCGATAATCGCGGATCCCATATTTGGCCATATAACTAAAATCAGCATGCCCAGGACGGAACACATCCTTAATATTCTCATAATCCTTGGAGCGTTGATCTTCATTGCGGATCAGAATAGCTAACGGCGCCCCTGTTGTTTTACCTTCAAAGACACCTGAGAGGATTTCAGCGGTGTCAGATTCTTTACGCTGGGTGGTGATCTTGCTTTGCCCAGGCTTACGACGGTCTAAATCCTTTTGAAGATCGGCTTCAGATAAAGGTAGTTTCGGTGGAACCCCATCGATAACAACACCAATGGCAGGCCCATGGCTTTCGCCAAAGGTAGTGACCTTAAAAAGTTGTCCGAAAGAATTGCCAGCCATATTACACCATTTTTACCGATTTTTGTTAGCAACCAAAGCAAAATCTAAACAATATTTTTCTAAATCTTTTAAAGAAGTATCATAAACTTCAGTATTTATATACTTATCTGCGACTATCTCATGTAGATAACATAACTCCCGACGTCTCTTATAAAGACGGGAATCATCTTTTGTAACATCAATTAATTCCAAAGCACGTTCTAAAGCATTATTACGAGAGACAAGATCCTTTTTATCTTCCCAAATCCTGGCTCGAGTGATTTCACTGCCAATATGTCCCATTTGTTCACATAAACTAAATTTAAACCAGCGTTCTTCATTGATCATAAGGTAACCATTTCATCAATAATATTTTTAATTTGACTACGTAAATTCAAATCTTTAATATCACGCCCCATATTGCCTTGGCGAGGACGAATATTGATCATGGATGTATATTCTAAATATTCTTCCTTTGTTTTTTCCGGATAAATATTAAACCCCCAAAGATCCGCCTGTTTACTGCCTTGATCAAGCAATACTTGCTCGGCATCCGCGTGAAGTTCACCACCTAATGCAAGCAACCGCTTATTTATATCGACAACACCCTTGACCATATCGCCATAACCAGCCTTAGCCAATGATAATATATCTTCTTTTGAAACTTGAGAATTAAATACTTTAATATCCATTAAGATAAATTTTTATCTGTAACTGCGCCTTCTGAGGCGCTTGTTACCAGTTTAGCATATTTGGCTAAAACGCCGTGGGTATATCTTGATTTTGGTTGTTTCCATGCTTTTTGGCGTTTTTTGATTTCTGCCGAAGGAACATTTAAATTTATTTGGCGTTTTTTGGCATCAATGGTGATGGTATCGCCATTTTTAACGATACCCAGAAGTCCACCGTTAAAGGCTTCAGGCGTGATATGGCCCACCACAAAACCATGACTGCCGCCGGAAAAACGTCCGTCGGTGATCAAGGCCACGTCCTTGCCTAAACCTCGCCCGGAAATAGCAGATGTCGGTGAAAGCATTTCCCGCATGCCTGGTCCGCCACGCGGTCCTTCATAACGGATGACGATCACATCTCCCTTAACAATCTTGCCATTCAAAATGGCTTTCAGCGCTGATTCTTCTGACTCAAAAACCTTGGCCTTACCTGTAAATAACAAGCCTTCTTTGCCGGTGATCTTGGCCACAGCTCCCTCAGATGCCAGATTGCCGTACAACATAACTAAATGGCCTTCTTTTTTAATGGGATTATCCAAAGGACGGATGATTTGTTGGCCATCGCGATAATTTTGAACGTCTTTTAAGTTTTCACGCATGGTTTTACCGGTCACCGTCGTGCAATCACCGTGCAGCAAACCATTATCTAAAAGTAATTTCAATAAAGGTACAAGCCCTCCGATGGCAGCTAATTCAGCTGCCACATACCGGCCGCTGGGTTTGAGATCAGCTAACACGGGCGTTTTCTTTCCGATACGGGTGAAATCTTCCAAGGTTAATTTAACTCCAGCTGTATGAGCAATGGCGATAAGATGCAATACAGCATTGGTGGAACCGCCCAAGGCAGTCACCACGGTAATTGCGTTTTCAAAAGCTTTTTTGGTCATGATATCGCGAGGCTTAATGTCTTTTTTCAATAAATTTAAGACAGCTTGGCCGGCATTGAAACAATCCAATTCTTTTTCTCTGGAAACAGCAGTTTGCATGGAGCTATTAGGCAGGCTCATGCCTAAAGCTTCGATGGCAGAGGCCATGGTATTAGCTGTATACATCCCACCGCAGGAACCGGGTCCAGGGATTGCACAACTTTCAATTTCCTTTAGTTCTTTGTCAGAAATCTTATGGGCCGCGTGCTTGCCGACAGCTTCGAAAACAGAAACGATATCCACATTCTGCCCCTTAAAGCAACCGGGCAAAATCGTACCGCCATAAACAAACACCGACGGGCGGTTCAATCGGGCCATGGCCATGACGCATCCTGGCATATTTTTATCGCAACCGCCGATGGCAACCAAACCATCAAAGCCCTCGCAACCAGTAACAGTTTCGACAGAGTCAGCGATCACTTCACGGGACACCAAAGAATATTTCATCCCTTCAGTGCCCATGGAAATCCCATCAGCCACCGTGATTGTCCCAAAAATAATCCCCTTAGCCCCTGCTGCATTGGTGCCTTCAACCGCTTTGAGGGCCAGTTTATCGATATGCATATTGCAAGGTGTCAGCATGCTCCAGGTAGAGGCAACGCCAATTTGCGGCTTTTGGAAATCTTCATCTTTAAAGCCGGTGGCCCTGAGCATAGAACGATTGGGAGCACGGTCATTACCGTCGACAACGATGGAAGAAAACTTTCTCATTTCCGGCATATTCAATCCTATCTATTTAGCCAAGAATGCTCAGCTTTAATTTTATTCTCATAAGACGTGATTTTATCTTCAAATTGCAAGGTCCAGCCGATACCGTCCAAACCCTTTAGCAGGCATTCCTTATTAAAAGCATCTATTTGGAATTTATAGGTCTTCCCACCTGCTGTTACAGTTTGCGCTGGCAGATCAGCGCTGATCCAAGCCCCTTTATTCTTCTCAACAAAAGCAAATATATCGTCGACTTCCTTGGATTTTAACTGTGCTAATAAAATACCGTTCTTCACACAATTATTGTAAAAAATATCCGCGAATGAAGGTGCGATGATTAATTTAAAACCAAAATCCCCCAAAGCCCATGGCGCATGCTCGCGGCTGGAACCGCAGCCAAAATTGTCCCTGGCCAAAAGCACGGTGGCCTTGCGGTACGGTTCTTGGTTTAATATAAAATCAGGATTTTCCTGGGTCCCCTCATAATCGCTATAACGCCATTCATGAAATAGATGTTTGCCAAAACCAGACCTTTCTATCTTCCTTAAAAATTGCTTAGGGATAATAGCGTCGGTGTCAACATTCACGCGGTTGAGAGGCACCGCGATACCAGAATGGTTTTTAAATGGCAACATATAACTCCTCGAATTCGAAGCAATAGGGCAAATTACCTGAATGGTCTTTAAATGGTTGCATATTTTCTTATATCCGTTATTTTGCCTTCTAAGGCTGCGACGGCAGCCATTTGAGGGCTCATTAAATGCGTCCGCCCACCAGGTCCTTGACGGCCTTCGAAATTCCGATTGCTGCTTGAAGCACAGCGCTCACCTTTTTTTAATTGATCATCATTCATCCCTAAGCACATCGAACAACCAGCAAAACGCCATTCCAAGCCTGCAGCAATAAAAATTTGGTCCAATCCTTCTTTTTCGGCTTGAAGACGCACGCGTCCGGAACCAGGGACAACAATAGCCGTAACTCCAGAAGCAACCCTCTTGCCTTGGACAATTTGGGCAGCGGCCCTCAAATCTTCGATACGGCCATTAGTACAAGAACCGATAAAAACTTTATCGATTTTGATATCTGATATTTTAGTACCTGGTTTCAAATCCATATACGCTAAAGCGTTACGGGCCGCGGTACGGTCAACCGCGCTCTTCATGGATTCAGGGTCTGGAACAATCCCATCGATAGAAGTCACTTGTCCTGGAGACGTGCCCCATGTCACCATGGGCCTGATATCCTCAGCTTTTATATTAATGACCTTATCAAATTTGGCTCCCTTATCACTAGGCAAAGTTTTCCAATAAGCAATGGCTTTCTCCCAAGCTGCTCCTTTAGGGGCAAAGTCCCGGCCTTGAATATAGCTGAAAGTGGTATCATCCGGAGCAATCATACCCGCACGGGCGCCTGCCTCGATTGACATATTGCAAATGGTCATCCGGGCTTCCATGGACAAGGCACGAATGGCAGAACCTGCGTATTCAATGACATACCCTGTACCACCGGCTGTGCCTATTTGGCCAATGATATATAATATAATATCTTTAGAGGTCACACCTGTTGACAATTCTCCGTCGATATTAATCAACATGGTTTTAGGCTGACTTTGTTGCAACGTCTGGGTCGCTAAAACATGCTCTACCTCTGAAGTGCCGATACCGAAAGCCAAGGCCCCAAAAGCACCATGAGTCGCGGTATGGGAATCTCCGCAGACAATAGTCAGGCCCGGCAAGGTCAAGCCTTGCTCAGGTCCTATGACGTGCACGATCCCCTGGTCTTTATCCTCAAAATCATACAAGCGGATACCGAATTCTTTGCAATTATTGGATAAGGCCTCCATCTGTGTGCGTGAAATAGAATCAACCTTGGTGATGTCCTTGGTCCGTGTCGAGACATTATGGTCCATGGTGGCCACTGTTTTCTGCGGGCAGCGCACTGTCCTTTTATTTTCCCTTAAAGCCGCAAAAGCTTGTGGACTTGTCACTTCATGCACCAAATGCAAATCGATATAGATAAGAGAAGTATCCCCTTGGGAATCCCTCACCAGATGATCGGCCCAAATTTTATCGAACATTGTTTTACTCATAGCATCCTCTAAATTTATTTTGAATCTGTAATTATATATAAAGGCCTTTACTATGTCAATTGCGCAAAAAAGGGGCCTAGGATCAGGATGCTCAAACCTGAACCCTGAAGGCTGATCTCTGATTACTTTAGGATCTTTATGGATTTGCCGACATTGATGCCTTCAGTGGTCGTTAGGTAGATAACATTGACCTTGGCTTTAGTGAGGATTTTATCCGGCATGATGGCTTTTGCGTCTGAATCCCAAAGAGTAGTGGTCGATGTGACTAATATATGGATTGGTTTTTTGGCGGCATCTATCACAACAATTTCAGATTTCGTACCCTTGGTTTGATCTGCCCAGGAGACTGATTTGACCACCCCGCCTAAAATCGTATGAGAAGAACTTGCTACTGTAGCGGCCATAGCCAAATCATCGGCAAAAGCCCAAGAAGCACTGCCAATCGCTTGCGCTAATATACATAGAGCTACTAAAATAACTCTTTTCATCACGGTATTCCTTCTAACCCCAAGAACTCCTATCGAAGCGACAGTAAGAGCAAACCTATTTATATTTTGGTATTAAAGAGTTAGGGTTAAAGTCTAAATGCCTTAGGATTAGACAGTCATTAAAATAAAATTAAAATTCTATAACCTTAATTATTTTAGTTTTATCGGAAGGGAAATGGTAAAAATTGTTCCTTGAGGGAGATTGGGTTTGGCAAAAATTTTCCCTCCATGCGCTTTGACAATGGATTGGGCAATGCTTAAACCCAGGCCAAAACCAATGCTGCTGCGTGATTTGTCCACCCTGTAAAAACGATCAAAGATATGCGGCAGGTCTTTTTCAGGGATACCTATGCCGTTGTCCGAAATATCAATGTCTGCTGAGTTTTTTTGCTGGCGAAGATCAACGGCAATTTTTCCGCCGAGTTGTGTGTATTTAATGGCATTGTCTAAAATGTTAAGTATTAATCTTCTAAGCTGATTTTTATCAGCTAATATTTCGACAGAATGGGCACTGTTGTACTGAAGCGTAATTTCTTTTTGAAGGGCTAAAACCTGGATGGCTTCAACTGATTCTTTAATCAGTAGGTTAAGATCGAGCGACACTGCCATAAGGGTGGTGGTCTTTGCATCAAAACGCGCTAGGGTCAAAAGGTTTTCCACGATACCTGCCAACTTATTGACCTCCTCAAGGCTACTATGAAGGGCTGTTTCATATTCCTGGGTCGAACGTATCTTTTTTAATGTCACTTCCAGTTCCCCTTTTAAAACAGACAACGGGGTCTTTAGCTCGTGGGATATGTCCTCCATAAATTGCCTCTGGGTCGTAAAAGCCTCATCCAAACGGGAAATCATTTGATTGAATGTTTTGGCTAAAGACTCGATTTCATCCTTGGTGCCAGGGATTTTAAGCCGCAGTTTCAAATTCTCCGCTGTGATCTGATGGATGGTTTCGATCATTTGATCAACAGGCTTAAGTGTTAGCTGCACCAAAAATACACCGCTCAAACCTGTCAGGACAACCGTCAATGGCAGTAAAAACAACAAGGAAAACCCCAAGTTCCTCAAAACCTCGTGCAGTGGTGACAACGGGCTGGCCACTTGCACGATATAAGAGAGCCTTTTATATTCCATGACTGGTGTGGTAAAAACCCTGAAGGAAGTAGGCTCTTCATTGACATCAAGGTACGCATTCTCAAGATGGTCAGCGCCTTTTTTGACATTATAAAAAATACGTGGACTAAGATGCTCGGTGGGTATGTTTTTGGTAGATGCGATAGGATTACCATGGGCATCAAAAATACGGACAACGATATTGATCAAATCAGGGTCATTGATCTTTTCCCCTACCCAACGCCTGGCGATCCTTATGAAATTTATATTATCTTCTTTAGTTAAATGGACCTTTGCGTCCCCTTCAGCGATGTCCATGCGTTCGGCTTCCCAATAAGTATCTATGGACTCTTCGATACCTTTAGCGCGCGAGCGTAAAATATCATCTGTATCTTCAGAAATCTTTCGATGAAGGTTCTGATAAAGGACCAACCCAAAAATAAACAGGGCCAACGACAGGATGAGCATGTGCCACAGGACGATTTTAAAGCGGATGGAAGCAAGAAGCATTTTTGCGGTGTCCTACTTTTTCAGGAGATAACCTTTGCCGCGCACGGTGTGGATCATTTTATCTGTAAAGCCGCTGTCGATTTTATTGCGCAGGTAATTGATATAAACATCGATGACATTGGTAAAGGTATCAAAATTAATGTCCCAAACATGCTCGGAGATCATGGTGCGGGTAACAATATTGCCGGCATTACGCATCAAGTATTCCAACAAGGCGTATTCCTTGACAGTAAGCTCGATCTCTCGTTCTGCGCGCGTGACCTTATGGGTCAATAAATCCAAGGTCAAGTCATCGACCTTCAACTGGGTCTGCACGCGATTGTCATTTTTACGCAACACGACACGTAACCGTGCAAGCAATTCTTCAAAGGCAAAAGGCTTTGGGAGATAATCATCTGCCCCGGAGTCCAATCCCTTGACCTTATCCTTGACCGTATCCTTGGCTGTTAACATGATAATAGGCGTTTGATTACCTTCTTTGCGCAAGGTGCGGCAAAGGGTCAACCCATCAATCTTAGGCAGCATCAAATCCAGGATAATGGCATCATATTCATTGGAACTGAGCATAAAATGCCCTTCTTCGCCATCAACGGCCACATCCACCGAATAACCCTCTTCTTTCAGGCCGCGCTTGATAAATTGGGCTATTTTAACTTCATCTTCGATGACCAAGATACGCATAACAACTCCCCTAACCCCTCTTTATGAAAAAGAGGGGGACATTTTTATTAACTCTTGAATTAACTTATCTATCCCCTCGCTGACTTCGCTGATGCGGGCATCAAGCATATAACAAGGGGTTGTTACTATTTTTTGCTCATGATCAATGACAATGCTGCGAGCATCGGTATTGGTGGTTTTTGTCCCCGATTTTTGGAACATCGCGTTGATCTTTTCATCCTTGCCAAAGGTCACGTTCACATTTTTCAATACATGGGCAATGATCACCGGTGAAATACACAAAGCCCCTATAGGTTTACCGGCTTTATGCATGGCACGAATGCTTGATTCCACCTGCGGCAAGACAGTCATTCTATCACCATCAAGCCCAAAGGTGCAAAGATTAAATGCCACTCCACTGCCGCCGGGCATGACCAAAATATCAAAATTTTCTTGGGAAAAATCAGTCAAAGGTTTGATTTTACTGCGCGCGATCCGGGCGGATTCAAGCAGCACGTTGCGCTTTTCTTTCAATTCTTCATTCGTCAAAAAATTTAAAACACGGGCTTGTGGCACATCTGGCGCAAAGCATTGGTATTGGTGACCGGCACGGTCAATACTTAAAAGCGTCAGTACTGATTCATGGATCTCCGCCCCGTCTTTATTACCACAACCGGCTAAAATGACGGCGAAACGCAAGATTTTTGGGCCCATTTTATCCCCTCCAAAAATATAACGCGGCAGAAAGGGCGATGCCGATGGCAAAAGTTAAAAATGTATTTGTAATAAAGTAAGGGTAAAACATCAGTAAAATGCCTATCACCATCGGGCGCCAGCTATTTTCTCTTTTGCCATGAAGAAAAGCATACCAGCCGACAATACCAAAAAGAATATTAGCGATCCAATATCCCCAATTAATACCGCCACCGGCTTGACCTCCTACAGCATTAGATAAACCATAAGCACTTAAGACTGAATTTACTGTTTGGGCATCAGGCATTCAATTTACTCCAAGATAATGACAGGTTGATTGCGTTGACTAAGCCAATGCAAAATTTTGCGTAAATACCTTTGATTAAGCGCCACACAGCCAGCTGTAGGGCTTTTGTAACTGCGCCAAACATGCATAAAAATAGCACTTCCAGCACCGGGAATGATAGGATGCATATTATAACCGATAACAATCCCGTATTGATAAAGATTGTCCGGGCGTTTCATCCGTTCAAAAGAGTTAGCTGCAGGTGTGCCTTTGACCCATTGATTATATTCTATAGAACGCACATCATCCACCCAAAAATCATCCTTGGTCGCTTGGGTGTAATTAAGACCAGTGTCCATCGAAGGGGCGTAACCAAAAGCCGGGCCAAGATGATATTGCCCCGAAGGAGTTTTACCATCCCCTTCTTTTTTCTCACCAGCCTCTGCCATCCCATTCCGACCGATGACCGCACTCACCAAATACAAACGATGCCACCCACTCCCCTGCCTTTGCCACGCGCTTAGCTGCGCTTGTATTGAATTTCTATTAACCGGATGAACAACGATAGCCTGATTGATGGCGGCGTCAAGACCTTGAAATGACTTAGGAGTGACTGTCGAACAGCCTTGCCAAGCTAATAAGCTGAGACAAAGAATTATTTGTTGCGTTTTCTTCGATGGCCTCATAAACTTGCGCTAGCATCCCGATGCGCCATCCAGTTCTTGCCGCCTAGGATGCGGGCGACTAGCATGCTGCTGACGTTGTCCCCTATCGCATTAACCATCGTTGCTGGTGGGTCGACTAGGGTACCGATCATGGAGATAATGGGCATGGCTATAACTGGAAAACCGTAAAGAGTCACGATCATCAGTTCACCTAAAAACCCTCCTGCCGGAATGCCGCTCATCACCGTGCCGCTTAAAAGGGCCACACCAACGGCAGTGACCATGGCCCAGGGCGATGAAAAATCCATATGGAATAAACCAAAAAGAACGGCCGTCTTAAGCACCGCTGAAAGGCATGAACCATCCATATGAATGGTGGAACCAATAGGAATCACCATCTCGCGAATATCCCGTGGCACACCAACGCGCTGGGCGGCCTCAAGATTCACCGGCATAGTTGCCATACTGCTGCTGGTGGCCAATGCCGTCACTGCCGCAGGCATGATATTAGGCCAAAAAGACTTCAAACCTTTTTTGCCGGCAGCTAAAAATACATAAAAAGAAAACCCGATAAAAAAATAGGCCATGGACACTGGATAATAGATCGCCATGGCACGAGCGTAAGTGCCCAGCAATTGGGGGCCCAGCACACCTATCAAATAAGCAAAGTAGGCCCCTAATCCAAAAGGCGCATACCACATAATATAGGAAATAGCTTTCATCATCACCGCGTGGCCCCCTGATAAAAAAGCAATAAAGGGCTTTGCTTTTTCCCCGGCAGTGCAGGCACTAATGCCAATGAGCAAGGCAAAAATGATCAAGGCCAGCATGCTTTTTTTGGACAATAGGTCGGAGAAATCAGCAACGGTAAAAGCTTTGACAATTTGATCAGAGACCTTCACCTGCTCCATATGGACATCACTGGGCAAGGTGATATTGATCCCCTCTGCCGGCGGATAAATTTTGACTGCCACTAACATAATAAGGGCAGCAATGATACCCGTGGCAATAAATACTACTAACATCCAGGTAATAATTTTACCTAAGCGTTGGATACTATCCATGCTGGCTACTGCTGAAGAAATAGAAAAAAAGACCAGGGGCACGACGATGGTAAAAAGTAAATTAAGGAAAATATCGCCGAAAGGTTTGAAGACAACAGATTTTTCTTTAAAAATCAATCCTAGGATGCAGCCGATAGAAATAGCACCCAGAAGACTCAGTGATTGGCCGTAATGTTTAAGGAAGGAAGTTTTGGTCACGATTTATAACCATCCGCAAAAAGCTAAGGCGCAGATGCTTTTAGCGTCCATGAGTTTTCCTTGATGGAAAAGTTTGCGTACCATTTGTTGGGTCATTGGTATGGTTTCAATGACTTCGTATTCTTCTGGTTGGGCTTGAGTTAAGGTCAATTGCTCGGCTTTAAAGATATGAATAATTTCTGTCGAATAACCAGGAACCGGATAAATGGAACCCAATTTAGTTAATTTTTTGGCCTTTAACCCTGTCTCTTCCAACAGTTCCCGGCGGGCACAAGTGGTGATGGGCTCATGGGGATCAAGTGTACCGGCGGGTAATTCATAAATATATTTTTTGAGTGCAGGGCGGTACTGGCGCATCATGACAACGGTGTTTTTGTTTAAAAATGGGGCGATGATAACAGCGCCAGGGTGGTTAATGACGGTTATGCGAATTGTGCGGCCATTAGGGAGCTTAACGGCTTGGTTAAATTTAACATCGAGTTTTCGGCGAGCCATCTTATACCACCGGAATTGTCTGGGCCATGCTGGGGCGTTTCGATATTTCTTCAAACCATTGTGACAGCTTACCCTGCACCTTCAGGTGGGGCAGACGAAAATGAATATAACCAATCGCGGAGGCTACGGCAATTGAGCTTAAATTAAAACTTTTAAGTTTTGGCAAATTTTTATCGATATGACCATACGCCAATTGTATATTATTTTCTAAAGTAGTACAAAAATCTTTATGGAAGTCCTGTGGATGTCTGATTTTTTCCATATAAAAATTTATGGCTGTAATCATCAGGTCGTCTGAAAAAGCTTCCCATTTTAAAACTTCGATCCGCTCGAATACTTCACGGGGTATCATGATATTCTTATCATTAATACTATCTAAATACTGACAAATGACCGGGCTATCAAAGACGGGTGTCCCATTTTCCAAAATTAGCGTCGGCACCTTGCCCAAAGGATTGGCATCCAAAAGCCGCTGGGATTTTTTTTGCAGGTCTTCATCAATTAAATCAAGGGTAATGCCTTTTTCCAAGGCTATGACCCTGACTTTACGGGCAAAGGGCGAACGTTTGGTATAAAGCAATTTCATAATAGATATTTTACACCCCTTAAAAAAAGATTCAACTTAAGAGAGAATTAAGATAAAAACCTGCGGCTATGGCTGCAAGGATACGGTATACACCGAATATTGTGAAGTTATTCTTTTGTACAAAATGAATAAAAAATTTGACAGTTCCCCAGGCCACGATAAAGGCCACTAAAAATCCAAGCCCCAACATGCCCCATTCGTCCAAGGACAAGGCCGCATCAGTCTTGATCAAGTCTAGCACTGTCGCTGCCAGCATGGTAGGCACGGCCAATAGAAATGAAAATTCAACAATTATTTTTCTCTCAACTCCCAAGATAAGCCCGCCAATGATCGTGGCTGCAGAACGCGAAACGCCAGGCACAACAGCAAGGGCCCGGCAGACCCCGATCATCAGGGCTTGAGGATAGCTTATTTTCTTTATATCTTTAATGTTATTTTTCATGGGATAGAAGCGCTCGAAAAGAATAATAAAGGCCCCTCCGATAAACCAGGCCCAAACAACCACCCAAGCATTCCCAAGCAGCGTTTTCTTAATGATTTTGTAAAGTAAGAGGCCAATGATTGCGGTGGGTACAAAGGCTGCCAGGATTTTTGCATCAATGTCCCAATCCAAAAGAAAGGTACGCCAATACAAACCTGCCACCGCGGCAATGGCACCTAGCTGGATGGCGATCTCAAATGTTTTCAAAAATTCAGTCTGGGGCATACCCATCAGGTGGGAGGCCATAATCATATGACCCGTCGAAGAAACAGGCAGGAATTCCGTAAATCCCTCTATAACCGCTAAAACAATCGTATGGAAAACATCCATCTTGTGTCACCTTCACTGCAATTCTATGACCACCCACGAAGCATTGTCTAAGGGAAAATTTCCCAACGTTGTCCTGGCGCTGGAAAGGATCTTTTGGGGGTCACCCAGCAAACCCAAAGGCACCGTAATGGTCACATCATTGGGGCTTCTCTTGACTTGAACCACGTCTTGATTGAGGCGTTTGTTCTGATCATAAACACTATAGCTTAAAACACCCAGACGCACATTGATTTTGGACATTTGCTCAAAGGGGGTTTTATTGCTATAGCCGAAGAAATAAATAGACGCTTCAACGTCCTGGGCCAAGGGCTTGGAAAGCCCGATGGTGACAACCAAATTTTTTGACTCCCAACGCAAAGATTTCCAATCGACACCGACGAAAGCGGAACGTTCCTGTTCATTTAATTCTTCCGGCAGCTCCTGGGGCGTCAAAATTTTCTTCTGGGGTGTAAAAAAGTAAACATTCTTGTTCAATTGCAATTTTAAGGGAGGAATATCACCGAATAATTCATTGAATTTGACAAAAGAAAGCAAATACCTTGGGCTGGAAAAGTATTGGGTTTTGTGCGCTTGTAAGGCTTTTTCTTTGGTTATTATTTGTGTGGGGGTCAAATGATACTGTACCCAATTCTCATCGTTGGCCAAAGCATCTGGTGGTGTTAAATATTTTTCAGGATGAAAGCCTTTAGGTTTAGGCCATGTCAAATAATGGATAAGATACGGGTATAATTGGACTTTTCCCTCCATCCCTTCATCCCAAAGAGCTACGCGTAAATACAAATATAGGGCCAAATGGTCCCCGTTATGGTCTGCAGGATGGGAAACAAAAATCTTGGTTGGTTTAAAGTCCCTTAATATCGCCCTCAAGTCCGTAACAATTTCTTCTCCCTTATAAGACGCTCCTGGGCGAAAGGCACCTTTATAAGGAACTGCTGTTACGCGGGTCATGATGCTTCTATAGGCGGGACGCTGGTTCCAATGATAATACCAAATATTTAATGTCCCAAAATCTGGGTAACCTAAAAAAATCAAATTCTGCGCTCCCACCCCCAAGATGCGGGATGCATTAATGGCTTCATCATGCCGGACTAAACCCATCGTTTCCACGGCACCGGGAAAAACCACCGGATGTTTACGGTAGAGTAAAAATGACCATTGATTGCTGTCCCCATAAGTCAAGAAAACCACTCTAATAGGTAGATGCCCTGCCACCGCCTGCTGGATCACGCCGCCAGCACCTAAAACTTCGTCGTCAGGATGGGGTGCAAGCACCAAGATACGGTCATTGGCAGAAAAGATCAAACTACTACTGATAACATTACCAGCAAAGGCAGGAATGCTTAGAATGCAAAAAAACATTATGGTGAAACTAATGAGTCGAGATTGTTTTGACATATAACAGCGAATGATAATGTTCCTCCTTTCCTTCACGGATAAGGACCATCGGATAACGGTCACGGACTACAAAACCCTGGGCCTCAAAGAAAGTACTAGCGGCTTTATTTGCGTCATGGACTGATGCTGTTAATTCCACCATACCTAACTTATCAGCATATGCCACCAAGCTTTTAACCAATTGTTGCCCCACTTGCTGGCCCCGAAAATCCCCTGCGATGCCGATATGCAAATGCCCTTGGTGGCTATGAAAAGATTTCTTACGCCAAATAAAAATCCTACGCCAATTCTTTAAGACCCCTTGCAATAATTGGTGGATCTCAGGCCGGAAGAACAAACCACGTTTAAAAGATTTGACCAGAAGTGCAGGCATTAAAAGCCAAAAAACCACCAGCCCATAACGGCGATTATCCAAGCAGCCGTTGATATAACCAATCAGGCGGCCATCACAGAAGGCGACAAAACTTGATTGAGGCTCATAATCCGTATAATACTTCGTCAGCAAATCCGCGGCCACTTCCCGGTCAGGGAAAAAATTTTCTATAGGCCCGCCACGGTCTGCCACATCGCAACAAAGTGTACGCAAAAAAGAGCGGTCTTGCAATTCGTATGGTCTAATATCTATTTTATTCATAAAAATTTATGAGAGAATAGTAATTGGATATGTTTACCGCGTCAAGGATAATTCTGGCCATACAATTCATTATACTCAACTCGTCTTTCGTTTGGGCAGATAGTAATCTGATTGAAAAAATTGAGCATACGGAAAAATCTATCGTAGTCGTCCGGACAGAACTAAACCGTATCATGCCAGGCAACCCACCCAAAATGGCCACCTATTATCGCACCGCTGCGGGAATTGTCATTGATTCTTCCGGTATTATTGTGACAAACACGCACACGATCATTGACGCCCCTTTCATTTTTGTCATCCTACGGGACGGCACCAAACTGCCGGCACAGGTTCTCTATGCTTCCGGAGAATATGATTTCAGTTTTCTTAAAATCCAACCGCCCTATCCCCTGCAAAGGATCCATTGGGCTGATTCTTCGCTCATTAACATCGGAGATCCTGTCATTGCCATCGGTAATTCAGATTATGACAATCAATCCATCATGTCCGGCCACATCAAAGGCATTCTTCAAAGCCAGTCAACAGCAAGCAATGATTTTCTCGAACTGGACCTTGATCTCTACCATGGGGACAGCGGTGGGCCTATTTTGGATAACCAAGGCCGGCTCTTGGGGATGATCATGGCTAAGCGCGAATCCCAAGAAAGCACAAGCATAGCTATCGCCTCCAATAAAATCCATCTGCAATATTTGCAATATAAGAAAAGTATGCCATAATCGTTGCATAGTTTAGGATAATATTACATTTCCTTATCAAGTGAGCATTGTAAGGGATGAATTTATTCTTTTCGCTCCTGAAAGTCATTTTTCTTTACGGTAAAAATCTTATCTTGTCGCGGTGTCTGAACAACTCGATATGAAGTTCTCTGGAACTTCATATCTCGAACAGTTCAGCCATCTCTCGCCCTTCGGCTCGAGATTCCCTTACAAGATAAAATTTTTACCTAAAAAATGACACAGTCGCAAAAAGAACAAATTCATCCCTTACAATGACGCCTGAGATAGAAAAAAATTGTAATTAATAAGTTTATTCGGACATTGTGTTTTCTTCGAAGGTAGTAGAAGGCTGATTTTGCTGGTTCCCGAACGTTCAGTTCGGGAAAAATCAGCCTGGTGACTAGCTAAGCCGAAACGCTGGTTTCGGCGAGCGTGCCTGAGAAGGAAATGCAATGGCCGAATAAACTTGCACTAACAAAACGTATTAAATCTCTATGATCAAAAAATTCAAATTTTGGCCGTGGGTGTTGGCTTGGTTTATTCTTGCCATTCTAAGCTGTTATGTCCGGCTGTATCCTTTGCGGGCGCACATGTGGGACGATGCGCATGAGCAGGCCACACTGCTTGTTATCTACAATATCAAACAGACCTTCCTGAAACAAATTTTAAACCAGGCCCCAAACATGCCTCCTGCCCTTGCCATTCATATGGCTGAAGAAAAACTTAATGAAACCATGCATACTGACAACCAAAAAGTCTTGGATGCTATCCAAAAAGTAACTATAAGCTTAGCTAATCAGCCTAACGCTGCCCCTCAAAAAATATACCTATTGGAATCCGACCCTTTTGATTTTTATAATTTAACTGAAAACATCGTCAAGACTGGTCGCATCGCTAAGGTCATTAAAGGTAGTAAATATTTTAATCCCCTGATGGGCGCTCCCTTTGGGCTTTGGCAGCCTTTTACCCTTCATCCTTATTGGGGCTTTGTCATTTATAAATTTCTGCAATTGTTTGACCCTAACATCCCTCTGATGTCAGCTGTGGCCTACACGCCGCTATTTACCTATCTATTTATCATCATGGCCTTTTTGTGGGTCTGCCGGACGCTGAATTATTCGGTCATCGCCTCTTTTGTTGGGGCCTTGTTTTTGGTCATGGCACCGATTAATTTAAAACGCGGCGCCTTGGGATGGTTTCGCACAGACCCGTATAATGTTTTATTTCCCCTATTGCTTTTAGGCTGCCTGTTTTTAGCCTTACGGCCTTCCTCAAAAAGGGACGGTTATTTTTGGGCTGCTATTTTTGGGTTGACCTTATCTGTGTACGCATTATTTTGGCAAGGCTGGGGACTTTTATTTTTTATGGGAATAGCCTGCTCCTTGGGCGCGGCTGCTTATAATTTCTTTATAAAAAAAGACAAGATCCACACCCGTCAGAATTTATTATTCCTGCCCATATTTATCGGTGCCACCTTGCTCGTTGTAAGCATGTGCTTTTCATTCCACGATTTCTTTATTCTCTTTAAAGAAGGTTTTGGGGAACTAAGAAAATTCACCCACCGCGGCCTAGACCTTTGGCCCAATCAATTTATATCCGTCGGAGAATTAAAAAAG
>Ga0206850_10168_pt2 | contig 19161 bp, 11 predicted proteins | sample Alteio_BWOrgCont_16_FD_152885 | JGI IMG/M metagenome (GOLD analysis project Ga0206850, IMG submission 152885) | Enriched cells from forest soil in Barre Woods Harvard Forest LTER site, Petersham, Massachusetts, United States -... | ecosystem: Environmental > Terrestrial > Soil > Temperate forest >...
CCCGGGGCGATGCTCGGTCGGTACAAGCTGCTGGAACAGATCGGTGAGGGAGGCTTTGGGGTCGTCTTCATGGCCGAGCAACTGGAGCCCGTCCGGCGAAAAGTGGCCGTCAAGATCGTCAAACCGGGTATGGACAGCAAGCAGGTCATCGCCCGCTTCGAGGCCGAGCGGCAAGCACTGGCGCTGATGGACCATCCCAACATTGCCAGGGTGCTCGATGGCGGACAGACACCTACCGGCCGACCCTACTTTGTCATGGATCTGGTCAAGGGCCTTGCCATCACCGACTTCTGCGACCAGGAACAGTTCACACTGAAGCAGCGATTGGAGTTGTTCGGGGCCGTTTGTCAGGCAGTGCAGCACGCCCATCAAAAGGGGATCATCCATCGCGATCTCAAGCCATCGAATGTGCTGGTGACACTTCAAGACGGTACCCCGCTGGTGAAGGTGATCGACTTCGGCATCGCCAAGGCGCTCTCACAGCAACTGACTGACAAGACTCTATTCACCGGCTCCGTTCATATGCTCGGCACGCCGTCACACATGTCGCCGGAGCAGGCGGCTCTGAGCAATCAGGACATCGATACCCGCAGCGACGTCTACTCGCTGGGCGTGCTACTCTACGAGCTGTTGACCGGCACGACCCCGTTCACTCGTGAGCGGTTGCAGCAGGCCGACTACGACGAGATGCGGCGAATTATCCGCGAGGAGGAGCCGCCCCGGCCGAGTACGCGGACGGCGACTCTGGGACAGTCAACGGCCACCGTCTCGACGCGACGTGAGATTGCCCCACGACAACTGAGCCAGTTCCTCCGCGGCGAATTGGACTGGATTGTGATGAAGGCGTTGGAGAAGGACCGTAACCGTCGCTATGAATCGGCGAGTGCCTTCGCAACCGACGTTCAGCGATACCTGTGTGATGAGTCAGTACAGGCGTGTCCGCCGACGGTTTGGTATCGTTGTGCGAAGTTCGCTCGGCGGAACCGTGTCACGATCACCTTGACCGCCGTGGTCGCGGTGGCTCTGCTGTTGGTGGTTGCGGCAGTAAGTGGCTCCGTTGGGTGGGTCGTCAGTGCCCACGCCGCGCGAGAAGCAGCACTGGACCAGGAAGTGACACGCATCCTGGACGAATCGGTGGCACACATTGAGGAGTTCAGATGGGCGGAGGCTGATGCGAGCATCCAGCGCGCCGACCGGTTGCTGAGCGCCGCCGGTCGCCGAGAACTTCCCCCTCGTCTGGAAGAACTCCGGCAAGATGTGAACATGGCGGAGTTGTTGGAAGAAATCTACAGGCAACCGGTCGATGACGAATTCTTTCTAGGTCGCGCTCAAGACGTTCGGTATGCACAGGCGTTCAAGTCTTATGGGATCGATGTCACTGTCTTGCCGGTCAGCGAGGCGGCAGATCTGATCGGGAGGCGGACAATTCGCTCGCAACTGGTCTTGGCGTTGGGACTCTGGTCCCACACGCGGTATCGCGGCGGCATCGGTGAGATAGCAGATGTTAAGCGACTGGCGGATATCGCGCAGGCCGCCGACACCAACCCCTGGCGACGACGATTGCGCGAGGCCGTTTTGCAGCGTGACCTTGAGACTGTTACCGCCCTGGCCATGACCGCGGACATTCGAACATTGGAACCAGGAACGCTTTATCTGCTTGGGCGGGTCCTACACGATCTGGGCGATGACGAACGGGCGTTGGCCCATTTACGGCGGGCTCAGCAGCAGCATCCGGGAGACTTCATGCTCAACGACACGTTGGGCTGCTATTGCTTGAATGCCCGTCCTCCACAATACGGCGATGCGGCTCGCTTCTATTCGGCAGCCCTGGCGATCAGACCGAATAACCCTTATCTAGTCTGCGTGCTTGGTCAGGCACTGGAGGGCAAGGGATCTCATTCGGAAGCAATCGTCGAGTTCTCGCGTGCCATCGACTTGAAGCCCGATTACTCGGATGCCTTGTTGAGTCGTGGTAATGCCTATCTCAACACCGGTGTAAATGATCGAGCCCTTGCTGATTTCTCTCGGGTCATCGAGCTGGAGCCCACTTCTGTGCAGGCCTTGCGGCATCGAGGGGAGATTCGCGGGCGTCTGAATCAATGGGAGTGTGCGCTCGCCGATTTCTCTCAGGCATTGAACCTTAACCCCACAGACCTTGTGTCGTGGCATCACCGAGGAAATGCGCGGATACGGTTGAAGGACTGGACCGGTGCCTTGGCTGATTTTGAACAGCTTCTGAAGCTCACCCCTCGCGACCCGATGCCGTGGTTTACTATCGCATGCTTGAACTTACAGATCGGGGATGGTGACGGATACCGGAACCTGTGCGGCCGAATGCACGATCGTTTTGCCACGAGCAAGGACGTCGATGAAGTCGGCGTATTGGCTCATGCGTGGGCCTTGGGCCCTCAGTTGCCGGCTAACGGCACTCGCGTGCTACAACTCGCGCAACTGCGTCTGGACCTGACCCCGCCTGACTCCGTTATGCGTCCCTGGGCGACACATATCCTGGGATTGGCTTACTACCGAACCGGCCAGAACGAAAACGCCGTCGCGCTCCTGGAACAGGCCGTTGCGGAACGCCCCGAGTCAGACCGCAGTGTCCTTAATTGTCTGGTGGTTGCCATGGCTCACCAGCGCCTGAGCCACACGGCGGAAGCCCGGCAATGGCTAGCGAAGGCTCGATTGTCGATCGAGCAAGAGGCCCGCCCCGTTCCAGGTGGCGGCCTTACCCTGTCCGGACGCCACCCGTGGGACTCCCTGTGCGTGCAGATGCTCCTTCGAGAATCCGAGAAAGCTCTGAACGCGGAATCTTTCCGAGAATGATCGGGCAATTCTTAACGCGTTTGCCTATACTCCGCGTGGTTTGGAATCAGACATGGGGCTGGTATTGAGTTGACCGCTCTGCCCACGCGTGGGCGGGCCAGGAGAGTTTGTCAGCGATGTTGGCGGTGTCAGTAATCTCACAAGATTGCGATGATGCGTTTTGGCACCTTTACAAGGCGTTTTCCATCCCAATCATAGATTCAAACACCAGTCGCTGTCACAAATTGTCATGTGTCATAAGCCCCCTGGCGTATGTCCATACACCAGAATAATCACTTCAATCATAAACAAACTCGTGATTTGGACTGACTGACTGATCCTGAAAGTATATTGCCAACCTGAAAAGACACAGCGTTCTGGCAATACGACGGTTGTAGCGAGTGGTGAACTGCGGTAGAGTGCTGGAATCAGAGGAAGGGAAAGCCCATCGAGCCCAACACACCTTACGCTGATCTCGGGTAATAGAAGGCCGATGCGGTATGACAACGATCGCGGTTCATCCTTTCCTGTCGCAATCAGAAAATGCTTCCCCACAGCGGGTGTCGAGACAACGCTCAATACTGCTGTTCCACCTCGGCGATCGAGCCTATGGCATCCCCCTGCACGCGGTGCAGGAAGTGGTGTTGATGCCGGAGCTGGCCCGACCGCATAATTCACCCGCCATGCTGGCTGGCTTCCTCAATTTAGCGGGTAAAGCCGTCTCCGTTCTGCGTCTCTCCAGCTTGTTCGGCCTCCCCGAGCATCCCATCACACTGTACACTCCGATCATCGTTCTGCGTCACCCCGATTATCATCTGGCCTTGGTTGTGGAGAAGATGAGCCGGATTGTTTCACTGTCCGATAATGCTTTCATGCCCGTGCCAGGAAAGCATTCGCTCAACGGTTGTATTGAAGGAGTTGCCACGATTGCGGACCAAAGCGTGATTCTGCTGTCCCCGCAGCGAATTCTGTTTGAAAAAGAACAACAATACTTGGCCGAGTTGCAAGACCGAGAGCAAACTCGACTCCGCACACTGGAGGAGTCGATTACGTGAATTTGTATCCTTCCCTTCCTCATCCGTTGCTTGCCGATCCTGCCTACAATCGTCTGAAAGAGTGTCTGATCGCTTGGACGGGGTTAGCGTACTACACCGAGAAGGATCGCGAACTGGCCACACGGATCGCGTTCCGGATGACGAAAGTGTGCTTGCCAGGCTGCGATTCTTATCTGAACTTCCTCCAAAGTGGACCACAGGGACAGGACGAACTGGATGCTCTGATCGCGGATCTCACCATCGGAGAAACATTCTTCTTCCGCCATCAGGAAATGTTCGATGCGATCCGGAACATCGTTATCCCCGACGTACTCGCCCGCAATCGGCAAAGCCGACGTTTGCGAATCTGGAGTGCAGGTTGCGCGATCGGCGCGGAGCCCTATTCGGTCGCCATTCTTCTGAAACGGGACTTTGCTCATCAACTTATTGGCTGGGATTGGTCGATCGTCGGGACCGACATCAACCGCGAGTTTTTGGCACGCGCACAAGAAGGCATTTTCGATGAATGGGCCTTCCGGAATACCCCCGAGAATGTGAAACAGAGCTGCTTTACACACGTTGGCAAAACGATGCGGATCAACTCGGAATTCCGGGAGAAGGTGTCTTTCCAATACCACAACCTTGTGACGCACCCTTCCCCCGCTTTGCTGAACAATCTCTTCGCATTTGATGTGATTCTGTGTCGGAACGTCACGATCTACTTCAGTGCGGCGATCGTCCGCCAACTCACCGAGCGATTTTACCAGTCGTTGGTCGAAGGAGGATGGTTGTTGGTCGGTCATGCCGAACCAAACGTCGAGTCGTTCCACTCCTTTCGCACCCACAACGCGCCCGGGGCCGTGCTGTATCAGAAGACGGAAGACAGGGGAGCGAAGGCCGAGTACACGGGCATCCCTTTGCCTGGCAGTTGGGGTTCCCTGTCGCTCGCCAGCCCACCAGCCGAGCCCCCGCAAGTTCAAGCGATTGAGGAACCGAGCCTTTCGGTCAGCGAACGAGAGCCGGAGGTTCTTGTCCCCACTTCGCTGCCCTCAGACTCATCGCAACTCGACTCAATCCGAGCGCTTGCTGACCGCGGTGAATGGGCCAAGGCCGCTGCCTGCTGTGAGGCTTCCCTTCAAAAAGACAAACTGAATCCCAGGGTGCATTTTTATCGGGCTCTGGTCTTGGAGCAGATGGGGCAACTCGCCGAAGCGGAGCAAGCGCTCAGACGAGTGATTTATCTGGATCGGAGTTTCGTTCTTGGGCATTACTACCTGGGATTGCTCCTTCAGAAAACGGGAATGTCAGCGCCCGCGGCACGTTCTTTCCGCAACGTCCTGACCTTTCTCTCACAGATCGATGCGGAACAGATCATCGTCGATGGAGCAGGAATCCAGGCGGGCGAACTGCAAAAGCGAACTGAAATGCACCTGAAAATCCTGGAGGGTGCATGAACGTTGAAGGTGGAGGCATCGACTGGGATGCCGTCAAAGAGCGGTTACACAGAAGTCAGCTCGCCTTGGAAAAGGCATTAAACCCCGACCCCGAGCAGATCGAGGCCGCGTTTCGCGATCGCGCCCGGCAACTTGCCCAACGGCACGTACATACCCACAGCCTATCAACGCCCTTACGATTACTCGTTTTCACGCTCGGCAAGGAACACTATGGCCTCGATCTTGGCATCGTGGTTGAGCTGTTACCGTTCACCAACTGCACTCGTGTACCGGGAGCGCCCGCGCAGTTGCTGGGTGTAACCAACGTGCATGGTGAGATTCGCTCGGTCATTGATCTCAGACATCTTCTGGAACTTCCCGACGAGGAGCGCAACTCTCCAGGTTATATTCTGCTCGTTCGCCACCAGGGTTGCGAAGTGGGACTGCGGGTGGATGGGATCGAGAAGACTCGAGCGATATCGCCAGAAGATCTTCTCGTGCTGTCGGACGATGTGGCCAGACCTTCTTTCCGCTGCCTGCGCGGATTGACTCCAGATATGTTGCGGGTCTTGAGTACGGAGACCCTTTTCGCCCACCCGGTATTCAATCTCGCTTCGAGCTGAACATTGATGTGACATGTGATTGACAATCTGTTCGGGATAACGATTTTCTTAGAGGCTGTAACCCAAGAGGAAGCTGGCTGGAGTTACTCCCAGACGGTTCTGGTTCGCAAAGTTCCGTCGCTCACGCTTCCGGCTCGTAAAAACCGGGAGAAATGGGGCAGTTTTACGAGCCGGAAGCGTGAGCGACGGACTGACCCATCTCAGTGAGCTTCCTCAAGAGGGATTATTATCCTCATTCAGTTACAGCCTTTTAGGAGTTACGCAGGTGTTTGGTTTTGATGTCCACCCCGTCGCTAACGCTCTGGGTTCGCCGGGAAATTCATACGTTTTGCTTATCTGGGCGAACCCAGAGCGTTAGCGACGGGATGGATTACGTCCGAGAATCAACGGGGCCGAATACGCAGAACGAGAGGCACGAGATGAAGATTGAATGGACCATCGGCAAGAAGCTGGGTACAGGCTTTGGACTCACGCTGGTTCTGCTGTTGGTCATTGGCGGCGTTTCCTATTTCAGCATCTCCTCGCTCATCGAGAACGCCAAACTCGTTGCGCGCACGCATCAGGTGCTGGAGAATCTCGAAGCAATCCTCTCCTTACTCAAGGATTCTGAAACAGGGCAGCGCGGTTTCCTTCTCACTCGACAGGAACGATACCTGGAACCATATCTGGCCGCACCGCCCAAACTCGACCAGCGAATCAAGGATCTCCGAGAGCTGACCTCGGATAATCCGAACCACAAACCACGTCTCGATGAACTGGAACGCCTGAAGAAACTGAAACTCGCCGAACTGGAAAAGACAATCAACGCCCGAAAAGCCGACCCTCTCCCAGAGAGAGAAGACACTGTGGATTTGACCAAGGTCGCTGGGTTAAAGATTGCGCTGGACACTGTCATCACGGATGAGGGCAAGAAGTACATGGACGATCTCCGAAAAGTGGTTTCCGATATGGAAGAGGAGGAAAACAGGCTTCTCAAACAGCGGGCGACGGAAGAAGAGTCGAGTGTTCTGCGCACAAAAACGACGATCGTCGTCGCGGCAGTCGTGGCCGTTCTCATCGTGTCACTCTTTGGCTTTCTTCTCACACGCGGAATCACTGGACCATTGAGTCAGGTCATGGAGATGTCCCGCAAGATCGCCGCGGGCAAGTTGAAGCAGGAAAAGCTGGCCGTTGGGTCGAGCGATGAGATCGGACAACTGGCAGCGGTTTTCAACGATATGACCGACAACCTGAGAGACCTGGCCAGCCGAACGACAGCCGTGACCGAGAGTATGAACGCCGCGTCCGCGCAGATCATGGCCGCCACACAGGAGCAAGCGGCCAGCACCAGAGAGCAAGCCGCCACGGTCCAGGAAATCACGACGACGATGGAAGAGATTAGCCAGTCGGGTGGTCAGATCGCGGGCAAAGCCAAACAAGTCGCGACTTCCGCTGAGGCTGCATCCTCGGCCAGCGCCGCCGGCCTTCAGGCGGTTCAGGACACCACCCGGACGATGGCCTCCATCCGCGAGCAGGTTGAGGAAGTCGCTGGCAACATCGTGGCTCTTAGCGAAAAGACCCAGGCCGTCGGTGAGATCATCGCGACCGTAAACGACATCGCGGAACGCTCCAACCTTCTGGCCCTGAACGCCGCGATTGAAGCAGCGAGCGCGGGAGAACAAGGGAATCGATTTTCGGTCGTGGCCAACGAGATGAAAAATCTGGCCGATCAGGCCAAGACATCCACGGTCCAGGTGCGGACGATTCTGGGCGACATTCAGAAAGGAATCAACAGCTCTGTCATGTTCACCGAGGAAGCCGTCAAACGAGTCGATTCTGGGAAGCAGCAAGCGGATGTCACCGAGCAAACCATTCGTCAGATGGCTCGGACGACTCTCGATAGCATCCAGGCATTCGAGCAGATTATCGGTGCGGGCAACCAGCAGCAGATCGGTTTTGAGCAGGTGGCGCAGGGTATGAAAGACATCCGCCAGACGGCCGAGCAGAACGCCTCAGCGACAGCGCAGTTGGAAAAGGCGGTGGTTAATCTCAACGCATTGAGCCAGGAATTGAAGAAATCCGTGGGGAGATATCAACTTTGAACGACCTACGCGAGATGCTGTTCGCGGCGTTCCAAGTTGAGCACAAACAGCATCTGGGAGGAATACGTGCCATCCTGGTCAAGATGGAGCAAGGGGACAGTACGGTAGGACGCCCCGACCTCGATGAACTGTTCCGCTGCGCCCACAGCTTAAAGGCGGCAGCGCGGGCTTGCGACTTCCACTTCATCGAGACAATCAGTCAGCGTCTGGAAATGCTATTCTCGCGGATCCGAAAGAGTGGCTCCCCACCGCGCCAGGAAGTCTTCGGAGCCATTCGCAACGCACTTACCGTCATAGAAGATTGGGCGTTCGGCCTGACCGAGAAGCGGACTCCGCCCGAACCACGGGATGCCGTGGAGGCGTTGGATCGAGTCCTGGGCAACGTCCCACGCGCGAATCCCAGCCCCGTTGTGGATGAACTCGGTGCCAAGCTTCTCGCTGCCTTTCAGATCGAGCACAAGGAACATCTTGAAGCGATTCGCTCCTTTCTGTCCGAGATCGAACAAGGAGGCTTGCCCACCCCGGCCAAGGTGGATGAAGCCTTCCGACGGGCTCACAGCCTCAAAGGGGCAGCCCGGCTGGCGGAACTCCCCTCAACCGAGGAACTGGCCCACGGGCTCGAAAACGTGTTTGCCCGGGTCCGCGAAGGCAACCTCTCTCTGAAGCGGGAAGCCATCCGCGCGATCGGCCAGGGGCTGGATGCGATCGAAGATGATGTCGCTGCCTTGGTTAACAAGAGTCCGCCTCCAGACACAAGCAGCGCAAGAAAGGCTATAGACCAACTTTTGGGAAAGGAGCCAAGTCGAGAGACCACGATCGTCGCGAACGCGATCGCCGCCAACGCTTCCGTCCCCGAGCGAACGGACCAGTCGGTGCCATCGACGACAATGGCAGAAACTGTTCGCGTCAGTGCTGAGAATCTGGATCGGTTGTTGCGCTCAACCGGACAACTTCTCAGCGAGAGCTTGAGGCAGAAAATGGTTGCTCGGGAACTGAACGAACTCGACCGGGAGATCGATGGCCTCGAAAGAGAATGGGCCAGAACCATCAGCGCAATTGTTCCTTCCCTCCAGCAGTTGACGACAACTCCAGAACAGTCTCGGCTGAACCGTTCCATTAACGTGGTCGAGAAGCAGATCCGTGCGCTCCGACGCCGAGGGCGGGCCGTGCGTCTGTTGCAGCAGCGAAGTTCCTGGAATCTGACTCTGTTGGGGGGACAGATTCAACAGGATGTGCAGCGCGTCCGCACGGTGTCTGCCGAGACGGTTTTCCAGGGGTTCCGCAAGATGATGCGCGATCTTGCCCGCGACGAGGGCAAGGAGATCGATTTTCGCATTAACGGTCTGGAGATCGAAGCTGATCGGATGGTACTCCAGGCTCTCAAAGATCCGCTGATGCACGTTCTGCGGAACGCGGTCAGTCACGGCCTGGAAACTCCCGATGAACGTCGGCGTCTGGGAAAGGACAGCGTCGGCCATGTAACGCTGCATCTGGAGATCGTGGGGAGTCGCCTGATAATCCGGGTGGAGGAGGATGGTCGGGGCATTGACTTCGCAAAAGTTGCCGCGGTAGCCGTGAGCCGACGTTTCCTCACCGAGACGGATGCGGCCACAGCCTCATCGGCGGAATTGGCCTCCTTACTGTTTGCTGCGGGTTTCTCAACAGCCCGGCAGGTCACTGGCCTTTCAGGGCGTGGAATGGGACTGTCTGTCGTCTCCGAGGCAGCGGCTCGACTTCAAGGGGAGGTCGAACTTCGCTCCCGCCCTGAGTCTGGAACGATCTTCGTATTGTCGGTACCACTCACCATCTCAACGCAGCGGCTGTTGTTGGTATCCTGCCATGCACAAACCTTCGCCATCCCTCTGCACAGCATCGAACGATTGCTCCGCATCAAACTCCAGGAAATCGAGTTAGTGGAAGGCAGACAGACCCTCATCCTCCAAGGGCAATCGCTCCCGGTGTTGAGTCTGGCGTCACTTCTCGAATTGAGTCAAACTGACGTTGAAGTTGAAGGGGATAACCTATCGGTTGTGATTTTGCGTTCGGGTTCAAAACGAACCGCGGCGATCGTGGATGGGTTCCTTGAAGAACGAGAGGCTCTGATCCATGAACTGGATAAGCCGGTCGCCCATCTCAGTAAACTGGCGGGTGGCATCTTTCTCGAGGATGGATCGGTGTCTCTGGTGCTTAACGTCGCGGAAGTGATCCGGACCTTCAAGAGTACGGAACGAAGCCAGATTGTGCGGCGAACTCAAGCACAACCCGAGAAGAAGCGTTCAACGGTTCTTGTGGTGGACGATTCGCTCACGACCAGAACCCTCGAAAAAAGCATCCTGGAAACGCACGGGTATGACGTGCGCATCGCAATGGATGGTGCCGAGGCTCTGGCTCAACTCCAGTTGGAAACGGTCGATCTGGTCATCACCGACGTTCAGATGCCGCACATGGATGGTTTTCAGTTGCTGGGGGAGATGAAAAAAAACGCGCGCCTGGCACAGATCCCCGTCATCGTGGTTACTTCGATGAGTAGCCGGGAGGATCAGGAGCGTGGGTTGGCGCTGGGTGCGGATGCCTACATCGTGAAGCGCAAGTTCGACCACGATGAGTTGCTCAAGACGATCCGACAGATCATTTGAGCGATTATGGCATCCGTGTGAGGTCAGATAGGGAGACGGCACACTGATGAGCAAAATCCGCGTGATGATCGTCGAAGATTCTCAAGTCGTTCGGGAGCTTCTCCGGCACCTGATCGGCAGCGATTCGCGTCTGGAAGTGGTGGCTGCCGTGGCCAGCGCGGAGGAAGCCCTGCGACTCCTGGAACGGGTCTCACCGGACGTGATCTCGATGGACATCCGCCTGCCGGGTATGAACGGCTTTGAGGCGACACAGCAGATCATGACCCGGAAGCCAACCCCAATCGTGGTCGTTTCCGCCAGCGTCGAGGCCGAGGACTTGAACATCACCATGAATGCTCTGCGTGCCGGTGCTCTGGCAGTCGTTGAGAAACCCGTCGGGACCAGTCACGCGGACTATGCGACGATGGCCGCCCGACTTTGTTCGCGGCTGGTGAACATGAGCCAGGTCAAAGTCATCCGCCAGCGCATCGATCGCGGGCTGACGTTCTCGAATGACGCATCGAAGAACAAACCGCAGGCCCGGGCGAGGAAAGTAGTAGCGCCTTCGCTTCGACCTTCCGTCTTCCGAGCATTGGGACTGGTCGCTTCCACCGGCGGCCCCAACGCCCTGACCAAACTGCTGGGGGAACTGCCACGACCCTTTCCGCTCCCGATCCTGTTGATCCAGCACATTACGGCTTCATTCCTTGATGGGTTCGTGTCCTGGTTGGGCAGCGTCTCCCCGTTCCCCACTCGTCTCGCCAAGGAGGGAGAAGTTCCGGTTGCCGGCACGGTATACCTGCCTCCTGCCGACCAACACCTCCAGTTGCAGAGAGGGTGCTTGCGTCTGACTCGGGATGAACTCGTATGTCTCCAGCGGCCATCCGGCACGGTCCTGTTCCAATCGATGGCACGCAGCCTTGGCTCCGGGGCACTCGGGGTACTCCTCACGGGAATGGGTGAGGACGGTGCGGAAGGGCTCAGAGAAATCCGGGAGAATGGCGGGTACACCATCGCCGAGGATGAATCGACCGCTGTCGTGTATGGAATGCCTGGTGCGGCAGTTCGACTAGGAGCGGTCTGCGATCTGCTTCCGCTGAACGAAATCGCCCCCAGGATCGGTGACCTGCTTGCCACCGAGGAGGGGTCACTATGAACCGCCCGCAACGAATCATGCTCGTCGAGGACTCGCAAACTCAGGCCATCAAATTACGGTACGTTCTTGAGCAAGCGGGCTGGCAGGTGATCTGGGCGGCCACGGCCCAGAACGCAATGGAAGAAATCGACCGCGCTGCTCCGGACCTGATCCTCCTCGATTACTACCTCCCGGGCATCCGCGGGGATGAACTCTGTCGGCGTATCCGGATGAACATCGACACCCGCAACATCCCGATTCTGATGATGACGATTGAGGAAACCGATGAAACCCACATCCACGGGTTAGATAGCGGAGCGGATGATTTTGTGTCGAAGTCCGTGGATGCCGATATCCTCCTGTTGCGTATCCGGACGTTGCTCAACAAGTCCTCCGCTCAATCGGCGATCCTGCATCAGGCCGATTCGCACTTCCGACATGCCCGCCTCCTGACCATTGACGACAGCACGACATACCTGGAATTCCTGGGCGAGCAACTGGGCAAGGACGGTTACCATCTGGAACGCGCTAGCAGCGGTAAGGAAGGGTTAGAACGCGTTCTGCGCGAACCGTTCGATTGCGTTCTCGTCGATCTGGTGATGCCGGAAATGAACGGCATCGAGGTCTGTCGGCGGATCAACGAACTGCGGTCTACAATCGACAACCCGATCACCGTGCTGATGCTGACCGGGCGAGAGAACAAGGAAGACCTCACGGCGGCATTGGAGGCCGGGGCTGACGACTTCGTTGGCAAGTCCAGCGACATGGCGGTTCTCAAGGGGCGTATCCGCGCTCTGCTCCGTCGTAAATTCTTCCAGGAAGAAAACCGCAGAATTCACGAAGAACTGAAGACCAAGGAGTTGGATGCGATTCGAGCGCGGGCGGCCAAAGAGACCGCGGAGGCTCGGGTGACTCTTTTTGAGCAAATCGAGCGAACGGCAGCGGAGTTGCGATCGTCCCAGCAAGAGTTGCACGCTGCCAAGGAGGAGGCCGAGCGCGCCAATCGGGCCAAGAGTGAGTTTCTCGCCAACATGAGCCACGAGTTGCGCACGCCACTCAATGCAATCCTGGGATTCACGGGTGTGCTGCTCATGAGGCTGCCTGGCCCGCTCACAGTCGATCAGGAGAAGCAACTGCGAACGGTACAAACCAGTGCCCAACACTTGTTATCGCTGATTAACGATTTGTTGGATCTGGCCAAGATCGAATCCGGAAAAGTCGAAGTGCATCGGGAGCCGATTGTCTGTCAGAGTGTGGTATTGGAGGTGGTCGCGGCTCTGCGCCCGTTGGCGGAGAAAAAAGGATTGCTTCTGGAGATCCAGCTTCCATCGGAAGAAGTCATCATTCAGACCGACCGCCGGATCTTGAGCCAAATACTTCTTAATCTGGCGAACAACGCCATCAAGTTCACCCAGAAAGGGAAGGTCTCGATCGAACTGATTCGGTTCTCGAAAGAGAACCGGACAACGACCGCATTTCATGTCGTGGATACGGGTGTCGGGATTCAACCGGGAGATCAGGCCAAGTTATTCCAGGTCTTCAGTCAGATTACCAATCCGCAAATGAAGCGACTTGAGGGGACGGGACTGGGATTACACTTGAGTCTGAAGTTAGCCAAACTTCTCGATGGGGACATCACGTTTCGGAGCGAACACAACACAGGCAGTACCTTTTCGCTTCTTCTCGCAGAGTGATACCCATGCCTTGCAGCCTTCCCAGGGCGTTGCCGGGCAACGCCTGGGTCGAGGAAGCTTATCACGTCCCAACGCGACTCGGTTCCGGAGAGGGAGCAAGATTGTAGCTGTAGGAGCGATATCGCGAGACGGTACTTCCCGCATCCTCCCAGCCAAAACTGTAGCGGCCCCAGTGCCAGAGTCGGATGGAGGTGTCGGCAATCGGAGTCACACCGATTTGCCCGAGCCTGTGGCTGAACGCCCAGTCTTCCCCGAGGTAATGCCACTTATCTGTTCCCTGAGGAACAATCAGAGGTTGGAAGAACGGCCACACTCCCCGACCCCAGTGCGTATTGCACAACGGCAACCGCAGTTCCGCGATCATTTGCCGGAGTACCCCGGCCTTGATCCGCAGAAAGCCAGTCGCGGCGTACTTCAGCGGGTATGGTCCGGGCACATCCGGGCCGAACAGCACTTCCTTCACCCCTTCCGCAAACACGCTTGCCAGCTCGCGCATCCCCTTCTTCGGATACACGCCCGCAGCCACCGGCTCGGGCCGAGCCAATAACCGCAGAGCATCGGCCGGATCGAAACCGATGTCCGAATCCACGAACAGCATCGCTTCGGCACCATCGTGGATCGCATCGGAGGCCAACTCATTACGAGCAACATCAATCGCCGAGCAGCCGCCCTTGCGAACTACGCGAACACCCGCTGACTCCAACTGCCGCAAGGCATGTTCGCATTCCCACTCGATCCCGTTCATGTGCGGCACCAGAACAACCGCCTGGCCGCGACCGGGAGGCGGCTGACTGGCATCGGCTGCCTGCCACCCTTCGAGAAGCCGCCAACCCCGGCTGCCCATTCGATCGACCACCAGTCCATTCCGGTGGGCAAACTCATCCACAGCCTGACGCACTCCCTGCCAGTCGTAGTCATCGCCACCCAAAAGAGTATGCGGGAACAATTCCCGAGCGAGTTTCAGTTCGGCAGACACGGCCTCGTAGGTATGTTCGGCATCGACATAGATGAAATCCGGCTCCAATCCGGCCTCTGCCACCTGACGCAAGCCATCCAGACTGCTCATGCGGAGCGGAACGACACGATCCCGATATTTCCAACAACGAGACTGAAATGTTTCGTACAGGTGCGGCAGCAACGCGCGGAATCGCTCCTCGGTCTGATGTTCGGGACTCCCCTTCCAGTGATCGACACTGATGACAGTCGCACGGGGTGCAGCGTCCGCAATAAAACGGGTGGATAGGCCAAGCCAGGCTCCGAGTTCCACCACCAGTTTTGTCTTTGGAGATAACGATCGAGAGAGCATGACATCCGAGCCGGCCCCGAGCCAGCCCGCTTCCTGTCCCGGCGCAGCATCTTCCGGGCGTTGGTCCGGCCACGGGTGCGATTCGGTCAAGGATCGCACGGCTGTGGAGTCATCGATTGTGTGACCGTTCGCGCTGAACAGATTCGCGCTGCTCCCGGAGTGGGATTTGCTCGCCGCCAGTTGAGAGAGAAACTCCGCATAGCGATGAGCCAGTTCGCTCGCGGCCAACCGCTGGCTGGCCAGAACCATCAGGCCGCGTTGGCGGTCGGCAAAGGATCGGTCGTCGCAAAGCCGAAGTATCATCTCCACCCACGGGGCAAGTTCCGCGGGCTGGAGTTGGCTGTGAAAGGTTGTCGTGATTCGCTCCGGGAGGGGGAGTACCAGAGCCGCGCTACCGAGCATCTCTGGCCCAGCACCTCGATCCGATGTAATCGTCGGGACTCCGTAGCTCAGGGCTGACAGCGCTGCCTGTGGGAAATGTTCCCAGCCGACCATCGGCGCAACGCAGACCCGAGCGGATGCCCAGGCGGCATCCGCTTCGGCTCGGGGGATACACCGAAGTGTGCCACCTTTGGGCATATCGAGCGAGCCATTCGCTCCGATGAGTACAACGGGCAGTCCCGATCGCCGCCGTCCGAGTTCCTCGGCAATCTGAGCGAAGATCAACAATCCGCTCCCCGGTGCCGTGGCATCGAAAACCACTGCTCCGCTCCGCGTTTCCTCGGCCTGAAGTCGACCGGCAACGATGGGAGGCAGATGGGTAGAGGGCAACCCAAAGGCTTCACGAAGATAGTGCGCTGCGAACCGGCTCGGCGTGAGAACCACATCGGCCTCACGGAATACAGCCGGGTCACGCGGCGTACAATCGGGCTGAAGGGCGATGGTCGCGATGCCACGAAACCGCGCTGCGGCCAGAACATCCGCAAGTATGGGACTTGGTCGAGCCATGACAACGGCGGGATGCCCGCGATCCAGTGCAATCTCAATCAGTTGCCGGAATCGGTTCCGCTCACCTTCATCGAGAACGTGTGGACGAGTCGATGCCCCACGGAAGAGAGTAATCGGCACTTCACCGGCTTCCACCCGAATCGCTTCGTTGAACTCTTCCAGGATCGCGAAGCCTCCCTCGCCCTTCTTCCATCCCTGTTCGGCAAGCCAGGGAACTGGATCGGTTTCTCGATCGCCGGATATTGTCAATCGACCGATTGCCTCGCACGGTACGCCCAGCGCAGCGAGGGCACGCAGCAGCTCCCGGTCAGACTGTGCCTCGAATGTGTTGTCCAGCAGGTTGGTATCCGTGACCAGCAAACTCTTGCAAAAGTTGCAATCCCGAGCCCGAGATATCATTGCGGACATTCCTCCAAAATGAGTCCCAGGATGCACAACGCGATCCCGGTTGGTTACGTATGGAACCTGCAAAGCCCCAGGGTCGCGGAACGACCCTGGGGTGAGATTTAGTCCTTACAGAGTGAATCCCTGTTGGTTACATCACATGTCGGTCGGATTCGATCCACTGGCGGCAACCTGTACAAGCAAGTTGGTCAAGACGTTTTCGTTGTTCACCAGGGCTGACAAATCTGTCTGATACGATGAATCGGCACTCCCCTCGGTAGCGAGCAGAGAAGTCAATTCGTTCTGAACTCCGGCGAGTTGCTCGACCACAGGGCCAAACCAGGCGGAATTGAGTTCAGATGGGGCCAATTGGGATAACTCATTCACAAGTCCGGTTTCCACGCCGATCAGGCCCGTTAACAGATCGCCTGGGAAAGCGCTTCCACTTCCCCCAGATCCACTGGCCGAACCCGAGCCTGAAGCACTGGCCGATCCCGAACCGCTCATCGAGCCCGAACCACTGCTGCTCGTGGAAGCTGAGCCCGGGCTACCCACGGAACCACTACCGCTGGCTGCGCCCGAACCGCTACCGCTGACGGAGCCTGATCCGCTCCCACTCACTGACGCCGAGCCTGAGCCGCTAATCGACCCTGAGCCCGAGCCGCTTACGGAGCCTGATCCGCTCCCACTCACAGAACCCGAACCACTACCACTCACGGAGCCAGACCCAGAACCGCTAATCGACCCTGAGCCCGAGCCGCTAATCGACCCCGAACCACTACCACTCACTGACGCCGAGCCACTACCACTGATGGAACCCGAACCTGAACCGCTCACGGAGCCTGAACCTGAGCCACTAACAGAGCCTGATCCAGAGCTGCTAATCGACCCAGAGCCCGACCCGCTTACAGAACCCGAACCCGAACTGCTGATCGAACCCGAGCCCGAGCCACTGACTGAGCCAGAACCTGAGCCACTCACGGAACCCGACCCGCTACCACTGATCGAGCCAGAGCCGCTTCCGCTGATGGAGCCCGAGCCGGAATCGCTTCCACTGATCGAACCCGAGCCACTACCACTGATCGAACCTGAACCTGAACCACTCACGGAGCCTGATCCGCTTCCGCTGATCGAGCCCGACCCGCTACTGCTCACGGAACCCGAACCACTTCCACTGATCGAGCCTGAGCCACTACCGCTCACAGAGCCAGACCCGCTCGCACTCACTGAGCCCGACCCACTACCGCTCACTGAACCCGAACCGCTCGCGCTCACTGAGCCCGAGCCACTACCGCTCACAGAACCCGAACCGCTACCACTGATCGAGCCCGACCCACTACCACTCACGGAACCGGAACCGCTTGCGCTCACTGAGCCCGAGCCGGAACCACTTACAGAGCCCGAACCGCTACTGCTTGTGGAACCTGACCCGCTCGCGCTAATCGAACCGGAGCCGGACCCACTTACTGAGCCAGACCCGCTTGCGCTGATCGAACCGGAGCCGGACCCGCTCACAGAGCTCGAGCCAGAACCACTCACGGAGCTGGAGCCCGAACCACTGGTTGAACCGGAACCAAGTTCCTGAGAAAAAAGAGTCGTCAGTTGAGATTCGGTGTTGACGAGCGATGAAATCTCCTGCCCCAACTGGGTAGAACTGGTGTTACCCAATGCGGCTTGTTGAGAGACAAGCGATACCAGTTCTCCATTTGCCGCGATCAGGTTCTGAAGCGATTGCTGGAACATCAATGAGGTTGTCTGACTGGCGGCCGATGTGACCGCGGATGGAACGGTGCGATCCTCGAACGCAGCCAGGCCGGGAACGAAACGGTTGTTCGGCGGCGTGGAGATACGATTCCTTCGTTGCCGCCCGAACGTCCGATCGATGAACAGCGAGATCAAGCACTTCAGCATTTCAAAATACTCCTTTACTTCCAGTCCACAAATCGATCCGATTCGAGTTATGAAACTGGAACGAAACGGGGCGACTCACTATGGGAGAAGAGTCGAGCAACGAATGCGTTTGCATCCGCTCGGTCTTCATCCCAGTACGCACCTTCCCCGAAACCGCATCTGCGATGGGGAGAGAGAAAACGAAGTTCATCGCGGATGGCTCGGGAACAGAGGAACGCAGTTCCTCCGCGGGTGCCCAGCCTCCGCGCAATACGAGCTTTGGGTAACAGTTGCCCCTGGCACTCCTTGTCGAGGGTCAAGTGTTGCGGCGAATCGTGGCGAAGTTGATTGGCGAGTCGGCGCTTTCTCACCTCATCTCAATGCAGCCATGTCAAAATGGTCGCATTGAAATTGATGAGGCAGAATTCTTAGTAGTAGCCGCAGCCGTGAAAGTAATCGACTGCATCCTTGCAATTGGGATCAGACAACGGGTCGTCACTATCTGAGATCGATCTCACTCGTGAATATCCCAATGCAGATTTGACAACGTAATGGGCGATTCATGAAATGTGCAAAGGTGGTGCCGGTAAACTTTAAACCAACACATTGACAGGCGAACACTTACTCCTGCGACCATGTTTCGACATCGCTAAAAAGTGCTAAAACTAGACGGTTAAGAGGCATTAGTGAATAGTACAACGCGACATGCCATAGCGCTTTGGTGTAGGAATGCGTCGCGAGGTGTTGGAAAAGTTTGCTCACCCCAAGAAAGAGTTACACAGAGTTCTCGCGAGAAATTAATTCATGTGAGATCAATAGCTCTGGTTTGTCGTTGACACTCTATATAAACTTAGGTTCCTTCATCTCTCACAGGAACAGTCGGAACTGCTTACCGTCGATCGTTTTTGCTCTGGGATGGTCTCGTTGTATGGATCGGCGCGAATACTCTGTTTTCTGGCTATAAGACTCCTCTCGATGTTGTAATAACGACATTGAACCACGCAACTGGATTCTCAGCGCTGAGAATCCGCATACCGCTAGAATCGATACGAGTGTTTCAGAGACGGGAGTGTTCAGTAAAGACATTGAAACCACGTTTGTATTGTCTGAGGTCCTTGACTGATCATTTCCTCTTTAGCCTAGACTCAGTAACTTCTATGGAACTCGGAACTACACCTGGAATCAGGAACCTATCGATGAAGGCCGAAATCAT
>Ga0206850_10181_pt1 | contig 19098 bp, 10 predicted proteins | sample Alteio_BWOrgCont_16_FD_152885 | JGI IMG/M metagenome (GOLD analysis project Ga0206850, IMG submission 152885) | Enriched cells from forest soil in Barre Woods Harvard Forest LTER site, Petersham, Massachusetts, United States -... | ecosystem: Environmental > Terrestrial > Soil > Temperate forest >...
CCACGATATATCAGCAACCCTCTCAGCAAGGATATTACGCGCAACAAACAAACTCCCTGCAACAAGGTTTTTACGGACAGCAAAGCAATTCCCAGCAGAACTACTACCAAATGCAAGCTCAGTGGCAGGCCCAGATGCAGCAGTTGCAGTCGCAACTCCAGTACGCACAGATGCAGGTCTACCAGTTGCAGTCGCAATTCCAGTACGCTCAGGCGCAAGCCGCCCAGGCCCAGTGGCAGGCGGCTCAACTGCAAGCATACCAATGAGACTTGCTTCGTTTCGCGAAGCAGGGGCAAGTAATTAGGGGCAAGGGGCAAGATTGAAGATTCTGCTGGCTTGCCCCATGCCCCTAATTACTTGCCCCTTACGAAGCCCATCGTCCCTGATCGGCCGGTGACATTATCTCTCATTTACAACTCCCAAAGGGTTGCCATGCCGTTCATCGCCATCTGCCCGCACTGTCAGGTTTGTCGACTCCGTGCGCCAACGGCGAAGCGTGGAAAATCCGTTCGATGTCCGAAGTGCCGGGAGGTTTTCCCACTCATACCCCACAATGAAGAGAGCACGTTCGAGGAATCGAATCCACGCATGCAAGAAGTTGCTTCACACTCTTCTGAAACGTCTTCACTCGCGGTGAGTGCTGTTCACTCCCCCTCACTCACCACAGAGAATCATCCGGATGATTCTCTCCGGCTGGCACAGGTCGCGCTGGGTATTGTGGTAGTCGTTCTCCTTTTGAGTCAGCTTCCATATGGACGGCCAGTCGCGGTGCTTGTCGCACTCCTGGGAAGTATTGTCGTTGCTTTCGGTGCGCTGGGGCTGGAGAAGCAAGCCTGGATGGCGTGGGTTGGGGCGATTCTGAATGGGTTTCTCCTCCTGATCCTCATCGCCTTTCCCGGGACACTGGGGATTGCCGGCTGGTGGCCCGACCTTGGATCCAATCCAGGCGCGAAAGAAGCCGATGGAAACCCGAAGGGCGAATGGATTGATGCGGGCGATGCAGCATGGCAGCAGGGAGGTGTGCGGGTGGGTGTCACATTCGCAACGATCGGTGTCGATCCTTCATCGGACGCCAGAAGCGGGACCAAAGGACGATACCTTTGGGTAGGATTGAAGCTCACAAATGTTGGGGCGGGCAATGAGCTTGAGTTCCTGGGTTGGAAGGGCGTTGGCGATGATGGGCCGGTGTTGTCTACTCCAGAAGGGACGCTTATTGCAACCAAGCAGTACGTGGGACCAAAGGGGAAGACGATCATTCAACAGGGGCGCTTTGTGGAATGTATGCTGGCGTTTGATGTGCCACCATCGGGTCAGGATCTTCTTCTGGAACTACCCACCCGGCCATTCGGTGATACAACCCTCGCTCGCTTTCGGATTCCCCACAACCTGATCGGTAAACAGTAAGGTTTTTTCACTTCATTTGGGTCATGTCGAAATTCTTGCATATTTGAGCGGTTTGGCTCTTTTCGCGCTCGCAGGTCTCACATCGCATACGCTTGATCGCGTATGATTCAGGTAGAACGTGTGCGAGCCACTGTTGGCTATTCTGACCTTTTGCCCAAAAGGAAGTGTCCTGTGCCGGAGAACCTTCGACTGCATCACCCCTGGCTGGTGGCGGTCTGGCCCGGGATGGGTCATGTCGCCTTGAACGCCGGGGTATACCTCCTCTCCAAACTCGGTATGACCGCTGTTGCCGAACTGGAATCCGGCGAGTTATTCGATATCGATCACGTCGAAGTGAAGGAAGGTATCATCCAGCCAGCCCGACGAGCGCGAAACCGCTTCTTCGTATGGACCGATCCGAAAAAGGAGCATGACCTCGTGGTGTTTCTGGGTGAGGCCCAGCCACCCATCGGCAGGTTTCCATTCTGTCGTCAAGTGATGGGGTTTGCTCGAGAAGTGGGTGTCGAGCGCGTGTTCACATTCGCGGCGATGGCAACCCGGATGCACCCCGAGCATCGATCCCGTGTGTTCGGTGCGGTAACCGAGCGTGAAGGACTGGACGAATTGCAACGGCTCGACCTGGAGTTGCTCGAAGATGGGAACATTGGAGGGCTGAACGGAGTGCTTCTCGCTGCGGCAGCCGAGGTGGGTCTGCCCGGGGTGTGCTTCCTGGGAGAGATGCCGCACATTTTTGCCAGGCTCCCGTTCCCAAAGGCATCGTTAGCAATTCTCGAAGTCTTCAAAACGATCTCAGGCATTAAACTCGATCTTGGTGAACTGGCCGAGCAAGCCCAGGCGGTGGAAGAACAACTCGGCGAACTCCTCACCCAGGTAGAGGAACAATACGGCCAGCAGTTCAGCGGGAACGACGAGGATGAGGATGAAGAATCCGAGCCGGAGTCTGTGGAGATCGAGGGAGTCGAAGGTGAAGAGCCAGACCGCGACAGAATTGCGGAGATGTTTGAGGCCGCAGCCAAGGACCGATCGAAGGCGTTCGAGTTGAAGCGGGAACTCGACCGTCTTGGACTCTTCAAGGAATACGAGGACCGTTTCCTGGATTTGTTCAAGAAACGTGGGTGATGTCCGAGACTCCAGAGTTCCAAGGAACTCACGCCGCTCGGAAAAAGTACGAGGATTACCTCGCCAACATCTCGGATTGATAAACAACGAAGGTTGCGGGGTTTGTAAGATTTCTCATCACCCACCCGGCAAAACGCAAGGACGGTTTTTGTGGGTGGGTGGATTAAGTGTGAAGAACACGTCAACATCCCAACTTCTCGTTTCTTTCTTCACCAAATCCCCCCAGTTCTGATCCATACGTGAACCTTGCAATCTGCAATATTGCAATATGCAACCCCTTTCCCCTACATCACGTAGATTCAATTCCACCCCCACAACTGACCGAAAAGTAATAGGCTGCGAAACCGTTGCTTCTCCCAATCGCAGCCAAGCCGCAGATGTTGCAAGACACATCTGACCCAACTGACCCAAGCAGTAGGTTTTCAAAATGTTTATGCCCCTCGTGCTGGCCGGGACGCTCGCGCTCGGTCAACCACCCGCGTCATCGCCTGTCCAGGTTCAGGCTCCCGGAGCAATCCAGCTACCCGCCACTCCCAACTCAGGAGGGTGGTATCCACCTACTCAATACGTTGCACCTGTCCCGAACCAGGGATTGGGTGGCATGAACTCTGGGCTGCAACAGTTGCAATCAGCCGGCAACAATGCCGGAACCGCGCCAGGCCAGGCACCAGCAGGACAGACCGGAAATGGGAATGGGAAAACGGATGGGAACGGGAAAGGGAATGGTGATGCCAAAGACGCCGAAAAACCACCTGAGAAGAAGCCTTATGGACTTGCCGCAGATTTGAAACTGGAAGACGACAAGAGTACCTTCATGCGTCGGCTCTATTCCGCCTACTACGATCAGTTTTTCCCGCCAACAAATCCTCCACCCGAAGAACCACCCGCACAACGTCGGGCTCTGCCATCACCCTGGCCTGCACCGCCGTTCCCGGGTGATGAGTATCAGGGGTATCCGCTTATTGGCGTCCCGTGGGAGTTTGGCAATACGCCGATCATGCAGGCCCTTTACGGCGGTCCGAATGGACAGGCAATCAAGGACAGCCGCATTACGTTTGAAGGGTGGGTGACGGTGGAAGGAAACGTGAGCAACGCCAAGAATAGTAATGTTCCCACTTCCTACTGGGTGAAACCGAACTCCTTTGATCTCGATCAGTTGGTGCTCAAGTTTGAACGCGTTCCCGATACTGTCCAGCAAGATCATTGGGACTGGGGGTTCCGCGCGCTCGTTATGTACGGTGAGGATTACCGATACACAACGGCTGGTGGGTGGGGGAGCGCTCAGTTGCTGGAACACAACAATTATTACGGCTGGGATCCAACTGAAATCTACGCCAACGTGTACATTCCCGGCTTGTGGGGTGGAACTGACATCCGAATCGGTCGCTGGATTGCCTGCCCAGACATCGAGACCCAATACTCTGTGAATAACTATATGGGGAGCCACTCGATCCTGTTCACTTATGATACCTATACAAACACGGGTATCATGGTATCGCAGAAACTGAACGATCAGTGGGAAGTCCAAGCAGCTTTGACAGCGGGAACCGACATGGCACCCTGGTATCCCGGTGCTATCCCCACGTTTGGTGCGGGGCTTCGCTGGGTTTCCAAAGACAACAACGACTCATTTTACACTTGGCTCAATCAATGCAACGATGCTCAGTTCCGCCATTTCGAGGAGTATGGGCAACCACTCGGCCACGACAACTTCAATTACATTGTGAGTACCTGGTCGCACAGAATCTCGGATTCGATCCACACGTCGACAGAAGCGTATTACATGTGGCAATACAACGCGGAAGTTGGAGGAACACCGAGTGCAGGGCCGGTTGAGTCTTACGGTGGTGGTGGTGGGAATGGCAAATTGCTGCCCGGTCTGTCAACTGCCTATGGGATTCTCAACTACACCATGTTTGGGATCACGAACCGCGATTACATCACGGTTCGCAACGAATGGTATGCCGACGAACGCGGCATGAGGACTGGCACTCCCGGGCAATATACCAGCAACACCATCGGGCTCAGTCACCAGTTCAACGATGTGATGATGATACGCCCGGAGATTGGTTTCTACCGCAACTGGACCAATGATGCGTTCGACAATGGGACGAAACGTAACCTTATCCTCGCTGGCTTTGATTTTACCGTTCGGTTTTGATTCTGCGTGGAATCGTGCAGTCTTCTAAGTGACTCTAACAAAATAGAGCCGCGCACGTAGTAAGCGGGGTGAGGGATACTCAAACTTAATGGTCAAACCCCGCTTACTATTCGTTGGAGCCTCTAAAGACGATGAACTGTTTTCACAGACGTTATCCTATCTTGGGAAACGCCTGGGAAAACAGTTCCGGAGTTTACGGAACTTTCATCTGTCTCGGGGGTCTAACGAAACAGGAGCCAACAAAACACTGATGCTGGCGCCTGTTCAATTCTCCTGGAGGATGATCCGATGATGCGCACATTCGCGTTTGCCGCTGTTGTTTTTGGTATCGCTTTCCTGACTAACCCCGCTGATGCAGCTCAGAAAAACCAGATGGTGAAGGGGACCGTCAAGTCCGCCGATACGAGCAAGAGCCAACTGGTCATCAATCAGAAGGTCAAGAACGAAACAGTGGACCGCGAACTGAGCATCACTGAATCAACAGAGTTCGTTGTGACCGATAAGGCCGGCAAGACGACCACAACGAATGGCAAAGACGGATTGCTCCTTCTCGTCGGGCAGGACGGTGCCGATGTTCAGGTCAAGTGCGACAAGGACGTGAACGTCCTCAAAGTTACGGCCAAGCTGAAGAAATAACGCAGAGAGATGTTGACGAATAATCATGAGTAACCCCTCCCCACAGTGAAGCGCGGGGAGGGGTTTTTCGTTTGGGGAGCACTCCGTGTCATTTCACGCCACGACGACCCGTGGTTTGCGGCTCTCGGGTACCTTCGCTCGTCGCACGATGGTGTAAACCATCCAAGGCACATTCCCGTGCCCAAATAGCACAAAGTGAAGGTTCGCCGTGAGCGGGTTCTCGCTCGACCAGCCAAAATGCACTTCTGGGACCGCTCCTGCGCTCGACAACTCCAAGGCCGCTGCCGCGATTGCATGAGCGATCGAGCAACAGCGGGTAATGTGAACCACAACGCGACCATTTTCTCTCGCAATTCGGAGACGTGGACGGTGGTGAAAGTCACTCGGATCCGCGAGTTCCGCCTGTATGAAGACGATCGGCAATGTGCCCGGAATCCGATGTCGGCTCCGAACCTCGATCTCCCTTTCCTTTAGCGTCAGTTGCCCTGGACAGTAGGGCACGAGTACGGGGAAATCCGATGCCTTGAGCCTTTCCCATTCATGTTCCGTGGCCTTGTCTGCATAATCGAACCCCGAGAACCGGAACTCTGTGGACCGCCACGCCCGCGTTCCCAAAGACATCCCGAACACCAGGATGATGAACGCCGCGGCGAATGCGGCACCGATGGGCCGGTCGGTTGCAACCCATATCGCACTCAGCATAAAGACAACCAGAGCCAGCAGAAACAGCGGTGGAATCCGGAACACTTTTCGCCAGCGCAACCGTTTTCGTTTCTGCCATACATCCACAGAGGCAGCCAGCGCTGCGAATGCGAAGACCGCCAGCACACCCGTGAGATACGCAGCGCGGTGGGCATCCACATCGGCCCCGAAGTAGGCTGTGACCACGAATTTCAGACCGGTGAACAACCAGACTAAGCCTCCGAGTTTCACCGACCAGTTGAAGTCCATGCCGAGACGTTGGAGATAAGGAGGAATCCAGGAGGATAGAGTCATCGCGAAACTCAATCCGGCCAGCGCCAGGATGGAAACCGTGCTGATGTCGTAGATCGTGCCGAAGGTCAGCCCGAGTGAGGAACTCATGACTGTCGATTGTTGGCCATTGGAGAGTTGTCCGCCGTGGGCGAGATATGCCAGAGCGCGGTATTTCGCTTGCCCATCGGTGAGTTGTGCCCCTGGTGGAATCAAGACGGTGGTAACAAGCGTGGAACCGAGCAAATATGTAGACATACTCAAAGCGGCCACAAGCAGCAGAAAACGGGTACTCCGGATTTGCCCACGCGGATGCTCGGGATGATCATCGACTCGTCCGCGGACAAGTGGCATCGCCATGAGAGTCAGTTCAAAGCCACTCAACCCGAGTGCCACGGCAGGGAAAAGTGGCAGGCAGGCAATGAACAGATCACCCCAGTTTGCAACAGGGTGAGGAGTAGCGCCGGGCTTCCAATTACCGGCCCACACATCGGCCCACCACTGCTGAACGAGATGTGGATTCTCGATCAGATAGACTGCGCCGCAGCCAACCACGAAGAGAGTCAGTCCCAGGTAAAACACCACGGTTGCGACTGCGAGACGGATGAATCCGGGCGTATAGCCATTGAAGAAGATCAGACCGGTGATGGTCCCGATTACAAGCACGATCAGCGATACCACAGTCTGACGATTCCAGAGTCCATTGGTCAATTCGCGCGCTTCCGGAGACAATCGCTGTCGCAACTCCTCACCTTCGCGAGTGGAGGCGTCGAGGATCTGCTGCCATTCTGGCGCGGGGCTTCGTGTGATGTGTTCGGCTGCCGCAGCTGCCGAGAACGTCCGCGTGAAGACGAGGTCCACCGCTCCGAACGCAAGCAAAACGAGCAAAAGCAGCTTTCCATACCAGCCGGGGATACATCGCTCCAGGAGCGCAGTTGACCCGCCTCCGTGCGGCGATCGTCCAGCGATGTAAAGGTAGATTGGCAAGGCGAGAAACAGCGTTACAGCCGCGACGAGAATTGTCACTAACGGTGCCAGTCGGCCAGCAGATCCAAATGCGACAGAGGGTTGATAGGCAAGTGTACTGAGATAATCGAGGCCGATCACACAGAGTACCCACGGCCACGCCGTTCGATAGGGTGGCCGGGTACTACTTGGAGGGTCGGATGAACCAGATGGAGGTTCGGTGGAGTCTTCAGAGGGGGTTTCGTGGGCGGGCATGACAGTTCTCCTGATCGGCCGAAGATTATCGGTCGATGCCACCCATTTTACGCGGTTTAGCAGTCTTCATTCGGTAATTCGCACAACTGATGCGGGGGATTCAGTTTCTGTCTCGAACTGGCGATAACCAGTAAGCGAGTGTTGCAACTTCAACTCGTTAATAGTTGACAATTGAGATGAGAATTCGCGCCTGGCGCGACTCAGTCGCCGCGACTGGACTTCTGCTCCGCCGTGACTTACGGTTCAGACGACATTTTCTCGGAACTCTTTCCCGGGGAGTTCGTCCACACCGGGATATAAGGTTGTCTTCACGATGAACTGGCTTCGCGAACCCGATACCGAGCCGCTACCAGGATATCGACTTCTGGAACCAATCGGCACCGGTGGCTTTGGTGAAGTGTGGAAGTGTATCGCACCAGGTGGCATCCACAAGGCCATCAAGTTTGTGTACGGGAATCTGAACGCCCTTGATGGGGACGATGCGCGCGCTGTTCAGGAAATGAAAGCTCTGGAACGGGTGAAGCAAGTCCGCCATCCGTTTGTCCTCTCCATCGAACAGATTCAGGATGTCGGTGGTGAACTGCTCATCGTCATGGAACTGGCCGACAAGAATCTCCACGAGTGCCTGGTGGAATACCAACAGGCTGGACGGCCAGGAATTCCGCGCGATATCCTCCTCGGCTTTCTCGATGATGCTGCTGTTGGACTCGATCACCTCATCGAGAAACACAACCTACAGCACCTTGATGTGAAACCGCGCAACCTGTTCACCGTGGCCGATCGGGTGAAAGTTGCGGACTTTGGGCTGGTCAAGACACTGGAGCGATCGAGTTCCTCGGGACTCATGGGGGGAGTGACGCCGATCTATGCAGCGCCCGAGACATTCTCGAACAAGATCAGCAAGCACTCCGACCAGTACAGCCTTGCGGTTGTGTATGTGGAACTCCTGACCGGCAAGAGACCATTCGCAGGGAAGAACATCCGGCAACTCGCGCTTCAGCACATGAACGAGCCACCGGACCTATCGATGCTTCCGGAAGGCGACCGGCCGGTACTCGCTCGCGCGCTGGCAAAAAATCCGGACGAGCGATATCCGAGTTGCACCGCGTTCATCAGGGCGCTCGTCGGACGCCAGGATGCGACGGGTTCAAGTGGTGGTGGAAGCACTTCGCTGTCAGAACCGTCATCGTGGGCAAAAACAGGTGGAACGGCACACGATGTGGATCTGACCCCGCCGGTTCCTCGGAGTGGAGATGGAGTCGCTCTCCTCGCTCCACCCCGAGTTCGATCGACGAGCAAACCCAGCATTGACCCGGTCATCGATGAGGGGCATCTCCTCTCAGCGACTGCGCCTCAGCGGGAAGTCGGCGTTCTCCGACCGACAGTTCTGATTGGAATCGGCAGCTTTGGTCGACGGGCTCTTCAGGAGGTTCGCTGCCGACTCACGGATCGCGTTGGGGATGTCGCCCAGGTTCCAGCCTTCCGGTTTCTGTATGTGGATTGCGATCCGGATGCCGTGACGAAGGCGGTGTCTGCTCCGCCCGATGTGGCGCTCACCTCGGACGAAGTATTTCCCGTGCCGCTTCAGCCGGTCACTAACTATCGCCGCCGACAACTCGACCAGATCCTCGACTGGTTGCCTCGGGAAAAACTTTACGCGATTCCCAGGAGCCTGCACGCAGGCGGATCGCGGGCGCTCGGCCGCCTGGCATTCTGTGACAATTACCTTCGCTTCGTCACCCGCTTGCGTCGGGAGTTGCAGATCGCTGCACACCCGGAGTCGATGGCCCAGTCGTCCGACCAAACGGGACTGATACCGCGCGACCACATCCCGCAAGTTTATGTTTTTGCCAGCGCGGCAGGCGGATCGGGCGGCATGTTGATCGACCTGGGTTACGCTATTCGCCGGGTGTTGGGAAGAATGACCACGAGCGAAGCACAGGTCACTGCGTTCGTCTATGCGTCAGCACCAACCGACCCGAACACGACCGATCGCGAACTCGCTAACTTGTACGCTGGGATCACCGAACTGAACCATTACGCCGATGCCGATGTGACGTTCACCGCCCACTACGGTGGACCCGAGGGACCGAAGGTGGAAAGTCGGGGGTTGCCGTTCTCCGCGACCTATCTCCTCCCCATGCCCGAGCGATCATCCGCGGCTTTTCGCGATTGCGTCTCCCATCTTGCCGGGTACGTTGCGCACGATCTGACAACCCCACTCGGACATGCTCTGGAGCAGATTCGCAGTCGTCCGACAGGGTTTGGGAGGAGTCCCTTCCGGACATTCGGGACTTATGGCGTCTGGTTCCCTCGAGGACTTCTGTTGCGGGCGGCAGCTCAAAAGATCGGCCTCCGACTACTAAAAACCTGGCGAAACGACAGCCCGCCAACCGATTGCACTGACGTCGATCAGCTCGTTTTGAGTATCACGACCGATGCTCGGCTGAAGCCGGAAGAGATTCAGCATCAGATCGAAGCGGAGGCGGTACGCACAGCAGATGGCGGACCATCCGACCAGATCGAGCGATGGCTGAATGGCCTTGAAGGTCAAGTGAACCCACCGACTCGACGCCCCGAGGCTGGAACGTGGGCTCGCAGCGTGTGGGACCAGGCGCGCGATCTGATCGGCAGCCGTCCGACGGGCGATCAGGATAGCACTGTCCGCCGGAGTCGATTGAGTAAGCTTCTGGAAGATGCGATCAAACGAGCGGCCGATGCCTGGGCGAATGAGTTTGCAGAGGTTGTGCGTCCGCTCGAAGTACATCCCGGACACCGGCTCGGGGCAATCGAAGCAGCTTTGCGAAAGCTCGCTACGTGGTGTTCGGACGCCGCGACATACACCGACAAGAAGGTGGAACAACTCGGGGTGAAATCCCGGCAGGCTCGAACCGATGTCCAGGCGGCACTCGATGCCTGTCTGGCTGGAAGTGGTTCTTTCAGCTTTTTCGGTGGTCGGTCTGGTCGCAGCATGAGGCACTTTCTCGATCAAGTGCGGGCATTCGCTCGTATTCGACTTCAGGAAGACATGGCCGATGCAACGTCCCGGTTCTATCGCACGCTCCGTCAGCGCGTGGAAGAACGACTCCGGGAACTTTCGTATTGCCGAACCCGGCTGGATCAACTGATCCATGGTCTCGAATCGCCACTATTGAACCTGCCAGCAACATCCGATACGCCGGTTTCGATCTCGGAGGAAGCACTCCAGCAGACCATACACCCGACCAATACTCTCCAGGTGGTTCTGCCAAGCGGTGAGACGCACATCGAGCGCTCGGCCAAGCGAATCGTTCAGTCGGTCAAGCCGCAGGATATCCAGCGACTAGAGATCGCGCTTCAGAAATTGGTGCTTGAGCCGCGCGGCGGTCTTGTCGCTGTGTGCCAAATGAATGCGGACATGCAGCGAACACTCGTTGCCCCGATGGTGGAGCAGACGACTGCGTTCCTGAGCGACTTGCTCCCCGTTACCGATGTCACAGACGTTGAAATCGCAAATGCGAAGGTGAAAAAGATCGAACTCTCAGCGCGAATTGAGGACTATCACCGGCGATCGAGCCCACCAGTGGGACAGCCTGAGACCGATGAGCAGACTTTTCTGCTGTTTCCCGATAGCGAAGCGGGGAAAGACTACGCCAGGCTTGTGAAAAAAGTTGTTCCGAGTGCCCTGACTGTGGCGGTGAATGGATCTGCGACAGACTTGATGTTCTGTCGAGAGCATGGAAACCTACGACCGGACGAACTTATGAAGTTGTTGGCGAATTGCCAGCTCGCCTATTATGAGGCACTCGCCACTCCCCAAGCTTCTCCACATGCCCGATATGATGTGACTGAGTGGATGCCGATATCGGAGTAATCTCTAACGATGCGGCGAGCGGAGAGCGCAAAATAATTCCAGGCCTTCGACCGGCCTTCGACCTGGGCTGACAGAACGAGCCCTTCAGGCTCAGTATCTCGCGGCCTGAAGGGCCGCTTCCGTCAGCCCAGGTCAAAGGGCTGAAAGCCGATGGCCTGGGTGGCTTCTCACCAATCGGAACCTGGTACCATTCCCCCATAAGCTGGATCGTTGCCGACAATTCGCCAGGTTCTCGGGCTCACCGTTGGAGCCACAGTTCGTACGCTGCCATCTCCCAGGCAAACGCACATGCCGCCGGTATGGGCCGTCTGAGTCAGCAGGCTATCGCAACCATTGGGGTTTGTAGCTCCTGCCGTCCCCGAGTTGCCAGCACCTGTAGGGGGGTTCATGTTCGGCTGAATCTGCATAATCTGGATGTTGGAACCCGTTTTTGAACTCGTCCACGAATTGTCGTAGTCTGCTCCGGGACAACCTCCTTGAAAATAGATACCTAACTCTGAGTACACAGTAAGCCACCCATAACCAACTGCGCCCTGTTCGTCGCCTCCTCCGCACTGAATATAGCCCCAATGGTGCCAATAGTAGTTGTCCTGGTGGCTGTCATCGAGAGTACCTTTACCGGAACCAAAACCGTTGGCGTAGCAGAATGCATATCGTTCCGCAAAGATGGAAGTGTTTGAAGTGCCATTCGTCATGGATAGCATCAAGGATTTGGGAGTTGGAGTGAAAACCAGCACATTGGCCGCATAACATGACACGGCGAACCCAGCTTCCGATTTGACTTTGATCCCATTGATCACATTGCCGCTTGTTGTGACGTTGTTCCCAGTTGTTGGATCAGATGGGCAGATCAATGTTTTCACGATCGGTGTACCAGTCATGCCTGGTGCCGTACCAGTACACACCGCTGCATAAGCATTATAGTTCACGCTCCCTGTAGCCTGGATGAGCGAGAACAGATTGCTTTGCTCGATGTATGGGAATAGGTGTACTGACCAGGTTCCCGGAGCGCCATCGGCGGCAGAACTCGCACCGTAGTTCTGCGAGGCAGGGTAACCGCTTCCACCCCATGATGCTGTAGCCGGCCAGTTCCAGTTGGGGGGAATGACCCCAAAGGCGCTCTCGTAATTGTGTGTCGCCAATCCCAGTTGCTTCAGATTGTTCGTACACTGCGATCGCGCGGCAGCCTCGCGAACTTTTTGGACTGCCGGCAACAACAATCCAATCAGTATGGCGATGATAGCGATTACTACCAGTAACTCGATTAACGTGAAAGCAGACCTTGGATGCTGACGGTTATGAATCATCACAAAACCTCCTGAGTGTGAAAGACAGCGGGCATTTTCGCGAGGAACCCACGAAGAAGGTCTCCTGGGCGTTTGCAACCCCCTCAATCCGATTAACACCGGGTTCCCCTCCTGAGGGGACGCATTGATCTGGTTCCAAAGAGAACTGTCACGGACGTTTCGGTTCCACTAGTTCGATCGCCCGAAGAACGCGCAGTGGATGGTTCGTCTGGATCACATCAATTCCCCACCCGATTGCCTTCAGATACTGTTCCACCTTCTCGTGTTCGTTTGCGAGAGAGTCAGAGAAGACCTGTATGCCGGCCTTATGAGACTTGTCGATCAACTCCTGCGACAGAATCGACCAGTTCATATCGAACCCATACGGTGAGATGGCTGCGACTTGATCGAACTGGTCTGCCCGTCTCAATGGAGGTAGCGGCCTGACCTTCGGTTCCAGCGCTTTCAGCTTCGCCAAGTAGTCCCTCGACTGGTAGACCACCGAGCGTTCGACGAGATCGTGTTTCTGTATCGCTGCAAGGAGATCGGCTGGTGTGATATCTTTCGCGTCGAGATAGGCATGGGATTGCTTGCCCATCGCAGTCAGGCCGTCGGAAAGAGGCGGCACCCGCATCACTGCGAATGGGCGTCCAAACCATGCTCCAGCAGTGAGTTTCGCAACTTCCTCGAATGTTGAACTCCGCACCGGTCCCTTGCCGTCCGTCGTGCGGTCGAGTGTGCCGTCGTGGAGCAATACGTATTTCCCATCCTTAGTTGGGCGAATATCGATTTCGATGTAGTCGGCCCCGAGAGCGGCAGCCTTTTCGATCGAGGGAATCGTATTCTCAGGGGCATAGCGGCACGCACCACGGTGATAGGAAATCTTCACGGGAAACTTGGCGATCCGTCGTCGCACCTCGGCAAACCGAAGACCTACGGGGTCGTCGGTTTGTAACCAGTCCACACCGGCATCGAGCATCTTGCCCCACACAGTCGGGTTATCCCACTTATCTCCAAGAACCTTTGCCTGTACCTTGATGCCCTTGGCACGGAATACTTTGCATAACTCAGGGGTTACGTCGTCGGCATCAAGTTCGACTGCGGCAGGATTGATTTCCTTCAGAAACGAGTCGGTTGTACTCGATGTGGGCCGAAACTTGGCCATGATCGGGATCTTGCTCTCTGCCGCGGCTGACACCTTGGACAGCACCTCTGGCGACCCGTACACAATCACTTGCCGTTCCATCTCGGCTGCGAGAATCTCCTTCGCCAGCAGCTCCGGGTCGATCTGTTTGCAGTCGAGGTACAAGTTCACCTTCCCCTTGGCGGCGACCAGCAGATCATTAAGAGTCAGCAACCGCGTACCTTTGAAACGCGGGGCGAACCAACTCCCGGCATCAAGCTGCTTCAACTCTTCCAGGTTGAAGTCGGCCACCTTGCCCTTGCCATCTGTACACCGATCGAGGTTGTCGTCGTGAATGATGACATGTTGGCCATCTTTGCTCAGTCGGACGTCGATCTCGGCCCATTCGACATAGTCTGTTGCGCACTCAAGAATCGCCTTGAGGGAGTTCTCCGGGGCGAGCATGTGCATCCCGCGATGGGCCATGATCTGTGCGGAGCGTGGTGGCTGCACCGGCTCGAAAAACTTGAAGTTCGATTGAGCCGAAGCCGGCATCGCGGTGAAGAGGAGAAACCAAGTTGCGAAACCAATGCGCATGCCAACTCCTTGTTGTAAATGACGGTTGTCTTCACTTCACTCGACTCGCCTTACCAGCTTTTGAGTCGAGGCGATGTACGCACGGCTCCAGCGATGCAAGATGCACCGTTGTCGTGAACACAGTGAATAGATCAGGGCGATTTTGAATGCAGACGCGGTCACCCGCTCAAACATCCTTGTGAGGTCCCATGTTGGAGAAGAGTTCCGGGACCATCACGTTGCGAATCAGGAGAGATGATAGGGGTCGATTGTGATCTCTTGATGGTCGGAGATGCGAAGATGCCGAGAAAGAATTGTTAAGTCGACAATGCCTGTCGGCGACTTACATGGCAGTCAAGAACACGACAAGGTTTAGGGTTTCTCACCTACTTCTTTCATCAACTCCTTCACCGTTTTGACGATCTCTTCCGAGGACTTCACCCCGAGGTAGCTGGATCGTGCTCGCCAGGTCTCGTATCCACCGAGCGCGTGTTGAGCAGGTGTGGGAAGATAGCCGTTGTAACCGTTCGCGAGCGATACGACACACGTGACTGGAAATGGGCTGGCTTTCTTGATTTCCAAACCAATGTCGGCAAAGACTTCACATGGAATGCCGACGATTCCCAGATCGCCAATCCGGATAACCTGAAGCATGATCGGCACGGTGTCCGGGTACTTCGCCATGAGCGTGGTTTCCCGGGCGTAAATCTCTTCAACACCTTTCAGTTCCCGTCCCTTGGCCTTCTCCAGAAGATCGTCCGCCCGCTTGATCTCCACGGCAGTTGGTTTCCTGACTCGCAATTCCAGCGATTTCGTTGCGACTGCAATTGCGATGTCGCTCCGATACCCCGCTTTCGATAGCCCTTTGATCGCGGCATCTGCCACAGCCTCAGCCACCAATCGGGATCGTTCGCCGGGTTTGTATTTGGGGGCAGGCTCCTTGAAGTTGATGTTGTTTACATCGCCGCTGGTTCCGTTTGAGAGCAGCCCGACGAACGCGGATTCCGCCTTCAGCTTTTGCCCGATCACCTCTGCGAACACACCAAAGTAATCCGCCGACAGGGCTGGCATGTCCCCAACGTAGTGAAGCGAATAGTTGGCGTAGAGTGCAAGCGGCTTGTCGTCGATTGTGCGAAGCGACAACACTGTAACGCGGGGATCAGTCGGCCCGGCGGGTTCCAAAAGCCCCGGATTCACATTACCCGGATTCATCTTCACTTTGTCGCTGGTGCCGCCGAAGGGATCGGTGTTGATCACGCCCTCTTTCATTCGCCAACGTCGGTTGAAGACCTGATTTGGCTCTTCTCCCACTCCCCGCGCCATTTTCGCGGGTGCAAGGTTGGCATTGGCCTTCTCAATCCCCGCAGCGATCTTTTGAGTGAGGAACTGCACGTACTCCTCGTCGGGATCGCTCTGGAAGACTCCAGTGAGAGTTGGGGCAGTGTGTGTGTGCGTGGCTGAGATGAGGATGTTCGCGCTCGGGATGCCAGTCTTCTTTGCCGCGAGTTCCTTGGCTGCATTGTGGAGTTCTCGGGGAATCATGCAGCTATCGACAACCACGAGGGCGATTTTTGTCTTCCCATCATCCAACACAAGACACCGGGCATGAAGCGGATCGTGTGCGGATGGGGCCATGCGATTCGACATCCCACCATTGACGGAAATGGGGAACTTCTGGGGCGTCACATCCTGAGCGAATGCCCCCGCGCGAAGCATGGGCTTGGGTGATTGTGCAACTGCGGAAAACGCGAAGCTACCAGCCAGGAGTAAGGCGAGAAGTAGCCTGTGCATGCGGCACCTTGTTCGGTGGAGATGAATAGAGGATTGTTCAATCTGCAATCAGAGATCGGGGGTTCGATGCTCCGATAAGTGCGTTTTTTTACGTCGTCAAAAAGCTGCCAAAAAAGCTCAAGCGTCCGCTAATATGTCGCTATAACCTCAATTCTAAACGCACTTTGCCCGAACTCTAATAATTTAGCTTTGTTTTGCAGAATCGATCATTTTCAGAGCCTATACAGTTATATTAGTATAATAATACAAATATAACTTCGTCCATAATTGGAGCCCTCGCTTTGACATCATGTCGGCACGTTGTTTCATTTGTCCTGCGATTTAAGATACACGAAGAGGTCGGCAACCTCCGTATCGGTGAGTTTGTCGAGCAACCCGGCTGGCATCAGTGAGATATCGACCGTTCGCTTTGACGCAACGTTATCTCCCGCGATACGAATGACTGTATCGGGATTCGTTTGAAGAATTATTCCATCCGTTGCTTCATAGACGATCATGCCAACGTAAACCTTGTCATCGAGGGTGCTGAGGCGAGTTGGTCGATACCGCGGCGATACGTCCTTGCTTGGCTCAAGTATGGCGGTAAGCAAGTCATCCCGGCTGAACCGCTTGGCAACTCCAAGTAGAGATGGTCCCATTGCCCGTCCACCATCGTGACACGAGGCACAAGTCGCTTTGGTGAACACAAGCCGACCGCGCGGTGCATCGCCCTTGTCCCAGGGGATGACCTGTTCCCGCTTCTTCCAGGCAGCAGGATCGAAACCATCATTCGTGGCCAGCAGTTTCACGATGCCCGGGTATTTCTTCGTGGCCCAGTCTGTCCATAACTTGGGATCGGGCGCGAATGCTTCTCCACTTCGCTTTCGGAGTAGCGAGGCAATGGCTTCCCGTGTTGTCTTGTCTTCCGGAGCGAGTTTGCGAAGTGCCTTCAGTGTCGCAACGAGTTCAGTCGGGCCTGAAGATGGCGAAAGTTTCGTTAGCGAGCGAGCGCAAGATTGCACAACCTCGGGATCGAGCGAAGCAAGTCCTACCAGGAATTTCGGCTGATCCCTGGGCTCAGGATCACTTGCAAGAAGTTTCAGAATGGTATCGCGAAGTTGCTGGCGATCCCAAAGCTTGAGCAGCACGGGACGAGTGACTGTGAGAGGAAGGCTATCGAGGAGTCGAATTATGCCTGGAGTCCAGGCATAATTTGGGTCGTTATCCGCGGCCTCATGGAATTTTTTCGCTGCCGCGGATCGAGAGATTCCAAGAGGTTTGACAAACAAGAGATGTTCCGGGCAGCCGAATGCGTAATGTTTCACGAGCTTTTCGGCAATCGCGGGATTGGACCGACCAAGAACTTCCAGTATTTCTTCCAACCTCAACGGCCAGTTCTGATCGCGTGTAACCCAGTCCCGGGCTACCTTCTCTTCGAGACTGAGTAACCAGTGAACGATGTGCAGCGTATCCTTATACGACCACTCGTGTTCAACCAGACCGATTGCGGCGAGGAAATGAATATCATCTTCAACGCTGGATTTTGCGTTAATCCTTGTCGCGAACTGTGTCACCATTTCCTTCCCACCCCCGAGAGCCGCCAGTGTTCGGGACACTTCCCGGTCGAGATCGGGATGCTGGGTGTGTAATAACGAACTCACAGAGAGGATCAAATCGAGAGAAGGAACTTTCTTCGATGGGTTCCTGAGTGTATACCCCTCCCATATAGTTCCAGCGCTACCGGGTTTCGTCAGATCGCCGTAAGCGAGTTGAATCAGTCGCACTGCCCGGAGTTTCAGTGTCGGTCCTGACATGGGGCTCTTGAGGACTTGCATAGCGACTTGCATTGCCCAGTCCGGATCGTCGCCGATCCGCGCAAACGCCAGCATCAGGTTCGCTTGTAAGCCCTTCACCTCAGCCATAGGGATGGTAAGCCCACGCATAGCTCGTGCGGTTGCGATCCGGCCGAATGTCCAATCCGCGAGGAAGAACCCACCGCGAAATTGTTCGGGGAAGTGTGTGTGCCGATAGCACGCCACACCCGTTGGCGAACCACGGCCGAGGTAACACACCGGCGGGACGCAATCGATGAAATACGGCGGCTTCCGCCAGAATTTACCGAGTTGCGGCGAACGCCAGCCGTAATTCCCACCCGGCACAATATGGTAAAACCGGCACCTATTGTTATCACAATAAATTTCAGTATATACAATAAAATTAACAGGAGATTTTATGGTTATACATGAATAATTCGAACAATTAATAATAGACATTAAAATTATTATAGTATTAATCTAAGGAATTATTTTCTGCTTCCTCAAAATGTGGCTCCCAAGCCCCACTTTCAATTTGCTACTGCACCATCTTGTCATCATCTCTGATGTGTATTATTATATGTTCGTATTTGCATTGTAGCAGAAGTTGCTGGCATTGAATTCCGTCGTTCTATCGCGCCATTAAGTTTCCGCATGAGCTTCGTTATTAAAAAATTTAGGAAACTTCCTGGTTATTGTTTTCGTTTCTATCGTTTCGCTCAAATTGGAAAACTCTTGGGCTGCCGTATCGTCAAATCTTGTTGAAATACTAATAATTGCCAGAATTTAATCGATTGCATCACTCTCTTGGCCGGGAAGGGGTTACAACAGGCCAATGTTGTTGCTGACGCCCGATAAACTTGATAAACTCCTCCAAACAACGAGGACAGACATGGCTCGCCGCGCCTATTACTACATCCGTTTCAGCACGCCCTGAGCAATTGAAGGGTGATAACCGCACATAATCCGTCGCTCTTGCAACAGGTTCACTTGGAGGATTTTCAATGGTAGCTCAAGCAATCAAGAAGATGATTCATGGACTTTTCAGCCACTGTCCTGCTCGGCGCTCTCGCCTGAAACTGGAGTCTCTGGACGAACGGATTGTCCCAACATTTTATACGTTCAACAATCCATTAGGTGGCAGTGTCGCTGTCGGCAGCAAT
>Ga0206850_10183_pt1 | contig 19076 bp, 15 predicted proteins | sample Alteio_BWOrgCont_16_FD_152885 | JGI IMG/M metagenome (GOLD analysis project Ga0206850, IMG submission 152885) | Enriched cells from forest soil in Barre Woods Harvard Forest LTER site, Petersham, Massachusetts, United States -... | ecosystem: Environmental > Terrestrial > Soil > Temperate forest >...
TGAAGTTTTTGCTAGGTTAGCTTCAGTAATTCATCGCAAGGGTATGCAGGCCATCGCGAGACTAAGTGAAGTGAAGCAATGCCAGGATCGTAATGCTATGCGGCCAACGCAAAGCCAAGCAAAGCAATGCCAACAACCCATCGCACACAGAATGCCCGCCAGTAAAACTAGCGGGCATTCCTCTTTTCACATGCTGCCCCCAACGACAAAGCCCCCCGATGGCAGGGAGCAGGGTTGCATCGATGGTCGAACCCTACCGGCTGGATGCTACGATAAAGGGAACAAGGGTCAACGACGGAGCGGGCGAGCAAGAGAGGAGAAATGAGCGAGCCGCAAAGCGCCGTGGAAAAATGATCGGCAGATGGGCGATGCTGATTATTGTTATCATACTCCCGACGATCTATTGCTTCGGTTGAAGCATCGCCAACCCACCAATCACACCGTTGCCGCCAGTGACGCCCAGCGAGCCGGTTACCGGGAAGCCAGCTGCGAAGAAGGCGAGCAAGAAGGGGAACCAGAGAGGAATCGTAGTGATGTTCAAGCCCGAGCATATTCACCACACCAATGCAAATCAGATTGGGTTTCATGCTCCTGAAACATTGTTGGTCGTAGCCGTCAATGTTGTCAGGAAGAAGCACTCCGGGTGGAACAACGTTTTTCACCCCGCGCTGGGCAGCTATTACCGCCTTCTGGGACCGACAGGAGAGCCACTCTTCCCGCCAATCCAGATGCTGAAATCGGACTTGAAAGGCGTCCGCATCCATGAACATGACGAGGAAGCGTCAACTGCGGCAGAAACTCTCTTAGGTGAGTCTTCCCGTATCAATGAACCGCCTGGCAAACGTACTGATGACAAACAGCCTGGATCAAAACCGCGAGTGAAGAAGGGGAAGAAGTGAAAACCGAACTATGTCCCGTCCCTCACTCGATAGGGAAGCACGATGGTCGGGCTCCTACTCCTCCAACTCCTCGGCTGGGGAATCATCTTACTGGTCTGCCGTTTTATATGGCGTTATACCCACGCGGCCCCGGAAGATCAGGATGAGGAAACCTGGTGAGACAGACAGTCGATACTGTAAGCATTTGAACGCAGGTTCTATCATCATCATTGAAGCAATCAAGAGCTCTATCTGACAAGCCGAGGTAGTAGCAACTTTATCGAGCGATAGGCACCCCAGCATCTCTGATGATCTTGTTCAGAAGTGTCAACGACCTTTCTCCGAAGGTCTGCGTCAAGCCGCCATCTGAATCGCCGTTCTGGTGTATCTCACACTTGTGGCACTCAAAACAGATTACAACGTCAATAATCCTTCCGGCTTTCACCACTCGCAAAACATGACGAGGGTAAAAGCATTTGGCTTGAACAGGCCACCCTATTTGAATGTCCTGTTTTACCAGAGCAATGACCAGTTGTTTCTGGCTAGGGTCAGTGACGATGACTCGACCCAATATCGGGTACTCATATAGCAGTTCTTCACCCTTCGGTCTACCTTGCTCTTCTGGCTCCTCGTCCGTGTTCGTGCCATCTACCGAGAAGAGAATCACCTCGTCTGGGTCGTCTGGAATACCCATCAAGTTATCGGGACCACGACGCATCGTTTGCCAAGCGCATAGTCCTGCCACACCAGCAAGCGTCAGGATCGCACCCAGTAGTAGCAGTTTTTTCCGCATGTTCTAGACCCCTGGACCGCATCGCCGCAGTCACTCGCTTTGAGGCATCACGAAAAACGAATTATCATCGATGCTCACTTCATTCCCAAAACCAAATCCACCACATAGCAGCCCCGGCAGTGAGGCTCCGAGCCGCGGCAATGATTGAGGATTTCGTAGTTGTCGCAACCGGCGTCTTGAAGGGCATCGGCCAGGATGGGCATACGGTCAAAGGCTTTCTCTTCGTAGATACCAGTAGCAAGAGCAAGGACGGTGGAAGTGAGCCAAGAGGTGTGGAGGGTGATGGGGCGGAAGGGGTTGCAGATGATGTCGCGGAGGAGGTTTGCCTGGATTGCCCACTCAGTCGATGGCTTGGCCGGTTGCCCACACCAACGAGACTCGATCGCTTCTCGGGCAGCCTGTGCAGCTTCGCCCACCGCTCGCTGAATGTCCGAGGCGCACACCAAACTCGCGGCCCGCGCGGTCAGGTAGGAACGAGCGCTCTCGTCATACTCTGAGGCCGAATAGTGATCCCCGAGCCGGTAGTCGGCCCACCCATAGTATTTGTATGCGGAAACTGCCAAGCCCCACGCCACAGCGCCGGCCGCCCGCAATTGCTCGGCACTCACCACATCTCCACACCACCCCTCGGCGGCATCCACTGCCGCGCGACTGAGGGTGTCGTCGAACAGATCGTCCAACTTTCCAGTGGGGCCAGGGTTGGTCCGACAACCAGAACTGTCCGGAGGGACGTGTCGAATTGTCCAGGCGTCGTCCCCAAACACCTCCCATACCCGTCGGCAACAAGCACACGCGAATAGTCGCAGAGCACGATCACCGACTCGATCCTTCGTCGCGAGTGCATCCGCAGGATAGGGGAGCGGTGGTGGATCGCTCGACTCCCATCCACCACGGATCAGGTTTCCATGGTCATCCAACTCCCCTCGCCCAACCTCACTCAACGGTACACGAAGGAGATGCCCCAACATGGGCATCGGATCGTCGCACGTCAGCCATTCCCTTTCGGTCATCGGTTAACCTCACGGTCGATTCTGTCGAATTTGTGTATCCCGAGCGGACTCCTTCTATTCCTTGTGGTTCGGTTTATTCTATCCGTCCATCCTGCACCTCTATTGATCTTCTCCCAGTGCTACAAGGAAAGGGTCCAGACCGGACATGTCGATGCGCGGAATTCACCTTGAAAGTAGATCGGGCAAGGACGGGGCGGTAATGCGAAGAAGGAACTTTTCGCAATCAGACTCAGACACTGGGGAAAATGCTTGTGGGTGATTCCAGTCTGGGTTAGAGTTTCATCAAACCCACAAAACTCACTGTGCAAATGGTGCCAAATGGCAGGGTTCAGCAAATCGCCAATGCCGATAGCCTGCATCCTGCTCCTGGTTCTTTCCACTTCTGCGATGGCGGACGAGTGGAACACACCAGATGGGATGATTTCCGTCACTGTTCCCGACCCAACACGATTCGTCGAAGTAAAAATCGGACCCGAGGCTTTGGTAGCCTGGAAATCGATGGACGGAAATCTCGTGATGGCCTTTGCCGAGCTTGCCAATCCAAAGGAAGAGAGGCTCAGGCTATCCCCCGTGGTAGAGGGTTTTGCCAATGAGTTCAGAAAGACATTTAAGAATGTCGAGATTTTGCACTCTTCTGTAGAACAGCATTCGGGTCACGAAGTCCTCGTAATGACTGGTAGAGGAGAGAAGGAAGAATTCACAGCTTACAGCACACAAGTCATCACATCAACCGGCGGAAAAGTCTACAAAGCAATGGCTACCGGGATAGGAATTGACACGCGCACTGATCCTGATGCTACTGCATTTATCGCCTCGTTCAAACCACTCGTGTCGAGGCAAGGCGGCGCAACGGCACTCGTCCCAGCTCCTGTCGGTCAACCGGTACAAATGCCACCGGAGCCTAATGCCTTTGTCAAGATAATCTCCAACAAGCTTGGCTTTTTTGCTGGGATGCTTCTTTTCGCAGCGTTCTTCGTTTTTGTGATCGTATATCTGGTTCGATTGAGTCGGTCTCGCGATACCGATGATGACGATGAAAGACCGATACGCAGGAGGCGTAGACGGGATGATGAGGATGATGAAGAAGAAAGACCCAAGAGAAGACGACGACGCGAAGAGGACGACTAGCCGGATTCCATCTCAGTGCAGTACGGGGCGTACCGTGAGGAAACGCCTCATATCCGCCCATCTGTCTGGCGACAACCCGGGCGATCCTCTCTTCCAATACTCAATCGTCACCCTTAGCCCCGGTTCGCCTTTCTGTTGCCTGTATTCCCATCTGACCACCGCGGACGAGTCGCACGAGTCCGGCAAGCTGTTTGGCACTGAGCGCTCTACCACTGAGCTATCCCCCGGTAAGTCGGGGGAGCTGGAGTCGAACCAGCGGCCTCTCCCTCCAAAAGGGACGTGTTTGTAAGGCTCGTCGCGTTGGGTGCAACTCGCTCGCGGTGTTCGCAAAAAGGGACAGTGCAGGGAAGGGGAGGTTCGCGAGAAAAAGTTCCACCCAAGAGAGCCCGCGCAGTTATCGTTATCGAGAAAAAGTGAAAAAATCGGGCCACTGGCAGCCTCTATACAGGCAAGAACCGTTGCTGGAGAGACAGATTCATGGCCAACAAACCGCTCAGCGCACTGATCCAGCAGTTTCATATCGCCACGCAGCCTCGGATCTCCGAGGAGTTGTCCGATTCACAACTGCTGGAGCGCTTCGTCCAGTATTGCGATCAAGCGGCGTTCGAGTTGCTGGTCTGGCGTCATGGGACGATGGTCCTCAACGTCTGTCTTCGGGTTCTTCATCGGGAACACGATGCTGAGGATGCCTTCCAGGCAACCTTCCTGGCTCTGGTGCGAAAAGCCAAAGACATCGGCAACCGGAAGTCGGTCGGCAGTTGGCTTTACAAGGTTGCCTACCGTGTTGCGCTGAGAGCCAGGGCAACACCGAATATCCAGTCGCTGCCGGACGAAACCCCGACGGGCAAAAGTGCCATAGATGCAGTCGATGATCTGATTGGTCGAGAACTGAATTCGGTGCTGGATGAAGAACTCAATCGGCTCTCGGAGAAGTATCGCACTGCCTTCGTCCTCTGTCAGATGGAAGGGCAAACCATCGAGGCCGTTGCACGGATTCTGGGTTGCCCTACTGGGACGATCGGCACGCGGTTGGCTCGGGCAAGAACCCAACTTCGCCGCCGATTGGCTAGCCGTGGCATCGATCTTCCGGCATCTGTTTCAGTCCCCATGCTCATCGCAGCATTACCGGTTTCACTTGTATCTTCAACCGCGAGAGCGGCTATGTCAGGCACGATCGATCGGGCAATCGCTTCAGGAGTAATTCCCTCGCGTGTTGCCTACCTAACCAACGGAGTTCTACGAACCATGATTCTGAAAAAGTGGGCTCAAACATTCTCGGTCATCATCGGTCTGAGTCTGTTCTGCGGAATTGTAGTCCAGGCGATTGAATCCAAAAACACCGAACCTGGTCAACCCCAACAACTCGCTTCTCCGAAACAATCCGAGGGACAGAATCCAGGCGTGGTTCTCGAATGGAAGTTTGAGAAAGGTAGACCCTTTTATCAGGAGTTGACCACCGAGGTGGACGTAGTCATCAAGATCCAGAATATCGAGACAAAACAGAAACAGACTCAAACTTTCTATCTCGTCTGGACCCCTTTGGAAAAAGATGGCGATAACTGGCGGCTCAGACAGACAATCCAAGGGCTGAAAATCGATATGGATTTTGGAGGTAACAAAATCTCGTTCGATTCCTCGCAGGAGCAGCAAATTGACCACTCCCTTAAGGCGTTCTATCAGGCTCTGATAGGTGCAGAGTTCACATTGACGCTGAACAAAGAATGCAGAGTCCAGAAAATTGATGGCCGCGACGATTTTCTTAAAAAATACCGCGAACACAAACCCAACGTTTCTGTTTTGATGGACACGCTGTTCAGTGACGATTGGATGCGTCAGATGGCGGAGATCTCATTTGGCGGCCTTCCCAAAGGTTCTATCCGACCCGGTGAAGACTGGAGTGAGAAACGCAAACTTGGACTTGGGCCACTTGGGGAATACTCAGTGACCGATCGATTTACCTACACTGGTTTAGCAGGCGAATTCGACAAGGTTACGCTCCGGGTGGAGGGTAATCCCAAAGGAGTGCCTCTCATGGGAACAGTGGCCGACAACATGAAAGTCAATTTACGGCGATTGGAGTACTCAGGTTCGCAACTTTTCGACCGCGGGAAGGGTCGTGGTGTATCCTCGGAATTAAATCTGGCACTTGAGAGTACTGTGAATGCGCGTGGTACGGAGATGGACATATCTCAAACTCAGAAAACAACGATCAAGACAACAGACGCTGCACCCCAAAGACGGGTGGGTGCCGTGACAGACCCTAAAGACAGGGAGATTGAGCGGCTCCGTGAAGAGAACGCGCGCTTGCGGCAGCAACTGAAAGCGATTGAAGAAGCACTGAAAAAGAAACCCGAATAGCTTGCACAAGTGACATGGTCTGGTCACGCGATAATCAACAACCGCGGGCGAGTCGCACGAGTCCGGCAAGCTGTTTGGCACTGAGCGCTCTACCACTGAGCTATCCACCCGTGAGTGGGCAGAGCTGGAGTCGAACCAGCGACCTCTCCCTTATGAGGGGAATGTGTTTGTAAGGCTCGTCGCGTTGGGTGCAACTCGCTCGCGGTGTTCGCAAGAAGGGACATAGCAGGGAAGGAGAGGTTCACGCTTTTTACCGCGTCCCGATCCTCAACAGAACCTTGCCTCCCTTGCCTGGGGCCGCGGCGTTTTCCACCGCTTTCTTCACCTCTTCAAGTGGATAAATCCCCGCGAAAGTCGTTTGCAAAACACCTTCGCGCATCATTGCTCGTACCCGTCGAAACAACCGGAGCATTGTGAGCACAGACTGCTGCCTGGACCATGCTGCCAACCAAAACCCGCTGACCTGGATCGAGCCCGATAGCATGAATCGCGGATGGATCGTCAACGGTTCATCGGACAGCGAGCCGTACAGCAGACAACGGCCGCCTGGAGACAGCGAGGCAATGACCTCGGAGGCCGTCTTTCCTCCAACGGGATCGATGGCGTAACGCACACCCTCAGGCGCAACCAAACGCACCTGTTCGGGAAGTGGCCCATCCGATTCGACAACCACGGCATCAGCACCGAGTTTTTTCAACTCCTCCACTTGCTCGCGCCGACGGACGACGTTCAGCGTGCGAAACCCATATTTCTTCCCGAGTCGGATCACCATTTGGCCAAGCGCACTCCCCGCGGCCGATTGCAAAAGCCACTTTCCCCGGTGTACTCGCAGGATATCTTGCGTCATCACCAGGGCGGTCGCGGGATTTACGAAGAACGTAGCGGCTTGCTCATCGCTCAGATCGTCTGGAACCGGGATCACCTGTCGCGCCTTCGTCACGGTGTACTCGGCCCAGTTGCCGATGCGGTCGTTAATGACCGCCACACGTTTGCCCTTCCGCAGCCACCCGAGTACACCACCGCCCGTTGCTTCCACAATACCCACCCCCTCAAATCCGGGTGTCGCGGGCAGCGATGGAGTGAGGCCGTAGTTCCCCGAGACATACATGAGGTCCGATGGGTTTATGGGGCTGGCCAGCATACGTACCAGCACTTCACCACGATTTGGTTGTGGGGCTGGCATGTCGTCCTCGACTCGAAGCACTTCAGCCGGTGAACCAGTTCGATCGAACACAACGCGCTTCACAAGAAAACTCCGCTGTCGTTTGGAAGTCCCGCACTCTTACATTGCCGTGTTGGTAATGTAAGAAGAGCGGGTATGTTAAGAGATTCCACGGCGGATGACACTTTATGTCCGTTTCCGATTTCATCTTCCGATTCTGGCAGGATATTACCGGCTGGCTGGCGCTGTTTTACAGCCTGCTGACGATCGGAACCTTGTGCTGGGTGTTGCACACCAAGCGCGAAACGATGTCGGCGATTGCCTGGAGTCTCACGGTTCTTATGCTCCCGCTCATTGGTGCATGTCTATTCTTTGTGTTCGGTGCCCAGTCAATCACGCGCCCGCTGACCCGAAAACAACAGAAGAAGTCGGCATACAAGAAAATCTCCGGCGGTGTGGATGAGAAGCCGTCCGCGGATGTGCCTGCCCGGTGGGACAACCTCGCCAAACTCGGCCATCACGGGGATGGGTTTCCAGTTACGGGAGGGAATGCCGTAACTCTTTACCACGAGGGTCACCGGGCATTCGAGGCCATGCTCGAAGCGATCCAATCCGCTCGGAATCACGTTCACATGCAGTTTTTCATATTCCGGTCGGACGCATCTGGAGAGCGATTTATCGATGCTCTTTGCGATTGTGTTCGCCGCGGGGTTGAAGTTCGGTTTCTCTATGATTCAGTGGGCTCGTACAACCTGTCGTCCCGACTGCTCCGAAAACTCGCACAAGCAGGGGGTCGATCCGCAGCGTTCCTTCCCATTCTGAATCCGCTCTACCGATTCCGTGTGAATCTCCGAAATCACCGGAAAATCCTGGTTGTGGATGGTCGGGTCGGGTTCACGGGTGGATTGAACATTGGCGATGAATATCTGGGACTCGACCCGCGCTTTGGACCCTGGCGGGATACGCATCTGCGGGTCGAAGGTGAGGGAGTACGGGGACTCCAGCGTGTGTTCCTGGAGGACTGGCATTTCGCGACCGAGGAAGCCGTTCACGGCGACCGATATTCCCCCACGTTCGACAAGTCTCCCGGCTCCGCCTTGGTCCAGGTTGTGCATTCTGGCCCGGATGGCGAGTACAAAGCAGTCCGCGAAACGTACTTTGCCGGGATTCTGAACGCTCGCAAACGTGTGTGGATTGCCAGCCCTTACTTCGTTCCTGATGCCGGGCTGAAGGATGCTCTGGTTCTCGCTGCCTGGTCCGGAGTTGATGTCCGGCTCCTGGGGCTGTTTCGACCAGACAAGTGGCTGCCCTTCCTGGCTGCACGATTCTACTGGACGGACATTTTGGCAGCAGGAGTGAAAGTGTACCAGTACACAGCGGGCATGATGCACTCAAAGTTTGTGCTTGTAGATGGAGAATGGGCTTCGATTGGAACGGCAAACATGGACAACCGTAGCCTGTTGCTGAACTTCGAGGTGAATTATCAGTTGTTCGATGAAGCGTTGATCGCGGAACTAGAACAGCATTTCCACATCGATCTGAAATCGTCCATCCGAGTCGATGCGAATGTCTTCTCAGAGCGTCCGTTCATAAGTCGGCTGGCCGAGAATGCCAGCCGGCTCTTGTCGCCGATCCTGTAGGAAAGAACTCTCGCATGTCGTGATATCGCAATATTGTGATATATGACATGGAGTCCCGGTCACTCTTTCTTTTGCCACCGTTCCCAGGCGAGCCCGGGACGGTCCACGCGGAACTGCACAACTCGACGGTGTTCGACTTCGGTGACGTATGCCGTTCGTCCATCGGGTCCACCGAAACAGATGTTGCTTGGGGTTTTGCCAAGGACATCGATTTCCTTCAGCACCTTCCCCTCGGGTGAGAGCTTGACGACTGTTCCCTTCCCATACCGCGCGATGTAGAGGTTTCCATCAACATCGCACCGCATCCCATCGAATCCGAAGTCATCAAACTTCTTCAACAATCGCTTCTCACCGAGAGTTCCATCGGCCTTGATGGGAAACGCCCAGATGTTCTTTTGGACGGATTCGTTCACATAAAGCGTTTTGCCATCCGGGCTCACATCAATGCCATTCGTTGTCCCCATGTCGGAAGCGACTTTTGTTACTTTCCCATCCGTGCCGATGCGCCACACTTGTCCTGTTCCCTTGCTCCAACTCGGATCGCTGGCATAGAGAGTTCCATCCAGCGCGATTGCCAGATCGTTCGGCTGGTTCATCGTTGGTTCATGAGCGAACACTGTCACTGCTTTGGTTTTGGGGTCGATCTTGAGAACGTTGTGGCCAACGTAATCGGCCACGAACATCGTTCCAGCATGATCGAAGACAATCCCATTCCCAACGCTTTTCGCTGACAACGTGACGAACACCTCCGTCTTGCCCGTTGGAGTGATCTTCGCAATGTCACCCTCTTTCATGAGGTTGACCACATAGAGATTCCCGGCGGCATCGCACGCCGGCCCTTCAATCCCGGCCGTGAAGCTGTTCTTTTCCGTGAGTGCAGTGGATACGAATAATTCGTCTTTGTCTCGGGCGTTAGAAACGCCATCTGCCAAGTTCACGGTAATGGCGGCCCCGGTCAGCAAAACGAGCAATCGAAGCATCGGAAAACTCCCAAACGAATTGCAACAAGCGATTGGCGGCTGTCTCTTACTTTACGATTTTTAACAGCACGGACTTCGTTGCATGTTCGGTGCCCTTTGCTTCGGAGCGGGAGAGAACGACAATCGGGTGTTCCATCGGCTGCACCCACGGCTCGGCATATAGCACCACTTCTCGGCTCGTTTCTTTCTCCGTAACCAGTATGCCATTCAAGCCGATATTGAGAACGCGCACGCCATGCGGCAATCCGCGGACATCCAACGGAACCCGACCGGTAAATTTCCCTTGGCGCTCAATGCTCACAACAAACCGCGTTTCCTGCCCCGGTTTGATAACGAGTTCGCCAGTCTGCATACGTGTCACGAGATCGGGACTTTCGTTGATTTTTGGCAAGCCTCCGATCGCCTCATGCACGACTTCCTTCCCATCAATGGTGGTCCGAGCCACCAGCTTGACTTGCGTATTGGGTGGAACGACAGCATCCATATCTGCAAAGAGTGTGAACGTCGTTGTGGTCTGACCGGGTTCGATAAACGTCGGTGGCGAGTGGAACCCACTCGGCAGTCCTTCCAGTTGCAAGCGCACAAGCCCATCAAACCCATCGAGTCGATTGATCGTTACATTCACCGGAACGCCGCCACCTTTCCACACTGAGGGTGCGGTGGGATTGAAACTGAGAGTGAAATCCGGCTTGGGATGGCGAACCGTGACACGATAGGCGTGCGTGGGTCCAGCCGCTCCGCGTGCATCGGTCACTCGGACTTGATATGTTCCATCCGCGGGAGCCTCAAAGATCAGGAACGAATCCTTGCCGAAGTCGGAGCCGCCATCATCGTTTCGGTAGTAGATGGGAAAGACGGGGAGACCGTTGGGTGGGAATGTCTTTCCAGGCGGATGGATTTCGACTTTGTACATCGGGCTACCCTGGCTGTGATGCGCAGGCGTTGTGCCCAGGAACCCCACCCGCCTGCCACCCACTTGATAAAACTGGCAATCATCGTCCGGACCCTTTGGTAGATCGAGGATTCGCGTTAACTCACCATCGACCAGGAGGTAATCATCGATTGCCAGTTCGTTCCATGTCTCCAGGCGGATGCCCGTGCTGGCCGAATCGTGATCGCGGAAGGTGACATAGGTTTTTGCAGTACACCGAAGTACCGCGCGTTGGACTGGTTTACCTGTGCCATCAAGGATTTCGATGGCGGGATCGAGGGGTGAGCCCGCTCGGCGGGCCATCACTTCAATCACCAGTTTCTCGCCCTTCTTTGCCGTGAATCTGGCAATCTGAGCCTCATTCGGTCGGGTCAAAATACCATCGGCGGAGCCGGGTACTCGAAGTTCGGAACCACCAGATGGGTCCATGACGACCGATGGAAACTCCGAAGCGACAACGAATGCCTCGCCGAGTGGTTTCTCAGTGAGGGTCGGCAACGGGATTGGGATTTGCGAACCCGGAATGGCACTGGCGGGAACAGTCACTTTCACTTGCAAACCTTGTGGAGCGCCCAGATTCACTCCTTCAATATGGACATCCGTCGTGCGCCCTTGATGGATTGCTAACGGGAATACGCCGGTAATCACCGGGATATTGCCGATGTGCAGCCGGTACGACATATCAGTTGCGCCGCGATATTCCTTGTCGCGTATCCCCACGGCGTAGCTTCCCGTTCGCGGAATCGCAAAACCGAGGGAGGTGTTTCCTTCGGCCAGCATTCGACCTGTCCCATCGGTGAGGATTAACACCGGGTCGAGCTTTGAACCCAGTTCCGTCGCGATGACCTGGACCCCAACCTGATCCCCAGCTTTGGCCTCGAATCGGAAGAAATCCACATCTCCCGCGCGGTCGATGGTGCCGGCAATCGTGACCGGCAACTTCACCACCTGAGCAGCGTGGGCGGAATCCGTCAGTCCGGTTTCAAGGACACTCGGAAACCGATCCACCGCAAACAGCAGCGGCGATGACTTGCCTGCATCTGCTTCAAACGTCAGTTGTACAGCACCGACCGGGGCATTCGGTTCGATGTTAACTTCGAGATTGACCTGCACAGCCGAATGGTGAGAGGGATCAATCTTGACTTTCACCTTGTCGGAATTGGTTGTGACACGTTTCAGGTAATCGAGGTTTGTGCCTGTGAGAACAACCTTGGTCGTACCTCCACGAACACCAGCGATTGGAGAAAGTTTTCCTGGCTTTGGAGGAACGGGCTTGGCAGGCAGCACCTCAGCTATTCCCTTTCCGGAACTGGCATCAAGAAGAAGTGCCGTGCCATCGAATCGGCCGATCGCGAGTTGCTTGCCATCCGGACGGAGGGCAAGAGCGAGAATTGTTTCTGGCTGTGGTGCATAGACCTTGCTTTCGGTCATTTTTGCCGCGTCCCATGCCTTGATAACCCGGTCTTCTCCCGCGGTGTAGAGTGTGGCTCCATCGGTGGAGTACACAAGTCGAGCGACTGATTTCTCGTGGGCGAACACGGAATGAATCAGCTTGCCACCATCCTTGTCGGCGGCCCAGACACGAACGCTCTTATCCACTCCACCGGCCGCAAGGTGCTTCTTATCGGGGCTCCATGCCACGCAGTACACCCAGTCCGTTGGATCGCTGAGCGTATAAAGTCGCTTGCCGCTGGCGATGTCCCACACTTTTACCGCCCGGTCTGCGCCAGCAGATGCCAGTAATTCCCCACCAGGGTGAAACGATAAGCCATATACGGTGTCGCTATGATCTTTGAGGGTGAGTTTCGGAGTGTTGATGAGCGGAGTATCGCTGGACGACCCAGACGCGGTGTCCCACAGATGGATTAGCCGATCATATCCGGCAGTGGCGAGCGTTTTTCCATCTGGAGAGAAGGCAAGAGCGTACACAGTGTCTTTGTGACCCGTGATGGCGACCTGCGGAAGGCTTGAAAGCCGACCATCGCTATCCACGCGAAACAACCATACGTCGCCGGATTTTCCGGCTTCGCCGCCAGCTACTGCCAACCACTTGCCGAAAGGGTCATAGGCAATCGCGGTTACTCGACCAAAAGGGATGGCTGATCTGCCGAGAGGTTCGCCGCGATCTTCGCTGAATAGCCAGATTTGAGCCTGCGACCCGAAGGCAACAGACTTACCCTGCGGGTGATAGGCAACGGCGGTCACTGCGGGAGCAACGGCTGCGGCGAGACTGGGGATGAAGAACAGGCCCGCGAGAGAGAGGATTCGGGTCATGGTGAGAGTTCGTGTGCAAGTTAAAGAGTGTGTGACCAGCAGGGGTAGCAAGCCAAAATGGCGTTATGAGCCAGCCCAGCCACCGCTAAACGCGAGTGACCGAAGACGAGGTTTATCCACAGATTTCAAGAAGACATTATTTATCCGCAGATTTCGCAGAAGACGCAGATTATAAAACAAAACAAAATTCTAAATTCTGTTTTATAATCTGCGTCTTCTGCGAAATCTGCGGATAAATAATGTCTTTCATGTTTTCATCGCAATACCGCCATCGCGGTTCCAGCCATCAGAAAAAAGGCCACAAGCAAGGCTAAAGAACAACCCGCGCAGCCTTCAAGGCATCCACCCATTCCTTCAAAGACGCTACCGGCTGCTTCAGCCGCTCCCCCGACTAATTCGCCAGCGGAACTGGCTGCTTCACCGATTAACCCACCTACTTCAGCCAGAACTCCAGCTCCCTCCGCCACGGCACCTGCCCCATCACCAACGACACTGGCTCCGTTGAGCATGAGACCCGCATCTCCGATATCGATTCCCCCGATACCGTCATCCTGATATGGCTGCGGTTCCTTCTCCTTGGGCGGCTGATCGCTGCGATTGTCCGGATTGGTGCCATCGATTGGGAAGCCACTCTCTTCGTTGGGTTCCATGGGCGCACCGCGGAGTTAAGTAGAGGCGTTAATGGTTGAAGAGGAACTCGCGACCCGTGAGGATCGCCCACACAAAATCTTCGATCGCTTCTCGTCGGGATTGTGCTCCATCCTTCGCAGCTTCTACCAGAATGTCGAGGAATTTCTTTCGTTCTTCGGGGGTCGGCTTGCGTGTCAGGGCCAAGAGGAATACTTGGTCGATGATTGCCGCATCGGTCATGGTGGTGGCAATCTGTTTTCCAACTATCGAGTTCTTGTCGCGCAGTTTGTCGTTGAGTGTCTGGCCGTTGTTCAGGTGCAGGGCCTGTGTCACGCTGGCATCGGCAGTCCGCTCGCAGGCACAGGTTTGTACCCGATCGGCTCGCCCGAAGGCTTCCAGAAACCGCGAAAGAACAAGTGAGTCCGGCAACTGTATGGCCCGAGTGCCTGCGGGATAGGTGGGAATCGGAGTTGCCGAATCTCCAGCCGCCGATTTCAGTTGGTTGAACAATGTCGGTACACCAGTCACATCCGAATAGGCATCCAGAATCACTTCCCCGGGAAGCCGACGAAGAAGATAGCGCGAGTAAAACCGATCGTCCGCTATGTTGCCGGCTAATGGTTTGGAGGAACGCTGGTAGGCGGTTGAATTCAGGATGATCCGCATCAGGTGTTTCAGATCGAATTTGTTCTTGATCAAATCCGCGGTTAGGGCATCGAGTAACTCGGGATTGCTCGCGGGATTCGAGACACGCAAATCATCCTCGGCTTCCACCAACCCCCGGCCCATGTAATTCTTCCAAACTCGGTTTACAATTGCCCGCGCGAAGTAGGGGTTATTCGGTGCAGTGAGCCAATCAGCAAAGTACCCGCGGCGATCATTCGCCGCATCGACAGGCAAGGCTTTTCCATCGAGTGGAGTAGGCGAAAGGGCAACACCCTTCCGCAAGTGCAACGCCTCGCCATCGAGCCGCGATTGCACCAACACTTCCCCGGATCGGTCGCCGTTTTTGAGGCCGACTCGCGAGAATAAATTCGCATACGCCCAGTATTCGTCCTGTGTCCATTTTTCGAGTGGGTGGTTGTGGCATTTGGCACATCCGACCGACATGCCCAGGAAGGTAATGGCGGTAGCCTCTGCCAGTTCACTCACATCCTTGTGCAGAACGAAGTAATTCGCGCCCCCATTGGTGAGCGTGCTGCCGGTAGCGGTGAGGATGTCCCTGGCAAAGGCGTCCCAGGGCTGATTGTCGCCCACGCTCTGTCGGATTTTGCGGTAGAAGGCCCACATAGCTGGTTGGGGCAGTTTGCGGCTTGAGACCAGGAGCAGATCGGACCACCGGTAGGCCCAGTAGTCCACGAACTCCGGGCGTTCGAGGAGCCGATCGATCAGCTTTTGTCGCTTCTTCGAGTCGGTGTCCGCAAGAAACGCCATCGCCTCATCCACTGGCGGAAGTATGCCACAGGTATCGAGGTAAGCCCGGCGAACAAACTCCGCATCGGTGGCAGGACCAGAAGGTGGAAGCCTGAGCAGTTCCAGTTTCTTGAGGATCAACTCATCGACAAAGTTGTTGCGCGGGGCCTTGGCAAAGGCTGCGGAGTCGATCGCGTTAGGGAAGGGCGAAGTGATGGTGAGTGTCGCGACCTTGGTGCCGAAGTTCACGATGATTGCTGCCTCGCCGTGGCCGGACACCGTGGCAAACCCATCTTCCGTTACACCGGCAACAAGGTCTTCACTGGAACCGAATCGTGCCCACCGGGTTACATCCTCGGTTGTCCCATCGGAGTAGATCGCCCGGACAATGACGCGAAGCGAGTCCTTGGGTTTCAGCAATGCGGCCTTGGGGAAGACTTCGATTCCCGACAGACTAACATCCGCCTCGCGCGGCCCCGGCGCACCGGCCTTGATCCAATCGAAAAGCAGTGAGTAATGGTCGTCGCCTTCAACAATTCGTTTGCCGCCGCCGTGTGGCAATGTCCGCGTCGTCTTTTTGAGCAGAAGGCTCTCGGCGGGATTTGTGAGATCTACGCGGCGAGCCTGAGCCTGTCGGGTCATGACGAACCAGTCGGTATCGGGATCGAAGCCGCGGAGCGAGAGCTTGAATCCACCCTTGCCCGCAAGTGCCCCATGACAAGCCCCAGAGTTGCACCCCAGCTTGGTCATGGTAGGTACGATGTGGTTGCGGAAGCTCCAGTCGGGTGCCTTGTCAAAATCGCTTACTGTCACTTTCGCCGTGGTCATTCGGCCATCAACTGATGCCGTGATTGTTGATTCTCCATTGCCAGTAGCAGTAACTCGTCCGGCATCGCTGACCTTCGCGATCTTATTGATGGGTGACGTGAACTTGGCGGTTGCAGTGTGATCCTTAACCACTCGGCCGTTTTCTTCTTCTAACACCAGAAGCTGCTGGACTCGATTTGGTCCGGAAAAACTCACTTCCGGAGGGTAAATGTGAAGTTCACCCGCCTTTGCAGGGAACGCGGTGAAGAAGAAAATCATGACAAGGAGAGGAAACCGCATCTCTGAAGTTCCAGTTGGATGAAGCGTGCTAAAAGCTCGCAGGCCATCTACAGCATTCGACTGCGATGATTTCACAACAATTCGTTGATTGGCTTGAGTGCGTAATCGACCATCGGGATTGGGCGGTTCTGCGGGCCGGGTAACTCCTTGTGGGGATCGAACCCAAGTCCCTTATAGAGCGTCGCGGCTACCTCGCCAGGGGTCACAGGTCGGGTCTTGGGTGCGTAGCCAAGTTCATCGGATTCACCGACCACCATTCCACCCTTGATCGGTCCCCCGCCAATTAGAATCGACCAGACTCCGGGGTGATGGTCCCGTCCGCCTGCGGGGTTGATCTTCGGGGTCCGCCCGAATTCGCCCAGCGCCACCACCATCGTCTTCGAGAGTAACCCACGTTCTCCCAGGTCTTCGAGAAGCGTCGAGAACGCGTTGTCGAAATTAGGAGCTACTTCCTTCGCCATCTGCTGAACATCAGTGAAGGGGCGAGAACCGTGTATATCCCAGGTCACCTCATCGAAGACGGTCTCAAACATATTCACAGTCACGAACCGTACTCCAGCCTCGATCAGCCGACGAGCCATCAGGCAGGACTGTCCGAACCGCGTCCGGCCATAACGGTCGCGCACCTTATCCGATTCCTTCTCCAGCGCGAAAGCATCGCGGGCCTTGGCCGATGACATGAGGCGATAAGCCAGATTGAAGTTGTCATCGAGTTGCTTGCTGGCTCCGTTGGCCTCGAAAGCGCCTGTGGCACCATCGACGGTATCGCGGAGTTTCTGTCGCCGTTCCGCCCGGATACCCGAGATGTAGTCGGGCGGAAGCAGATCGGGCACCTTGAAGCCCGGGACGTTTGGATCGGCATTCAAGATGAATGGATCGTATGGCTTGCCGAGGTAACCTGCCGTGTGACCATGCGGGAGATTGCCACCTGTGCGGCCAATGGGTCGCGGTAGCAAAACATGAGCGGGGAGTTCGCCTCGGCCGCCCTTGAGATATCCGAGCGTGCAGCCGACATGCGGATGTTCGACCCCACCCGTAAACAGTCTGCCGGTCTGCATCATCTGATGACCAGTATCGTGGACTGCGGTGGCAGTGTGGTAAACCGAGCGGATCAGAGAATACTTGTCGCCATGCTTCGCGAGCTTGGGAAAGATCTCACTGATCTGCATTCCCGTCACGTTCGTCTGTGTCGGTGAGAATGGCCCGCGCACCTCGGCGGGAGCCTTGGGCTTCGGGTCGAACGTGTCGATCTGGCTTGGACCGCCAACCAGGAACAGCATGATGCAGTTGACATCATCATCCTTGCCGGACCGAGCCTTGGCTCGATTCAATCCAGCAAGTGTGAGACCGAGCGGAGCGATGGCCCCGGCATGCAGAAAATCCCGGCGCGTGAGCCCATCGCAGAATGTAGCGGGGCGGTCGGCATCCAACCGGATCATCTTGTCTCCAAGTGAAGTCGATAAAACCGGTGTGTTGGGAAAAAGAAGGTCTCCTGGCATAGTTAGCCGATTTTCACTCGGCATTCAATGAGAAACGCTCTTCTTGGGCTATTCTGTGTCCTTATACACCTGCAATTTCCGAATCGACCGCCCCAACCGTAGGGGCTATAGTAAAATAGCCTTCCCCTACACGCCATTGGCCTACTCCGCCTCAACGAAACATGAAGGGTGCTTGATGACCCGCTGGTCATTTACTCTGCTTATTACATGCGCAGCGTATGCGCACGCGATTGCTGCCGATCCTACTCCGAAGCCGACACCAGAACAGATTGAGTTCTTCGAGAAGAAGGTGCGCCCGCTACTAGCTGATAACTGTTACTCTTGCCACGGGCCGAAGAAGCAGAGCGGGGGGCTACGTCTCGATTCCGTCGCGGGGCTCAAGGCGGGAATCGATGGTGTTCCTGTAGTGGTTGCGGGAGAACCCACGAAGAGCAAGTTGATTCAAGCGGTGAAGCGGGAAGGCGATTTCCCGATGCCACCTAAAACGCCACTGCCAGCGGAAACAGTGGCGACGCTCACGGAATGGGTCAAGTCCGGAGCCGTGGTTCCCAATGATCTGACAACAACGCTCTCCGATCCCCGCAAGCACTGGGCATTCCAGCCCATCAAGGCATCCCCAATACCAGAAGTCGCCAATCGACAAATCACGATCAACAACCCAATCGATGCATTTGTAGTGAAGAAGTTAAGCGACAAGGGATTGTCGCTTGCTCCACGAGCAGATCGCCGCACGCTGATTCGTCGGGCGTACTTCGATCTGATTGGATTGCCTCCCACGGCAGCGGAGGTTGAGGCATTCGAGAAAGACACCGATCCGCAGGTGTGGGAGAAGCTGATCGACAAGTTACTCGCCTCTCCTGCCTATGGGGAGCGCTGGGGGCGATACTGGCTCGATCTAGCCCGCTATGCCGATACCAAGGGGTACGTCTTCAACGAAGATCGGAGCTACCCTTTCGCCTATACGTACCGAGATTACGTCATCCGCTCGTTGAACGAGGACAAGCCATACGATCGATTCATCCTCGAACAACTGGCCGCGGATCGACTCCTCCCTGAGCCGAGTGGAGACAAGCGATCACTTGCTGCGCTGGGATTCCTCACGCTCGGCCGACGGTTTCTGAATAATACGCAGGACATCATTGATGATCGGATCGATGTCGTCATGCGGAGTTTGATGGGCCTCACTGTAACGTGTGCCCGTTGCCACGATCACAAGTTCGATCCAATCCCGACGGCCGATTACTATTCCCTCTACGGCATCTTCGCCAGTACC
>Ga0206850_10025_pt4 | contig 19063 bp, 16 predicted proteins | sample Alteio_BWOrgCont_16_FD_152885 | JGI IMG/M metagenome (GOLD analysis project Ga0206850, IMG submission 152885) | Enriched cells from forest soil in Barre Woods Harvard Forest LTER site, Petersham, Massachusetts, United States -... | ecosystem: Environmental > Terrestrial > Soil > Temperate forest >...
GATCACATCGCGAATGCGGCCGACCCGCAGATACCGGCGGCACTCGCGCCGCTGGTCGCAGGATTCGCTTCGCTAAACAACTTCATGCCGCGCGCGGCGGTGGAGAATGTTGGCGAGGTCACGAAGGATTCGAAGAGCGGCAAGTGGAAGCCGGCCGGATGGGACCCCAGCTACTCGTTCTCGTATCAAAATAGCGAGCAGTACGACGTTGGACCGCTGGATTTCGCGAAGATCTATAATATCGCGCCACTGTGGGCTACGAACACGGGACAGGGGCAAACGATTGTAGTCATCGAAGATACGAATATTAACGCTGCCGACTGGACCACGTTCAGGTCGGCCTTTGGACTGTCGTCTTATCCCGGCACGCTGATACAGGTCCAACCGCCGCCGAAATCGGGCGCGAACAATTGCAGTAATCCCGGCACCAACGGTGACGAAATCGAGGCGGCGCTCGACGCAGAGTGGTCCAGTGCGGTGGCGCCCGGCGCAACTATCGAGCTGGCCTCCTGTGCGGACACGCGGTCCACCTTCGGCGGACTGATCGCGGCCCAGAACCTGTTAAATAGCGCAAAGCCGCCGGCGATTCTGAGCGTGAGTTACGGCGAGTGCGAGGGCGCGCTTGGCGCCACCGGCAACGCCGCCTTCAACAACACCTGGGCACAGGCAGCGGCGGAGGGCACTTCGGTGTACGTCGCCGCGGGAGACTGGGGCGCCGCCGTTTGTAACGCAGGCGGATCGATTGCGACCCAGGGCATCGCGGTCAGCGGATTCGCTTCGACGCCCAATGATGTCGCGGTAGGCGGCACGGACTTTCAGGACTTCGTCAACAATAGTATCAGCACCTATTGGACTACCACCAATGGAGCCGGCGGCGCGTCAGTCTTGTCTTATGTTCCCGAGATTCCGTGGAATGACTCGTGCGCCAGCGGCATCCTGGCGAGCTATATGGGCTATGCGAGTGGCGCGCTCTTCTGCAACTCGACTGCTGGTAGAAACTTCCTTGATCTGATTGCGGGCAGCGGCGGTCCTAGCTCGATCTACAACACCAAGCCCTCATGGCAGCAGAACGTCCTCGGTGTACCCAATGACAAGAAGCGTGATTTGCCAGACGTCTCGCTGTTTGCTGCAAATGGCTTGTACAGCCATGCCTTACTGTTCTGCATGTCGGACGCCCGCGAGGGCGGCAAAGCCTGCACCTACACGAATTCGAGTAACGCGGTATCTAACAGCGCGGGCGGCACTTCTTTCGCAGCGCCAGCCTTTGCGGGTATCCAGGCGCTGGTGAACCAGAAGACCGGTCTAACCTGGGGCAATCCTGACGCTATCCTTTATTCGCTGGCTGCGACCGAATACAGCAGTAGTAGCGGAGCGACCTTAAGCACCTGCCAATCGAGTAACGGCAATGGCGTGAACAGTGCCTGCACCTTCTACGATATCGCCGCAGGTGATAACGACGTTGTGTGTAGTGGGCGGACCAACTGCTACACGCCTACGCGAGACCGATATGGAGTGCTATCGACGTCCTTGACAACTTCGAGTGCAGCTTATCCGGCGAACAAGGGCTGGGACTTTGCGACCGGCCTCGGGACCGTCAACGTAACCAACCTGGTAAATAATTGGCCGTAGCAGCTGAACGACAGTCGCGCCACTGGACGGAGGTTATCTTTCAGGCCGGCTGATCCAGACGTACAGCGCCTGCTTTGGGCGAGACCTCCCGTCCATTGCGGCGCACCCACACCTGGGTGAATTCGACTCCGAGCAAAAAGATCAAAGCGGAGTAATAGGTCCATAGCAGGATCAACGCGAGCGACCCCGCAGCCCCATACATGCTGGCCTTGCCGGCGTGTGCGAGATAAATCGCGATCAGAAATTTTCCGATCACAAATAATGCGGCGATAAACAGGCCGCCGATCCAAACGTCGCTCCAGCCTAGTTGTACATCGGGTATCGATTTCAGGATCGCTGCAAAGACCAGTGCGAACATTGCGAGCGATGTAACTATCTCTCCCAGGTGCGCGGCGGCGGGGAAGGGCAGCATCTTCGCTAAGGCTGAAATGACAGAACTCGCCGCGATCGACACCATCGCGAGGACGCCGGCTCCGGCCAGCAACAGAGTCGAACGAACGCGCTTCATTGCGAAATTCCTGATGCCGGAACCGACGGTCTTTACCTTCCAGGCCTTGTTGAGACACTGCTGGAGTTGCAGCAGCACGCTGGTCGCGGACAGAATCAATCCGAGAAAGCCCAAGGCGGTCGCGACAAGTCCACCGGTCCGGTTGTGAGCAACGTTGCCGACCATGGTCTGGATCTGGGCGGCGGCCTGCGGTCCCATCGCACCGCTGAGCTTAGCTTCGATTTGGCCGCTGGCAGCCTGCGGGCCGAGCACCAGCCCCGCGATGTAGATGATTATCAGTAGGAGCGACGGCAGGGAGAAGAGCGTCCCGTAGGCCAGAGCGGCGGCCATCGACGGGCACTCGTCTCTCGAGAAGTCGCGAAACACGTGCTGAAGGAACTCTTTTGAGGTCGCTAGCATCGCGCTACCATAGACTAGCTTCGTCAAAATGTCATCGGATATCCCTCAGAGGCCGCTCGCGCGTTCACTCACTCGTGACTCTGCGGCGGGTTACCTTTGAGACGATAGACGATGCCGGTCTTGGTCGTGCCCAAGGAGATCCAATCGCCTGCTATCTCCTGAAGCAGAATGAAAAAACGCCTGACTCGGTCGAGGGCCTTCTCGTGAAGATCGTCAAACCTTTTGAACTTGCACTCGAACGCGAATTCGCCGATGAGCAGCTTGTGATCGCCTCGCTCGCGCCATAATGCCGCGTTCGACTTGGCGGTGACTCCTTTGCCGAAATCGAGCACGCCGAGATCCTGTAGTACCTCTTCGACGATAGTGTGGTTGACCAGTGCAACCTTTTTCGCTGACTTCTTGAGGATGCTCAGCGCGGGAAAGAACTCGGCGAGCGCCGCTATCGACGTGTTGTGCATATCCCGCTGTAATTCGAATTGAACATTGTGCGAGTATAGTAATCGGCATCCGCCGAGCTTGTCCTTGAGCGGCAATGCCTCGGTTTTGAACTTGACCTCATAGTCGCTCAGGATGTTCGGACGCACGTCCATTTCGGCCGCTGCCTGCAGATCGGGATGGCGAAACTTGAAGACAATTTCGGGATTGCCAACCGGAAAGCCATCCTTATATGTGATTCGCCGCCGTAGGATAAAGGAATTATTGTAGAGGCTGAAGTCCTTGGTATCGAGGAAGATAACCTCTCTGATGCGAGGCCGGAGTTCTTTGAAGTCCACAATCGAAAAATCGATATCGAGCTTTGCGGCGGCATGACCCACGAGTTTGCCGAAATCGCGAAATGTAGGAGGAGCAACGAAGCGATCAGGCTTGAGGATTAGTTTCGATTCGAGGTAATGAACGGTATCCAGTGGATGCCCATCGCTATATGTGCCCGGTTTGACGCGAGCCGTTTGATCAAGTTGTGCGTCCTGTCCTGCCATCTGTGCTCCCAAAGTAATTGATCTTGCCAGCCTACGCTTGGCGCGCTTTTGTCGTTCGAATTGCCAGCGATGTATCTAATACGCCATGCGAAAACATTCTAGCGGTGGGCCAGTCGAAGGCACAGAGGAAAAGAACATAGCAGGAATATTAGATCAAAACGTTTCGCTCATCGCGGGCGCCGGTTCCGGTATCGGCCGTGCGACGTCCAGCCACCAAGCGAGCGAAATAGAGCTACTTATCGCCAGTTCCAGCGGCGGTGCGATGAGCTAGCTTGGCCGCCGCATGATACTTGCGACGAATTTCCGCGATGTCCACTTGCGTCGGCGGTAGCTTAAGGTCCATGTCATCGAGCGTTTCCGAAATGATATTCGAGATGACAAGGTTGCGGAACCACTTATGGTTGGCCGGAATCACAAACCATGGAGCATGCTTGGTGCTGGTCCTGGTGATGGCCTCCTCGAAGGCGCGGATATATTTGGGCCAAAGCTCGCGTTCCGAGTAATCGCTTTCGCTGATCTTCCATTGGCGGCTGGGATCGTCGAGCCGTTGCTTGAAGCGCTCGAGTTGTTCCTCGGGACTGATATGGAGATAGAATTTCAGGATACGCGTGCCATTTTTATAGAGCATATCCTCGAAGTCGTTAATCAACTCGTAGCGCTTCGACCATACCCGCTTCGGAACTGACTTGTGTACACGCACGACGAGCACGTCCTCATAGTGCGACCGATTGAAGATTACAACTTCCCCCTTGGCCGGCGCGCGCAGGTGTGCGCGCCACAAAAAATCGTGCGCTGCTTCGGATTTACTGGGTTGTTTGAAACAACAGACCGAAGTACCCTGCGGGTTCATGCTGCTGAACACGTGCCGCACCACGCCGTCTTTGCCGGCGGCATCGAGGCCTTGTAGCACGACTAGCAGGGACTGGTTCCCGTCAGCATAGAGCAGGTACTGCAGCTTCGCCATGCGATCGACGTGTTTCTGAATTTCCGGTGCGGCAGTATCCTGTGATTCGTGATGGTCTTTGAACGCCGGGTCAATTTTGCTGAGATGCACCTTGGTGCCGGGCTTGACGACGAATCTGTTGCTATAGTCCATCATCCTGGCTCGCTTTGCTGGAATTAGGTTCCGGAATTAATACTTCGCTGGATCGGATATGGATATCGCGCTGTGGGTAGGGGATTTCGATTCCTGCGTCCTTGAGAGCTCGAAACAGCGCAAAGTATAGGTCGCTGCGCACTTTCTCCGGTTGAACTTCCTTGACGTTGATCCAAAGCAACAATTCAAAGTTCAGGCTGGAATCCCCGAGATTCGCGAATCGCACCTCGGGCTTTGGATCTGCCTGAACGTTTGGCGTGTGAGCCGCGACTTCTTCCATGATCCGCCGCACCACGTCGGGATCGGCGTCGTAGGAAACTCCGATCGGCACGTGGACCCGGGTGTAAGGATCGGATCGCGTCCAGTTAACCAGTTTGCCATCGACGAATTCAGAATTGGGCACGAGATACTCGATTGCGTCGGGGGTCTTCATCCGCGTCGCGCGAATCCCGACTTCCTGGATGATGCCGAGGGTGTCTCCCGTGGTGACGACGTCGCCTTTGCGCAGGGCCCGTGTGAAAATCAGGGTGACGCCGCTAGTAAGGTTATTGGCCATCGACTGCAGTCCCATGCCAAGTCCGATTCCCAGGGCGCCGGCGAACAGCGTGATCGTTCCCATTCCCAGGCCTACCGCTTCCACGGAGGCCAGCACCCCGATGGCGACGATGACGTACACGACGAAGGTGTTGATGGCGTTGGCGACGCCGGGGTCAATGTTAAGTTGCGGATAGATGCTGAACTCGCAATAGTCTCGGATAAGCGTAGCTGCCAGCCAGAACAGCGCCACTATGAGAAGCGCTCGGCCTAGCACAAGGATCGAGACAGTTTGATTTCCGACGGTCATTACGGGCCGCGCGGCAAGATTGTAAACCGGGTGATAGGCTCCGATTAAGTGAAAGAAGCAGGCCAATGTGGCGATCGTGATCGTATATCTGACCAGTCTTGCTAGTGAGCGGTAAAGATTAACTGCGTTTGGATGAGGCGCACTATCCGGGAACAAAGAGCCGCGGAGCGCGCGGATGCTTAGATGATTGAGCGTCACCGCCAATAAGAAGAGGCCAATCGGCAGCCACGTACGAGCCCAGAGAAAATGCGCCAGGGCAGCGAATCCCATCAGTTGGATGAGCGCAATCGTCAGGGTCAGTGTCCACAACACCGGGTAGAATCGTACAAACGCCGCAACAAATCCGCGATAAAGCAGGTTAGGAAGATCGGGGAGTAGGGCGACTACCGCATTGCGGTGCACGGTGACGACCGCCAACATGATAATCAACGAGAGCCGCAGAGCGGTATCAATCAACGCGACGACGTCGGCTGGCGCGCCGAAAATGGCAATCAGGTTCGTGCAGACCTTGAGCGTTATCCCATAGGCCAGAAGTAGTCGCGAAAATCTGAAAATATAACGGCCGTGCTCGGAGGAGATCGGCAGCAGCGGACGAATCACCAGCTCACGTACTACCGTTAGCGTGAACGAGTAAACGGTCCACGCTAGAAGAAGCTGTCCGGCGATCATGAACAGCGGCCCGTGAAAATCGGTAAGTGCTTTGACGAACTCCCACAGACCCCACAAGGAAATTGGCAACAGCGTCGCCGCGAGGAGTTCTGCGATTGCGGCCGGCCATTGGTTTCCGGCGGATGGGATCCGCTCAAACAGCGGCGCGAGCGCCGCCTTGATCCAGTTCGAAAGGCGGACTCTTCCGTAGATCCCATAGCCGATAGCCAGCGCCAGTAGCAGCATCAAGGCGCCGCCACCGTGTCCGAGAACGCGGCGCTGGCCACGCGCGAACCCGATCAGCTTTGGCGCTTCGCCAGGAAGGTTCCGTAAGGTGGCGGCCATACGATCTGCGGTCTGTTGATCGAAGCCAAGCGGTTGGCGCTCGAAGAGCGACGACGAAGTGGGCCTTCCGCTCGTGGCGGCCGTTTCCGCCGCGACCGTGCGATCGGCCCACGCCAGGTGCGTGACGAGAAGCATTGCCAGTATGACCAGCGCGCGAAAGCCACCGCACATTCCATTGCAGTTGAGTGACATTTCGTTTTTGCAGCAGCCGTTATCTGCCATTGCCTTCCTGATCGTCCCCGCCCCAGCCGTAGCTTGGCTCAGGCCGGAAATCCGTCGTTGAAAATACTTGGCCCGTTTTTCAAACAATCAAGTTAAGGGCACGTCCTACTGGAGTCTTATAGCGCTTCTGCGCTTCATCTTGCGATTCGAGCCAGCGCAACTGATCGGAGTATGAGGACGCTACGGCTTGAACCAGGTAATCGATCGATAAGCGGATCAGTGAGAGATGGTGCTTCGCGCCAAAGCCGCTGACTGGGTCCGAGGTGACCGGGGTTTCGCCGCTATGGTTCGGCAGCCTATGAGCGCTCGTCGGCTCGCTTACATCCGGCTGTCGAACTGTGTCCGATTTTCGAAGGACGGATTCCAGAACGGAGCGAATCCTCGCGCTTTGAGAGTGAGCAGGAAAAAATCCGGCACTTCGCGTCAGGTATATGCTCCGGAAAAATCTCTGTTTTCCTTGCGCGCGATGGGTAAAGTGATGGATTATCGCGAGGATATCCAAACGCCGCCGTCTCGAAGGAGACCTCACACCATGCCGTCACAAAATTTCTTCGCCGATAATGTTGCACAAGTCGGACTGAATCCGGACAAGGTACAGGCCCTGATGGATCGCGCCGAGCGCGACGTCAAGGAAGGCGTTTTGCCTGCGTGTCAGCTCGCGATCGCCAGCAAGGGCAAAATCGCAGCAATGGCAACCTTTGGAGCGGCCGTGCAGGGCGGGATCGAGCGGCCGGCCACGGACGAAACCTTCTTCGTGGCGATGTCGGCAACCAAGGCGATTACGTCATCGGCGCTGTGGATCCTGATTCAGGAGGGAAAGATTGACCCGGCCGACAAGGTCGTCAAGTACGTTCCCGAGTACGGCGCCAACGGTAAGGAGACGACGACGTTCGAGCACCTGCTGATTCATACGGCGGGTATCCCGGTCGCGCCCGGGTCGTTCAAGGAATGGGGCGATCGCAAGCGGCGGCTGGAGCGCTTCGCGCAGTGGCGTCCGGACCATACGCCGGGCGAGAAGTTTGCCTACCATATCCACGCGAACTATTGGCCGATTGCCGAAGCGATCGAGCGCATCAGCGGCAAACGGCTGGGCGAATTCGTGCGCGAACGGATCGCGGAACCGCTGGGGTTGCCCGACCTGCGGATCGGGTTACCGCGTGAATTGCAGGCGCGGATGGCCGACGTCAAATGGGTCGGAGAGCCGGCCAAGGAAGAGGAATACAAGAAGCTCGGAGTGACGCCGCCGCGCGCCAACATGGGATCGATCAACGAGGGCGTGGTGCTCGAAATGAACGATCCGGCGGTGCGCGGTGCGGATTTCCCGGCGGGCGGATTGATGACGACGGCAGGGGATATCGCGTTGTTCTACCAGGCGCTGCTCAACGACGGGCGGGCGCATGACGGCACGCGCATCTGGCAATCCGAGATGTTGCGGGAGGCGCGGCGAATCCGCAGCGGCAACCTGATCGATCCGGCGCGCGGGATGACGGCGAATCGGGCGTTGGGGATCGTGGTTGCAGGCGGCGACGGCAAAGCCAATCTGCGCGGCTTCGGACGGACCAATTCGGCCGAGGCGTTCGGCCATCCGGGCTTCGGCGGACAGATCGGATGGGCCGATCCGGCCACCGGCATCTCGTTCGGGTACCTGACCAACGGCTTCGACCGCAACGACCTGCGCGAGGGTCGCCGCAGCGTAGCGGTGTGCAGCCTCGCCGGTGCATGCGCGGAGTAAGCACCGGAAGGGCGGCGCTATCGACGGCTCACTTTGTGGCGTTCCGAAAGTGCGGTGCGCTGGCCGGCAAGTGCGCGGAGTAAGGCCGTCGAAGAACAGCTCGCGACTGGAGTGGCGCCGCGCGCCTGAGCCCGCGCGTTCCGCGATGGCAGCCCAGCAAGGCGTCATCCAGACGGAAGCATGTGGCTCGCAATGGCTGGTTAGCGAGTCGTCTCGCGGATGCCGCCGGTGCGCCTCGATGGTTGCAGGGCGGTCGTCCCGCGTCGGCATCGGGTGTTCGGCGATGGCTGAGTGGCGAGTCGTGCTGCGGACCGTGGCGGCCGTCGGCGGTGGGTGGCGTGGCTCGCGACGGCCGATCGTGATCGGCGGGACCGTTCACCTCTGCGAACGCTGGATTGAGCTTCAGCAACTAATACCGAAGACCGGAAAGTCAGAGCGTGGCTAATGTCGTGAAATATTTCACCCGCATTAGCCAAGGCATTATCTGGTGGTTAGACGGTTTTAGACCATCTAAATCGGTCATGCTCAATAGAGGGGTGAAATCTTTCAGTATTGAGAGCCAGGCGTATTTGGTAGCGTGCCAGCTTTGGCTATAGTCGCTATTCGTCAGCTTATATATTACATAACTCGCCGGAGAGCACATGGTCAAAAATTGCGGTTATAGAGCGTTGGTTGCTGCGGCGGTCTTGATGGTGGCGTTGGTCGCGGCGGGTTGCCATTCGAACACCCCGAGCGGCGTGTACACCGATACGACAGGTCGTTTGACGATCGAGTTCAAAGACGGCAAGGCCTATCTGAATCTGGGAGGGACGGCCGACACCGACGGGACACCTTATGACGTGAACGGCGACAAGATAACGATCCATTATCCCTCGGATGGGATGTTGGCCCAGTTCCAGTCGCTAACCATTAACAGCGACGGAAGCCTTCAGGGCGGAATGGGGACCTTGACCAAGAAGTGACTGGATTACGCCAACAGATATTGTCGGGAATGCCGAGGCACCAGGTAAAGTGATCTCTTCCTGAACTCATCGGCGCGCCGAGAAGCAAGTGACGTTTATGCGGATAGGGATCGATCTGGGCGGGACCAAAATCGAAGCGATAGGTCTCGGCGAGGGCGGGGTGTCGCGCTTCCGCCATCGGGTGAGTACGCCACAGGGTGACTACGGCGCGACCCTTAACGCGATTGCTGAGCTGGTTTCGACAATAGAAAAGAAATGTAGTGAGCGCGCGACCGTAGGTGTGGGAACGCCAGGTGCGATTTCTCCGCGCACGGGATTGATCAAGAACGCGAACAGCACAGTCCTAAACGGTCAAGCGCTCGACCGTGACCTGGCGCACGTGCTCGGCCGCCCAGTACGTTTGGAGAACGACGCGAATTGCTTCGCGCTGTCCGAGGCCGTTGACGGATCCGCTTGTGACGCGCGCGTGGTATTCGGAGTCATCCTCGGTACTGGAGTCGGCGGCGGAGTAGTCATCGATAAGCAGTTAATATCCGGACGCAATCGCATAGCTGGAGAGTGGGGACACAATCCTCTGCCGTGGCCGACGAAAGATGAATTGCCCGGCGAATCATGCTACTGCGGGAAAACCGGATGCATCGAAACATTTCTTTCCGGTCCCGCAATTTCGAGTCAGTTTAGCGCCAATACCGGAAGGAATCTGAGCGTGAAAGAGATCTCACTTGCCGCAGACGCGGGCGACCAAGAAGCTATCGATATGCTGGAAGTGTACGAAGATCGACTTGCGCGTGGACTCGCACATGTAATCAACGTTCTCGATCCGGATAAGATCGTTTTAGGAGGCGGATTGTCGAATGTCGAACGCCTATATCGAAAACTTCCCGGTCTCATACAACGCTACGTTTTCTCCGATGGGGTCGATACGGTTATCACGCGAGCTGTCCATGGAGACTCAAGTGGGGTTCGCGGTGCAGCATGGCTATGGCCGGTGTAGCCTTGGCGAACCCTGCGTCCAAACGGGTTGGCAAGGCGCCCAAAACTGCGCTGAGACAAACGAACCGGTAAGCTTCAGACCTCCATATCTTATGGTCCGCTTTGTTAGGCTCGCAGGTCTCCATTCAAGAGCTTTTCTTTCTACGCTCCGCCCAGCGCTTCTTCATTGCCAGCGACAATCGTTTTCTGCCCTCCGGCGTCATGCCGCCACGCTTGGTTGTGGGCGACGCCACTGACTGTTGAGTGGCCGCCGGTTGCTGAGTGGTGCCACGTACCTTCCTGACCACACCCTTTGGTGACGACGGTTCAGCTAGCGCTGCGATCGCCCGCTCGAGCCGCGCCCGTTCCTGCTTCAACTCCTCTACAATTCTGTCCACGCTCATGATTTTGCTCCATTGAACCATTGCTGACGTCGGAGAACTTTCGAGGATGCCGAAATCAGACTCGCAAAACAATACCAGTACCTATGCTTAGGTTTTGGTTGCCCGGTGAATAGGCGACGAATCTAGTTGAATATCGGGTCGCACTGGCAATAGAAAAATGGTGGCAGTACTTTCCTTGACGGCGGACGCAGTCGAGTCGGCAGCTGACGTGACCTTTTATCGAGACGACTTCTTCCCTGCTGCAGACTCCGCTCATTCGCCGGCTGGAGGGGAATCGACCCCAGCTGGTTCAAGCATTTTATGTCAGAATCTTCGTGGCGTTCGCAGAAACGTATTGTGATACGCAGAACCAGCAGCCTTTCCGAGGATTTCGTTAGCCCTCTCTATCGAGGTCTTGTTATTGGGCTTTTCACCTCAAATCCTTCGCCTCCACTGTCCTGCTGGCAAATTAGTTAAACAAAGTGTAGGCTTCTGGTAGCACTCCGAATCCTGTCAATTGTGGGGCGAGAATGGCAAAGCATCTTGAACGTACTTTGGGTCAGATGATTCGACAGCGCCGTCGAGAGCTTGGCTGGACACAACGAGAGATCGCGTTGCGCGCCGGAACTTCAGTGCCGTATATCGGCCATCTGGAAGCTGGCAAACGCCACCCCTCAGAGCGCGTTTTGTTGCGGTTATCCAATATTCTCGAGCTGGACCCGCGCGACTTATACTTGATCGCGAGTCTAATAGAGGGGGGCTTGTCAAACCAGCGAAGGTCTTGAACGGTGGGTCTGCTTTAGGAGCGCTTCAGGCGGACAGAAATATTCAACGGATTCACAATAACAGTACCGACGAAATCAAACTCTTGTCCCGAGTAGCCGTTCTCGGTGAATCAAAGAGGTGCGCGACCTGATACATATAATCCAGATAGTTCGCCATTCACTCAAACGTTCCCGATGACGGCAGCTCTCTCATGTCACGGGAACTCAAACGATTCGGGTGGAGCACGGGACTGGAAGTTTATCTCCAGATTCTATCACAGGATTTCGAATAGTTGCTATTGATGTACTCGGCCGTGCCACAGGCTTGCGATTGTTCCGTTTCGATCTGTCCGATCCGGATCTGTTTTCGGTTTCGAATTTAGCTGCTTCACGGTATCTGGTCTATATCCCCGATTCTTCCAACTGGATGCGGAGGTTCGCCCAAAACTCTTCAGGTAGCGCGACGGCTCCTCCGTGAAGCTAATGAGACGCGAACCAAGGGTAAATCATAACCACGGTTCGCGTCTCTCACAGTATCAGACCGCGATGAGAGCACGATCATAAGCGGTCATCGTAACTTCAGTTTGCGGCTTTGTTATTCGCCGGGTTTTCAGCACTGCCAAGAACCTTATCGTCGTGCCGAAGACTCTCCGGAATTTTCAGGTGGGTTTCCAACACCGGAATGGTCTGGTCGATGTAGACCTTGACGTCGGGGTCCCCGCTCAGATGCGCTAGGCGGTTAGCGGCCCCCTTTGTCGAATAGTTTGACGCCCCGCTCGGAAGCATTCCCCTCATCGGAGAGAGTCTGGGGAAACTTCCGGAGCGGGGAGAGCAGTTAATAATTTGGTTCCTGAGCTTCGAAAGTGTCCTGTTCGCTGCGCCAGCGATCGATCGACTCGGAGTTGAAGCGCCAATCGCTGCCGACCTTGAAAGCTGGCAATTTGCCGAGCTTTAGCAGTCGGTAAACTGTCGTCGGATGCACTCTCAAATATTCAGACAACTCCCGTACCGTCATTATTTGGTTCATATGATTTTCCCTTGGATTAATGATCCTGGAAGCTTCCTTTGAAAAGCCATAGCTCCCGCGCTGATGACCACGAAACTAAGCAAGATGAGCTCAGAATCCCCTGGAAAGCTCTGCGCATGCGAGCAAAGATTGTCGATTTCAGGCGAATTTACGAACGGGGGAACCGCGACCACCAAACGTGTGAATAGGAACGGTTGCTCGATCCTTTGTGCGTTGCTTAACAGCGCTTCCCACAGGCCCTAGTCTAGTTCTGTCCAAGTCAGACATTTCCTGCGAGCCTCTATTTCGAAAATCCACTAAGGCAGCGGCGCGGGCGTTCCCGTCGATCAAGTGACCTCGCTTTGTAAAGCCTAGCCGATTGTCATAACGCTTTCCAGAGCTTGTCCAGTTTTTATAGCGCATCACCCGGCCAGATATGTTCTTTTCGCTTTCTCGCAATTAATCTTGCGTGTACAAACCTGCGATTTGATTCTTTCGCTATCTCAGTAACTCGAAATCTGGACCATTCGGAGCGGCCTTCTGACCTTTGCGCCGAACACGCAATTAATGGACGGCCAGCACCGCGGGACCAACCAGTGTCGGCCGTTCTCGCGTCTCGATAAACCCGAAGTGGGTTTCTATTTTAGCGGAACGAACTGAAGCCACAGCAGGCACCACTTAATGTTCTCGAAGTGGTCGAATTGCTGTTGGGTTTCGGAGGCGACAATTCACTTTCTTGCAGAGAAGAGTACTGGCGGAATTCCAAGCTGGTAAGGTGTAGCACCGCGACGCCATCGAAGATTTGGATCAAATAAAAATGTTTCAGACCAGTATTGAGGCCGCATCCCAGTGATCTCAGGCACGATGGTTCAAAGGTGATCAGTCTTCGTGCTCAATTCAGGCTACCTTCAGGCCGGTCGGTAATTCTCCTAGACATGAACCGCAGAGCGCTAAGGTGTCTTCAACCGCGTCTATCTGCATGAGCGCAACGACGATCTCTTCAACGTTACGACACCGGTCGCAGATCATCAGCGGCCGATTCAGTGGATTATCCAAATCGCAGAAGTGAAGGCTATGTAACCTGATGATGATCCAATCGTTATCTGTACACGACAAAGGTTCGTTCATTTTAGTTGAGATCGCCACGTGCTCGAAAATACCCGAAGTAATGGCGGAAGCGCAAAGTGATTTACCAAGTTTGAGAATAATGGGTCGTGGGAGAGCTTTACCATAACGGTTAAACACACATGCTTATTTTCTACGAACTCTTATGAGCCATATTACAATTAGTCACGTTTATGGTCCGATGCGATGACTCATTGTAAGCGATTCTCATTTTTGGAAAGCACAAGTGTCGCTACCTAGATCGGCTAAACGTTTTGACGGCCCGGTCTTCTATTTGTTAGCAGCTTCGATCCTTCGATTATGTGATTCAAATCACTAGCGTCGACAGGGACAGCTCTGAAACGAGCGCGACAGGAACGGTGTGGCGGAATCGAGCTCCACTCCTGTCGACAATTACATTGGGCGAGCAATTTGGTCTCGGACCTAAACGAAAGTAACTAGTGCGCAGAAACAGTGCCTGAACTGCGAGCGCCGCGCATCAGCAGGAATGATGGAACCATGATTAAAGTTCCGATGGCGAGGATTCGATAGATATCGTTGAAAGAGAGCATAGCGGCCTGCGCCTGGACCGCAGCGTAAATGATCCCCAAACTTTGTTTTTGGCCCGTGATCATCTGCGGTAGGTAACTGAACGTCGGGGCGTCAGGCATAGTTTGAATTTTGTTCGACAACCGCCAAGCGTCGAAGACCGAGAAGTGTTCGACGAGGCGGGATTGGTGAATTTGCTGCTGGCTGATTAACATGTTGGTCATCCAGGCGATGCCGACAGCCGCGCCAGTATTACGCATCATATTGTAGAGGCTCGCAGCATAGCCCATCCGCTCACGTGACACGCAGGAAATTGCCGCGGCGCTGCTCGGCGGGAAGACCATACCGAACCCGAAGCTCATGACCATCGCCGGCCAGATGATCTGCCACATTCCGAGCTGCAGATTGAAACGTGACGAATACCAGCATCCGATAGAGACGAGGACAAAACCCAGGCCGATGAACTTGCGCGTATCTACGCCAAACCTGGCGAGATTGCCGACCACCATCATCGATATCATCGCAGCAATGCCACGCGGTGCCTGCACCAGCCCGGCTTGCCACGCATTATAGCCGAGTAGCTCCTGCAAGAAGACCGGACTCAAAAGCAGCGTGCCGAAAAGCACCGCGCTGAAGGTTATGGTGACAACAAGCGCGGCATCAAAGATCCGAAGCTTGAGGGTGCGCAGATCGAGAATAGGCTCAGTGAAATGAAGCTCATGCAACGTCAAAGCCACGAATGCAAGCACCGATAGCGCAGTTGCATAAACCACCCAGGGTGAATTGAACCAATCGGCACGCTGCCCGCGATCGAGCACTATCTGCAAGGCTCCAAGGCTTAAGATCAGCAGCAGAATTCCGAGGTAGTCAACGCGGCCTTTCTGCGCGCGAGTTTGGCGCATGTAGGGCGGATCGTGCACAAAGGCGGAAACCATCGTGAACGCGACGAAGCCGACCGGTAAGTTGATGTAGAAATTCCAGCGCCAGTTCCAGTTGTCGGTGATCCATCCGCCCAGAGTTGGTCCCACGATAGGAGCAACCATGAGACCCATTCCCCACAGAGCCATGGCCATCTGCTGTTCCTCGGGCGGGAAGGTCTCCATCAAGATGGCTTGGGAAGACGGTATCATCGCGGCACCAGCTGCCCCCTGAATCATGCGGAAGGTGATGATCTGCGTGAGCGACTGCGCGGCGCCGCACAGGGCGGATGCAGCGACAAACGCAAACACCGAAGTCAGAAAGTAACGCTTGCGTCCAAACCGCGATGAAATCCATGCCGTCATCGGAATCATGATCCCGTTGGCCACCAGATAGCTCGTCAGCACCCAAGCAACTTCGTCAACACTGGCGGAAAAGGCGCCCTGCATATGCGGCAGAGCGACGTTTACGATCGATGTATCGAGAACCTCCAGGGCCGTACCCAGCATGACCGCTAACGCGACCAGCCACTTGTGAGTCGGGGCAGAATGCGCGATGTCCGGCTGAACTTGCGGTGCAATTGCCATGGTGTGTAGACAGGGACGGCGAATGGATCCGAGCTCGCCATCTTCGACGGCATATGCGGGAACCGTTGCCCTCTCAAAACAAGATGCGAAAAGGGGCCTGACAATTTAACGCGACTGGGATGAAAGCGCACTCGGCCCGATGGCCTTTGCTCCTATATTAGCGATCCGGCATGAGTGCACACTTATCACGTGCTGAACGAAATTCCAGAGCTTGCGGGTTCTCCCGGCACCGCGTCGTCGTAACTGCCGATTCATAGAATTCACGGAGGAGCAGATCGCGTTCGCACTCAAGCAGGCAGGGAGTGGGAATGGCGATGGAGTTCTTTAAAGGTTCCTTGATTTGTCGTTCGATAGTTTTCTCACCATATCGGACGGGGCAAGATTTCGGCGGTGAAGACGGACGGCAATAGTGTTTCACTCGAGAGCAATAGTGTTTCACTCGAGAATTGATGAGGAGGATCGTGCCGATCGGGGGCGGCTGATACGAATTCCCCTCGTCTCTGCGGGCTGGCGAGTCAAATTGAGCATGCCGCTCGCGATAAATGAGCTGATTTTAACCTTTCGGGAGCAATCAAATTTTTGTTCTATTAGCCTATATTATTCTATAATATGTTTAAAAGTCGACTAGCCGAACTTAAACAAGAAGCTCCAAACGGCCTTTCGACCTTGCCCCCAGCCGAGGCGCGTACATGAGAATTTTTGTTCTTCCATACACGGGCGATTTGTTTGAACGGGCTGATGAGGTTGCCAGACAGGCGGTCAATGTCCTGCATTCGTCGCAAATCCTGTCAGCGCGCGACGGGGGCATAGTCGATGGGCGTGCTGCGCTTCTCATCGACCCGGAGGAAGTGCCTGAGGCGCTGGAGACTCTCGAGCAAGCAGGATGGCGCGTCGCTGTGAATTAGCTGTGCTGGGGACAAGGGGCGAACCGGGCGTGCGTCACAAGCGTGACGCACGGTTGTCGGGCACGCACTCAATGGCGGCAGACCCTGGGACGACGGCCAATCTTCCCTTATGGCCAATACCTGTGGCGGGTCTACAAAAACGCCGATACACTTCGAGCGCCTGCCGGCGCGGCCCAGTTCGACAATGATCAGTCACTCAAACGGCGCAGTGGCGAGCTCCAGAAAACCGTCAGGTCCCTAAAAGCGCACGAGACCCCGTTACGCTGTGCATTGGGCTCGCGTGGGTTGGAATTCGAGGGGACCGACGCAGAGCCACGTCGCCCATCTGGACTTCATCCTGCTCGAAGATGAGACCAATCGTCGATGGCTATCGGTGGGATGCCCGGAGCGCCACTCGGACAGTCCGTGCCTCGCTTTGAATGGAGCCCAAAATCCTGGTCTTCGTACGTTTCAATGTTTCCGTAAGTTAAGTGACATCACCGGCCTTTTCCCGAGCCGGTAATTTCGGAAGCTAGATCGCTCACTTTCCAGATCGGCTTGTCACGCACCTTACTAGCAAGCACTTCGGGAATTTCCGTCGGAGTCGGCGAATGCGCCACCCGGCACATCATCCGCTCCATCTCTTTAGACAATAAAAACAAGAACAAATCGGCATCGAGGCGGGGGCCACCCACAGTTTCGATGCCGATCGCTCGGAACGTAATGTCCTGAACAGTGTACGACTGTAACTAGGAACTAATCCAAGCGCAATCAACTTTAGATACGTGATCTAACGTGCCACCTCCAAGGATCAGCGTCGGGGTCGTAAGTTCTTTCACTCGGGCAATATCATGACCATCGTTATTCTCGCGCCCGCGCCGCGTCCGGAGAAGTCGGTTCAATGTCACGTCAGCGGTCGCGATCTCCTCGCGGAGACGGTCTAAGCTCGTGCTCAATTGTTGTCAGCTTCCACTGCAGCGTGAATAGATCTGAGCAGAACCCCGATTCGCCGTCCAATCAACCCCACTTCGACAGTCTGGACCGGGCTGACGTGCGGGAGACATAGCATGTCGTCGATGCGACGGATCAGACCGGGCGTGGCATATGCGCAAATTATCAATTCTCGCGAGATCGAAAGCGGGCGACGTGTGGTTTCACCATAGCTATCGATGGTTGCGCTTTGGGCAATTCGTGTCACTTATTTTTTGTTCACTTCGCGGTTCGCCCGGAATAGGGCCGTCAATTGGTACCTGACCCGCTCTCTCTTGCCTCGTGATTGCACTGGAACCGGAGCTAACCGCCTAGGGTGGGCCTTTATGAGTAACGCGATGCCAGATTGTTCAGTCAACGGGCTGGATACAATACCTCTTTGCCGCCCGCGATCCAGTAGTTTCTTTCGGGAATAGCCATGGCGCACGTTCCTGGCGCAGCCAGCAATCGTGCGCAGGGGTTGCAGAAAGTTCGTCAAAAGAGGGAAATCTGGATCCGAGAAGAAAATTATTTATTTCGGCCTTGACTTTCAATCCTCAGAATTTCAGGTCGACGTCCTCTAATGCCCCGAATCATCGCCAAGTCGGTTCAAGAACAAATCAATTTTTAAATTCTAAGCGACCAGGAAGCCCTTTGGTAAATCCCTCATGCAGGGACCGCAGACGGCATAGGTCTCGGCGATAGCGGAGATCTCGACGGTTGCGACGACGATCTCATCGGGATTTTGGCATCGATCGCAGATCAATTCCGTCTGCTCGCGGGCCGCGCATAGCGCAACGATCAAGTTGGGAGTTAAGGGCGTAGTTTCGATGACTAAATCCAATTTTTATACCCTTGCTAACTGAAAGTGGTTTCCGATTGACTGTCAGTGAGCATCTATAAACGTGACTAAGCATAATTAAACGTGCAAGACGAATCAATAGTCATTCTCTCGAATCGAATGAAAATAATTGCTAAAGCACCTCAAAGAGGTATATAACTATTACTGGAGCTAATTAGGATTCAAAGGGGTAAAATAATGGCTGCAGTACTGACATTGGAAGACGTCGCCCAATTTTTACACGTGCATCCGTCGACAGTTTACCGGCTTCTCAAAAATCGCTCGATTCCGGCTTTCAAAGTCGGCTCTGATTGGCGTTTCAATCAGGACTCAATCGAACGATGGATCGAAGAACGCGAAGCCGCGCAACAATAAAAAGTACTGCAGCAGTCTCAACGCGGGTGCCCCATTCCTATTGGCTTTCGGTGTGGCTAATGAAGTTCGTTCGAGCAATTCTCAACTTCACATTCCGGAAGTAGCCGTCATTCGCCTTTATGTGCGGCACTCTCTGCGAATATCCGATCTGTTCAATTTGCCGCCGCGTAATTTTCGTCGAATGGGCCGACAGGTCGAGATCTAGACTCGCCTTGGAATTGACTATTTAGCTTAGTCATCTGAGTGAACAGGGGTGGTCCTCGATACGGAGAGCTTCCCGACCGTCGCGTACGTCAGTTTCCACAGATAGCATAACGGGTATGCATCTTCCGGTGAACCCGCCGACCTT